>Ga0307513_10012157_pt1 | contig 10642 bp, 10 predicted proteins | sample 15_EM_MG_FD_202174 | JGI IMG/M metagenome (GOLD analysis project Ga0307513, IMG submission 202174) | Populus trichocarpa ectomycorrhiza microbial communities from riparian zone in the Pacific Northwest, United States - 15_EM | ecosystem: Host-associated > Plants > Roots > Unclassified | place...
CGAGTAGTAGATGCGCTGCGGGTCGAGGTGCGAGAAGTCCTGCGGGCCGATCGGCCGGATCGTGCCGCCCTTCTTCGCCCCCGGGATCTCCGGCGCGGGCCCCGTGGAGTCCTCCTTGGTGCCGATGCTGACCGACGAGTACTTGCCGGCCGTGACCGCGCCGCCCCCCGACGTACCTCCACCGCCTCCACCACCGCTGCTGCACGCGGACAGGACCATGGAGCCGCCGGCGGCTACCGAGGTGGCGATGACGAAGTTTCTGCGGGAGAGAGACATGGGGTGTCCTGCCTGAATCAGGGAGAAGGGGTGTTCCCGGGGTTTCCGGATTTTTGTGCGGGGCCGGTGCGAGGGGAGGGGCCGCGCCGGATTTCAGCGCCTCGTCTTCGGGTCCAGTGCGTCGCGCACGGAGTCGCCGAGGAGGTTGAAGGCGATCACGAAGACCACCATCGACAGGCCGGGGAAGAGCATGTACGTGATGTCGTTCTGGTAGACCTGCGCCCCGCGCTGGATCATCACGCCCCAGTCGGGTGTGGGGTCGCTCAGCCCGACCCCGAGGAAGGCGAGCGCCGCCTCGGTGGTGACGTACATGGGCAGCGCGAGGGTCGCCTGGATGAGGACCGGGGTCCACAGGTTGGGCAGCAGCTCCCTGAAGATGATCCGGGCCGGGGAGGCGCCGGTGACCTTGGCGGACTCCACGAACTCCCGCTCGCGCAGGGCGAGCACCTCACCGCGCAGCAGCCGGGCGATGGGCGCCCAGCCGAACGCGGTCATCACGGAGATCAGGCTGACGACGGTCAGCCAGGTCGGGGTGTTCTCCTCCGGTGACACGAAGATCGAGATCATCACCGGCCAGAAGGCGATGAAGAACAGCGTGGAGGGGAACGCCAGCAGGATGTCGATGACCCGGCCGACGAAGCCGTCGATCCGCCCGCCCATGTAGCCGGCCGTGACACCGACGACGATGCCGAGCAGGGTGACCAGCACGGTCGTCACCGTGGCGATGAGCAGCGAGTTGCGGATGCCGTACAGCAGCAGGGTGAAGACGTCCCGGCCGAGCTGCGGCTCGACCCCGAACCAGAAGTCGCCGCTGATGCCGCCGTTGGGTCTGATCGGGAAACCGAACTCGTTGAGCAGTCCGGTGCCGTTCTGGCCGTACGTCGTGTACGGGTCCTTGCCGTAGACCCTGGCGATCAGCGGGGCGGCGACGCCCGCGACGAAGAACAGCACCACCACGACGGCCGAGACGAGCCCGGTCCGGTCGCGGCGGAAGCGCAGCCAGGCGATCCGCCCCGGCGAGCGGCCGGTGCCGCCATGGGCCGGCGCGGTGGGCGTCGGCGGTACGGCACCGGAATCGGCCGCCACCCGGGGTGTGGTGGCGGAAGGCGTAGACGAGGTCACAATGGGGACCTTTCAGCGCCGGTTCAGCTGCCGTCAATGCTTCGTTGACGCCTTTGATCTGGACTTTTGTCCTTTGACCCGGGGGAGGGGCGCCACTTGGTTCGGCTTTGGACGGCCATGACCAAAGAGGGACCAATGAGGAACCAAAGAGGGAGCGAGACCCGGACGGGCCGTCAAGAAGTGCGTTACAGGCGCTATCGGCCGATATTGACCGGTAACGGTATGGCGCACTGAACAGGAGGCACTCCATGCGTGGAGCCACGCACGTCCGATGGGCCGCATGTGCGGTGGCGGTAGCTCTCGCGGCGACCGCCTGCGGGGGCGACGACAGCGACAGCGGCGGCGGCAGTGGCAGCGGTGACGGCTCCGGAGTGCTCAGTTCCTCCTGGGGCGACCCGCAGAACCCGCTGGAGCCCGCCAACACCAACGAGGTGCAGGGCGGCAAGGTCCTCGACATGGTCTTCCGCGGACTGAAGCGGTACGACGCCAAGACCGGCAAGGCCAACGACATGATGGCCGAGAGCATCGAGACGACGGACTCGCAGAACTTCACCGTCACCATCAAGGACGGCTGGAAGTTCAGCAACGGCGAGGCCGTCACCGCCAAGTCGTTCGTCGACGCCTGGAACTACGGCGCCAGCCTCAAGAACAACCAGAAGAACGCGTACTTCTTCGGCTACATCGACGGCTACGACAAGGCCCACCCCGAGGACGGCAGCAAGCAGACCGCCGACACCCTCTCCGGGCTCAAGGTGACCGGCACCAACACCTTCACCGTCAAGCTCAACCAGAAGTTCTCGACGTTCCCCGACACCCTCGGCTACTCGGCCTTCTCGCCGCTGCCCCAGTCCTTCTTCACGGACCACGCGGCCTGGCTGAGCAAGCCCGTCGGCAACGGCCCGTACATGATCGACTCGTACACCAAGGGCTCCCAGATGTCCCTGCGGAAGTGGGACGCGTACTCGGGCACCGACAAGGCGCAGAACGGCGGCGTCGACCTCAAGGTCTACACCGACAACAACACCGCCTACACCGACCTGATGGCCGGCAACCTCGACCTCGTCGACGACGTGCCCGCCTCCCAGCTCACGAACGTCAAGAGCGACCTCGGCGACCGGTACATCAACACGCCCGCCGGAATCATCCAGACCCTCGCCTTCCCGTTCTACGACAAGGACTGGGACAAGCCCGGCATGGAGAAGGTCCGCACCGGCCTCTCCCGGGCGATCAACCGCGAGCAGATCACCGACACGATCTTCCAGAAGACCCGCACCCCCGCCACCGACTGGACCTCACCCGTCCTCGGCGAGGAGGGCGGCTACAAGGAAGGCCTGTGCGGCGACGCCTGCGAGTACGACCCCGAGGAGGCCAAGAAGCTCATCGAGGAGGGCGGCGGTTTCCCCGGCGGCCAGGTCAAGATCTCGTACAACGCGGACACCGGTTCGCACAAGCAGTGGGTCGACGCGGTCTGCAACAGCGTCAACAACGCGCTCGACAACGACAAGGCCTGCGTCGGCAACCCGGTCGGCACCTTCGCCGACTTCCGCAACCAGATCACCCAGTCCAAGATGTCGGGCCCGTTCCGCGCGGGCTGGCAGATGGACTACCCGCTCATCCAGAACTTCCTCCAGCCGCTCTACTACACCAACGCCTCCTCCAACGACGGCAAGTGGACCAATAAGGAGTTCGACAAGCTCGTCAACGAGGCCAACGCGGAGACCGACCAGGCCAAGGCCGTCGAGCTGTTCCAGCAGGCCGAGGAGGTCCTGCGGGACGACATGGGCGCCATCCCGCTCTGGTACCAGAACGGCAGCGCCGGCTACTCGGAACGCCTCTCGGACGTGGCCCTGAACCCGTTCAGCCTGCCCGTGTACAGCGAGATCAAGGTCAGCTGACCGCCTGAGCCGTCGCGGGGCGGGCCTCTCGGAACCTCTTGGAGCGCCCGTCCCCACTACCTCCGGAGCCCTCATGGGACGGTACGTGATCCGGCGTCTGCTGCAGATGATCCCGGTCTTCATCGGCGCCACCCTGCTGATCTTCCTGATGGTGAACGTGATGGGCGACCCCATCGCGGGCCTCTGCGGCGACCGGCAGTGCGACCCGGCCACGGCCGCCCAGCTCCGCAAGGAGTTCGGCCTCGACAAGCCCGTCTGGCAGCAATACCTGACCTACATGGGCAACGTCTTCACCGGCGACTTCGGCACCGCCTTCAACGGCCAGGAGGTCACCGAGCTGATGTCGACGGCGTTCCCCGTCACCATCCGGCTCACGATCGTGGCGATCTTCTTCGAGATCGTCATCGGCATCACCCTGGGCGTGGTGACCGGTCTGCGCCGCGGCAAGCCCGTCGACACGGGCGTCCTCCTGGGCACCCTGGTCGTCATCTCGGTCCCGACCTTCGTCACCGGTCTGCTGCTCCAGCTGCTGCTGGGCGTCGAGTGGGGCTGGATCAAACCGTCGGTGTCGACGGACGCCACCTTCGACGAACTGATCGTCCCGGGCCTGGTCCTGGCGTCGGTCTCGCTGGCCTACGTGACCCGCCTGACCCGCACCTCGATCGCGGAGAACAGACGCTCCGACTACGTCCGTACAGCGGTCGCCAAGGGCCTGCCCAGGCGCCGGGTGATCACCCGCCACCTGCTCCGCAACTCCCTGATCCCGGTGGTCACCTTCATCGGCACGGACATCGGCGCGCTGATGGGCGGCGCGATCGTCACCGAGCGGATCTTCAACATCCACGGCGTCGGCTACCAGCTCTACCAGGGCATCCTCCGCCAGAACACCCAGACGGTCGTCGGCTTCGTGACCGTCCTCGTCCTCGTCTTCCTGGTCGCCAACCTGCTCGTCGACCTCCTGTACGCCGTACTCGACCCGAGGATCCGCTATGCCTGAGCAGCCTCACGACGACGGAGCGATCGCGGCGACCGGCATGGGCGGCGCGATGGACCTCGCGATGAGCGAGGCGGAGACGCTGGAGAAGCGCCCGGGCGGCGACGGCGGCGGCCCGGCCGACAAGCCCCGCAGCCTCTGGTCGGACGCCTGGCAGGACCTGCGCCGCAACCCCGTCTTCCTCATCGCCGCGCTCGTCATCCTCTTCCTCGTCGTCATCTCCATCTGGCCCTCGGCGATCGCCTCCGGCAACCCCCTGAAGTGCGACCTCGCCAACGCCCAGAAGGGTTCCAGCCCCGGCCATCCCTTCGGATACGACGGCCAGGGCTGCGACGTCTACACGCGCACGGTCTACGGTGCCCGTACGTCCGTCACGGTCGGGGTCTGCGCCACGCTCGGGGTCGCCATCCTCGGGTCCGTCCTCGGCGGGCTCGCCGGGTTCTTCGGCGGGGTCTGGGACTCGGTCCTGTCCCGGATCACCGACGTGTTCTTCGCGATCCCCGTCGTCCTCGGCGGCCTGGTCCTGCTCTCCGTGGTGACCAGCTCGACGGTCTGGCCGGTCATCGGGTTCATGGTGCTGCTCGGCTGGCCGCAGATCTCCCGTATCGCCCGCGGCTCGGTCATCACCGCCAAACAGAACGACTACGTCCAGGCGGCCCGCGCCCTCGGCGCCTCCAACTCCCGCATGCTGCTACGGCACATCACGCCCAACGCGGTGGCCCCGGTGATCGTCGTGGCGACCATCGCACTCGGTACGTACATCGCCCTGGAGGCGACCCTGTCCTACCTGGGCGTAGGCCTGAAGCCCCCCACCGTCTCCTGGGGCATCGACATCAGCGCGGCCTCCCCGTTCATCCGCAACGCCCCGCACGCCCTCCTCTGGCCCTCCGGAGCGCTCGCGGTCACCGTCCTCGCGTTCATCATGCTCGGCGACGCGGTGCGCGACGCCCTCGACCCGAAGCTGAGGTGACCGGCGCCATGCTCCTCGAAGTACGCGACCTCCACGTGGAGTTCAGAACCCGGGACGGGGTCGCCAAGGCCGTCAACGGCGTCACCTACAGCGTGGACGCGGGCGAGACCCTCGCCGTGCTCGGCGAGTCCGGCTCCGGCAAGTCGGTCACGGCCCAGGCGGTCATGGGCATCCTCGACACGCCGCCCGGGAAGATCACCGCCGGCGAAATCCTGTTCCAGGGCCAGGACTTGCTCACCTTCAAGGAGGAGGAGCGCCGGAAGGTCAGGGGCGCCCAGATGGCGATGATCTTCCAGGACGCGCTGTCGTCCCTGAACCCGGTGCTCAGCGTGGGCGAACAGCTCGGCGAGATGTTCACCGTGCACCGCGGAATGTCCCGAAAGGACGCCCGTACCAAGGCGGTCGAACTGATGGAGCGGGTCCGTATCCCGGCCGCCGCCCAGCGCGTACGGGACTATCCGCACCAGTTCTCCGGAGGCATGCGCCAGCGCATCATGATCGCCATGGCGCTGGCCCTGGAACCGGACCTGATCATCGCCGACGAACCGACGACAGCCCTCGACGTGACCGTCCAGGCCCAAGTCATGGACCTCCTCGCCGAGTTGCAGCGCGAACTGAACATGGGCCTGATCCTCATCACCCACGACCTGGGAGTCGTCGCGGACGTCGCCGACAAGATCGCCGTCATGTACGCGGGCCGGATCATCGAGTCGGCGCCGGTCCACGACATCTACAAGGCGCCCGCCCACCCGTACACCAAGGGCCTGCTGGAGTCGATCCCGCGCCTCGACCAGAAGGGCCGCGAGCTGTACGCCATCAAGGGCCTGCCACCGAACCTGATGAACATCCCGCCGGGCTGCGCCTTCAACCCGCGCTGCCCGATGGCCCAGGACATCTGCCGTACGGACGTACCGCCGTTGGCGGAGGTCGACTCGGCGGACGGGGTCCGCAGAAGTGCCTGCTTCTTCTGGAGGGAGACGCTGGATGCCCACCATGGCTAAGACCTCCGAGCCGATCCTCGAAGTGACCGGGCTGGTCAAGCACTACCCGCTCACCCAGGGCATCCTCTTCAAGAAGCAGGTCGGCGCGGTCCGGGCCGTCGACGGCGTCGACTTCGCCCTCGACGCGGGCGAAACCCTGGGCATCGTGGGGGAGTCGGGCTGCGGCAAGTCGACGGTCGCCAGGATGCTGGTCAACCTGGAGAGACCGACGGCCGGGACGATCAAGTACAAGGGCGAGGACATCACCAAGATGTCCGGCAAGGCGCTGAAGGCCGTACGCCGGAACATCCAGATGGTCTTCCAGGACCCGTACACCTCCCTCAACCCCCGGATGACGGTCGGCGACATCATCGGGGAGCCCTACGAGATCCACCCCGAGGTAGCGCCCAAGGGAGACCGGAGGCAGAAGGTCCAGGACCTGCTGGACGTGGTCGGCCTCAACCCCGAGTACATCAACCGCTATCCCCACCAGTTCTCCGGCGGCCAGCGCCAACGCATCGGTATCGCACGGGGGTTGGCGCTGCGCCCCGAGATCATCGTCGCCGACGAACCGGTGTCGGCGCTCGACGTCTCGGTCCAGGCGCAGGTGATCAACCTCCTGGACAAGCTCCAGAGCGAGTTCAATCTGTCGTACGTCTTCATCGCGCACGACCTGTCGATCGTGCGGCACATCTCGGACCGGGTCGGGGTGATGTACCTCGGCCGGATCGTGGAGATCGGGCGCGACGCCGAGATCTACGACCACCCGACGCACCCCTACACCCAGGCACTGCTCTCCGCCGTGCCCGTCCCCGACCCCGAGGCCCGCGAACACCGGGAGCGCATCATCCTCTACGGCGAGGTGCCCTCCCCGGCCAACCCGCCCTCCGGCTGCCGCTTCCGCACCCGCTGCTGGAAGGCCCAGGAACGGTGCGCCCTGGAGGTGCCACTGCTGGCGGTGCCGGCGGAGTTCCGGCTGACGACGGGGCCGGCGGCGCATGACTCGGCGTGCCATTTCGCGGAGGAGAAGGTCGTCGTACCGCCGGAGGAACCCCCTGCGGACTCTGCGGACGATCTTGCCGACGGGGTGAAATAACCACACAAACAACCGCGAATCGCGTTAACACGCAGGCAACTCAGTCGACCCGATCTCGATATATGGACAAGCCACTCTGAGGAACGTACGGCCGTGCGGGTGCCGTAAACGGGCCGGGGCTCGCCATGTAGCCCCGGCCCGTTGCCGTGCCTACGCGATCCTCAAGGTCCGCTTCAGGAAGTCCACTTGAAGCAGCAACAGGTTCTCCGCGACCTGTTCCTGCGGGGTCATGTGCGTGACGCCCGACAGCGGGAGCACCTCGTGCGGGCGGCCGGCGGCGAGCAGGGCCGAGGACAGTCGCAGGGCGTGGGCGAATACGACGTTGTCGTCGGCGGTGCCGTGCACGACCATCAGTGGCCGGTGCGGCTCGGCCGGAGACGACAGCCCCTCGTCGGTGATGAGTGAGCTGTTCGCGTACGTCTCCGGGGTCGCGCCCGGGTCGCCGAGATACCGCTCCGTGTAGTGCGTGTCGTACAGCCGCCAGTCCGTCACCGGGGCGCCCGCGATACCCGCGTGGAAGACGTCGGGCCGCCGCAGCACGGCCAGCCCCGCGAGCCAGCCGCCGTACGACCAGCCGCGGATGGCCACCCGGGAGAGATCGAGCGGGTGGCGCTCGGCGAGGTCGTGCAGGGCGTCGACCTGATCGTCCAGCGAGACGGTGAGGTCCCCGTGGATCGCCTTCTCCCAGGCCGGAGACCGTCCGGGAGTCCCTCGCCCGTCGGCCACGACCACCGCGAACCCCTGGTCGGCGAACCACTGCGAGGTGAGGTGCGCGTTGTGCGCGGCGACCACCCGGGGGCCGTGCGGACCGCCGTAGGGGTCCATGAGGACGGGGAGGGGAGTGACCCCGTCGTAGTCGTTCGGCATAAGCAGGGCGCATGGAATTCGTCGTGCGCCCCCCTGGGTCAGAGTCATGCGCGGGGACAAACCGGGATCTTCCGCGTACGAAGTGACAGTCGCGGCATGCTTCCCGTCGCGCAGCACCTGCACCTGGGCCCCCGGCCGGTCCGGTACCGCCGACACGAGCACGGTCACGCCCCCGGCGCGAACCGCCGAGTGCACGCCGGGCTCTTGCGAGACGCGCTCCAGCCCGAGTTCGTTCACCCGATAGACGTGCACCTCGCCGATTTCGCTGCCGACGGCCCCCTCCCCGGCGGAGGCCGACACGAGCACGTCATCGGCGGAGACGTCCAGCACGGCCCGTACGTGCAACTGCGCCCCGGTGAGCGGCCGTTCCCCGACAGCGAGCACTCGCGCGCCACCCTCGTCGGAGATGCGCACGAGCTGCCCGGAGGGGCTCCAGCACGGCACCCCAGGGAAAAGATCAAGCCAATGTGGATCTTCCTCCGCGTGCACCATCCGGGTCGTCCCCGTGTCCGGGTCCACCGCCAGGAAGAGCTGCCCGCGCTGGTCCCGCGACTGCACCAGAATCAGCGGCGCACCCGCCCCTGACCAGTGCACACGCGCCAGATACGGGTACTTCTTCCGATCCCAGACGACCTCGGTGCGCGCCCCTTCGAGGGTGAGTACGAAGAGCCGCACCTCCGCGTTCAGGGTGCCCGCCGCCGGATAGGCGACCCGCTGCGGCTCACGTTCCGGATGCGCCGGATCGGAGATCCACCAGCGGTCCACGGGCGCGTCGTCGGCCCGCGCGACCAGCAGCCGGTCGGACTCCGGGGACCACCAGAAGCCGCGCGAGCGGGCCATTTCCTCGGCCGCGATGAACTCGGCCAGCCCGTACGTCACCGTCTCCGACTCGGGCTCGGCGAGCGCGAGGGACTGCTCACCGGCGAGGTCGGCGAGGTGCAGAGCACCGCCCACGACGTAGGCGACGAGCCGCCCGTCGGGGGAGGGCCGGGGATCGATGACGGACCCCGGAACGGGGATCTCCCGCACGGTCCCGGCTTGCAACTCGGCCACGAAAAGCCGCCCGGACAAGGCGAAGGCGGCCAGTTCGACGGCCGCGTCGGTGGCGTAGCCGACGATCCCGGCACCGCCCTCACGGCTGCGCTCCCGACGCGCCCGCTCCTCCGCGGACAGCTCCTCGTCGGCCCCGCTGAGGAGCACGAAGGGATCGGCGACGACGCGCTCCCCGCCGCCCGCCAGATCGAGCACCCACAACTTGTTGGCCCGGTCCGTACCGGAGGAGGACCGCAGGTAGGCGACCCGTGAACCGTCGGGCGCCACGGTGAACGCGCGGGGTGCGCCAAGCGTGAATCGCTGGGTACGGGCGTGCCGGCGGGGGAAGGAGACAGGCTCGGTCGTCATGCCCCGACCATATTGGCCATGCGCCCCCTTGTGCGGCCGTGCGCCGACCGATGCGCGCGGGCGAATAGTTATGATCACTGGCGGCAAGTGGGTATGAACCTGCTGGCCACTGTATGGATTTACTGCCCCCATAGTCCGACCCCCCCCGCGTCCCTGGGCCCCTTGGAGGTGAGCCGCCGTGGCACTCTCGATTTCGGCGGTCGTGCTGCTGGCGATCATCGTCTTCTTGCTGATCAAGAAGTCAGGACTCAAGGGAGGTCATGCGGTGGTGTGCATGCTCCTCGGGTTCTACATGGCCTCGTCGACCTTCGCCCCGACGATCAGCGACCTGACGACGAGCATCGCGGGCATGATCGGCGACCTCAAGTTCTGATCCCGGATCCGCGTCGGTACGTGGGCTCCGGAAGGTGAGTGACCGGAGCCCGGCCCCGGTGACGTGTTCCGCGTCACTCGTCGTACCGCGACCGTAAGCTTGACGGAATTGGGTCAAGTGAAAGTTGAGGCGGGGCGCGTGGACGGACACAACGCTGACGACCGGCTCCGGGAGCTGGCGAAGGCATCACTCAACTTCGGGCGCCTGTACGGCCACCAGCCCCTCCTGGCCGTCTACGGGTCGCAGCGGAACTCACCGTCCTGACCAACCCGAACGCCGCTTACGTCAGCGCCGGACAGTTCGGCGAGGTACTGGCCGAGGAGTTCGTCACCCGGACCGGTACGCGCGTTGAGGGCACCCGGCAGGTTGACCGCCTCAACGCGCTGACCCGGGCCGGTGTGCTCGTCGGCTGGAGCCGGGGCGCCTTCGGCGACGCAGACGGCGGTCTGCCGCCCGAGGTGATCGCTCAGGAGATCGTCCGTGACTTCCAGTCCGCCCTGAACGAGTTCACGGCCATCGCCCGCTCCCTGGGCGCCGAGGTCGACGTATCGGAGGCCGAGGGCGAGTAGGCCGCGTCCTCGACCAGGAGACGGTATGAGCGGTACGAGATCTCGCACGATGGTCACGAGCGTCACGAAACATGGCGTGCCGTTCAGGGGCCGGGCGTG
>Ga0307513_10012158_pt1 | contig 10642 bp, 13 predicted proteins | sample 15_EM_MG_FD_202174 | JGI IMG/M metagenome (GOLD analysis project Ga0307513, IMG submission 202174) | Populus trichocarpa ectomycorrhiza microbial communities from riparian zone in the Pacific Northwest, United States - 15_EM | ecosystem: Host-associated > Plants > Roots > Unclassified | place...
AGAGCTTCCTGGACCTCCCGTACCTGCTCAGCCAGCTTCGAGTTGTCCTCCAATACCTGCTCATGCTCATTAACTGGGCTGGAATTCGTTGTCGGCTGCGTAGACTCGTCAGTTCCTGCTGCGGTCCGCACTTCATCGTTCTCCAACGACACGGCTTCTCCCTGCTTTGATATTGGCTCGTTGAGTTCGCCATCTAATTCCGTCCATTCGATATCGGCTTCAGACGTCTTACGTTCCGGATGAAGTGCTTCGCTGTACGTCGGCTCTTCAACAACGGGTACAGGAGTCGCGTCCTCCTCGATTTGCTCGGCGTCTGCTGGCGTGGGTGCAGAAGGTATCGGTGCAGGCCTTGTTAATGGAGGAAGTATCTCCAACATATCGTCGTCCAGCTCGAAGCTTGAATCGACTCTTTCTTTGTCAACAGCTCCAGCGAGAGGGGACCCGACGAGGGTCACGGCGGTGGTTGTAGGAGGCGGCTGAGGGACTGGGACGCTGTCGATTGAAGGCGATATGGCAATGGCTTTCTCCATGGTTGTGGATGAGTCCGTTCGGCTGAGGGCGCCGCCCCCTTTCTTGCTCTTGCGAGCTTTTCCCAGCAGCTTGGACACTGAGAATAGGGATGACATGGGTGGATGCGGATGGGGGCTAGGTGGTTGGGAGAGTCTCGGCGTATAGTGGGTGAGGTGAAGCGAGAGTGAGAGGTTCTGCTGAAAATAAGGCTGCAGAACGCGTAGGCTTGCCACTCGGTGCCCTTTGTTCACGTTGATACCAACGTGTTTGGGAGTAGGTTTCGTCAACGTGTTTTGCCATGAGGCTTTCAGGACTGGGTCGATTATGGAATTGAACGAGACTTGCTGGTGCTGCGAGATGGTTTCAGTTGTAGATGGTTGGGTGGCTTCTCGTCCCCTGTTTGAGGATATTCTTTTCGCGAAGGTTCTGGCTTTTGCCACTTTTAAGCGCCAGGGTCCGAAACACTAACAAGTCTAGAGTTTCGTCCTGTAAATTTACTCATACTCAGCGTATCAAGATTCCTGACGAAATCTCATTCTTGCATTCAATACTGTAGGGATTTATTGAATCTACCATCTAAAAATGACTACAAATTTCTAAACACACGCACAAAGGATCTAAGCAGGGCCAAAATACTGTAAGTCCCAACTAAGCCAAAGAGGCATTTGATCTCTGTCAACACATCTCCTCAATGGCGACCTCTCGTTCAGCATTTTATGGCCCAGGTCGAAAACTAGTCCTGTCATTTGATGTAGGAACTATGTACATATAGTGGAATTTCTTATAGGTACATGACTTTCAGCAAGTAGACGGAGGCCAAAGGGTGGCATCTCTGACCCGTACTGACTTGTTCAGTGTGCTTGACCCTGGAGGAGTACCTGAAATCAAAGGAGTAACCAGGTGGGTCCAAATGATCGACAGTTTGATGGTCTTGACAGTTCTACATTTAGGTTTCCGGCCCATGAATATACAAGCGGGGCCTCCAAGATTCCTGCTATCATCTACTATGATCGTGCTGGGAAGGTAATGGCTGTAGGAGCAGAGGCGGTGAAGGAGGGCATCTATGAAACAGCTGAAGATGAGCATTGGGTGAAGGCCCAATGGTATGTCTTGATCTTTTTCCTTGGCCGCCCGTTTTCACATTACCCAGGTTCAAGCTGCTGCACCTCCGATCTTGAGTGGGTGCTGGAAGACAGGTGACCGACGACATCCCTCCGCTACCTCTCGAGGTACTTGCTGACTTCTTGGCCTACCTGCTTGAATGTGCCTCGATTTACATCCGAGAGACCCATGCAAACGGAGCGGACCGTCGCTCAAAGATAAAGCGACGGTTTGGCAAGGAACTAAGGGGCGTGAAATGGATGTTTTGCGTGTTCGCATAATTCACGTTCGCGCGGACAGCATTGGGCTAACGAGGGAACATTGGGGTTGGAAAATTTCACATCCCATTGTAACGCCAGAAGAAGTGGGGCACTCACCGGGTTCTCAGACTGTTGGCCGCTTCGCTCGTAACCCTGGCGCTCGTGCACCTGGACCTGATGATGAGAGAGTCGGTTAATTTTGGGTAGGCAATGGAGTAGGAAGGCTGCAATAGGGAGGTATTGATGATGCTTTGGATATATGTGAGCTGAGAACATAATTCGTAGCGAGGAAGGGTATCACGTAAAACTTGGATAATAAGAGTTAGATCCGTTTCCTGAGACCCTGATATGGTTCCATGTCGAGGTTGTGGCAATATTCCAAGTTAAAAAGGCAAGAGCATTTCGATTTCAACGACTCGAAGACTGTTCTTGCTTGTGCTGTTCGTGCATGGTTTCACTTCGATTCCGCAAGAACGTTGGAGCCGCAATTCGTTCGTAAATTCAGTTAACGTCTCCTGAAGCGACGAACAGCTTGCGGTGCAACAGCTGCTGCTGCAGACGCAGCTTCCATCTGTTGAAATTTGAATGGAATACGATCACACTGCCGTGGTGAGTTCACGTGCATTGAAAGTTTTGAAACACGTGTCCTTTGGCGCGTCGCCATTGGCCGAGTTCCAACGCGTCGCGTCATGTCAGCTGCCAACCTCTCCAACAACCGCTAAGCATGGAAACATGGCCACTTATATATATACATTCATGGCGGAGATGATCGACGGAACGGTTCGGCCGGAGACGCTGTGGCATGGGAAAAGTTAACCAACGAGCGCCAACGAGGCTGTGTGGTGAAGGCTGGCATTGTCAGCTTCTTTCTTACCCTCATCTTCCCAATGTCAGCCTCCCGTTCACCATTTCAAGGTCGAAATCGAAAACTGGTCCTGGCATTTGACGTAGGAACTACATACAGTGGCATTTCTTACAGGTACACGAACTTGCAGACGGAGGACGATGGCGCTGCTCACTGATTGATACTTGATAACAGTGTACTCGATCCTGGAGTAATTCCGGAAATCAAAGGAGTAACAAAGTCAGTCGAAATGACTCTCAAGACCTTGATCAACTTATTCAATCCGGCTGTTTTGTAGGTTTCCGGCCCATGAATACGTTAGTGGCGCCTCGAAGATCCCCACTATCATCTATTATGATCGCGCTGGGAACGTCAAGGCTGTAGGCGCAGAAGCGGTGAATGAGGGTATTTACGAAATTGCTGAAGACGAGCATTGGGTCAAGGCTGAATGGTATGTATTGATATTTTCCTCGGCTGTCTGTTTACCACCAAACCAGGTTCAAACTACATCTCCGATCTCGAGTCGACACTCCAGGACAGTTGACGGACAAGATTCCTCCGCTACCTCTCAACAAAACTGTGGTCGAGGTCTTTGCTGACTTCCTGGCCTACTTACTGGAGTGTGCCTCGAGCTTCATCCAGGAGACCCATGCCAACGGTGCAGACCTCTGGGTATCCGTCAGGGAGGAGATCCATTTCGTTCTGTCGCACCCAAATGGGTGGGAAGGTCCAGAACAGGCGGAGTTGCGAAAGGCTTCAGTCCTGGCCAAGCTTATCCCCGATACCACAGCCGGTCATGCTTGTCTTTCATTCGTGACGGAAGGAGAGGCTAGTCTTCATTATGCTGTGCATAATGGCCTCCCAAAGGGTGTGATGGACAATGGAGAGGGAGTGGTGATTGTCGACGCTGGAGGTGGCACTATTGACATTAGTTCGTACAGCAAAAATGTCGGGGGAGCGAAGAATATTAGAATTGAGGAAGTGGCAGCTCCTCAGTGTAATTATCTGTTCTCTCGACTGTGATGTTCCAAATCTCATCCGTTACCAGGCCTTTTTCATGGATCGGTCTTCGTCACGGTGCATGCCCGATCATTCTTAGAGAGTGAGACTTGCATTCTCCCAGATATTCATAGCGCTCAATCCTGTGTAGATTACCTCCAAGATTCTACTTTTTTGGCGGACCTAAACAACATTGTTGAATGCTTCGACAAGTCCACCAAACTCCGGTTTCGAAATTCCGCTCAACATCAATATATCAAATTTGGCGGAGCAAAGGATAACGACGCACTCTGTAATATCCGATTCGGCCAACTCAAACTCCCGGGGTCCGATGTGGCCAAGTTCTTTGAGCCTTCGGTGGAGTGCATCGTCAGCGCTGTGTTAAACCAACGCAAGGTGGCTCACAAACCTATATCTGTGTGTACCTTTTTTCCCCTTTGCTATCCTGTGTCTTGAACGTTTCCACTTGTATCTCTAGCATATCGTTCTCGTCGGTGGGTTCGCGGCTAGCGACTGGTTATTCAACCAAGTCCACGAGAAACTTCTATCGTATGGCATGAATGTTACTCGGCCCCAAAACCATGTGTCTGTCGCTGCATCCCTTGGCATCCATTTGTCTTAACTCGTCATTTAGGAACAAGGCCGTGTCTGATGGTGCCCTGTCGTTCTATCATGACCACTTTGTACACACTCGAGTCTCCAAGTTTGCTTATGGAACGTTCTGCGCGATTTCCTTCCAACCCGCTGACCCGGATCACCAACAGAGGCGCCACGATACATATACTGATCTTTCCGGAGTCAGGCGTGTCAATCATTCCTTCGATGTTATCCTCCCAAAGGTTTTTTTATTTACTTTCCTTTGTCATTGCCCACTGTTGATTAATGTGTCTGCGCAGAACACGCAAATCTCGGAAACTAAGGAGTTCAGAAGTGCCTTTATTTGCCAACGCAAGTCGAAGGATGAGCTCAAAAGCATTACTAGTTCCGTGTGGTGCTATCGAGGTACTGTCGCCGTGCCGAGGTGGAAAGATGTCGATACAGGTATGCCTATGGTTGTGAAACCATGAAATATTTCTTCAAGTGAACGGGAAGTATAGACAATTATACAAAACTCTGCACGATTGAAGTCGATCTTTCTCACCTTCCTCTGTCACCTCGACCGAAGCACTCTGGGGCTGGGACAATCTACCGCACTGACTACGACATTGTCCTGCTGTTTGGTCTGACAGAGTTGCAGGCTATGCTCGCCTGGAAGGAGAATGTGGGTCCCCTCTTGCCACTTTATTGGATTCTTTTTTTTTTTGTTTACTCTGTTGCCAGGGCGTTGAACGACAGAGTCTGGCAAAGGTTTTATACGATCCAGATCCCTCGGCCGACGGCGCCTAACTTAGTCTCGACATTAAGTAATTTTTCGTCTTGCGACCATATCCGGCCGATCCATAGCTTAATCAGCTATCTAGTCTAAATCGTTGTGTACTGTATCCGTCATAATGGGGTTGAAATCTGCATTGAACTTGCGGCGGTAAAAATGTGCGGTGGCTCACGAAGATTCAATTCCACTAATTACTAGAATCAGAACAAATACATCCTACTGAGAAATGTCATCATTGTCCTGGATGCGGGCTACCATCGCCAGGGCTTTCCATACACAGCGCACCTAGGCTTCCTGTTGCGCGCTTAGGGAAATATGACCTTTCCTCGACAACCACGATACCAGAAGAGTATATTAGATGGACGCCTTTAAAATGGCAAGAGCGTTGGTGCTGTTGGATTGTGAAGGATAAATACCAACTAAAGATTAGATTAGATGCCGCATTTTATACAAATATCAGTGAGTTGTATTCTGGCTCTCTTTTTCAACGCATCGTCACGCACGACTTGGAAGGCTCCATAGGACGCCAGCAGCACCACAGGGAGGCCCTCCTCGACCAATTCCCGACGCCGCCGTTACCCCATCAAATCGAGCAGATAAAACTCTTCCAAAAGTCGTATTCACCTGAGTACATTGACGAATTCTAGTCTTTTATATGCACAATTTAGTGCTGAACTTGGGCTAATGGCGGCGTGTCAAAGAAATTTTTTCGCAGTTTTTGAATGTCAGTGGGCAACATAATGATGTCCGAAAAGAAATGGAAGGATTTAACAGAGAATGAAGAGACCAATGTCGGAGGGACTCGAGCCTCGCAGCATTAAAGAGGAGCGACACCTTCGCGGGGAGCCCTGTTCGGCCTCAACCATGACCCATGTAAGACATTCAAGGCCAACTACAAAACGCTGATTAATAGGAGTCGAATAACCCATCAAGTGTGCAATCGTAGGAGGTGGACGAAAGGGGGTGATGTGTAAGATGTAATGGTGGTCGAGGGTTGTAATCTCTGGCAGGTGGCACTGGAGGAAGAGATTAGCCAGGCGTTATGCATGTCCTCCTATACAGGTAGAGGTATGGTCAGCAGCCAGGACAGGTCGCAGGTTAGACATGAGACGATAGGGACCAGAATCCTGACTCAAGGAGATGTTCCGGACTGGAATCTGCCATTAACAACAAAGAGTAGCTGATGCTTAACAGGAGGTGTCTAATAGGCAAATGGGAGGGCATTCAGAGATCTGGGAACCAATGGTCGCTGGGACACATCCTGAGATGGGTAAAATAGCAGATTGGTCATTACGATACGTGGTGTGGTGTGGGATGGACGAGGGGCAGATGGTTACCGAGACAGGATACGGACGCCTCAGAGAGTTGCTGGATGAAGGGGATCGTGGAATGGAGGTGACCAGTTAGTTGCTTTGCTAATTATTGCTACCAGGGACGCGACTGCTGTTCTCCCTAAGGACAATCGAAACATTTTTAGACGCGACGTGGGATGCTGGACGGGAGGAGACGACAGAGACTTGACCTCGGTGTATCGGCGTCAATGTGCCTGACTAAAGTGCGAATCTGGTGGTACTTGCCGAGGGAATTGCCGGCCTGCGCCTTCGAAGAATAATTGCACCATGTATTATGCTTTTCGAAAACTTGACAAAGATTTACACAGTCGATATCGACATTTAGCAATACCTCTGACGTTGCTGTCGAAACCTTTTGGGAGTGGTTATTGTTACTGACTTGACTCCTTCGTTGTGTACTACGGGGACAACGGTCAGTACGTGGGAATGACTATCCTTCTGCGGCTTTGAAAGCGCAAGAATTTGAATCTTAAATAACAGATCACTTGGGCCAATAGAACTTGGTTGTGTGAAAGTGGAATGTACGTTTCCTATGTAATAATCATCTTTCTTTAGTTTGAATATACAGTCGGCACCCTCTTAACCCATACTCATCGGTGGACGATCCAGAGTATGGGTTTTCAGGGTTCCGTAGGGTACATCACATATATCGCAGTCTGTCTAGGAGAGAGGGTTTATGGGTTTGGGGAGGTAAGCTAAAAATAGAAATCATAAAATCGCATTCAAAAAATCAGAACAAAATGGCAAAAGTTCCGTATTCGTAGCCAAACTACATACACACAGTATCCTACTGCAATAGATTTTATGTCCTCCGGAAAAAGTGAATTAAAAAAGTATCTTTCACGCCTCCAGTCTCGTGACGTCAAGGCAGACTTGCCTATTGGAGGTTTTTTTGACAGCAATGCCACTAAAATTGCTCGCTTTCAAGCCCTGAGTGACGCATAACCGTAAATCCGTAACTAGTGAATCAAACACTCCATCATATAGTCCAGGACTGTGGCTAATGTAGCGCCAAATCTATGGGTTTTTCCTGGAAAAGGGTATGGGTTATGGATTATTGAGGACTTATGGGTTATGGTATGCAAATCCCCGCCCACCGAGTTGGTGGACCAAAAAAGTTATGGGATTTCAGGGTTTATGGGTTATCTGAGTCATGGGTTAAGAGGGTGCCGACTGTGCAATCCAGATCCGAGTCCGACGAACGACGCCGACTAGCACTCGTCAACATACAAGGATCTTTCAACAACGGGGGACTGATCGCCAAGGACCACATACAGAGGACCACATACAGGGATTTAAGTAAAGCTGCGGTGTTGACAAAGCTCGTCCCCGATAGCACCGCTCAGGAGAATGCTCGTCTTTGATTCGTGACAGAAGGAGAGGTCGGCCTTCATTTTCCTCCGCAGAATGATTTCCCAAGTGGCGCGATGACAGATGGACTCTGACGGAGATGGGGTAGTGATTGTCGACGCAGGAGGAGGGATGATTGATATCAGTTCGTACAGCAAAAACATCGGGGAGGTGAAGGATAGACCAGTAACCGTTTGGAATATCATTGTGAATGAGGTCAAGGGAGCTCGATACCTACCGGCTTTCGATGCAGCAGAAGCAGTCAAGTAACTCACATATGTTTTAGAGAGGTCCGAATCGGGGAGAGTGAGGTCAGAGCGGGTGACAGCCGTACATAGTTTCCATTTCCCAGTGGATGCCCTCGGGAACAGCTACGGCGATCGGTGGGGAACGGCGGTAACTGCCGCCGTTCCGCTGCTGCAGTAAAAGTTTTGGAGGCACGTGCTATTTGGCGCGTGAGTTCCAACGCGTCACATCGCCATCTCGAGTCTCCAGCATTGGAACCGAGATTTGAGCGAACCGCTAAGCGTGGAAATATGCCCACTCCGATATATCTATAAATCTTCAAGGCGGAGATTATCGACGGAACGGCTGGGCCGGAGGAGCTATGACATGGGAAAAGGTAACCAACTTGAACAAGCGCTAACAAGGCTGTGTGATGAAAGAGGATGAAAGCTGGCATCGTCAGCCTCTTTGTTACCCTCATCTTCTCTATGTCAACCTCCCGTACGGCATTTCACGGGCGAAATCGAAAACTGGTCCTGGCATTTGATGTAGGAACTACATACAGTGGCATTTCTTACAGGTACGCGAACTTAAGGACGAAGGACGATGGGCGCTGCTCACTGATTGATACTTGATAACAGCGTGCTCGACCCTGGGGTAATTCCTGAAATCAAAGGAGTAACAAAGTCAGTCGAAATAACTCTCAAGACCTTGATCAACCTATTCAACCCGACTGCTTGGTAGGTTTCCGGCCCATGAATACATCAGTGGGGCCTCGAAGATCCCCACAATCATCTACTATGATCGTGCTGGGAACGTCAAGGCTGTAGGCGCAGAGGCGATGGAAGAGGGTATCTACGAGATTGCTGAAGACGAGCATTGGATAAAGGCTGAATGGTATGTCTTGAACTTTTCCTCAGTTGTCTGTTTTATCATCAAACTAGGTTCAAACTACATCTCCGATCCCGGGTGGGTGCTGGAAAACATTTGACGGATAAAATCCCTCCACTACCTCTGAACAAAACTGTTGTTGAGGTCTTTGCTGATTTCCTAGCCTATTTATTGGAGTGTGCCTCGAGTTTCATCCAGGAGACCCATGCAAACGGTTCACACCTTTGGATATCCGTCAAGGACGAGATCCAGTTCGTTTTGTCACACCCAAATGGATGGGAAGGTCCACAGCAAGCGGAGATGCGAAAGGCTTCTGTCTTGGCCAAGCTTATCCCCGATACTACAGCCGGTTATGCTCGTCTTTCCTTCGTGACGGAGGGGGAAGCCAGTCTTCACTATGCAGTGTATAATGGTCTTCCAAAGAGTGTGATGGACGATGGAGAGGGAGTGGTGATTGTCGACGCTGGAGGTGGCACCATTGACATTAGTTCATACAGCAAAAATGTTGGAGGAGCGAAGAATAGATTTGAGGAAGTAGCCGCTCCTCGGTGTAATTATCTGTTCTCTCAACTTCGATGTTCCAAATCTCATCCATTGCCCACAGGCCTTTTTCATGGATCGGTCTTCGTCACAGTGCATGCCCGATCATTCTTAGAGAGTGTGTCATGACTCTTCCAAATATTTATAACGCTCAATGCTGTGTAGATTACCTCCAGGGATCTACTTTTTTGGCGGACCTGGACAACATTGTCCAATGTTTTGACAAAACCACAAAACTCAGGTTTCGAAATTCCAACGAACCTCAATATGTTAAATTTGGTGGAGCAAAGGATAACGACCAACGCTGTAATATCCGATTCGGCCAACTCAAACTCCTGGGGTCGGATGTGGCCAAGTTTTTTGAGCCTTCGGTGGAGTGCATCGTCAGCGCTGTGTTAGACCAATGCAAGGTGGCTCACAAACCTATATCTGTGGGTCGCCTTTGTTTCCTTTGTTACCCTTTGCCTTGAACTTGCATTCCAGCATGTTGTTCTCGTTGGTGGTTTCACCGCTAGTGATTGGTTATTCAACAAAGTCCGCGAGAAGCTTCTGCAGCATGACATGAACATTACTCGGCCCCAAAACCATGTGTCCGTACCTCCATCCCTTGAAATTAATCTCGTCTTGACTTTTTATGCAGGAACAAGGCTGTGTCTGATGGAGCCCTGTCTTTCTATCACGACCGATTTGTACGCATTCGAGTCTCGAAGTTCACTTATGGAACTTCCTGCCACTATCTCTTTGATCCCACTGATCCGGACCACCAACAAAGACTCCACAAGACATTTTTTCCTGTCTCCGGACAGTTGCATCTCAATGATGGCTTTGATGTCATCCTACCGAAGGTTTGTTCATTTTCCTTCGTGATCGCTCGCTGTTCACCTCTCTTTCTATGCAGAACACACAAGTTTCGGAAACCAGGGAATTCAGAAGGTCCTATCATTATCAATGTGCGTCGAAGCAGGAGTTAAAAAAGGTTTCTATCCCTGTGTCGTGCTACCGGGGTGCTGTGGTCACGCCCAAGTGGATGGATGTCGATCCACGTAAGTCGTTCTTCTGAAAAAATATGAAATAGTGCTTCCTTGCTGGTGTAGAAAATTACGCAGACCTCTGCACCATTGAAATGGACCTTTCGCACCTCCCGCTGTCACCTCGACGGAAGTCTTCTGGGAGAGGGACCTACCACCACCTTAATTAT
>Ga0307513_10012159_pt1 | contig 10642 bp, 12 predicted proteins | sample 15_EM_MG_FD_202174 | JGI IMG/M metagenome (GOLD analysis project Ga0307513, IMG submission 202174) | Populus trichocarpa ectomycorrhiza microbial communities from riparian zone in the Pacific Northwest, United States - 15_EM | ecosystem: Host-associated > Plants > Roots > Unclassified | place...
CGAATCCGCAGGCAAATCGACTGCTGGCCTGGCGGTTCTTTCAATGAATCAAAAACGACGATGAAACAAATGAAGGCTGCGTTGCTCAATTGTGCAAATGGGTTTTCAAGCCCGGATCATTTCATCGAAGGATCGCCGTTGACTTCGCTATCTGCCACGCCGCCAGCAGTGTCAACTGCTACCCCATCCGATCAACCTCAGTCAGACGCCATCGGTACTGCTACTCACCAACTCGCCCAACCTGACAACCATGGAAACAATTTGCAGAAGAACGTGGAGGGTTCCAAGGTTTGTCTTGACGGTTGACTATCATCCACTCAAACGGCTTCAATTTATGTTGTAGGAACTGGCCTCGGTTGCCCTCTTTTTGCAAGATCGCCGTTTCAACCCTGTCAAAAAATCAATCGTTCGCCTTCGTGTTGATGTGGATCATGGAGAACAAGAAAATGGGGAGCCACAGGTTTCTGCTCGGGAGGTTATCCATCAACTTCAACACAGCCATTCGGCTCTCAACGGTACACGTTTCTTTCGTTTTCCATTCTCCAGTGCAGACTCACATATCCTAAATGCAGGTCCAGTAAAGCTCAGAACCCCATATCACGAAGACCCATCCTACGTTGAATACTTTGTCCAATCCACTAATGCCAACAACTTGGAGGATTGCAGCTTCTCTTTGGAGTTGCTGTCGGTGGCTTCATCGAAGCTTGAGATCATCGCTGAAAATGTGGGAAGTGTCGTCTCTTCGAATTCGAAATGCTAACAAATGTTTTATTTAGGTTGCTGAGTCAATGGCGTCAATGGCTTGGAACTCGTCGGGCAGCTCTCCATCCGCACCTATTATATCGTTGCCCGAGGTCCGCGAAGCATCAAGCCACCCAGAAACATTTCAAACAGATGCTACCCCAACCAAGTCAGAGGCTTTAATTGCATGGTTAAAACAGAAGGCATCGGCCGATCCAGGGTATTTGCTTTTCATTGGGTCACACCACCGCGTTGTTCAAAACCCCAATATTGTGGCTATTTGGAAATTCACTTCGAATTTCCATAAGGTTTACTACAATGCGAAGAACCCTGTCTCGGTAAGTGAGATATCGAAAATAATCCACCGATCCAATTCATTGATTACCTATTAGCAAACCCGGGTAAAAAAAAATATGCTCTTCGCTGCCCTTGATGTCCATGAAACATGGTTCAATGACGCATTGAGTGGCAGTAGGCTGGCTGATATTTACGGCCCCGGTGGACCTCTCGAATCAGCTACAGTCATCACTGAACTTACAACTACCCGGGATCCGCCTCGGGGACGAACCGCTTTGCTGAAATTCCTCTAGGACTGGGAAACTGAGCATCCATGTATCTCATCGTAAACGCTTCTCTGTTTTGAAATACAAAATACATGCAATGTGTTTAATTGAATCAACAGTAATCAATGTCAGTCACTTATTTCAATGACCTCATCTTGGTTTTGAAATGCCATACTGTGCTTCCGTTTGAGGTGAGTGGAGCCTGTTGCACATAAATCGGGGTCACAGTCTGGGTCAGGCCCCGTTAAGTCGATGATGTCAAGTGCTTGAAGAACTCGAGATTGGGAGGCATTCAGCGGTTTCACCGCTGCAGAAGATTGGCCGACCTCTTGATGGTGTGGCATGGAGGTGGGACAGGTCCGTTTCGAGCTCTTGCGAAGATCCTGGATACCTGGCCAATGATTGACTTGCGGATAGAAGGTACCTGAGGAGGAATTGATCTGGAAGTCCTTGACTGAAGGATCAGTCAGAGGTGGTGGTGACTCGGAAGGTTGCATAGTATGTTCAGGTAACGACCGTGGCATAGAAGCAAGTTCACCTGGCAAATACGAAACAACCATGGGAGGGAGGTATTGTTTAGGTACCCAGATCGATATGCGTTCTGCTCTGGCATCAGTGGTTTTGGATTCATGGGTGAAACCTGAGTTAGGTCGAACTCCCAACAATGCAATGAAGTTATCTGGAATTAATTGAATACGAGCCCAGGTTCCAGATTGTGAAGCTCGCTTTTTGAACTCAATTTTGGCAGCAGTTGCCAATGTGGATGGAGTACCGAAACGATGTTGGTTTGGATCATAGAGGATCGCAAACTGAAGGAAAATCAGAGTTGAGACAGAACTTGAAAACCCTACACACACCAAGGCTAGCATCCTGAAGAACACCCCCTCCCAGAGATTATTCCTCATGTTTCAAGCAAGTGCTTCTGTTGTTTTCCATCCAAACTTCTGAGAGCAAAAGTTCGCGATCTTCCCGATAGATGGCTCACAAGACCTCCAGTCTGCTGGGCTATACATCGAATCTGGATCAGTCAAATCTGGATCAGTTGAAGAGGTACAGGGATTGAGATAGAGCTCCAAGACATCGCGGTTGATGAAATTTAATGGGATCTGGTCTGCAAGATGCACTTGCTTGGAGTGCAAATTTCCCATCGAGTTTGAACGCAGTTCATCTCGGAGGTCCTTGCACCACTGCTCCATGTATGTCTCCAGATCTTTAGGTGCCATGCTATTGAATGCATGAAGGAGTGAGTCCCCAAAGCCACATCTTGCAAGTGCAGAAGAGATTGAAAAACCACAGCCCGGCGTTCCCTTTGAGTAATCACCACCAGACATTAATGCGATAAGAACCATTCCACCATGTGTCAGACAAAGGGGCTTGGTTTCCTGGATGGCTTTTGCTGTATAAAGAGTGTACGATTCACCGGACGATCCTTGGATGCTATAAGTCAAATTTAAATAGTCAGACCGAATTCTGGAGATTTTGAAAAAAGGTTCCATACGGCTCAAGGACACATTGAGCGCCAAACACCAGGGCATCTGCATCTTTAGTAATGACAGCATCAATTTTTCCTGATCTGTTGAGCTTTGCCAGTTCTGCTTCTGCCTCACCAGGCGCCTAAATTCATGTTATTGAGACGTTCAAGGAGGATGGGCCACATATATTCCTACCTGAATTGAGATGAAACCAAAGCTTTGGATGAGCAAGCGGCATGGCTCTGTCCACCATGGAACTCTAGCAGTGTTCTTTTTTGTACCTCTCTTCAGACTTGGGTGCTCGGATCCATCAAATACAAAGATAACGATTGCTGGAGCCTTGAGGAGGTGGCAGAGCTTGTAAAAAAAAGTCTGCATGGGTCCACCTTCTGAATGACCATAGATATTGGAGTTTGCGGCACCCCCAATGCATTCATTCATCATGATGCTTGGAGCAGCAGCTGGAATTCAGTGCACCACATTTATGAATTAAATACAGAATGATTAACCTGATATCTACTCCAATTCGCAACATGGATTGGCATCTTGTTGCATGAGAATACCCTTTTTCTTCCACCAGGCTCATAAGCGAACACCTTTGACCGATGGGCTTGACAGCCTAATGTGGAACATTGATTTCCCATCATTAACCACGCACCGAAGTCAAGTCAGCTCACCTTCCATAGACCTGTAACACCCATGTTGATATTTGAGGCAAGTGTTTAGAAGTGGGACAATTTGACGGTGTGAAACAAACTTTGTATCACCATGGTCTGAGTTTTGTAGAATTATTATGAGATCATTAGAATTTGACCAATCTTCGAGTACTACCCCAATGCCTTTCCTGATGCCCTTCACCAACCTATTGGAACATATCTACTGTTTGAATTAATCAACTCTACTTAGGCGACAAAGGAAATCCTAAGCTAATTAATTAACAATGAATCTATATATGCATAGTATTCAATAAGTGCCTGCGTACATTGAAAGTAACGTCAGGAATCTATATAGGTGGGGTTGGGTGATGTCAGCTTTGTTGAAGCCCATGAAGGAAGTTGGGGCAGCTAATCGTGCCTACGTCAGTGGAGGTAGACGTGGGACATATTCTGCAGGACGACGAGAACGGCGTACCTTCACTATCTTCGTTCGAGGACACGGTGGCAAGTTGGGCACCTAACAAAGATGAGCACACTTGGTTCTATGTTGGGTGGCACAAACCATCCACCAATGCCATCTCGAACTCGCACGCACGTTTGTGCAGCTGCTGGCTGTATTTCAAACCTGTGAGCTTGGCCGAGTCCCGACTGATGGCATTAGGGGTATTTGCACCCATGGGTACAGGAGGACTGGTTGAAGGGAGATGGCATCAACAGCGACAATAGCCACATCAGCGCTTCAACGGCAGTGAATGAGGCGGTGAATAGGCTGCAGCAGAAGCGATGGCAGTGACAGAAGTAGAGGTGGGGTGGGGAAACCGCGTTGAAGGCAAAGGTCGCAGTGTGCAAGAGGTTGTGGTTGTGGGAGGTTGGAGGAACACTTGATACTGAGGGAAAGAGGGGCAATGCTGAGAAGGAGCAAGTCCTGGGTCTTCTCAGAGGTGTCCCCGGAAAGAATGGCAGCCTGGACAGTGGCACCATAGGCAATGGCCTCGTTGGGGTTGGTGCTCTTGTTGGGCTCCTTGCCGTTGAAGAAGTCGGACACGAGCTTGATGATACGAGTGGAGTCACCGACAAGGTTGATTTCATGCACGTTGCTCTTGTTGATCTTGGAGTCGTGGAGAACTTTCTCAATGGGCTCGAGGGTGCTGCGGAAGAGGTCTTGGCAAAACTCTTCGATGCGAGTATAGGTGATGGACGTGTAGAAGTTGACATCCTCATACAGAGTCAATCTCAATGGAGGTTTGGGTGGCAGAAGATATGGTACGCTTAACACACTCGCAAGCAGTGCGGAAACAATGGACAGCAGGGAGTTAGAGAAGATATCTGGTATAATAATAAGTAAAACATTGGTACAATAGTAATAAAGAGAATACGAACCTTTCTTGTACTTGTGCTTGAACTCCTGCATAGATGGGTATCGCCAGCAGTGGCATTGACCTCGAAAATACCTTCTTCGATGGTGAGGAGGGACACATCGAGAATTCCTCCTCCAAGATCAAAGATGAGGACATTTTGGTCACCGACAACCTTTTTGTCGAGTCCGTAAGCGATGACACCAGTGGTGGGTTCGTTGATGATACGCGTTCTTGGGGTTCATGGCGGCTTGGTCCTTAAGATGCTTGTTATCGGAGAAGGAGACATGGGAAGGAGTTGTGTGGTTTCCTGGGTTGTTGGCGATGATCTCAACATGATCGTTCTGCCAGACACCAATGCATCTGAAACGAAAAGAAGAAGAAAAAAGACAAGAATCAAAAAAAATACGAAGAGGTTGAACAGAGCACATACAGGTAGGTTGTACCCAGATCGATACTGACAGCTTTTGATGAAGACATATTAAAGAGATAGATGTCTTGGAGAAACTTTTGGTGGGGGATATGAGTTAAGTTCGCAGTGAGTTCGGGTATGGGAGCCTGGAGGAATGAAATACATTACCACACATACAGCATAAGGGTTATAAATGAGCTACTCACCTTTCAACGCATCCTGCCATATTCATTGAGTCCGGATAGATGTTGGAGGGAGTGGTGGAAGGTAACGTGCAATGGGTCTCATTGCCAAAATTTGGACTGCCCTGTACCGAAGCCCATTGTTTTTTTTGCGACACGCGTCACGTGTTGCAAAAAAAACAATGGGCTTCGGAGTTGCAGACCTGGCCAAACGGTGCGAGAGTGTTCAACCAGTAAGCTGATCGACTCTTAGGGCCTTAGAACTTGAGTGCTGGGTGCTTGAGATTGAAGGTCAGTTTTGAAGTTTTTACCTAATACAACAATGCAAAAATTACTGGCTACAAAGTGATTTTTGAAATAATACAATCAACGATGCAAAAAAACTAGTGGCTACAAAATGATGCTGCATCAGTGAGTATACTCTTGATGGCAGCAGGCCCCGTTGTCTTCTTCTGAAGATAATCAACGAAATTTCTTGTTGTTCGTAAATAAGGAGGCGTGTTAGATGGGATTGGATACTGGGTAGTTAGATAGTGTAAGGCTAGCTGGATATTCCAATTAGTCTTTGCAGCCAAAGGTTCAATTACCTTCTGAACAACAAGGTGTCTTCTAGACATCTCTGTCTTTTGACCAGAGACATCTCGCCACCATCGAGCTGCCCAGCCTTCTTCGAGTTGCCTGACAGAAAGACACCCATCCAAGCCTTCGCTCCACTCTTCCCATATCTCTATGAGTGAAGCACCTTGCCAAAAAAGATAGATCGGAAGCCACTCATCAGGTCGGTTTGTGGATCCATACTTTGTCCATGTAAATTGGTGGTGGCGAACCTTCTCTGCATATTTGCATACCAATGCTTGGATAACATTGAGCTGAAGGTCTCGTTCCTGCTCACATTCGGAAAGGACTCCAAATGACGAATGGAAACCTTGAAGGTCAGATGGCCATCGATCGAGCTGTGAGCTACCACCACCAATGGATGTTGAAGGTGGTGGCGGTGGTGGTGAAGGGGAGTCCGGAGAGAGTGATGCTGCATTGGATGTTACAGCCTGAGGGCTTGCTGGTGGTTGTGAAGTGGAAGTTTTGGGGTTCATAGACATTGTCGCAGTTGAAGGCATCTGAGCCAATGGCTTTCTGCATTCTGCTGAGTGATGCCATGAATTAACAGGGTGAAAAAAAGGAAAATCTAAAGAACACACTACGGGCACTTGTAGAATTTGACCTCATCCCTCCTCGACCTCTGGACTTCGAAGAAATATGGTTGGTAAGGAGGCTTTCAATAAACCAAATCGTGCGTCGTGATCCTTGCGAGCTTGATTTTGCTGTATTTCCATTGCTTCCACAATTCCCCGCATCGACGTTGCCACAGTCTCAGGAAGGCATTCAGGCCTTTGTTTTGCCTCAAGCTCTGCTGCTTCCAGGATGGCTACCGATGTACGCGCGAACTCGGAAAATGCAGGGGTGTTGAATGGCTTGAAGTTCCAGATGGAGCATTCTGGATGTTTGGAGTATAATACGGCTGCATCCTGGAGGAGAATCGTGTGGAGGATGATAAGGGTGTTGAGGAAATGCCTGAGTGCATAGTCGATCGCTTTCAGGCCATGTTTCTCAACTCTGAGTATATAGGCATGTTGTTCTTCTTCAACCCAAGGAAAGATACATGCCAGAAGTTCGGCAGGGGGTTCTATGAAGAACAAAAAATGAGAATACGAGTTGTGAGAAGACTAAGATTAGAAAGTACCTAGAAACCCACGAGGAAGACAGTAGGAGTCAGGTTTCTCGGCACTGAACATTGAAGAGGCGAGCAGTGCTTTTGCGGGGAGACCCTTGTTGTAAACTTCTGCAAATGGATCCCCTGTTTTCCAGTTCCCCATCGCTTTGACTTGGTCTGATGCTGCACCATATTTTGACGCCTTGTCTGCAGCATAAAATCGAGCACCATGGGTGACAGCTGAAATAAAAACATCATTCTTTTTATGCATAATATGAATCCGCTCTCGGTGGTCTGTACAAGTGCTTAATCAGAGAAGGCCACCTGGGGAAAGAACGACCTACTTTCGTATGTCATCGGCGAAGTACCATCCGGTTTATTGCAATTGCCTTTTCCAGGAAAAAGCAAGATATTATACCAATCTCATCGCCCAAATTCAGAGTGATTTGGATCTGTGAAGTCAGGCTCGAAAGGTAAGGTGGAGGCTCTTTTTCTAAAACATGAAAATGTCCAAAAAAGAAAAAAGCCAGGGCGCCGAATCCACATAACTCAGGATAGCGATGCCGGAAGAGGCCATGCTCATCGACGTGCCCTGTCATATTTGTTTTTGCTTGGTCTACAAGAACTACCAGGGCCTGTTGAGTCAAGATAAGCGCTGTGAATTACTGTGAGATCTCATAGACATACTTGAATTTCCACTCCAGACCCAATGATTTCCATTGGAAGGGATTGCGTGAAAATATCGGACCATAATAAACGGCGAGTGCTATCACCACAGAAGGCAATGTTGGTGGGTAACAGAATGAGAGCACGATCACGAAGCCCAAGATGGACTTGTGATCGTGATGGGCCGAATGCTTTGAGAGCCCAGTTTGACATTCGTATCATGTCTTCTTTCTTGTAGGTATCTTTAGGGCTGCTCGTAAACTTGAAGAACGGCGGAAAATTAAAAGTCAATGACATACCAGCTGATGTTCCCTTTGCCTTGAGCGCATGAGCATTCTTGACCCTCGTGGGCTCATTGGCAGAAGCAGCCTGCTCATAAACCTTGACCCAATCTTGATTTCAAAGGAGCTGTTGAGTTTCCTGACAGCCTGCGTACTCCGGTAGGTGTTGATGCTCTCGCATGTATCGTTGAAGTGCATTGATTGACTGCTTGATGCTTTCTTTCCCGACGGAGGTCCCTGAAATTTCACGCCCCGAACTATTGTGCTTTTGGATCATTGAGAGGGGGAGCGAACTGTGTGACCAGAGATATGCACCTTATTCCGAGTACTTTCATATTGCAAGAAAAGCGAAACCTTTGCACCAATAATGGGATGGGCATTAACCCAATGGTGGTTCAGATTCTTCTTCACTTCGCCCTCTTGGTACGCATTCCAAAAGTTTTCATAATTTTTTATGTGTCGTGGGTAGGCGTCTTCAGTTCCCTTGCCCTCAATTAACTTCGACTGCAAGGCTAGTCGATTAAGATGGGCCTGCATATCAATCGAAACAGTTGAATTGGGGCCGGTTGGATTTGCAGTGGTTAATGTGCAAAGCATTTGCTCGGTTGCATTCTGGCATGGTGTAGAGTCGAGCAGGGTTGATTGAGAGGTGGTGGTAGATCCACATGCTGAAGTCAAACCACCAGGAAAATCCATGCTGGAGGCTAACCCCACACAGTCTTCACTGTCTGAAGGTGGTTCAAGTCGAGGGCGTTTTTGGTACGGATGGTCATCATGGTGCAGAGTTGAGGCCTTGAGCCCTCGACAAGTTGGAGATGCTGGATGCATTTCCTAAGTTCACTGTGGAATCTCTGTGTAGCTTGAAAGAATAAAACGATGGGTGCTGCACTTACCCATATAAAATCCCATTGGACAATGGCTTTTTTCTCAATCCTGGCCCAAAGACACGACGGCACGCTCTCTGGCCTGTCCCTGTTATACTGAGACACATGTCAGCCAGCCGCTTCCGTGTTTTCTAAGCAATAGATTGAAGCTGGGTAGAAGAGGGTAGTATGACATTGAAAACTAGCAGAGTTAACACTAGTATTGGGTGGTCATCTACGCTCAGTACTGCGAAAGATGAAGGAGATAAGGAATTTTGGCGCCTGAGCAAGGGTTTGGCCCATCAAGAAATTCCCCGATTAAGGACTTTCTTACAACTCTGCCCCATGCGGGGTTTGCTGTGCGAGGGTTTACCGACGGACTTTAGTTGGGGATTGGGTATTGGATTGGGTACATGCCCAACCTGCGAACGAGGGGTAACCGGCGAGGTGCCCAAGGCCAAGGTGGACCTGGTAATACACTCTATATACTTGCGACCTAGCTGCCTTTTGATTATTATTTCTTGCCATTTTGTCTAGACTCTCTCGCATTCTCCAAATACCTAAGCAGCAAGCCAAGATCGCCACTGCTTGTCTGATCATAATCTTGCCTTGGACACTGGTGTTCGCTGGGCGACTTGGACAGATGATCTAACCACGTTTGTCCTTTCCAGATTCCCGGATTATCATAGATTTATTACTTGTTGTGCCCATGACTTGTCTATTGATTGACAACGCCGAATTGTTATTTACATAGGGATGTACAGAAGGGCTGAGAAGGAGTGGGATCGCGAAAATTGGTTGCGACTTGGGTGCGACAACATGCAGACCAAGTGTTTGTCATTCTGCAGCGTGCACTCGGACCTCCACCCTGACCTCCAATCCAGCTTTACTGGCAGCAGCAGTGGTCATTGTCGCTCTGGATGGACTAAACGTGTTGATTCAGATACCGGGTCTTCAGGAAAAATGAGTATCATTTCGCATTAGAGACGAATGAGATGGGCGGAGCGGGAGGACCCAGTTCGCGATGAGGGTGGAGCCGCAGCTGTTAGATACTGGCTCTGACCTGATAGCAGGTGGGTGAGGAAATGGGTGTTGCTGACACTGGGTTGTGCGAGAGTCGAGTATGGATGGTGATGTTGAGGAAGACGCGAAAAAGATGGTTAAAAAGGTGGAAGCTCGAACCAAGGAGGGTCAAAGGTGGATGGCAGGTTTCAGGCAAGGCATGGAGAGGACGAGCGAGCTTGAGAAGGGGAGATCGAGATGGGAGCCTTTGTCATTTGAGCAAATATTCCATCACGTGTTTGTCATGGCCGCGTTCTGTCAGGTTCTGTCACTTCATTCCAGTTCTCATTACATAAACGACACCCATTCGACTTGAGCATCATCTCTTAGGAGAGCGCTCTAGAGCCTTCCAATGTATATCAAAACATTAACGATTCAAGTCATGTACGTTCCTTCGCCCTTTGCTATTGGATTTGCTTACATTCATGGTGCCTTTTAGACCGCCACTAAATGCAGGTCGAGCCATTTTCACCGAAACATAATGTCGTAGTCAGGCAGAATAGATCCAGGAAGCGTAATTTATTTGTTGGTGCGCTTTTTTATCGAGCCCAATTGCACTTCAGGCAACCCTCTACCCCCCCCTATATAGGGTAGTTAGTCCCACTTATAAGATTGCCCTATCTAGGGCCTAAACCCCTGGTACTGTCCTCATATATGTGGGAGCTTCCATTTCTGCACATA
>Ga0307513_10012161_pt1 | contig 10642 bp, 15 predicted proteins | sample 15_EM_MG_FD_202174 | JGI IMG/M metagenome (GOLD analysis project Ga0307513, IMG submission 202174) | Populus trichocarpa ectomycorrhiza microbial communities from riparian zone in the Pacific Northwest, United States - 15_EM | ecosystem: Host-associated > Plants > Roots > Unclassified | place...
TTCAAAAAAAAAAATCCCATAATCTTAGACATACTATTCAATACTTGACATTAGTAAAGAAATGTTTGAGATTTCATGACATTATAATTTGAGGGTGTTACAATTCCTCTGGTGAATGCAATTACAATAAATATCATGTTCAATGTAAATAAAGTCTAGCGTATTTATAACATTAACTTCAGCTAATGGCATCCGTGATAGGATTGCCGGGAAATGGATTACAAGATTAGCTTCGGCTAATGGCATCCGTGATAGGATTGCCGGGAGATGAATTACAAGATTAGCTTCGCCTAATGGTATCCGTGATATGATTGCCGGAAAATGGATCACAAGAATAGACTTTGCAAGGTCATCCGGTTCATGCAAGTAAATAAGAGTATTCAAATTAAGAATATGCAAATGAGTGTTAATTGAGTTTAAAAGATTTACAAGCAAAATATAAGATGTCTGTTAGAATCCTTATGAATCCGATAGAAAATTAATACTTCGTTCAAATACATTACATGAGCATATATATATTTCTTTTATCAACATAATGGTATGTTTATTTATGTAACAAGTCCATCAAATATCCAGGGAGATCACTAGTTTAGGACTCTACTTTGTCAAGCTTATGTAAATATTTAACTTAAACAAAAGGGAATTAACGCGTTTATGTAGTATGCTTTTGTGTAAACCTTGATGTATTTATAAAAGTTCAGCTTAGCATGTAGTACTTTAGCTATCTTGTAATTAACCATTTTGAAATGGTTAAGAACACTTATTATGTTGTAATACTTTCTTTGCACGTTAGTATTCCTTTTTCTTTCAAATTTTATGATATGATATGTGGGCTATGTTGATAATTGAACTTAATCGTAGGATATATATATATATATATATTGTGGATTGGGTGAGGTGTTGAATTATGATGATTAATATAAGGTCCGGATTTATGGAACCTTGTGATGATGGGTTGATTAAGTAAATTGATAGTGGTCGATAACTTGGGATGTCCTAAATACAAATAAAACTCTGCTGAATATTTGGTAGATTTAGAAAAAAAAAAATTTACCCTCAGGCTAAGAGAATATGTTGGGATCTTTTAACATTGATCAAGTCGTACAGTCGGGTTCGTTACATGTACTGATCCATTTGACTGCTTCTTGATCATCATTCCATTGCCAAGTTTTATCTTCTTCAAAGATAACATCTCTACTCATAATTACCTTCTTTGTGATGAGATTATTAAGCCTGTATGCCATCCTTCTATCACCATATCCGACAAAGATGCATTTCTCGCTTTTATCATCAAGTTTAGTCCTTCTTGCATCTGGGATCTTTGCATATGCCACACAACCAAAGACTCGAAGATGGGTAACACTTGGTTTGTGACCACTCCATGCTTCTTCTGGAGTGACAACTTGCAAACTTTTGGTTGGGCAGCAATTCAGTAAATACACTGCACATGAGACACCTTCAGCCCAATATTGTTTGGGCAGCTTCTTTGCTTTGAGTAGACTTCTTGCCATGTCAACAATTGTTCAATTTTCTCTCTCAGCTACACCATTCAGTTGTGGTGTATATAGGATGGCGTTGTTTGATGCCTGATGCCTTGTTGTGTACAAAAGACTTCAAATTCATTTTATGTATATTCTCCACCTTGATCAGATTTCATAGTTCTAATGTTATAGCCACTTTGCTTCTCAATAATTGCTTTAAAATCTTTAAAACAATTCAACATTTCTGACTTCCTCTTCAAAAAATATACCCATGTCTTTCTACTGAAATCATCAATGAAAGTAATGAAGTACCTATTATGTCCAGTTAACATTGGCTTTATGGGACCGCACACATCGGTGTGCACTAACTCCAGTGGCTTATTTGCTTTCCAGTTGACGTCTTTGGCAAAATTGGATCTGTGATGTTCGCTGAGGACATAACTCTCATAGACCTCTTCCTTGAGTGGTATATCCATTTGTTGAAGTCTCTCCTTGCTCATATCTATCTTCTTTAAGGGACAATTTTGATTGCAAGGCATGCTCAATTGCCTTATCTCAACTTCTTTTCACAATCTTTTGTTCATGAGCTTGTAAAGAACTCATAAGTTCATCCACCGTCAACTTGTCCACTTCTTTGGACTCTTCAATAGCGACAACAACAAAATCAAATTTTGGATCTAGGGATCTCAAAATTTTCTTAGTAATCCGAGCATCTGTGAGGGCTTCTCCATTTCTTCTCATTTGATTGACTATCACCATAATTCTTGTGTGGTAATCAGAAATAGATTCTAAGGACTTCATTTGCAATTATTCAAATTCACCTCGCAAAGATTGGAGACGAATCTTCTTGATTATGTCAGCACCTTTGTATTTTTGTTGGAGAGCCTCTCATATCTCTTTTGATGTTCTACGAAAGCAATAATCTCAAATATGGCTTCATCAAGACCTTGATAGATGATGATCATTGCTTTGTTGTCTTTCTTTCTATTGGCTTTGAGGACTTGCTTCTGTGTTTTGTGTTTTCCACTGTTTGCTCTGATGAATCTGATTTTTGCACCGTTGAGTTTTTATTGATGAACCCCACACGGTGGAATGATCAAAATGGGTTTTGGACAACTTTGAAAAATCAGGTTTATAACAAAAAAACTCCTCTGTTTTTTATGAACAAGAGCTCTGATACCAATTGTTGGTGTGAGAGACCACTGGTGGTGGCTTTCAAAACTCAGAGGGGATAAAACATATTATTTTATTTCAACAACAAGAAACTTACAAATAACTAAAAACTCTCAAACACACCCTCTTTTTCTCTCTAGTGTTTCTCTGTTCTATTTTCACACACTATAGCATAAACATTAGCTGCCTATATATACAAAAATTGAAAGTAAGAAAAATGAAAGTTCAAGTGTGAACATAAATAGTTGGCGGTGGTGTGAAAGCGGCTGGCGGTTGTGTGAAAGCGGCTGGCGGTTGTGGTTGGTGGCTACAGTCGGTGTTTGCAGTCGGTGGTTGTCATCCTTGATTTTCTAGATTGAGTTTATTACAACACTTTAGTCCTGGCTTTTCCAACAATAGATACTTGGGAATATGGTACAAGAGCATCCCAGGTAGAACCACTGTTTGGGTTGCGAGCCGGCTTCATCCTATCAATGATTCTTCTAGCTTGTTGAAGATAGACGACACCGAAAATCTTGTACTTCTCAGAAATAACAGTGATATTGTTGTTTGGTCTTCAAGTACAACAATAAAAGCTCAAAGTCCAATACTACAACTTCTGGATTTCGGGAATCTGGTCTTACGAGACAAAAATGATGGAAATAATGGAATCTTATGGCAGAGTTTCGACTATCCATGTGATACAATGTTACCAGGAATGAAGCTTGGGTGGGACTTCTGGACAGGATTTGATCGGTATCTTTCATCTTGGAAGAGCTTGGATGATACATCTCCTGGAGACTTTACTTGGGGGGTGCAACCAGAGGGTAACCCTGAGATAGTAAGCTGGAAGGGCTCAAACAAGTACCACCGGAGTGGCCCTTGGAATGGAATTGGATTCAGTGGTGCCCCAGAGATAAGGCCTTCCCCATTTTTTTTTAGTTTCAGTTTTATCTCAAACGACAAGGAACTGTACTATACATATAACCTTAATAATAAATCTATAATCACGAGGATAGTTTAGAACCAAACAACGCATCATCGTCAGCGATACATATGGAGTGAAGAAACTCGAAGTTGGATTCTATATGTTTCCGTGCCGAGAGATTACTGTGACAATTATGGTCTTTGTGGTGCAAATGGAAAGTGCATTACTAGTGCCATGCCTTTCTGTCAATGTTCAGAAAAATTCAAGCCGAAGTCACTAGAGGCATGGAACACAATGGACTGGTCTCATGGGTGTAAGCGAAATAAGGAATTAGAATGTCATAATGGTGATGGATTCATCAAATTTGACGGGCTCAAATTGCCGGATGCTACACATTGTTGGGTCAACAAAACTATGAATCTCAAGGAATGCAGAGCTAAATGCTTACAAAACTGTTCTTGTACGGCGTATACAAATTTAGATATTAGAGGAGGAGGCAGTGGCTGTGCTGTTTGGTTTGGTGATCTGATGGATATCAGACAGGTTTTGGCTGGAGGCCAAGAACTATATGTTCGGGTGCTCGCCTCAGAAATAGGTATGTGAATAAGCCACTGAAGTTAAATCATTTCCTTGATCACAGCTTCTTTAGCGGATTTCTAACTATATATTCTTCATTTAACATTATCAAAGCTGACCGTGAAGAGGCTAAAGCTAAACCTAAGATGAAGATTGCAGTGATAACTACAGCTACCATTTTCTTGGTCTTGGGGATACTAGTGGCCAGCTATTACCTCTGGAAAAGCAAGGCAAAGTGTGCAGGTAAGTTGCTTAGACACTTTCACTAAATTAATGATAGTTAAAGCGGAGATTTCTAATAATTTGGTGAGTGCTTTTTAATTAGTAAGGACAGCTCCTCTACTATTTATATAAGTAGGGCATTGTACATATATTATGGTGTAACCCATTACACATGATAAAACTATATAAGAGGAAACATGATACTTCCTATTTTACAACACATCCTATAATACACCTCCTCAAGCTAAAGGTGGGTTATCCACGTGAAGCTTGGGACGTAGAGAAGCAAAAGCAGAGGAAGCAAGTGGCTTTGTAAGAACATCGACTAGTTGATCTTTGGAGCAGATAAAGTGAATCTAAATCTCCTTCTTAGCCACTCGATCACGAACAAAGTGATAATCGACCTCAACATACTTCGTACGAGCATGAAAGGTCGGATTAACAGACAAGTAAGTAGCACCCAAATTATCACACCAGATAGTGGTAGCAGAACTAGGAGAGAAACATAAATATGATAAAAGATAGAGAAGCCAAAGAACCTCAGCAATACCATCAGCTAAGGCCTTATACTCTGCTTCAGTGGAGGATCGAGCAACAGTTCGTTGCTTGCCAGATTTCCACGAAATGGGAGTGGTGCTAAGAAATACAATATATGGCCCGTAGGTCCTAATGACAAACGAGAAAATTTTTCTAATGGACTAGCTTGACATTGAAAATTAATATGATGAGAGGTACAAACAACCTTTTTATTGGAAGCTAAGAGACTCAGAATACGGGAACTGGGGTGACCGAGGTGACGATGCCAAATATCGGCAGAAGTGGGCATGCTAGTGGACAAAAAATGCTTGCGGCAGAGATGTGGCAGAAGACTCGGAAAAGACATAGAGGTTGTCTTTACTCCGACCGGAAAGAAGGAATTCTTTGGTGATGAGATCCTTGACATAGAAAACAGAAGAGTGAAACTCAAAAAAGACAGAATTTTCACGATAAAATTGTTGAACAGATAGTAATTTTTTTTTTAATGTGAGGAACATGTTGGACAAGGTGAAGACTCGTTTTGGTGTATGCAGGAGATTATGTGCGGTATTAGATATAACAAGTCCCTTACCATCACCAACATGCAATTGATCATTATCAAGATAAGGTTCTGCGTGTGTCATACCAGTAATGTCTGAAGTAACGTGATGATTTGCACCTGTGTCAGGAAACCAAGTGGCAGAATCCTCGGCTGATGTAGTACTAAAGGAGAGGTTGTCTGAGGCGTGATTTCCATGGTGAACAAGCTGAGAACACTACTGTGCAGAATGGTCATAGATGTGGCAGAATTGGCATTTTATTTGCTGTCGTGGCCATTGATTTGTTGTTGCACCACGGTGTGGATGGTGCTGCCACTGTCTACTGTGACTGCGGGGTTGCTGCCAAGGAGAACCACCACCATCACCATGAAAGACTGACTGCTGGGCTAAGGAAAGTTGCTGCAAGGATGCCGCCAGCCACTCCTTCATCCTCTGCCTCGATGAGCCGTGAAACCACTGCTATTAGACCCAGAAAAACCATGCTGGGAAGCATATACCGAGGGAGGTTGCGCAGGGGTAGGCAGTAGGGGTGCAGTAGGCAATTGGAGGGGACCGAGCTATGATGTATGAATTCATGAGTAGACAGGTGACTATGGAGCTCAGAGTACAAAAAAGGGTCAGCTTTGGTTGACAGACTCGTAACCAAATCACGAAATTCACCGTGAAGTCCCCGAAACACATATAAGTTGAAATCGGTGAGAGAAATAGGTCTGCCAGCCGCAGCCAATTCATCAAATAAACCTTTTGTGTGTTGCAAGTAGAGAGTGACAATATCATCACCCTTTTGAAGATCCTAAAGAGAGCCATGCAATTGCATGATCTGAGAGTTGGATGGGGAGGCGAGAGCAAGTTCAAGGGTGCTCCAAACACTGGCAGAAGTCGGACAATCAACCACGAGATGAAGAACTTCAACAAAAAGAAAGGACAGCATAGCACTAAGGATGAGATGGTCTTGCTGTTTCCAAGTTAGAAATGCTTGGCAGTGGCCCGAATTGAAGGTAGCAGAGACAACAAAGGCCGTACTGGACAGATCGTGTGAAGAGGGGCATGGAGTTGAGCCATCAACAAACGAGAAGACTTCTTGACCAATCAGATACAGCTTCATCTCCATACGCTAACACAAATAATTGTTGTTGTTGAGTTTGAGATTGATAACCTGCTGAGTGTTGGAGAGGGGAATAAGTGTTGTTGCAGCAGAGGGAGTCAGGGCTATGTGGGTTGCTGTTGTGAATACAGGAACCAGAGAGAATGAAATTGGAGAAGAAGGACTGGCATTAATGCCAGTAGCAGCACTCACTGATTGATCCATAGTAGGATGACAGAAGCCGAGATCGGGAGAGATAAGATGGCAGTAGCAATAACCAGTTGGAAAAGGAAACTCCTAAGCACTGTCACAGAACAAACCGGGAGGAAGAAGATGAGCACGTCTGTATTGATCCCGTAGAATAATTAACAAGCACAGAATAATGAGATCACGTCTGTGGTAGAGATAAGAGGAGAAGAATAATGGTCTGCGGTAGAGAGGAGACCAACAGTGCCAGTAGAGAATAATTAACAAGCACATAATGGTTTGCGGCGGAGAGGGGAATAGTTTGCGGCAAATAATTAACAAGCACAGAATGGTGTGCGGCTAATAAAATAAAATCAGAACAAACTTAAATCACGGAAGAGGTAGAGCCGACCAGGCCAAGGAGAAGAAAGCCAAACTATTTTCGGTAGAGAGGTTCTGATACCAAGTTAAAGCACATATTTGTAATAATTTGATGAGTGTCTTAGTAAGGGCAGCTCCTCTACTATTTATATAAATAGGGCATTGTAACCTATTACACATGATAAAACTATACAAGAGGAAACATAATATTTCCTATTTTACAACACATCCTATAATAATGATCATCTGGTTTGCTTTAAATTTCTATTAGGGTTTTTAATGAATGGAAACAAATAGTTTGAACATTTATTTCTACATGGTGGACAAATTTTCGTGTATCCTGCGAAAGAAATTTGTTAAATGTTCCTCGATCAGTAGAATTTCAGCACCGAAAATAACATGTTCAGTGCCAGCTGCTGTATTTATTGCTATAAAAGGAGCGAATTTACCTGAATCAGTACAACAGCTGAACTATCAACACTTTTTCTAGCTATAAGCATTGATCTTTATTAATGTACTATATAGGAAATATACGATGTAGGAAATATTGTAGTCATACTCTTGTATTGCAACCCCACCATTACTATTGTATATTGCCCTACATATATATATAGAAAAGGTTGGCTAACCAATAGGTCAAGCCTCCCAATTATTCTCAACTTGGTATCAGAGCTTTCTGCCGTCAGAACTCTCCTTCTCTTCTTCCTCCTTGCAGCCGACATCCTTTCTCCTTCTCCTAAATGGACTCTGCCGCGGCTGCCGCCTACTCCCCTCACCAAAACGGCGGTGCAACCCAACCATCCAGCCCCTCTGAAGCTGCTGCCGCTGGTTCCTTCTCCCACCAGCACAGCCCCAACCTGTAGAACAAAACTTTGGCTCTTTCTCTCATGTTTCTGTCGTTCCCCTGCACATCATGGGGACAACGACTCCTTCTATAGTTTCTTTGTCCAACACTCATCAAGTGGTCTCGTTGAAGCTTACAACCACAAACTATCTCTATTGGCGAATGCAGATGAAGCCATATCTGCTTGGTCAAGGTGTTTTTCACTTTGTTGATGGCTCAGTCCCGTGTCCTTCTTCTCATGTTGTTGACGGTTCTGATGGTTCTTCTTCAGCAATTAACCCTTCTTTTCTCCGTTGGAAGCAACAGGATCAGTTTATTTTAAGCGCGTTACTCTCCTCCCTCTCTATGGACGTCCTACATCTTGTGGTTGATTGTCAGACCTCTTCTTGTGTTTGGCGCACTCTTGAGAAAGCGCTTGCTTCTCCATCAAATTCTCGAATTATGCAACTTCATGGGTCTTTTCAAGATTTTCGTCAAGGAGATGCTTCGGTTACTACATTGTTTGATGAATTGGCTGCTGTTGGTCGGCCTCTCTCTCTTGAAGACTTCAACCTCTATATATTTCGTGGTCTTCGTGGTGAGTTTAAAGACTTGGTAACTAGTCTCGTGACCAAGGCCGAACCGCTGTCATACGCGGACCTTCACAACCATCTTCTTACTCATGAGTTTCTGCATAAGTCTTCTCTTCCCTCCTTGGCTGCAAATCCACCTTTGCTGCCTACCCCATCTCTGCTGCCGTCTACTCATCTTTCACAATAGCAGACCAGCTCTTATTTTGGCCATAACAGAGGTCGTTCCCGTGGCACTAGCGCTCCAACAACAACTGGTACAATAGCCATGGCAGGTCTGATTTTCGTGGCTCTTCTTCCTTTGCTCCCACGGACTGGAAGCAGAATCACTAGCAGCAGAGCAGACGGCCTGCTGCTGGTGGACAATGGCCTCCTCACCGATCTTCTAAGCAGCATGTCAAGTGTCAACTATGCTTCTCCTTCGGCCACACAGCCCTGCAATGTGCTCAGTTTCACAGCAGTGGTCATCAGCCCTCTGCCCATCTTGTTGTTGGTCCGGTTTCTGCCTCTTCTTGGTTCCAGTTTCGCAGCAGGATTGATCTAATGTTCTGATCATTTTCAGCAAATCTAAAAATTTTCTATCATGATCGAACCTTATACTTCAATAATTTTTAATTAATTTCTAATCTTTTTTTATCAATATGGTATCGATATTTCCCTGTTCTAGATAGAATGGAAAACTACAGGAAAAATGATCATGAGATCGATGATGGACAAAAGGAAGACTTAGAGTTACCACACTTTTGAGTTCACTGCAGTAGCTAATGCCACCAACAACTTTTCAATCAACAATAAGTTAGGAGAAGGCGGATATGGACCTGTCTACGGGGTAAACATTATAAATATTTAGCAAACTTACTATAAGAGAACCTAGGCATTTTGTTTCATGCAGAACAACACAAGTATTTTATAAACTGTCTTTTAGGGTATGCTAGAAGATGGACAAGAAATTGCTGTGAAGAGGCTGTCAAGGAGTTCTGGACAAGGATTAAATGAGTTCAAAAATGAAGTGATACTAATTAAAAAGCTTCAGCACAGAAATCTTGTGAAGCTTCTTGGTTGCTGCATTTAGAGAGAGGAGAAAATGCTGATTTATGAATACATGCCCAACAGAAGCCTGGACTCCTTCATTTTCTGTAAGGACCCCTAGTAACCTATAAACTTAGTGGCCTAAAAATGAAAAGAGGTGTTATAGGTTTTTGTTGCTATTGAATTTGTTGTTTTGCTATTCAAATAGTAGTTTGGCCTAATATGAAAACATGACTTTATTAGATCAGACAAAAGGTAAACTGCTAGACTGGTCCAGGCGTTTCAACATTATCTGTGGGACTGCAAGGGGGCTTCTCTATCTACACCAAGATTCCAGATGGAGAATCGTACATAGAGATCTCAAAGCAAGTAATGTCACTACAAGATTTCACAGTTTTATCGACGGAAATATGTCGTCGGTGTGTGATTACCAGTTCGTCTGTGATTTATTTACCGACATCTTCACCGACGGATTACGTCCGTCGGCTTTCCCTTCGTCGGTGATTCCACATTCCGTTGTTATATCGGTCGGAAACACAAAAAAACCATTTGCCAATGGTTTTACACACTACAAGATTTCACAGTTTTACCGACAACAAAATTCCGTTGGTGTGTGATTAGAAGTTCGTCGGTGATTTTTTTACCGACGGATTACGTCCGTCAGCTTTCCCTTCGTCGGTGATTCCCCATTCCGTCGCTATATCGATCGGAACAAAAAAACCATTTGCCGATGGTTTTACAGACGGAATTTGCGCGCCAAAAAAAAAAGATTCCCGCTTGAAATATACCGACGGATTTTTAGTCCGTCGGTATATTGTGATTTACCGACGGATAGTTTCCGTCGGTAAATCTGTCGGTGAGTGTATGAAATACCGACAGAATATGTCCGTCGGTAAATTCGTCGGTGATTATGGAAGCTACTGTTAAATGCCGACGGATTAAGTCCGTCGGTAAGTCTGTCAGTGAGTGTTTAAAATACCGACCCAATTCATCCATCGGTAAAATCCTTGGTAACAGTTTTTTTCTTAATTTGTTTTTAAAAAATTATTTAGGATATATAATATAAAAACTATATAAATTAATTGTAATACAAACCAATTATGCAAATAAAATT
>Ga0307513_10012162_pt1 | contig 10642 bp, 9 predicted proteins | sample 15_EM_MG_FD_202174 | JGI IMG/M metagenome (GOLD analysis project Ga0307513, IMG submission 202174) | Populus trichocarpa ectomycorrhiza microbial communities from riparian zone in the Pacific Northwest, United States - 15_EM | ecosystem: Host-associated > Plants > Roots > Unclassified | place...
CTCCTGACAATCCCTCCAACATCTCACACCCGGTCAATTTCACTGGATTTTGAAGACTTTGTCTTTGGAACGTCTTGGACCCAAATTTTCAACAGCGCGAAGTCCTAGACCTCTTTTCAGACTATGTGCTTGTACTTTGGCGTATTAGTGGCGTTTTTGGCTATTGCATTCCATCCCTTCTTTCTTAGGCTTCGTATTTTGTCACATGTAGGCAACCAGCAGGATCTCCGCTATGCAAAGTATCAAACATAGTTGGAAAGTGACCACAATTGGTTATTGCAGTTGTGTGAGGGTTCATACCTCTCTGTGAATAATGCACTCTAGGTATAAGCGGTGGCTTCATGACAGCCTTCCGTGGATTTTGTTGCATTTATTTAGACAAAAATATGTATCTTTGAAGAGTCCTTCGAGCCTTGCTGGGAACCTGTTGGAGTTGATGATTCCTCCACTTACTGGCTGGGAGCGTATCGGCAACGCACCCATACTAAATTTAGGGAGTCCCGGGTTCGGCCCCCGGTCTGGCTTATCTTTTCTCTTCCTGCAGAACCCGGGTCCCAGAACTAATTACGGTTGGCCTAGGCTGCGACTATTGAACACTCCGAAAGGGGCTGGACGAATCATTGAAATAAGCGCTTCTAGTACTCGAATTTGAATATTGGTAACGTTCCTGTTGAGTTGTGTCTCCATGTCACGTACTGGCTGGGTAGCTTAGCGGTTAAAGCGCCCTTCTAGAAATGGGGGTTCGAATCCTGGTCCAGTCATTTTATGCACTTCTACAGAAGGAGCTGAAAGTGGTCGGGAGGGGCTACTGTGATGTTGGAAAGATGGTAGAATAATGGCCCATGGACCATAAAAAGTAGTTGGATTGTCGCTTGCTACGAACCTGTACGCGAGGCGAGGGCACTGGTGAGACCCAGTCCCGCACAAAGGCTATCCAAGCTGGTGAGAATGAAGGATGCGGCCGGTTTGTTCCGATTTGGCCTGTTTTATGCGACCGCTGGAGGTAGTTGTTCTTGAAGAGTCACTTGGAGTGTAGGGAGCATTCGAGAATGAACGGCCACCATCACAAACAGGAAGAGCTCAAGTACGTCATAACGAGAGATGAGCTTCATAGTTCTATTATGTTTTATGTATAAGTCGGTAGGCTTTCATCCCCTGAACCTGTGCTCTCTATCCTCTTCGTGCTGTCAATGTCCAGTCCGTGCGCGTGATTTCTGAATTGATCCCCTTCCATATACATAACCCTATTACTGAACTCGAGCAATTCAAGAAGCTGTCTCACTAGTTCGCAGCTTGGCTTAACTTACACTTGTATACATATGCCTGGAAACACACAGCTCCTTGGCAGGTGTTGACAGTGCAGTCACCAGTACTCCTTATCTCTAAAAGCCACAACACTGTGATTGTCAGCCCCCTCTTTGTCTCGTCTCCTCCGCTCGATCTCCCACTTCTCGAACCACCCGTTCATCTTTGCTCTCGATTTCGCACTGCCCACGTTGACAGTCGCAATCATCCTGACGTACTGCGTCGACAGCGCAAAGCACGTAAGTTCGAAGAAAGAACTAGATATTGCGGTCATCAAGCGCTCTTGGAAGGGGGAAGGTCGGCGAACCTATGCTCAGAGTACGGCACACCGTACAACATCACTGAAGGGCTAGAGTTGCGCATCGGGCGGAGACTCGCCCAATTATACACCCGTTTCTGATCGCGGTTGATAATATTCTGGAGGTTGCTAGTATCGGTTCCGGCAGGAGGTGTGTACCTGCAGTCCATCAGCAATATTCCAAAGTACCCTTCTGCCTGGAATACTGACGTCCACCCAGTAGGTCTAAAACCTAACACCTTATCCCACCTTCCCTTCCAGTGCTCCAAATACTCGAGCAGCCGATCAGATGTGATCGTCTGTAAGGGCATAACGTGTACACTGCAGTTGTGCGGATCATTATCGAGGAGCTCCATCAGACCTTCGTCTTCCTGGCACTCAAACAGTTTCCGTTTGCGCGTTTCGCAGTAGATACGTGAGTTGAGGGCTTGTGCGACAGCTTTAACGACGCGCTCCTTCCCGATTGAATACGTCCTAGTTACCTGTGAGGTATGTGCTGAGCGATAAAAGGAGATACTGTACCCAATGACCACTAGAACGCTGGAAGGTCTTGCAGCCTGTTGGTTCTCCGCATCCCTCACTCTTGCCTTCCCCTTTGGATTACCATTGAGCCATGAGCCGAATGAAGCCCTCTGCTCCGAAGGAGACCTTTTGTCCAAATATTCATTCCCACCTTCATGTACGATTCGCCTTGCAAGGTCCGCACACGCGTCGACCACTAATCGTTGTGGAGGGAAGCAATACTGCGCACATAAACCAAATTAACGCCCCTCGTCGCATCCGAGTAGAACACACCTTCGGATCGAGATACGTCGTGTCGAGGTAAATCAGGTCCAATTTCGTTCCCATCACAGCAGGATGTAGAACATGCTCTGGACACGCACGAAAATCGCCGCAGTGGAGATACCGGAATACACGGTCGGTCCCGACAAAGGGCGAATGGAAGGACGAGTCGCCTGCGTTAATGGTTTGCTTGCCGGAGAAAAGGAAGAGGCAGGATCCAGGACCTGACGCATACGTGGATGAGAGAACAGGAGGGTGGATAAAGGGCCGACATACAATGGTTCGCCTCGATCAGTGTGACTTCTACGCCACCTGAATCAGGCAGAACGGTTGTTGAGTTCATAGGTAGTGGGTGGACCCACTCCTCATCCACACCAAGCATATGTATGATTAAATTTGCAGTTATTTCTGCTCGTCCCTTTCATATCAGTATGTTGTGCTCTTTGGTTCACGCGGTACGCACTGGAACAATAAATAGGCCCATTTTTCCAGCTGGAGGAGAGATTCGTGTAATGATCGGAATGTGCATGTCTGGCTGTAATCGTCATTTTTCTCGGCCAGCCAGGCACGAGTAAGGACGCACGTTAATAAATATGCCGTGACGCCTGGTATCTTCCCATATCGGAACGCATCCACCGCAATCGGCATACCCTGCATGACCTTGTAAAAGGGTGCATGTCGCCGTCCGTTGCTCACCCCTGGTTTCTCATTCACACCACTTTTCCTTCCGTGCTGATTCTTTCCATTGATCTTATTCTTTCCATTGGATGTGAGCTTGGAGCTCTCCGCTTCGGTAGCCTCCTTCCATGCCTCGTTCTCCTTATTACGGGACATGAGGAACGAAAAGGTGTTAAGGCATTTACTCGGTGGCAGTGTTTTCGCGGGAACCATGACGGGTGTAGGTGCAAGGTTTGACTGGTTAGGTACGGGATAAGATGATAGCGGCCGGGGCGCCTTGCTTGGGGATTTTGAAGGGACGCATCGAGGCTTGGGCTTCGAGGTCGGCAGGGACATAGTGTCTATACAGTTGTTCACGTGGAGTGACATATCCTTCCCGGATATACATTAGGTCCAGCTCCCACACCGAACTATTGAAATTCTGTGAACGTACCTCCTCATCAAACTCCGACAAGTCACACCCACACAGAGGGCATGAATACACCTCCTGGTATCCATCCTCTTGCGACTCTGGTGGCAAAGGGACCTTTTCTTCGTCGACCGGTTCTTCCTCTGGCTCATCCACTTCATTGACGTCCATCCCCGTTGCGCGTTCGTCATCTCCCACTTCCCACTCGCCATCACTACCAGAGGCGACGTACTTACTGTAGGACTCGTACCCCTCACCATCACCCTCACTATAGGACGAGTCCTCATGTTGTAAGCCTAGAGGCTCGAATGGCGCGGCAGAGCCTGGGGTGATAGGAGCAGAGTTCGACTCTTGTGTTCCTTCCAAATATCCTGAGGTGTCTTGCGACTGTGGCCCTCCGTGGAGTAAACAATCCAGCAGCTTCCCAAATCCTTTGGACGGTTGAGACTCGGGCTGAACCTCCATCATTGTCATAAGGAGTTCCTCCTCCTCCGAATCAGTAATCTCAATAATCTCGTCGTCCACCGAGTGTGCCTTGGCCGGCTTCCGTACGGCCAACTGTGTCGTACTCGTAGGCTTTCTACGTTTTGCACCCGAGGGCGCTCCGAAGAAATCATGCAACGTAGAAGTGTGCTCTTCTGCCTTGCGCTTCTTCGCCATGGCGCATCGAGGGAGAGCAGCGTCGGTGGCAAGGGCCAAGTTGTGAAAATCGAAAGGACAAATTGGAGCCATCCATCGGCTTTGTTCAACCCTCGTCGGGTATGGTTTGGATAGGATGATGAAGAACACGCGCATTTTTGACTAGCAACATAAAACAACATAGGCAGCATAACCAACCCGACGTTGTGCATGACTTCGACCAGCTCGTCACAACGGCTGCGGGTATAGGAAAGCAGTGCTCTACTGCTCCACCGTCCGACGCCTTCGCTGGTCTCGTTCCTCCGAAATGGTGAGCTTGACACCCTTGCCTTTGGGTAGCGAGATCCAGGGTTTGATACCCTCGCCGATGACGAAAATGTTAGACATGCTATATCATATAACATCATTAGAAGCTATAGAGGCGGCCAAACGACCGACTGACCGAGTGGCAAATGTACGATCCAAAACGTCCTTGACATGGACGATGTCGAAGCCACCTACATGGCGCTCACGATGCGTAATGACGCCCACGCGACCCATGTTGCGTCCACCAGTGACCATGACGACGTTGCCGGTATCAAACTTTACAAAGCCGGTGATCTTGCCCTGGTCGGTGTCGAACTTGATCGTGTCGTTGACCCTGATGGATGGGTCGGGGTAGCGGATCGTGCGGCCGTCGTGGGTTGTAATGTAAGGCACGCCACGCGCGCCGATGGCCATCCTTTTTACCTTGCAGAGTTTGTAGGTCGCCTCTTCGGGCGTGATGCGGTGGATTGTGAAGCGGCCCTTAATATCGTACAGAAGACGGAAGTGTTCACCCGATTTTTCGATCGAGATCACGTCTGCGCGGCGAGGTTAGGGGATATTCGTTGAGGACGAGAGGAGCGGACCTTGGTAGCCAATAGGGTAGGTGTTGTCTGTGCGAACCTTTCCATCGATTTTAATGAGACGTTGGGCGGTGATCGCAGTCACTTCACGGCCAGTTAACGCATACTTCAAGCGGTTACGGAGGAAGATGGCCAGTGGGAGAGCTTCGCGGAGTTTGTGGGGACCAGGCGAGGGACGAGAAGCCTAGATAGCAAAAATAAGGACACAGTAAGCATTCATCTAATCCTTGGGAACATACTTACATATGTACCGCCGAGTTTGTCGAGCATCCACGAGCTCGGGGCGGAGAGACGCTTCAAATGCTTTTTTGGACCACGTGCCTATAGATGGAGATCACACGTTAGTTGGCACCCTCGACGGTGGTGGACAAGCACGATGAAATCGGTGAAGAAGGCGATCGAACGGTCAGAAACTAGCGAAAAATCTGAAGGTTGGAGGGGCTGCGGTGGGCGATAAACTGACCATATTGAAGTATTACTGCCGCTTCTGGTTTAATTCGAAGGGTCTGAGAGGAGAACAGGAGGAGCCAGAGTGGAGGGCCGGTCAGTGGACAAGATTAAGGTTTGAGACGAAGCCGAAATCACTCAGCCCTCACAATTTCGTCCTCATATCGGTTCTAAAATATCTGAGAAACAGTATACAGCAGAAAAATTAGTATTACTACCCATATATGGCGATAAAACTCCCCTCTGCCTTGGAAACAGACGAAGTAGTTGCGTGTCTCCACATTCGATGTAGCAATCGCCACATCACTGTACATATTCACGCACACCTACCACCGTTGCACATAAACACTTCTGGAGGGATAGCTGGTCATTGCAAAAGCATGGCGACTCCAATATAATAGGGGCAAGGCATAATTCCTACACCGGGGTTGGGCTATAGCACGGTTGCAAGTCATATTGGCAGCAAGAGAGTACCCCAGGTAGAGATTGTAGAGATTGCAGCGGACTGGACATTCGTACAACTGGCATTGAAATAGGGGACGTTATGGGACAACGTCATATATTCAGTGGGTGTTGCATTCTGAGGTTGGGTGATCATATACAAAGAATAGCTAAAATAGAAGCAAATATATCTTGCTTAGGCTTAACCGGGTGTTCCTTCTGAGGAAAGGGCTCACATGTGGCATAAACCCAACCGGTGTCAGATAAGAGCTGCGATTCACGCTCTCTCTTGTTCTGAGGTGTAGCTCCCTTCGTGGTACCAATGGTCATCACTCCCCATACACCATCTGGCCCAGAGTCTCGGCCTAGCCTCCCTTAGCCCCTGATTATTCACTTTCCAAATCCTGAAGTGTGCTCCTTTTAGTGCTGGGCAATTTGATGTAACCACATCATGGAACCACCTTTCGAACGCGGGAGGAGCAGTCCCGATAGTACTGTCCACATCAATGTCCACATCGATCCGCTCCAGTTTATGGCAACCAAGTCTTTTTGAGCAGTCATTGTCACCCTCTTGAATAGGGTGCTCTGTCTTTACACGATTGACAAACTCTGATACCCCGTTAAGGATCGACTCGAGGGCAATATGGTCTACGCAAACATTTGGATTGTCTCGTGAGAGCACGCGAAACTGTTTGGCCCTCATAGTGACGTGGAGGTTCTCTATGTTCGGAAGTCCCCGGCCCAACTGACTCGAGAGGAACACTGCTTCGTGGTGTTGAAGTGTGAGATGAAGCTCGGACACCTCATAGGGGACATGCAAGGAATTCTGAAGGAAGTCGTTGTCATAGAGCTGGACATAATCATCGCGGATGCGGAGTACAGCAAGCTTTCGTGGGCCAGTGATAAATTTAGTGGCCAGGAAGCCATTGCTAAGAGTGGCGTCGTATAGACGGAGATCTGGGAGTGCGGATGGAGGCAGAGGTACGGTGTCCGGGGATAAGCTAACACGAAGTTCAAGGACCTCGATTGTGAGAGCGCGGATTAGGAATTCGCGCAGGGAGGCTATAAAACCTCTTCTGTCCGAAGTAGGCAGTCGGAGCACATATTTTCGCAACTGAGGACAGGATTCTGGGAAGACGCTTGGTAATGGCTTGTCCAAAATTGGAAAGCCTGACCAGTCCTTGCTGTGGACCTCGAGTACCTCCAGCTGGGGGGTTAAAAAGGTAACAAGTGCTCCAAGTTCTGGGCTGTGATATATATCTTGGATGACGAACTCCGTGACTGTGGTCGGACGGAATGGCTTCGTCCATTTATCACACCAACAAGCGTGGAGATGAAGACGGCGGAGGGTTCGACATTTCAAGATGGAGTGCATCCACACCTCTACTAGCATCACCTCACGGAGGGCCAATGTCGTGAGGCGGGACATTCGGCTGTGTTCGATTCCGGTATAGATGCCAGCTTCGGCCCATATGACCCCGACAGTTGCCCAGAATTTTCCCCTCGCATTATCAAGGGCTTTTTTGTGGTCTAAGTGCAGCACAGCGATGTTCTTGCAAACTGCCCGCCTGTGGACGTACACCTCGGCCATGTGTCGGAGACCGGTGTGGTCCTTGGCGTCGAAACGAGCAGTGTGAAAGAGGAAAGGAAGAGATACATTTCTAAGGATAGCAGATGCCCTGGATATGGCGAGTAGCTCTGGCTTCGCAAGGTATTTGATTATTTCTTGCCATATTTCTACTGGTAAATGAACCTTGGAAAATGTAAGGAACGTTGGAGGGTCGGACTAGGGAATAGCATGTACTGCACTTAAAGTAGTACGCGGCCAACGCCTAGGCATGCTGAGATCAGTTATTCGGCTGGATGTAAATAAGGCGGACCAACACACTTTGGACGTATCTTGAAGCCCCAACGGTCACGTACAAGGAAGGGAGGCTTGGTACGGTCTTGTTTAGGAGGAGAGGAAAAGTTCGCCATCCTCATGTTGTGGCGGTGGCGGACACGGAGAGGGGATTGTTTGTGGGGGGAGCGAGAACAAGATTGAGACCTTGAATACCGACTTGAGGTACCTCAGTAATCGGCAGTTATGAACAGATGCAGCCTGGTAGCGGGCGATCACCTCCCAGGCGCTGAACTTCTAAGCGGAACTCGAAGCGCGGAAGCGCTGACTGACTGCTGACTGCTGACTGCGGACTGCGGACTGCCGGAACAACTGTGACTGGGTCAATGCTGCAACTACACGAAGTTCACAGAAAACCAATCAGCTATGTACTCATGTGTGCCCAAGTGTCCTCCGATAATTAAGCGCTGATATAGTCACTAAGATCAGACGCAAATACGCCCTGGTACCCACAAATACGCTTGAGCCATTCCTGTGAGTCCTCAACCTCAACTGTCGCCACACCTCCTTCCTGGAGCTTATGTATACTCCAACGTTCTCCGCTTGTTCAACATCTAAGGATACTGACTGGATCGCTTCTTTACTCGGTGGCATCCATTCGACGACCGTTACATTCACCATCCATTGCTATTTCCATTCGTTCCTTCTGGGATCTTAGGGTCCCATTCTGCTCCTTTGGACAGCCGGGAGTGATGGTGGAAGGTTGACTAAATCTCGAGCATCTCGATACACACGAGTCGGGTGACACTGTCACCAACGACAGCGGTGTCGGTGTTCGAAGCACCCGAATGAACAAGCACAATATTACTCGTCTTGTCCTTGAATGTGACTTCAATCAGAGTAGCTGGAGGATCTCATCCACATCCCCGGAATTAGTGGGGCTATGTGTACGATGACCGTTATCCTGACTTCTTCTTTCTCTCCATATACAAACGTGGTAGCACGCACTCCACTACCCAAAGTTTCAGTCGAGGTGGTTGCAGCCGATACCCAGTGGCGCGCCATAAAATCAATGGCCGTCCTTTGTGGGTTGAAAATTTGGAGTCTCTTTCCTCTAACACTCCCCGAGCTCCGCTCCCGGTACCTTCGGGAGAATCAAGTTCACGATACGTAGCCTTCTTTGTGGTCCCACCATGCACCTCGATTAGAGAGCGTCTCAGGGCGCTCGCTTGACCATGGACTAATGTATGAAAGATTGTACCTACCCGGTTTAGGACCTAATAAGAAACGAAGCAGCGACTGGCACGGATGTGAAGTGCAGACGCTGATTGAGTTGGTCTATTTCAAATCTGGTATTTAACTGCTTTGTGCGAGGGCTATACCAGCGCAGCGTTCGCATTAGTCGCTTCTGCAGTTGCAAGTTTGTGCCTGCTCGTACAATGTATGCGCTCTAACATGCTGGTTGTAATTGGTTTTCTTTAGGCAGGTATCACAGCGTTCACATTAGTCGCTTTCGTTGAACATTGGTTTACTTTCACGTATCGTAATACAATCGAAGACGAGAGAGAAAGAGATGCAGAGGCAAGACCGAAGGTAGACAAGGCCAGGTGACTAACATTAAGGGACCAACCACCCACATACAGAACAACGACGACAAACAGACTAGTTAGGAAGAGGCGAGACGGGCGATGCCGAGGACAAACGTCCAGCACAACCTGCGAGGGCCAAGATAAGTCAGTACCCGTTCCATGAAAGCAGAACAGAGAATAAACCATACCTTGTGAGGACCCGAAGCAGGCTGGCAATCCTCAGGATCTCTCTCACCAGGAGAGCCCATCCCTTGGACTGCTGGTTGCTCGGGCGGCGACCTCGAGTCCCCTGCTGCTACCTCGTGGAATCCGAGGCGGGGAGGTGCCGAAGGTGTGCCGGACATGATGTCAAAGGCGTCTAAGGCGGCGGTGGTAGTTGAGTGCGTGTCGCAGCGGACAACAGCGCACGAGCCATATAGATTTGTAGTGCTCATGCTGCCCCGTGGCCACTGACACACACCACCAACGCCGGGGTAGCGGAAGAGAGACCAGTCCTGGAGTCGTGTTGAGGGTATGAAGGTGGTGGCGAAAAGTGGCTATGAAAGAAGAAAGTACGCGACTGGAGTGTATGTTACAGAGTGGTGGTGCTGGTGAGGTGGCTAGGCTCTATGACGGTCATAGTACTCGTCGCGAGTAATCTCAACGACGGCTTCCTCGTCGTTGAGAACAATGTCCTCGACCTCCATCTCTTCGATGTAGTCCTCAAGGAGCATGTCTTCGACGATCTTCTCCTCGGCCTCGTTCTCCTTGCGGAGCTTCTGCTCGGCTCGCTCGCGCAGGATCCGCTCTTGTTGAAGCTCAAACTCGCGACGCGACTCCCATGTCTTCTTCAGACTGGCCGCATCGAGGAGCACACGGTGTGCGACGTGGATCGTGTTCCAGAACCGATCGTCCGAGAGCCCAAGGTAGTCAGCGAGCTCGTAGAGAGAATACAGGTCGTAGAGGCCGCTGGCGACGTGGTCCATGCTGACTTCCTTCGCGATCTTCTCCGACTGGCGCAGCTCCGTGACCCTGACGTCGAGGAACTCGTTGCACTGATTCGTGAGGAAGAGGTTGTTAAGGAGCGGCTCCGCGTAATCGCCGCAGAGCTGCATGAGGAGTTCCTTCTGGTCTTGGTGGTAGATGTAGTACATCAGGTGCCCGATCATCTTCGTGTCCGGGACGACGATCGTGATGAAAGGCACGTCACCCTCCGAGGTCTCCGAGCCGGGGATCTCGACACCATTCTCGTCGTATTCTTTTAGTCGTGTGAGGCCCCAGGAGCGCGGAAGGCGCTGGAGGTGCGCGAGGAACGCCTGGGCGATTGTGGAGTGTATTGGCATCTGG
>Ga0307513_10012163_pt1 | contig 10642 bp, 12 predicted proteins | sample 15_EM_MG_FD_202174 | JGI IMG/M metagenome (GOLD analysis project Ga0307513, IMG submission 202174) | Populus trichocarpa ectomycorrhiza microbial communities from riparian zone in the Pacific Northwest, United States - 15_EM | ecosystem: Host-associated > Plants > Roots > Unclassified | place...
CGTGGACGTCCCTGCCGTCGATCCGGAAGTCCGGTTGCGGCTCGTCGGGGCCGTGCAGCTTGGGGCGGATGCCGGCGTAGTCCGGGGTCAGCGCGCCGTCCGGCAGACCTGGCCAGAACTTGCGGATGTAGGCCTTGAACGCCGGCTCGGCCGACGGGTCGACGCTGTAGTCGAGGGTGTCGACGTAGGTCAGGTCCGGACCGAACACCGCCTGGCCGCCCAGGTCGCGGCGATAGTGGGTGCCGAGCGCGCCGTGGATCGGCGGCGGGTAGATCAGCCGCGCGAAGGGCGCCGTGCCGGTCAGCCGGAAGTACATGCCCTTGCCGTAGTGACCCTTGGGGATCATGTCCTTCGGGAAGCCTTCGATGGTTGCGGCGACCGCCTGGGCCGAGAGGCCGGGCGCGGTGACCAGGTAGCGGCAGGTGAGCGTCGTGGGCTCCTCGCCGCCGGCCTGGACGGCGAAGCCGCCGCCGTCGAGCGGCGTGGCGCCTTCGAAGGGCGTCGAGAGCACCACCGCCCCGCCGCCGGCCTCGATCTCCCCCTGCAGGGCGACGAAGTAGCCGTGGCTCTCGAAGATGCCCGACTGCGGCGAGTGCAGCGCCGCCTCGACCTGGAGCTCGGGCTCCATGGCCAGCGCCTGGGCCCTGGTCAGCTCCTCCATGCCCTCGACGTCGTTGTCGCGGGCCTGCTGCAGGATCTCCTCGAGACGGGGAATCTCGTCGACCTTGGTCGCCACCACCAGCTTGCCGCAGCGGTCGTAGGTGACATGATGCTTGTCGAGAAAGGGATAGAGCATCCGCCGGCCCTGGACGCAGAGCCGCGCCTTCAGGGAGCCGGTCGGATAGTAGAGCCCGCCGTGGATCACCTCGGAATTGCGCGACGAGACGCCGTCGCCGATCACCTTGTCCCGCTCGAGGACGGCGACCGTCAGCCCGCGCCCGGTCAGAGCGTAGCCGATGGCCAGCCCCACCGCACCCGCGCCCACCACTACTGCGTCGAAGTCGAACTCGGCCATACACCCCGCCTAAAGCACAGGCGGTGGCTTGGAAACCTCGTCAGGCGCCGAGGAAGTGCAGCCGTACGGTCTCACGGAACATCATCGCCTGGCGGCTGATGGCGCTGGGGTCTTCCAGGGTCTTGGCCAGCGTCATGCCGCCGTAGGTGAAGGCCAGGATCGCGTCGGCCAGGTCTGCGGTCTGCAGGTTGCCCTTCGCCGGGTAGGCCTCGGTGATCTCGTCCAGCCAGGCGATGAACTTCCCGCGCCAGTCGAGCACGCTCTGCACCGTCATGCGGCGGGTCTCGCGGTCGAAGGAGCGGTCCTGGAAGGCCACCGTCGCCACCAGGCAGCCGGGGTGGAGGTCGACCATCTGCTCCATCGCCTCGGCGTAGAGCTTCAGGAAGATGAGGAAGCTGTGCAGCGGGTCGTCGTTCAGCTCCCGCGCCCGCGCGGCCATGTTGTCGAGGAAGGTCGCGTTCTCGCCGTTGTGCCGCGCGACGACCTGCCGGGCGAGATCGTGCTTGTCCTTGAAGTGATAGAAGAAGCCGCTCTTGGTGATGCCCGCCGCCTCCACCAGTTCCTCGATCGAGGTGGCCGCGAACCCCTTGCGGATCATGGACTCGTAGGTGAGGTCGAGCAGCCGTTCGCGGGTGCGCTCGCCCTTCGACAGCGTTTCGGACTGCACCGCGGGTGCAGTTTTGGCCTCAGGCTGGCTGCCCATACGCCAGGTTTCCTTTTCCAGAGAGCTCCAACATACTCAAAAAACGGCGGTTTTCCCAGCGCCCGAAAACCGACCGCGCGACGGCTAGAGCGCCGGACTGGAACGATTTACCCCTCTGCGCCCCAACGAGGAGAGGATCGATGTCGGTAAGAGACCACCACGGACTGGAATTGTCCGGCGCGAGCCAGAAGGCCGCGGAAAGCTATCAGGGCGCGCTGCACGCCTACCACTGCTACGCCGGTGACGCCCCGGCCCTGGTGGAGGCGGCTATCGCCGACAGCCCCGAGTTCATCATGGCCCACGCCCTCAAGGCCTACATGAACCTGATCGGCGGCAACGTCGCCGCGGTGGCGATCGGCCTGCAGGCCTTCGAGGCGGCCAAGGCGCTGCCGGGCAACGACCGCGAACAGGGCCATGTGGCAGCGCTGGGCAGCTTCGTCGCCGGCGAGGTCCGCGCCGCGGGACGCATCCTTGAGGACGTCGCCATCGCCAACCCGCGCGATGTGCTCGCGTTGCAGACCGGCCAGCTCATGGACTTCCTGACCGGAGACTCCCGCATGCTGCGCGACCGCATCGGCCGCGCCCGACCGCAGTGGTCAGAGGACATGCCCGATCACCACGCCATTCTTGGCATGCATGCGTTCGGCCTGGAGGAGACCGCGCTCTACGACCAGGCCGAGGCGGCCGGGCGGCGCGCGATCGAGCTGGAGCCGCGCAACGGCTGGGCGCAGCACGCGGTCGCCCATGTGCTGGAGATGCAGGATCGGCGCGCCGACGGCGTCGCCTGGATGCGCGGCGATATCCGCGCCTGGACGGAGGAAAGCTTCTTCGCCGTCCACAACTGGTGGCACCTGGCGCTCTTCCACCTGGGCCTTGGCGAGGTGGACGAAGCGTTGCGGCTGTTCGACGGTCCGATCTATGGCACGCCCTCGGACCTGGCCTTCGACATGGTCGACGCCGCCGCCCTGCTCTGGCGGCTGGACCTGCTGGGCGTCGATGTCGGCGGCCGCTGGAAGGTGCTGGCCGACGTCTACGCCACCCAGCCGCGCGGCCAGTACGCCTTCGACGACGCCCACGCCATGCTGGCGTTCGTGGGCGCCGGCCGTGCGGTGGAGGCTCAGGCGCTGCTGGACGCCCAGGCCGCCGTGCTGGCGGGACCGGGTGACAACGCCGTGTTTGCAGGCGAGGTCGGCCTGCCGGTGATGCAGGCGATCCACGCCTTCGGTCACGGTGACTATGGCCGCTCTGTCGAACTACTGCGGGACGTGCGCAGCAAGGCCGCCCGCTTCGGCGGCAGCCACGCCCAGCGCGACCTGATCGACCTGACGCTCATCGCGGCGGCCGGACGAGGTGGCGAGCGGAGCCTTGAAGAGGCCCTGCTGGCCGAGCGGGCGGCGGCCAAGCCGCTCGTCCGGGAAGGCGCCCGGAAACTGGCCGCTTAAGGCGTCCGCCGGCTCGTCACCAGGTCTCAGCGAAGGGCCGGACTTCCGTGAGGAACGACCAGGCTGAGCGGTCCTGGTGGGCGATATGCCAGGCCTCGTCGGCGATGGCGGCCGGTCGGATGAAGAAGTCGTCGGCGGCGTCCCTGTAGCGCTCGCGGGTCCAGGGCACGTCGATCACGGCGTCGATCATCAGGTAGGCGACGTGGAGGCCCTGTGGCCCCATCTCGCGGGCGATCGACTCGGCCAAGATCCGCTGGGCGGCCTTGGTGGGTGCGAAGCCGGCGAACTTGGCCTTGCCCCGCAGGGACGAGGTGTTGCCGGTGACGATCAGCGCGCCGCCGCCGTTCTCGACCATCTTCGGCGCCACGCTGCGGGCCAGGTGCAGCAGCGCCATGACGTTGACCTGGAAGTTGCGCTCCAGAACGGCCGGCTCGATCTCCTGGAACGAGCCGAAAGCCCCGCCGACGGCGTTGTGGATCACCACCTTCGGCGGGCCGGCCTCCGCCTCAATACGGGCGAGCGCCGAGCTCAGCGCCGCCGGATCGGCCACGTCGCAGGCGACGGGGATGGCGCCCGCAAGCTCGGCCTGAAGTTTCGCCAGGCGTTCGCCGTCGCGGGCCAGCATGGCGATGCGATAGCCGCCCTGATGGAAGCGACGGGCCAGCGCCGCGCCGGCGCCGGGACCGACGCCGGTGATGATCGCCAGGGGGTTCATGGACTCAAACCGCTTCGAGGATGGTGGCCACACCCTGGCCGCCGCCGATGCATTGTGTCGAGAGCGCGAACCGCTTGCCCTCGCGCTTCATGATCTGGGCGGCCTTGGCGGTGATCCGCGCGCCGGTGGCGCCCAGCGGGTGGCCGATGGCGATGCCGCCGCCGTCGAGGTTGACCTTCTCCCAGGGAATGCCCAGCTCGCGGACGCAAGCCACGGACTGGCTGCCGAACGCCTCGTTGATCTCGACGACGTCGATGTCGTCGATGGTGAGGCCCGCGCGGGCCAGCGCCTTGCGGGTGGCCGGGACCGGGCCCATGCCCATGATCTCCGGCGGGCAGCCGGCCGCGGCCACGGCGCGGATACGGGCCAGGACCTCGAGGCCGTTCCGCGCCGCGTAGTCCTCTGAGGTGACCAGCGTCGCCGCGGCGCCGTCGGTAAGCGGCGAGGACGTGCCGGCCGTGACGCTGCCATCCGGCCGGAAGGCGGGCTTCAAAGCGGCCAGACCTTCCAAGGTGGTCTGCGGGCGCAGGCAGCCATCGACGTCCACCAGGCCGCCCGGGGTCATCACGCCGACGATCTCATCCTTGAGCCGGCCCGCGGCCTGTGCGGCCGCGGCCTTCTGCTGCGAGGCGAAGGCCAGCTGCTCCTGATCGGCGCGGGAGACGCCAAACTGGGCCGCGACGTTCTCCGCCGTCTGGCCCATCGAGATGTAGGCCTCGGTCATGAGGTCCGCGTCGGGGAAGTTCGGCCCCTTGAAGCGCGGGTTCGGCGAGAAGTTGAAACCGCCCTGCGGCACACGGGTCATGGATTCCACCCCGCCGGCGATGAAGGCCTCGCCGGCGCCGATGGCGATCTGACCCGCGGCGATGTGGATCGCCGACATGGAGGAGCCGCAGAACCGGTTGACCGTCATGCCGGCCACCTCGATCGGCAGCCCGGCCAGCAGCAGGGCGATACGGGCGATGTTGTTGCCCTGCTCGGCCTCGGGATAGGCGCAGCCGAACACCACGTCCTCCAGGGTCGCCGGGTCGACGCCGGTCCGCGCGACCAGGTCCTTGACGACGAGGCCCGCGAGGTCGTCCGGCCGGACCTCGGCGAGCGCGCCCTTGCGGGCGAAATGAAAGGGCGTGCGGACGTAACCCGCGATCACGGCTTGCTGCATTCGAGACCTTCAAAGCGACATTGTATGATGTTCATCATTTCATATGGGCGCGCCGATGAGGTTTGGAAGTCCCGTCCTTCCGCTCTTTGCCGGGCTCGGCTAGCTTCGCTGCAAATCGAGGGGATGTGCATGCGAGCGTTGGTTTCGGTGATGGCGGCCACCGCGGTGCTGGCCGCGGGCTCGGCCGGCGCGCAGGTCGCGCTGGACCCCGGCAAGACCAAGGGCGGCGTCGCCTCGATCCTGATGTGGACGCCGGAGCAGCAGGCCACCGGCTACCGGACCATCGAGACGATCTACAAGACCCACACCATCAAGCGCGGCAAGACGGTCCATCCGCTGCCGATGGCGGCCAGGCAGATCGCGCCGACCTTCAGCTACCAGGGCAAGACCTGGACCACCGACGAATACATGAAGGCCTACAAGGTCTCGGGCATTCTGGTGCTGAAGGACGGCCAGGTCGTGCTCGAAAAGTACGGGCTCGGGCGCAAGAACACCGACCGCTGGACCTCGTTCTCGGTGGCCAAGTCGGTGACGTCGACCCTGGTGGGCGCGGCGATCCAGGACGGCAAGATCAAGAGCCTGAACTCGCCCGTCACCGACTACATCCCGGAGCTGAAGGCCAGCGCCTATGAGGGCGTCACGGTCCGCCAGATGCTGATGATGAGCTCGGGCGTAAAGTGGAACGAGGACTACACCGATCCCAAGTCCGACGTGGCCCAGGCCGGCGGCTCGGTGCTGGAGCCGGGCGTCAACCCGATGGTCAGCTACCTGCGCAAGCTGCCGCGCGCCAACCCGCCGGGGAGCAAGTTCAACTACAACACCGGCGAGACCGATCTGGTGGGCGCGCTGGTCTCCAAGGCGACGGGCAAGTCGCTCGCGGACTATGCGTCGGAGAAGATCTGGAAGCCCTATGGCATGGGCCAGGACGCAGTCTGGATGCTCGATCCCGGCGGCCAGGAGCGCGGCGGCTGCTGCATCTCCATGACGCTGCGCGATTACGGCCGCGTCGGGCTGTTCATCGCGGGCGGCGGCAAGGCGGCCGGCAAGCAGATCGTTCCGGCCGACTGGACCGCCGAGGCCACCAAGGTGCAGATCGACAACGGCAATCCTCCCCCCGCTGGCTACGGCTACTTCTGGTGGATCCGTCCGAACGGCGCCTATGAGGCGGTGGGCATCTTCGGCCAGTCGGTGACGACCTTCAAAGACGAGGGGCTGATCATCGTGGTCAACTCCGCATGGCCGGCGGCGACCGGCAAGGAATTGAGCGCGGCCCGGACCGCGTTCTTCGAAGGCGTGCGCGCCGCGGTCAAGAAGTGAGGACAACCTGATGCTTTCCCGTCGCAACCTCATCAGCTTCGGCGCCGCAGCCGCGACGCTGGGCGCCGCGTCCGCCGCCTGGGCCGCCAAGGAGGGCTTCTTCATGCGCCACAAACTGCCGATCGGCCTGCAGCTCTATACGCTGGGCCCGGGCCTGGCCGCGGACCTCGACAACCAGCTGAGCCAGGTTGCGAGGACGGGCTACAAGACGGTCGAGCTGGCCGGCTACCTCGGCAAGACGCCCACGGAATTGCGGGCGGCGTTCGACAAGGCAGGGCTTTCCGCCACGAGCAGCCATGTGCAGGGGCGGCCGAGCGGGACCGATCCGAGCCTGCAGGATATCGACCGGCTGGTGGCCGACGCCCACGTGATCGGGATCAAGAGCTTCGTGCTGCCGATGTTCCCGATCCCGACGCACATCGACATGACGCCCAAGCCCGGCGACGACCGCCGCGCGGTGATGGCGCGCCTCGCCCAGCAGATGACGCTCGACGACTGGAAGGCCACGGCCGACCTGCTGAACACCGCCGGGGCCAAGATCCAGAAGGCCGGCCTGAGGCTCGGCTACCACAACCACAACGTCGAGTTCGCGCCGAGCGCCGGGACCACCGGCATGGAATACCTCCTGAAGAACACCGACCCGAAGCTGGTGCACTTCGAGATGGACGTGGGTTGGGTGGTGGCGGCCGGTCAGGACCCCTTCGCGCTCATGAAGGGCCATCCGGGGCGGTTCAAGCAGATGCACGTCAAAGACGTGCTCGCCACCACCAAGCCGAACTTCGTCTTCCAGCAGGACCCCACCGAGATCGGTTCGGGGATGATCGACTGGAAGAAGCTGTTGCCGGCCGCCTACGCCGCGGGCATCCGCGACTTCTTCGTCGAGCAGGAGGCGCCGTTCGCCAAGCCGCGCCTGGAGTCGATCAAGGTCAGCTTCGACTACCTGAACGCCCTGGTGGCGTAGGGCCTACGCCCGGAACCAGCCGCCGAGCACGCAGGACGCCGCGCCGTGGCGGACGGTGACGGTCGCGGGACGATTGCCCGGCTCGAAGGTCGCCTTGAGGCCGGCGGTCGTGACGCCGATCTTGCCCGGCGCGGTGAACTGGCAGACCCGGTAGGTCGTCTGGCTGAAGAAGCCGCCGTCCGGCACGGCGGCGCAGTTCACCGCCCCGGACTGGCGGGAGAACTGCACCTCGCCGTATTCGAAGACCTGATCGCCTCGCGACCGGACGGGATGGATCGGCGACGGCGCGGGCGGCGGACACGGCGGGCCGGCGATGGTCCAGTGGACCTTGAGCTTCTGCTGGTCGGCGAGGGTCGAATAGACGAACCACACAGGCGCCCCGACCAACGCCAGTATGCCCGCGGCGATGGTCAGATTGCGGGCCGGACCGGGCGGCAAGGACACGCTGAGGTCCCGCAGCTTCGGAATGCGCACCTTCGCCATACCACCCGCCGTTTTTACGCCTGTAGTTCTCCAGCAGACTACATGCGTAAACCGTGGCGTCAATCCGTCGCGAGGGGTCTATCCCGGGGTCGATGTGGCCGGCGCCAGCCGCGCCCGCACCTTCTGCTGTTCCGGATCTTCGCTGCGGAACTGGCCTGCCCGGCCCAGCCGCGCATTGCAGGACGGGCAGCGCACCGCCTCATCGTCCGCAAGCGTGGGCGCGACCTCGAGCACGCCGCCGCAGGGCTTGCATTTCCACCGCCGCGCCGGCGCGGGCGGAGCCTTCGGCAGCGGCGGATTCTTCAGGCTGAGGATCGGGCGGCGGGCAGGTTCGGACATTGGGCGGACGCTGGAGGTTGGCGGGTGCGGCAGCAAATGAGCCAGGCGCGCCCTCTATTCAAGCCCGCGAGCCAAATCGCCGCGGTCGCTCAGAACATCGCGTCGGGCCGCGGCTTCTTCTTGCGGGGCCGTTCCCACATCACGCCGGGGTAGCCTTTGAGGGGCGCGAGCGGCTCGCCGAGGTAGGTCCAGTCGGCCTGCTCGGAGAGGTTCATGTGATAGCGCGGCTCGCGGCCGGTGCGCTCGGTGAAGATCGCGCGCGGGATGTTGACCATGGTCGGCGAGCGGGCGCGCTCGTAGAGCAGCGGGGTGCCGCAGCGGGCGCAGAAGCTGCGCGCCACGCCGGCCTCCGCCTCCTCGAAGCGGGTGATGGCGTCTTGGCCCTGCAGCACGCGGAACCGGCTACGATAACTCCCGACATAGGTGACATAGGCCGCCCCCTGGGCGCGCCGGCTGGCGTTCGAATGGTCGTGCCAGGCCCAGCGGGCGGGCACGTCGATCTCCAGGCGGACTGCCCCGCAGGCGCAGCCGCCGGACGCCTGGACGGCGGAGGCTTTCTTCGAAAGGGACGGCGTGCGCGCCATGTCGAAACCTCGAATGCTGGAACGAGGCGACTAAGCGCACACGCCGCGACTTGTCCAACGGCCGGCCGGGCTCGCCGGGAATGACGAGCCCGGTCGCGGCCTCGGATCAGCGCAGGCCGCCGCTGACGGCCAGCTTCTCGCCGGTGAGCCAGCGGGCGTCGTCGGAGGCCAGGAACACCGCGACGTCGGCGATGTCGTCCGGCTGGCCGACCCGGCGGAGCGGGGTCTGGGCGACGAGGCCGTTCATGAGGTCCGAGCCGATGAAGCCCTGAGCATGAACGCCCTCGGTCTCGACGGCGCCAGGATTGATCGAATTGACCCGGATCTTTCTGGGGCCCAACTCGACCGCCAGCACGCCGGTGATGGCGTCGACCGCGCCCTTGGTCCCCGCATAGACCGCCGAGTCCGCGGGCAGAACGCTGGTGACGTTCGAGCCGATGTTGATGACGCTGGCGCCCTCGCCGAGGTGCTTCGCCGCCGCCTGGGTGGTGAGCAGCAGGCCCAGGACGTTGATGTTGAACTGCCGGTGGAAGTGCTCCTCGGTGATGTCGTCGATCGGGGCGAATTGGTAGACGCCGGAGTTGTTCACCAGGATGTCGAGGCGGCCGTAGGCCTTGATCGCCGCGTCGACGAGGCCCTGCGCCTCGGCCGGCTTGGAGACGTCGCCATGCACGGCGATGGCCTTGCCGCCAGCCGCCGTGATGGCGTCGACGACCGCCTCGCCGCCCGCCTTGCTGGATGCATAGTTGACGATAACCGAGGCGCCCTGGGCGGCGAGCGCCTTGGCGATGCCGGCGCCGATGCCCTTGGAGGCGCCGGTGACGACGGCGACCTTACCGGTGAGCTTGGACATGAGTGGATTCCCTCTGAAAGCTGGGGGACCGGCGCCGAACGCCCCGATGGCGTGGGCCTCAATCCCGAAGTTCGGGAAATCGGAACTATTGAACCGGCTTTCAAGAGGACCTACTTAGAAATCTCATGAGACCGCTCATTCACCCCTCGATCGACGACGTCCGGCTGGAGGCGATCCTCCACGCCCTGTCGGATCCCGTGCGGGTGCAGATCTTCGTCGACATCGCCGGCGCCGCATGCGCCCAGACCTGCTCGGCCTTCGCGAGCGTCAACGACCGGGTGATCCCGAAGTCGTCGCTGTCGCAACACTTCAAGGTGCTGCGCGAGGCGGGCCTGATCCGTTCCGAGCGCCAGGGCGTCGAGATGCACAACACCTCGCGCTGTCCCGAGATCGAGGGGCGCTTCCCGGGCCTGGTCGCCGCGATCATCAACGCCCACCGGATCGCGGGGACGGCAAAGGACGCCGCCTAACGCGTCGGCGGCGCCGTCCGCGGGAAGGCGTCCAGCTCGTAGCGGGCGGCCTCGCTGAACGCGACGAGGAAGTCCATTTTGCCCTCCATCATCAGGGTGCGTAGCTCGTGCAGGGTTTTGTTCGGAGCCAGATAGGCGTCGATGATCGAGTCCATCGTCTTCTCAGCCGCTTTCACCACGCGGTCGCAGGAGATCAGCCGGATGCGGCCGACGATTGCGTAGAGCTGGATCATGTCGAGGACGTCGTCCTTCTCATGGCTCAGCGCGTCGCCGTAGAGGCGCGAGGCCTCGTTGATGAAATCGGTGAACAGCGCCTCACGACGCGACCGGTCGTGCTCCCGATCTCGCGCCCGTTGCTGGATCGATTGCGTCAACCAGGAACTGCCCAGCGACGCCAGCCCGCCGATCAAGGCGCCGGCGAGGGCGGCAAGCGCGGTGATCAGGCCTGGCTCCATGGAAAGTCTTCCACCAGAACGTCGTCGCCACGCGCGTCGCGTCCGCGATGATCCTAGTCATCCGCGGCCGGAGCGATAGTCAGATCGCGGCGCCACCCCCGCGGGCATGGGCGGACTAGCGCCAGTAAAAGAGTGGCGGCTTG
>Ga0307513_10012164_pt1 | contig 10641 bp, 4 predicted proteins | sample 15_EM_MG_FD_202174 | JGI IMG/M metagenome (GOLD analysis project Ga0307513, IMG submission 202174) | Populus trichocarpa ectomycorrhiza microbial communities from riparian zone in the Pacific Northwest, United States - 15_EM | ecosystem: Host-associated > Plants > Roots > Unclassified | place...
CTAGGGTTTCCAGTTCCTCTCACTAACATGGAAGTAATCATCTTCTAGTTAAAGAAAACTTCAAGCAAATGGAATTAAGTTCAAGGTTTCTGATTTATCATATCCATGAGTCTGTAACTTTTGTGTATGACCAGTGACAAGTCCAATAAGATTCGCAGCATGATGTAATGGCAAAGACAGTACGTGAGAAAAAACCTTTTGATAAGAAAAGGTTACCTTATTTTAAAGATTCAACAAGTCTGTTGCCGAATACACTGGAACTATAAGAACAAAAACCCATAAGTTGCTTGAGGATATTGCTTTCTCTTCTCCCTCCTTGATAACATAGTCTCTTATTTCTCTTGGAAGGATGTAAGTGCCCTCTGTTTTGTTGCGCTCACAAAGTCTATTTGGTGTATCTGAATGTGGCCTTTTACAGGAGAATCTCAATCCTTTTATGAAATGAAACAATCATCGACTTCATGAAAACCGAATCCTTGAAGATTTTCCTGATGAATCCGGACTGGAAACTAGCTTAAGTGTTGGCCACCAACCCTTTTTGGCTCGATCTGCGGGGAGAGAATCAGGGCAGAAAATGTGATTTCTTACTTCAGGATCACGGACAACACGTTCAATATTACGGGCATGTGTTTTTTGTTTCCTGGGAGGATCAATTGGCAGCTGGGACTAGGGCGGAAAGAGGGCAAAAGATCAACTTCCATATGGGCAAAACCCAGAATTTCTGCAGAAAAAAGCATCGTTTTGTTTGAAGATTTACACCATGCTCCTCCCCAATTTAAAAAAAGCGCCCCATTTCACGTAACACGAAACGATGTCGTTTTTTTTCCCCAACTAGAATTAGGTTTCCTAATTGAATCACACTAAACTTCATATCAGTCCCCATGTTTTAGTTCTCTTATTTTTTTCAATTTGCACCTTTTCTCTTAATTTATTTCAATCTTGACTTGACCGAATTAAAATATGTCCTTTGATTTCTCCATTGCTCATATATCAGCCCTTGGTTCTTCGATTATTCATTTTTAAGCCTGGCTCCCAATTTCAATTTTCTTTTTTCAGTTAAGCTTTTAATTGATTTACTAAATTGGCAATTTATTTCAAACTCATACTTGAACTTCCAATTTTTTTTTACCTTCAACCAAACTAAACCAATTTAAACCTTTTTCTTCGATTCAAACCTTAGTTATGACCCATAATTTCTCAAACTCAAATTTTGCATGTGATACTTAATTATTGGTATAATTTCAACCTGTATTTTATTTTTTATTTTTTGGGTTTTTTATGATTATCTCTAACCACAAAAAATTAATAAAAATTACTAAAACATCAAAATGATAAAAAAAAAAAAGTTGACTAAATTTACCTCCTTGCACACAATATATATAATGTTTTTTTATTAGAACTATATAAAAATGGAGGGCCAAAAATTGAGTTCTGATAGAAATCAAAATGATAGGGATTAAATGTAAACAAAAAAAGTTGAATGGATTGGTCTAAAATTTTGAAGAGGCTGCTATGGAATTCAATGTGGAGAGAGAGATTAAGGATAAAAAAAAAAAAAGATATGACCACCGATGCCCATCTAGAAGTGTGTTTGAAACACTCGTCGTCTTATCGCAGAAGAGGCGTCAAGACTATTCAGACATCACCACAAAATGCAGGGTTTGGTGACCAAATGACCCCACACATGCTAGTAAAGTTTTTTTAATATATTAAATATTTGTTAAAATACAAAAACACTTTAGTTAACTTGACATTAGCAAAAAAAAAAAAAAAACATGATGAAAAGACCAAAACATTCCAGAAAATAGTTTTGTTAATTTTGAACCCATGGGTAATTAAGTAATTTAACTTTAATAAAAAATCAAAAAAGACATAAAAAAAAGCACTTTGGCTTAAGCTACCTTTTTTTTTGTTCCTAGGGTATTCAGGTAACTTTTTTGTTTTAAAAAATTAAAAAAACTAATTTGAAAATGACATTAAATCATGGTAAAAAGATCATCCTATCCCAAAATCATAACTTAATATTTTTTTCAGCCATGGGGATGTTTGTCATGTCTTTATTCCAATGAATAATGTTCATTCGCCTTCTACCATACGGGTCAGATTAAAAGTTATTTTAATATACAAAATATCTACACATTGCTAAAATCTTTCTAGTAGAAAAAAATTTAAACCAAGTGGGTATTAACTCGATCAGCTTGGCAACTAAAATGTTGAAAATAAATTATGAAACCTAATTTCTAATAAATCAAATGTTGAAAGATGAAAATTAAAAAAAAATAATCCGAGTCAACTCAGGTTAACTTGTCAAACTTGCATCCCCGGTCATAAAACTATGATAACTCAATAGAAAACAAATTAAAATAAATTATAAAGCTCAATTTCCAATAAACCTTGTGTTAAAAGATAAAATTAAAAAAAAGCAAAAAAATGACATAAAAAACAACTTGAATCAACTCGAGTTAATTTGCGAAACCTATGGTTTAAGTCATGAGACGAGAATAACTTCATAAAAAGCAAATTGAGACAAATCATGAAGTATAATTCTCAATTAACCCAATATTAAAATATAAAATTGAGAAAAAAACTCAATTAGAAAAAAAAAAGGATAAAAACTCCAGTCAACTAAGTTAAGTCAAACTCATGGTCTGAGTCATTAGACTGAAATAATCTTATAAAAAAAATTTTTAATCTTCAATAAATCTAATGCTGAATAATAAAATTAAAAAAAAACATTGATTGAAAAAAAATCCAAAAAAAGGTGAAAGAATTATTATAATGAATTTGTTTTTTTTTTAAAAAAAAAAACCCTTTCTCTTCTAGTTTTTTTGTTAACAAGATTCTCGAATTAACTTTATTCAAAATGGTGTTATGGTTTTAATATATAAATTTTTTATTTATCAATATATTTAAGTTTTAATTAATAAAATTTTAATATCTAAAAAAATTGAACACATACATTGAGTATATCTTGTCACATATATAGATAAAAATTAAAATTAAAATATTGATAGCAAGTAAGAAGAAGAAAATAATACCGGGGAAAGTTTTTAAACTAAATATTATAATCATAATTTATTCCCATAGATTTATTGTAAATTCTTCTTTTTCAAATCAATAAAAAGCTAATATCATAACTTATAGTTTAAGATGCATATAAAATATTTTTGAATAAGAAGTAAAAACAGACAAATCAAGAAACTCATCTCCCATGATAGATCAACACATATCAAGATTCTTTAGGTTGTTTAAAAATATATCAAGATTCTTTAGCTAGTATAGGAGTTTAATGATGTATTATTTGTTTCGTTGTTATTTTTTAAATAAATCTTTTTTTTTTAATAAAAATATAAAATCAAATAATACATTAAAAACAGAGAGAATAATTAAAATTCTAAATTCAATATCCATCAAGAAAAAAAAAATATATATATATATATATAACTACCTTTTATTTTGGTTTCACGATATAATTTCTTTATATTAAAAAAGAGAATAATTAAATATCTAAATTTGATATGCATTGAAAAAACAATATTATATAATTTTAAAAAAACAATTAACTGCTTATGAAGTTTCAGGACATAAATTTATAAAATTAATTTCAATCCATAAAAAAAATTTAAAAATTGATACCCGGTTGAAAAAAAATAAAATGCTATAAAAAAATATATAAAATTTAAGTTAAATATTTGTAGGGGTGAAATTTTTGTTAATGCTCTTGTTCAAATAGACATAATATAACGACTTTGATAACACACACAAAACATATTTAAAAAGACATTATTAAATTATTAAACAATTATAAATAATTGAATGACTAAAATTGATTATGACTGCAATGTGGGGGCATACGATTAGTTAAACTATATAATAGTACCTTTGTTTTCAGCTGACATAATGTTTATTTCAACTTGCAAGTAAATTTGCAAAATTGGAAAGCATTTAAAGACCGAATAATTCTATCCTATCCATAGAAAAAATAAAAAGAATAATTTAGTGCTCTTTGTTGTTTTATCTATTATGTGATTTATTTGGCATAACAAACTGTAATGCATACTTTAATAAAAAAAAAATATTAATATATTTCCAAGTGAAAAACACTTATAAAAATAAAGAAGAGAAGTCAGAAGGAAGCTAGCTAAATTTTAGAATGTGGTGGCAATTAAAAGGATCAACTAAACACTTTATAACATAAAGATGCATGTATATGTAGTAAGACCGAGACTCTTCTAATATTTTGTAAAGATTCGTGAAAAAAGTGACGACTCCTTATTTTAAATTGCAACTTGGACTCTTAATGGTGAGACGACTAAAACATGTGTGAATCACTAAATTAGAAACTGATAATACAATAAAATGAAAAATCTCAGATGGGTCTCGACCCAACCGAGTCCCAACAGTGTGTTATGGCCCAACCTAGTCCACCACACTTGATTGGGCTGTGGCCTAATCAAGCTCCTCTCTCTTCTTTTTTTCTCTTTAATCTCCTAACTTGGTATAGTTACATTTACTATTCATGAATAGTATTTATTCATAAATAGTATTTATTATGCAAAACTCGTTCCAAACAAGTCCAAAGCATAGTTTTTACATTTGACTCGGTGGTCGATCTGAACTAAGACCCGGGTCAAGGGTTTTGACCTGGTCATCCAGGGTCGACCCTTAATTTTTTACTTTTTTTATATAAAATAAAATGTTGTTATTTTTATTCAAAAAAATAAAATGATAACGAGTTGCAATCGGGTCACTCGAGTTTTTTCCTTCCCCTTTGTTTTCTTAAACTCGGCCCGGTAATGACCTTGTCGGCCGGGTCCCAAGTCGACCGACCCATCAGGGCAGCCCGGGTTTTAAGATTATGGTCCACAGTCCCCAGATTCGGTCAGACCGAGCTCAACCTTTCATCTCTCTCTCTCTCTCTCTTCCCTTTCTCTCTCATCCTTTAGCTTGGTATAGTCTCGTTTATTATTCATGAATAGTGTTTACTATGTAAAACTCGTTCAGAACGAGTCCCAAGTCCTAAACTTGGTTAGACCAAGCTCATCTCTCTCTCCTCTCTTTGTTGGGTCTGACCGAGCTCCTTTGTCTCACCTCGTTTTACTATTTATGAACCATACCATTTGCATGGTACCATTCATGCATCGTACTATTCATCATTATTCATACTATTTATGAATAATATCATTTTTCATATATTTAACCAGATATTTTTCTAGATATTTGTCATATATTTTTTAAGTTATATATTCTCAGGTTTTCAGATAGAGAAAAAGGGGGTCTAAATACTTATCTATACAATTCTCTATTATACAAATAACACGAGACATAGAACACACATATCTTCTCTGCATATAAAATCACCATTTTTATCTTTTTTAATTTTTACTTGCTTGTCAATTAAGAAAAACTCGAATACTAACTCAAGCATTGAAGTGACTTGTTTTACAGGTACGACTCAGGCCTAGGTCTCATCAGCTAGGGAAAGTCAGAATTTTTTGTGAAGTTTTTCTATGACTTTATCAGTGGCTCCGTTTGTAAGAGTCTCAACAAAAAATTAGTCCATTCCCTTTCATTTTTATTTTAAAACACTTTCCATGATGGACGAGTCTCCAGAATAAGAAAGGGTGATTGATCTACCCACAAAGACTACAGCTCATATTGGGCTTCAACAACTTTGCAACCAAATTCATTTACTTAATAATGTTGTTGCGGTGATGCAACTGTATCTTTGTGCTATTTCTCCTACATAACAACAAGCCTATATACATGCACTAAATACACACATATACAACTCCATTTCTATAGAGAAACAAGGTAAAATGACTTATATACGAGTAACACTCGCACTCTTACAATAATAATAAGATATATATCTCATTCTTACATGAGACACTCCAAACAATCTAGTCATCATCAGTTTTCATCACCTCACTCCACCATATAAAGACCTAGGCGTCAGACAACCTCCATGACTTCACTAGTCCGTGAGCCATAGCACAATGCTCACCAAAAGACTCTATTATGTCACATAATGTTACAAACTCAACTCATCAAAAACCGTGTCTCTATAAAAGTCAGTCTAGATAATTATGAAGGATTTATAGACCTTCAGGGGAACATCTAAAATGTGAAAAACATCTTAGAGCTTATCACACAAAACATTGATGTTATGTATAAAGTTCTTTCAACAACTTTTTACGAATATGTTAAAATGTGGTATCATAACCTAAAACATGCCTCTACCATAAGTTTTCATAATCTTTTTGTGAAGCTTATCTCTCACTTTAGCATAAACATTCCTTTCAAAAAAAAGTACCACACAACTCTTCATAATCACATAATGAAAAAATAAAAGTACTAAAGCTTGTCTTCAAAGATTCAATGAAAAATTCTTAAGTGTGGAGAATATGCTTGAACTCATCGCCATTGAAACTTTGATGAATGAGGTCTATAAATATTTCTTATGAAATAGGTTATACACTCTCTGATAAAAATCTTCTCATCATCAAACACGTGATGAAAAATTACAACAGGTTAGTAGAAGTTAGCGTGACCAGACAAAATCATCCACGCTTCCAAATATAAGTAGAGTCTCCACCACGCCATCAATCTCCAATAAAAAAAATCCAAAAGGAAAACTAGAGGGCACATCTATGATTGTTTGACGTTTTTCAAGTTCATGACCATACCTCTGACCACCACACGAACAAAGGTGCTAACTGTTATTCAAAGAAAAGACTTCTTATAAAATCCACCTCCAATAAAATGTGGTTTAGACATAAAGAACCCCAATAAGTTTTGTCTTTTTCACCATGGCAATGAGCATGACACTAAGGACTGTCATGCACTAAAAAACAATGGAACAATTGATTATCATTGGTCACCTCCACTAGTTTATAAGAGAGAGAAAGAAAAAACAGCGAGAGTTAGGGAGAGAGGTCCATGCACTTACAAAAAAACAGCTAGAGCTAGGGAGAGAGGTCCATGCACTTACATTGTTGCCTAAGATTAAATAAACCATGGATTATCTCTAAAGATTTGAATCTCCATCTTTTTTGTCTTTTAATATAATAAACTAAACTATGCATGGCTTAGTTAGTACTATTATAATATTATGCATAACTTGGTTTTACTGTTTATGAACAGTAGCATTACTTTATGCATAACTTGGTTTTACTATTCATGAATAGTATTTTTCAAGGCTTGGACTAACAGAGCTTCACATTCAATTTACTATTCCATGAATCGTAATAATGGTTATTGGCTTGTAAATGATAAGGAGTTTAAGCGATAATAGCTAGTCAATCTCCCAATCACAAGTCTATGTGGCCACTATCTCCAATTCTCCAATTCTTGTGATCCAATTTCTCTAGGTCTTTGTCACCAATGTCTTTAGGTCTTCGTGGCCATGTCTCCAGGTTCTCGTGAACAACTATCTTTACGTTATTATGACCAAATCTTTCCTCGTCTTCAAAGACAAAGCATAGCGATAGAAGTAAATTTTGCACTGTAAGTATTTTCTCCCCCTCTTTAGCTAGATAAAGTCTTCCAAACATATATGTTTATAAGACTTTGAGGTGCAATAAGACTTTGAGGTGCAAGTGACACTTTTGTGCAAGCATAGCGATAAAATTAAATTTTTGCACTGTAAGTATTTTCTCCCCCTCTTTAGCTAGATAAAATCTTCCAAACATATATGTTTATAAGACTTTGAGGTGCAAGTTATAATACAACAAAAAAAAGATAAGAAAAAACTTGGTTAAGTTGTGGCTTCATCAAGCTCTTTTCTCTTCCTGCTCCTTTTTTCTCACCCCTTAGCTTGTTATAGTTTAATTTACTATTCATGAATAGTATTTACCAGATTTAGTTAAATCGAGCTTCAACCCCTTATTTTCCTCTCTTCCCTTAGCTCGATATAGTACTGTCATTTACTATTCATTAATAGTGTTTGTCATGCAAAACTTGTTCAGAACAAGTCCTAAGTCTCAGACTCTATTAAACTGAGCTCCACTCTGTCATCTTTTTCTCTCTCTTACCTTGGTCGATTTGACCAAGCTACCTTACCTTATCTCTTTTTACTATTTATAAATAGTATTATTTGCATGGTACAATTCATGCATGGTACTATTCATCCCTATTATCCATTATTTATAAATAGTATATTTTCTCATATATTTCACCAAATACATTTTTAGATATTTGTTAGATATTCTCCAAGATATATATTCTCAGGTTTCGAGAGAGAAAAAAGGGGTTTGAACACTTATCTCTGCACTTCTCCATCATATAAATAACACGAGACAAAAAATCACACATCTCTTCTTTACACACAAAAAACATCATTTTCATGTTCTTGAATTTTTATTTGCTTGTCATGTAAGAAAAACTCAAATACCGACTTACGCATCAAAGTATCTCTCTTTCCATGAAGAACTTGTTTTACAAGTAAGACTCAAGCCCATAACTCAACAACCAGGGTAAGTCAAATATCTGTCTGTGAAGTTTTTCCATGACTTCATCAAGAACCTATTAATGTTCATGACACAAACAAGAGTCAATAATATATGAAATTCACTTTCACAAATTAATTATTATACATGAAATGTCATACTATTTGATGACTTTTTGATGTAACACTTGATTCTTTTTCTTTGTTTAGCTGATAAACTTAATGTATTTACAAGAATCATGTATATGATGTCAAATTACAAATTAACTATGTATATGATAGAAAAAAAAATGCAAAACATGGAATTCAAATAGAAACAAGATGCAAAGAATAAATGAAATAAAATAAGAAAGTAGAAGGTGATTGGCCAAAATACTCATAAACTAGGTGTTGTTGGGCCTAGATGGATAAGCTCACATGTCGACTCAAAACCAAAAATTTGAAGCCGTCTAGGTCTAGAAGCCAGGTTGGCGCACCTGGTTATCTTTTTTAAATAACACGACCAATGCATTGTTTTCTTGGACAAATGACTTGGCATTCACCAATTCATTTTCAACCATCTTCGGTGAAGGAAAAATCAGGTTTAAACTTCAAGATCCAAAAAATTAACTTTCAATTTATTTTCATCTAAAAACTTATTTTCACCTAAAAACACCTCAAGAACACCCATGTAATTTCCTTAAAAACAAATTAATCAAACCGAATTAAAACAAACTTTATGAATCTTGATCTGTTTTTTCTTACCAATATTAAAAGAGAAAAACTACATCCATTGAAATCTCTTCTTTAAGACAAACAATTTGACATCAAAATCAACATTTTTTTGTGACTAAAAAGTGGTTGATTGAATGTTTCTCCCCTCTTTTTTTTCCAAGAGCTTTACCTCTCCTACCCCAACATCCAACATCCAGGGATAAAAACACAAACAAAATAAACTTTAAGACCTAAACATGAAGTCTCAAAACAACATGGACTAAATAATACAAATAAATTAAGACTTTAGAGACCAAACTGAAGTTTTTTACCTCTTTTAAAAAACAAAGACTGGAATGATTTTTTTAAAAAAAAAATTAAACCCTTGTTTTTTTAATTTGTTTTCCAACAACAAAATCTATTTTGTAAAATTAATGTTTAATTCATTAATGAAATATTTGCATGTAAATAAAAGTAAATTGTAATGCATAAATGGATCCAAAAATTAAGTGTAATGATGGAATGACAGAAATAAAAGTTGAAAATTGAAATTTTTTTAAAAAATTATCATTAGGATGAACATTGGCATCCAGAATGGTTTTGTGAAAATGTGCATGTTCTGTTTTTTAATATAATGTAACTGCAATGCTAATTTTATTTTTCTTAATTTTTGTTAAGGTCCCCTAAGGTGAACTTTAAATTAAGATTAAGCAGTATATTTGTTAGGCCACTCAATTGACTTCAATAAAATTACAGATTTTTGTTCTCTCCAATAAAGATTTTTGAAGCATTCATCTTTCACGCTTCTCATGCCTTCACTTCAATGCCTATCATTCGTTTTCGATCTTACTCTAATTAACATTGAAGGCTTTTACTGCTTCGCAAATTTGCATCTCAAGAAGGTCAATTCATCTAGAAAACCAAAACTTGCAGTCAATCCTCAAAATAATTAATCGACATTAATTCAACTCACCATGTTTACAACTTGAATGTCCATGACCAAGCACAACAATACAGCTTCTTTTCTACCATGAACAATTTAACTAGTCAGACCCTGAGTTTACTTCTCAAAAATCACCAGTTCGAGTCTCATAAATCTCATGGCCATTAGAAACTTATATGGTTAACTTCAGGATATCGAAAGATTGATCGAGGTGCGTGTAAACTGACCCGGAGACCTACGATTATATATATAGCTTCATCTCCTTCTCCTTCTGTATATTATGGGACCTATGACTTGCTCCTTCCTGGGACATCTCCCAAAAACAGCAACAAGATAGAAGAATTCATGGCTGCTAGAGGTAGAGGGCTATGATCTCAGCGTACTAATTAACTAGGAATCAAACGCTTTCTCTAATTCGAGGCTAGAGGCACGCGATTTGCAGTTTGCGAGAGTGGACCAATTAACAAACATTTTTCAAGTGATGTGTTCATATTTGCCTCCCACACGCAAAGAACTCCTCCAACTTTTGCTTGTTTTTTCTTCTCATGTTTTTCAA
>Ga0307513_10012165_pt1 | contig 10640 bp, 2 predicted proteins | sample 15_EM_MG_FD_202174 | JGI IMG/M metagenome (GOLD analysis project Ga0307513, IMG submission 202174) | Populus trichocarpa ectomycorrhiza microbial communities from riparian zone in the Pacific Northwest, United States - 15_EM | ecosystem: Host-associated > Plants > Roots > Unclassified | place...
TCCTCCTCTGTAAGTCTTGCGCCGCCGGGCACACCATACAAACTGATATGGCCGGTGAAATTATTATCCTCGATCCTCGTATCCGCCTCCGCGTCCATCAAGATGAGCGCCGTACCGGGCACTGCGCCCAGAGCCGTCGCCCTGATCTCGACGAGCCTGGTCTGGATTCGCCTGCCGCTCACCGTCGCCTCGTTAAGCGTGTCCGCGAAATTGTTGTAACCGATGCGTTCCTCCGGGGTCAGCTTATCCAGACGTGATACCGATTGCCGGAGTTGCCCGCCTATGGTCTTTCGCCTCGCGGCTGAGAGTCCCGCCAAATTCGTCGCAACCTCCGCTGACTTTTGCCCGAATTCAAACCTGTCGGGCTGCGCGAACAACTCCGAAACATTCGGGGCAGTAGCTTCAAAGACCTGAACGGGCGAAAACTGATTAGTTGAGACGGGGAATGTCGCCGACACGACGTTGTCCTCAAACTGTATGTGCCGGGCGTGCGCTATCGTGATGAAGTTGGGCTTTTGGCTCTCATGCATCAGATAGCAGTTTTCAAAGTTGATGTCGTCACAGTTGTCGAAGTTGACGGGTGATTGTGTAGACAGTTCCACGTCGCGCAGGGTGAAAGAGGCGAGGCCGGACAGGTTCGACTCCGCCCCGGCTATAATGTGGCTGCCGCGCCCGCAGCCTTGAATCTTGACGTGTGTGTTGCTCCCCCTCGCCTGAATCCGCAGCCCGTCCGGCAGATTGTGAAGGCCGGGCAGGAGACAGATGCAGAGACTGGTGTGCCCGTCTTCGAGTAGCTTGTTGATGGCCTCGTCCAAACGCGCAAACTGTCCGCGTTCGCCCACAACCACCTCGCAGCCGCCGCCGTGCTGTGCATTGCACAGGCCGTCAATCGCGGCTTGTACGGTTCGCACCCCGGCGCTGGCGAGGTTCGGGCAGTTTTTCGGATCGTAGGCGACGTGGCTGGCGAGGCTGAGCGTGGCATTGAAGCGCACGCGCACGGGCGGCACGGTCGGGTGCGCGGCCTCGTCTATGAGTGTCGCTTCAACTTCCTGAAACGGCCTCTCCGGGTCGGGTTTCCAAAGGCAGGTCGCAATCCCGCCGGCGTCGGCTGTGATGACAATCGAGTCGCCATCCGGCTTGACGCCATCCGTAACTTTGCCCGTGCCCGGCGGCACGATCTTAAATTCGACTTTCGCGTTCTGATCCGTGACCGCCCCGCAACTGTTCGCGACCAGCGCTTTCAAAGGGGCAAGGGTTTCGCCGGGCATGATCTCCTGCCCGTCGCCGCTGAACTTGTGAAGACTGCTCAACTGCGCCAGACGGCTCAGAGCCTTCTGCACGGTCCTCTGATTTTGCAGCGTGCCGCACGCGCCGGGATCATAGAACACCTGATCGGCGATGCTCAGATTCCCGTTGAACCTGACGACGGGCGGCAAAGGGTTGTTGCCCGCGTCGAGCAGCCGGGCTTCGACTTGCTGGCTCGGCGTGTTCACGTTCGGGTTAAGTAGCCAGTTGCAACTGGCGATGCCGTCCGCGCCGGTCAGGACGTGCAGTTCGTTTGTGGACGCGGGCAATCCGGCAATGTTGGCGGCGAGTCGCCCGTTGTTCTGCGTGATAAAGGAGACGTGCGCACCGGCGACAGGCCAACGACCGTTGAAGACGCCGACCTGCAAGGGTTTCGGCAGCGGGTCGTTCGGCATCGCCTCCTGACCGTCGCCGCTGACATAGAAGAGACTCGTCAACTCCGTGATCGGCGGGAAGAGATTGCGGCAATCTTCGATGACGCCAAACTTCGTGCCGTCCCAATGCAGCATCGCCACGCGGCAGTAGCGATGCTCTATGCCGGACGGCGGCAGGGGCAGCGGCTCGCCCCCGGCCTTCTGCGGCCATTCGATGTTGCCGGATTGCGCGTCCGCCGTAGCCGTGCGCGCGGGAATGGTCCAGTAGTCGCCGGTCCTGTACGTGCCCGCGAAAAAACGCGCCTGCACGCCGCTCTCAAGATCGAGATAATGATCCTCCGCCACGTTCGGATGAAACTTGACCGCGCCGACGCCGTCCCAACGCCGCAGCAGGGGATGACGCGCCGCGTCAACGCCGCTCGTATGTGATGACAAAGGCGTCGGCGCGAAGTTCAGCGTGATGCGATTGATCGCCGCGTCGATCTTGATGATCTGGGCTAACTGGCCGGGCAGGCCGTGCAAATCCAGCTTGTCGTCGGTGAGTTCGACCCATTGGCCTTCTTTGAAACCGAGCACGCTATCCGACTTGAGATCATGCACGGTGATCTCCGCCCCGTCGATGTTATCAATCGCCGTCGCGACCGAGCCGTTGTCGCGCGACCACTTGTAAGTCGCTCTGACCGCGCGGACGTGCAACTCGTCGAGCGCGATCTTCGAGACGTTGATATTGAGCGTGAGCGTCTTCGAGCCGGAATCGAAATTCGTGATGTGTGCCAGCGTCCCGTTCAACGGATCGCTGCCCGCTTCGTTTGAAAAGATTTCGACGGCCTGTCCTGCCGACCACGTACCGCCCGTCACTTTGATCTGATCGTTGTGGTTTTGAATTCTCGTGGCCGGTGTGCCAGCCCCGCCGCTCGTCGCGTCGAGAGCCGTGCCGCCCTGATGAATCTCCACGCGATAAAGCTGATTCTCCAAACCGCTGTAGCCCGCGCTGGGCGGCACGATGCAGGGGTCTGTGCTGACCTTCTCTTTTTTGGTGCGCGCGCCGAGCTTGCCGCTGCTCGGCGCGATCAGGTCTTGGTAGCCGGCGAACGTCGTCAGGCAGTTGCCTTCCGCGTCCGCGCCCGCAAAAAAGTGCTTTATCTGCCAGACGGTCTTCGTGCGCGTCGCCGTGTCCGGGCCGCCGAGCGCGATCTCGCGCATGCCGGGGTCTTGCAGCGCGGTCAGGTGTCGTCGCCAGACATCGACGTAGATCAGGTACAAGCCCGCGTCGTCGATGGGCGGCGCATCGGGCAAGTCGGGCTGGCCGGTGTAAGTGGCGATCAGATCGTTTTCGCAGAGAATCCCGTCAACGTAGTAGTTCCCGGCGGTGATCAAAAAATCGGGTGGACTGAAGACGAGTGACGAAGCATCGTTCTGCGGCAAGTTCTGTTCTTCTTGAGATAGTTGCGCGGCGCTCGCGGCGATACGAAAAGCCGCATGGTGCAGCGGGCCGCCGCATAAGCCGATGATGTCAGCCGCTTCCGTCTCGATGCGATGAATGAAGATGTCGCTCTGCTCGTTCCAATCGGCGTCGAGTTGCACGCGGCCCTGTTGCTGCGACACGCCGATCAGGTGCTTGCGCGGGTTAAAGGTGAAGCGGGTGGCATCGGATTTCATCGGAGGCTCCTTATAAAGAGGTATGTTAAGTGGCGTAGAAGATACCGGCTTCAAGACCGAAACGCAGGTATTCCTCGACGCGCGCGCGCAGGTGGGCTTCGCGCTGCGGCTCAAGTAGATCGTGGAACGCGCCCATCGAGGCTTCGTCGTCCGCACCCCGGCGGATCTCCGGCGGACAACATGCGCTCAACTGGCAATACTCCGGGTCGCGGAAGCGGCTGGAGACAAGGCGCGGGCGCACCAGCGAATCATCCGGTTCCGGCTGGCAATGAAATCGCGTGGGCACGCGCGCCCCGGGCGACAGGTAAGAGAAGCGCGCGCATCCTTCCTGCCGACGCTCGACCAGTACGGGCGCGATCAGCGTCGCTTTGTCCGCCGGGTTGGCGATAGACGCGAGGAAGATCGTGTTCGATGCGAGGCGCATGAGTCTCGTGCGCACCAACCCGATGACCGTACTGTTCGTGATCCGAAGCTGACCTCCGAACCAATCCGTGCCCGCGTAGGCGAGGTTCCGTTCATCTGTCGCATCGACGATGCTGTCATTGATCCGCACCTCCACGTCTTCGGCTGCCAGTATGCCGCCGACGATGCAATGATCGATCTCGACCTGCGTATTGGCCGCATCGACGACGAGACTCGGCGTGTTTGGTTGTGTCGGGTTGCCGTCGGCGTCTAAGGAGATGCCCGGCACGAACGTGCAATGACGCAGGCGCAGGCGACCCAGTTCGCCGCTGACCCGCAGCGCACCGCCGACGATGAGCAGGCCGTCGAGGATCACCTCGTCGTTTGCGCCACCGCTGACTTGCAGGTCGGCGCTCAGCACAAGGGTCGGGCGGCGTTTGTCGGCAGCGCGCAGTTCGATGCGTTTGCCGTTGGCGTCGAGCGTCAGATTTTCCTCGTAACGTCCGCTGTTGACGATCTCGATAGCGCCGCCCTTCGGGTCGAGTTGCGACAGGGCGTCGTTGATGGTCAGAAAGTTAACGTTATGTGCGGCGGCGTCCTTGAAGAAAGTGTTGCTCACTCGCTTCAGCACCGGCTGACCATCCGCGTCGAGCACTTCCGTTCGGCGCGTGTCGGACGTGCTGAGCCGGTTGTATTCGCCGCCGCCCATGTTGGCACTGAAGCCGTAATGAAACGTGACGAGCACCTGCACGGTCTGATCCTGTGGAAACGCTATGCGACCGAGCACCGGGTCGATAGCGATCTTGTCCGCAGGCATATTAGTCCAGTCCGTCAAATTGCAGACGATTACGTCCTGAGACGGGATTTCCGCCGGCTCGAAGTCGATGTCCGTGTTGGCTATTTCGATGAGCAGGCTTTTGCCTCTACCGTAGTAATCGTTCAGACTCCGTTGAAGTGTCCGCCGCCTGATCCTGTCGGGGACGTTGATCGGCTCGGCCAGATGCGTGATCTCATCTTCCGTCAGGGGCAGGTTAAAGAGCGGCAGATCAATTCCAAGCGGGCTGAAGAGGAAACGTCGCTGGTCGCCGGGGCTGGCGGGCACGGCGGGCGAACGCGTGAGCGAAAACGCGCGCAGCCGCCAGAGAAACAGGCCGACGTTCGGGATGTTGTAACGTCCGCGCCCGCGCGCGATGCGCCGCACGTCAACCGTGTGCGTGAGGTCTGCGCCGCCTGTGGTCGAGCGCTCAAAGGCGCTGCCGAGATATTCGAGCCGCTCCGCGTTGCGCACGCTGATGAAACTCTGATTCTCAGGCCGCAGGTGATTGAGGTATTGCGTCGTCGCAAGCAACTGAAAGAACTCGACGGCGCGCGCAGGCCAGCCGCTCACATCGCGCGCCAGTTGTTCAAGCGTAGCGGCAGTGCCTTTGCCGCGACGATAGGCGATGGTGTGCGCCACTTCCGCGCGCGGGCTGAGGGCTTGCAGGTTCGTGCCCGGCAACCCCGCGATGCCGATCAGATCGCCGATGTAAGGCAGCACCCACGGCGCGCACGTCTCCGCGAACTGGTCGTCGTAGAGTTGCGCCAGATTCTCTTCGAGCACGGCGGCCTGTTCGGCGATGACTTTGAGCAACGCCTTCAATGGCTCGCCCTGCTCCGCATCGCGGATGCGATAGATGGCAGGCAGCAACTCGTATAAACTCTTCTCGTCGAAACTCACGGCATCACCCCTAATTCAAGCGGCGTTGGATCGAGCGTCAGCAATTCGGCGGGTAAGACCTGTGCATCGTCACCGGGTTGCGGCGCGCGGGCGGGCAGAAACGAGTTCAGGGCTTCGGCTTCATCGCTGCGGTGAAGCTTGTTGATGTCAACCGCGACGACCCCGGCCACGCCTTGCATGACCGCCAAGACCTCGCTCAACGTCACGGGCTGCCCGAACGCGCGCGCCTCGAACGAGAAACTCGCGCGGAGCGCGGACTCGACCCCCGCCAGCACGTCTTTCGCAATATGATCGGCGTTGACTTTCACGTCCGCGACCAGCTTAAAGGTCGTGCCCCGATATGATTTGAGCGTGACGGGAATCTGCGCATCGCCCGATTTCTGCATCGCCGAGACAAGGCTATTGCGCAACACCGAATCATCCGCCACCGCCGCGCCGTCAATTCCGGCGACGGTCACGAAGACGCCGCGCGTGTGTACGTTCCATGTCCACGTGGCGAGCGCTTTCGCGATGCCGGAAAATGAGCGCGCGAAATCTTCGTAGTCGCGCAGCGAGACGATGCGGTCGAGCGTCAACACGGTGAGGGGAGCGTTCGTGCGCGCGTCGGCCAGAATCTGCGGGTCTTGCGCGCCGCTCGCGGGCTGCGGATTGGTCACGCCTTTGACGCCGAGCGGGCGCGTCATCAAGAGACTGAGTTGGCCTTCGTCCACCAGCCCTTCGAGGCCGATGCCTTTGCGATAGGTGGCCTGCACGTTCTCGCTTCCCATCGGCAACCGTGCGCCCAACTCGCCGTCGCCAAACTGCACGGTGGTTTTCTTGTCGTCGTCCGTGTGTGTGACGTAGATGCGTTCGCGCGCGCCATGACCGAAGAGCGTCGGGACTTCGCGCCAGCGAATGTTGTTGACGAAGAGTTGCAGGGTTGACGTGCTGCCCGTCGGCGTGTCGGCGCTCGTGTAAGTGAGCGGCGACTGCTTGAGTGTGAAACGCTGGTTAGGTTGTCCGGCATCGCCGCTGCCGAGCACTTCGCCCGCCACCGTCTCGCCGTGTGTGGCGAGGGCGACGTTGGCATTGAGCTTGACGGTCGGGCGGTCGAAGACATTGGCGAGCGGCGCGGTCAACTGCAACTTCGTGTGTGTGTCATCTTCATTCGTAGTCTCTTTAATCGTCACCACCTCGCTCACCACCTCGTCGTCTTTCGCCGACGCGACGAGCGTGATCTTATCTTCGGGCGCGTCCACGAAGCCCACGAAGCCGCTCTCGTCCATGAGTTGCCAGCGCAGCAGGTTCTCGCCCGACGACGCAACCGACTCCACCGGCGACGCCAGCACGATCAGTTCATCGCCCGCGCTGAGCGGCTTACTGATCGAAGCATCGTCGGGCGAGACAAGAGCAAACTTTCTTCTCGCCTTCTCGACCACTGCGCGCAGCCGCTTGCCCGTCACGACGACTTTGCGGCCTTCCGCCAACGGCTCGATCAACAACTCATCGAGCACGATCACGTCTTTCCAGACCGGCTCGGTGATCGGCGTTTCGGCGAGCACTACCTCGTCGCTTTGCGCATAGACGGTCGCGTTGCGCGGCGAGAACCTGTCAATGTTCTCGCCGGAGATTTCGAGGCGCGTCGTCTTGGCCGTGATGTTGAAGTCGGATCTGCTCTCTTCGCCGACAGCGCGCACGCGGTAAAGTTCGCCGTAAGCAGGCTCTTCGTTGGTTCTGGGACGCGTCAGCACGGCCCAACTGTTGAGGACGATCTGTGTGTAAACGGAATCGAGATTGATAAACCTCGTGTTTATGCCCGGACGCGGCGCGTCGAACTTTTTATCAGCCCACGAATTTTCGCGGTCCGCATAAGCGCCCGGCAGAAACCTGTCACTTCCGTTAGTGGCATTCGGGTTCGGGTTGACTTCGCCGACGCGTAGCGCGACGGGCAGCGTGTGCCAGTCGGGCGCGTTGTAACCGAAGATCGAGGCGCGCAAACGCATTGCATAAATTTGCAACTGCTTCCGTCCCGGCTCGACGCGCGGCACGACGCTGCCCAGCGGCTCAGACCAGCGCACAAAGGTGCGCCCGTTATCGGCATCCGGCGCGACTGTCGTCACGCGGCGGATGTCCCAACGCTCGCTGCCGACATCACCCGCGCGTTCCTCGCCGACGAAAAGCAGCATGTCGCCCTTCTTGAGGTTGGTGGTCACGCCTTCGAGATATGCGCTGATCGAACCGAACGAGGGGAGGCGCAACTCGGTCAGGCGCGGTCGCATCTCGTTCCACTCGCCGCGCGCCGCCACCTGCTCGACGGTTTCGAACGTCTGCGGTCGTTCGCCGGGGCCGGGAATGCTCTGCACTTTCAGACCCGTCTCAAGCGTCACGGCTTCGGGCGCGCCCGGTGCGCTTTCCAGCGTGAAGGCGAGATAGGCGCTGGCGGCCACGCCGGGACGCAGTTCATAACCGATCAGCCGTGCGAGACGGATGATGGAACTGCGCTCGGTCGCCGTGCGCAGGTAAGACTCGTTGGCGATGCGCTCTTGATAGAACGTGAGCACGTCGGCGGTCAGCGACCACGCGTCGAGGAGCGCAATCGTGAAATCGTCGTCGTCGCGCGTCTTCAAGTTGCCCAACTCCGGCAGGCCGGAATCCGAGAGCCGCGCGAGCATGCTCGCTTTGAACCGCGCGTGCGTGCCGACGCGATACGCGATGGCCGACAGGCCGGGGCGGTTGCCGACCGCGACCGGCGTCTCGACCGTCAAGCCTTCGCAGCACCCGCAGTCGTTCAGATTGAGTTGCGCTTGGTTTGAAGTCGGGGTCATCTGCCGCCCTCCATTGTGAGACGCATGACGCCGCGCTCGGCAAAATTCGGGTCGTTATCGAGCCGCGCGATCTCCAGCCTGCCCACCGCGAGCAACCCTTCGTCGAGCGCCTGCGTGCTCGTGATGGCGAGACGCTGAAACTTTTTAATCTCCACGAAGCGCACGCCGTCCACCCCCTGCGCCGCCGCGTACAACGCGCTCAGGTAGACGGGCTGGCCGAAAGTGAAGTTGTCGGGATGAAAGATGCCGCGCCGACCGTCCGGCGAGGTGGTGTTGCTGAAGATTTGCAGGAGCGCGGCCTTGATGTCGCCCCGGAAGTAGCCGGGTTTGACGCAGATGGTCATCTCGATTTCGAGTGGCACGAATCGCGGCCCGTCGATCTCGATGTCGTGCCCGGCCATCCGGTAGCGTTCGAGGTGAAGCCGCAGGTCTTGTTCAAACTCCGCGTCCACAGGTCGCCCGCCTAACCTGTCCACCGTTAAAAAGATCGTGCGCCAGCTACCCGTCCAACGGACGGTCGCCGCCGCACGCTGCACTTCACGATGCCGCTCGGCGACTTCGGCGTAATCTTCCGGCGTCACGGCGCGTTCCTGAATACGAAACGCGCTCGGCGCGACGCGGCGCACGTGCTCGATGCTTTCCGGCTCTGTGCCGCCGCGCGCGGGCATCGGATTTCGCACGCTCGTGATCCTGCTGTCATCCGTGATGATGTGCGCCAGCGATTCCGCGCCGATGTTGCCGCGCACGCCGTTGCCGACGCGATAAGTGGCGGTGAACTCGACACCGGGCGTGGGTCTGATGCCGTACTGGTCGTCGCCGAAACGCAGGGTTGCGCGTCCGTCCTCGTCAACTTCGGCGACGAACTCTTCGGCGAAAGCGTCGCTCGACAACAGGTCGCGCTGCGGCGACCACAGCCCGCCGTTCGTGTCCGAGAGTTGCACTGCCGGGAGCACGGAGCGCATCGGCCAGCGAAACACAGCCGAGGCCGACGCGTTCGCATTACGCGCGAGCGGCGTTTGCGATTGAACGCCTGCGAGCGATTTGAGCGGCGCGGCGTGCGTCAAAGGCAGCTTGTCGAGACGCGGGCGAAAGCGCGGCAACACGGGCGTGTGTGAGCTTTCGGCGCAACGCTCAAGTGCGGGCGGCGCGACCGTCGCAAGCGCGTCGCTGGCATCCGGCGCGAAGCCGAGCGATTCCGTGTTGGTGCGACCGTGATCCGCGAGGACGATGTTGCCGCGCGCGACGCTCACCTTCGGCAGGTATTCCGAAGCCTCCGTCCGCGCTGAGACGCAGAGCGCGAACGGCAACGCATCGTCCGTGTGCCACTCGATCTCTACATATTCCTGCCCCGTCAAAGGATCGGTAAGTTGACTATTGATCTCACCTTCGCGCTCGGTTTCGCGGTTGATCTTCGTCAGGCGCACGGCATGACGGTGCGAGGGGTTGGCATCGGCGGCGAAGCCGGTCAACGGCCCGAGCACCTCTTCAAAGACGAGCACGTCGCCCGGCTGCAAATCGGGAAAGCTGCCTTTCAACGTCGCGCTCGTCGCGCCCGCGGGCAGACAGCAACGTTCATCGCCCCACGTGTAAAACTCGATCTCGTTGTGAGCCGCAAAGAGCGTCGTGTCGGCCATCGTTTCGAACGTCTCGAACTGCGCCGCGCGAATCTGGCGCAACGCCTGCTGGTCTGTGTTCGGATTGATCACTTTCTGCGTGAGCGCGGCCACGCGCGTCAGCAGCGGCGTGCCGCGTTTGAGCACGACGTTGTCAGAATCAACCTGCGCCTGCACCCACGCGCGCGCGTTGCAGCCGTCGTGCATCAGGTAGTCAACCAGACGCGCGTGGCGGCGGACGGAGACGCGCCGACGCGCCGTGTCGAGATAGGCTTCGGTGGCGATCACGTCCTGTTGATAGCTGAGATGGTCGCCGACGTAAGCCAGCAACTCGACCAGTGCGACTCCAACGTCAGCCGCGTTGCGTTCCTGCCATTGCGGCAGCAGCACGGACATCCGATCCAGCATCAACTGGCGAAAGCTGTTGAAGTCTTTGGCGAGATAATCGATCTCCGGCTCGTCGAGCGGGTCGGGCGGGCAGGCGCGCTGCGGGCGGCAATCGAAATCGCTCGGGCATTCGACTTTGAAAGAGAAGGGAACCGACGAGAGCACCGGGTCGAAACCTGCGGGCGGCTCGCCGCCTCCGCCCGTGCCCTGCGCGTGATTCACGTCCTGCACGAGGCGCAGCGTGTAGATGGAAAAGTCGCCGGGCTGGTCAACTTCAATCGTCAGGACGTTGGCCTGCGCGCCCGTCTCCACCGGGGAGAGGACGTTGATCTCGCGTATGCGCGCGCCGCCTTCGATGAGGAAATTGTCGGCGGTCAGT
>Ga0307513_10012166_pt1 | contig 10640 bp, 7 predicted proteins | sample 15_EM_MG_FD_202174 | JGI IMG/M metagenome (GOLD analysis project Ga0307513, IMG submission 202174) | Populus trichocarpa ectomycorrhiza microbial communities from riparian zone in the Pacific Northwest, United States - 15_EM | ecosystem: Host-associated > Plants > Roots > Unclassified | place...
TAGCATATCCAATTGCTTGGCAGGCCTGGTCAGACCAGTCTTGGTCAAGTCGGTTTCCATAATCCTGACTGTCCAGTCGGTCTGATTTCCACCATTGGACTAGACTTGACTTTCGACCTGACTAGCTGGTCCAGTCCAGTCTTCCGCCGACCATTCGGAACCCTGCCTGGGATACAAGAGTGTAGTTTGGGGTGTAGTTTATATGGTAATTCGAGAGTTCCCCACCGGAGGTGCGCTCCGCCACCTCGGTTAGTTAGTTTTTATGGCAAACTTGGAATCCTCGATTATCCTAGGCTCCCCGATCCTTTCAATCACGACTAAGGCTATTCATTTACTAATAGGGTATGCTGTTTGACACAAATTACTTTTTTTTGATGATTAAAGAATGGGATGGATTATTCTAAACGCATAAAACTTCTGTGTCACCATGGTGCGCTGTGGTGGTGCACACAAGCCAGGAGAAGTGGTCTGGCTTGCCGAAGTTGAGTATGTGAAATGCTCCAGAACTCTTAGCGTAGTGGCTGGAACAAACACAGTTCTCAGAGCGGCTCCTCAAGTTGACACAAGCCGAGGCAATTAGCTAGACTTAGCTTTGGTGCATGTGATTGCATCTTCCGGAAGATCCCTTCGCAAACTAATCGATGGTGATAATTAAGGCCACATCGCTTATGATCCATCGGGATCACCCACGCGCCTGAACAAAGGTACGATCTTGGTGACAGAAGGTTGTCCGCACCCCACCATTTCAACCAAAAAACAACCCTGATCTCAAGTGTTCGCAACTCATCGGAATGTAATATAGAGTTAACAAGACCAATGCATAGTGTAGAAAATCCCCTGGACTATCTGGATAGAGATTATGAGAATTTTTCCACTCCACTATGGCGAGGGTAGAGAGCTTGGGATGTAGATTGGATATTTTTGCAGTGTACCTTTTGTATCGGAAACTCATAAGATTGGAGGTATAGACCCCTTGGCCACAATTATTCTCTCTAACAATGCGCTATGGATATTAGACGGCGGAGTTTGCAGCTTATGATGACATCTAGATTAATCTAAAGGCTCTCGGGCATTAGAGCCATTTGGCCCCGGTGCCAAGGTCAAGGTTTTGTTGAAAATTTTTGACCCAAGAGATTGGATCAGCTGAGAATTAATGCCTAAAATGGAATAGTAAAATATGCTAATCAGTTAAGTGGGATGGTGTAATCTCATGATGAGCCAATAGAATTTAAGTAAACATAGAGTTGAGAGAGTGCACAGATGCTACTTTAGATCAGGATTGAAGTTAGCAACGGCTCTCCTCCTTTCGGTCCTGTGGCTTGCTTTTGTGCTCAGAAATTTTCAGTCGAAAAAAATGAGTTTAACGGCAGGGGCCAAACTCCTCTATTCTGAAAGTTTTTTGCAACCAACGGCTGGGATTTTGTGAGCGAAAATGCCCATGTTTGGTGTAAGGTGGTGGGGGTAACTCTCCGCGCAGGCTAACCGGTTCTATCATCGCTCTATCTCATGCATCGCCCCCACAGCTTACCCCCTCTCATTTGGGATAGCACGGTGCTCCCACACATCCAGGTGACTGCTCGCTTGCACAGTACTTAGGCAACCCTCGTTTTTTCATCATTTTGCACTTACTCGTGCGGCTGAACTGAAGCGGGAGAGTTTGCATGAGAATTCCCACCTGAAGTACCCGACGCACAACCCGGTCGTATGAGTACAGCCGCGCCAGTTGACGAGCAACTGATAGGTAACATTGCTCCCCAACCATGTTCTCGGATCACATATTAAACAAAAACCCCAGGTCCGCCATGTGGTGCCAGCGCACTTGCCCAATGCATTGCCAGTATAATACCATGTCTCCTGTCAAGCGGGAAAAGTCTGTGGGAGTAGCATACAATTAGTAGTATAGGTGCATGATCGCAAGATAAAAGCTGCCGTATCCGGGAGCAAGTTGGAGGTCGAACAGCTTCTGGAATAGGGAGGTGCTAATCCCGGATCGCGAAATAAGGAGGTCCTAATACTACTCTCTGCTGATCAATCGGAGGGACCGGAATAGTAAAGCTGCTCTAGAACGACAAGAGGCCAATCCCGTATCCTGAGATAATTCTGGCTGGCCACCCCTCCGTTGGGTTGCCTGGTGTGGCTTTCCATAGAGAGCTGTATATAACCCGATCCTCACTCCTCGGTTTCTGGAGAAGAGTTGATATAGAGCAGAGTGGAATTCCCTTTTCTTCATTCTCATAGTACATTTATTACTCGATTGTGGGGCTTCCACTTTCTTTGCTTGCTTCTTCCATATAATTTACCAGCCTGTATTTCCCCCCGAAGATGCTAGGTAGCAATCACGCTGGGCGTGCTGTACGTCCTATTTATTAACGTAGGCAGGTTATGTTTGGCACAGTGGTAGACGATAGAAAGAGAATTCACACGGAACTTAGACACCTCGCTCAGCCCTTCAAATTCGCTCTCTAACTAAAACAAAAAACTCATGACAGAAACAAGTGTATAAGTAAAACATAAGTAACACTTCCTGATCCTTCCGCCGATCACCACACCTATCTCTCTATCCTGCCATGCCTTTATTCCTCCGTGCACTTCCGTGATAAACAAAGGAAAGACATGGCTATATAATCTCTTTCAAATCATTTACCATTCTATCTCAATCTCCCAAATCATCCGCAAGCATCTATCCAATCTTTCAGACTCTCCCGCATCTTCCAAAGTCAACCACATCCTTCCAACACTATTTAGGGGAATTGTGATTTCATATTTTATCCCAATACTGTCGTGCACTCTGTGATATAGCATCCAAGTATGATGGATATGTTGGAAATGTTCGGTGCTGCTCACCATACTAAACCCCCCCAGGCAAAGCACTCCACCCCTGACCACGCACCTGGCCCGGCGGCCCCGCACCTATCCTACCCCATTATCGTTCAGACAAAGAACTATCTGACATGCGCGCTGGATCAATACATCTATCGGAAGGAAAGCGAACACCCGGAAGCATATGTTGTTCAGCAAACTCAGCATCGGTACAGCGTCCACAGTTATCGTTCGACAAACCGCCGGGGAGGCACTTGCGATCGGCGAGAACGACTCGAATACAAGTAGGCTATAGAGCCTGAAGGAGTTTTCTTTGTTCTTTTCTTTGTTAGCATGATTGTTCTTCACGGGAGAAAAGGGAGACCTGCGTGGAAGAAAGGGGCACAGGCATGGAACCGGTGATATGCATGGAAGGACGTGGATGTATGTGGCGATCGAGGGAAGGAAAGGACTCGGTGGAGCGGAAGGAAGATATCGATGTTTTTACTTATACTTTCGTCCTGCCGTTAGTTATGTTAGTTAGTGAGCATCGTGAGTGTGAGTGTGTTGTTGAAGAGAAAGTTTTTCCCCGCTTGTGTGCGATCGTTTAGTCTTGCTCTTTGCCTTGGCGTTTATCATTTCGTTTCACCTCCGGTCACTCGCCATCCTATCGCCGCCGTTATTCGCTGTTCAACCATAGCCAATTTGTAAAAGGATATGGAAGTGTGAATGCCGAGAATGACAACTGACTGACGTAATCCCATCTTGCGATGTAGCGGGGGTTTTGGGTGACCTTATCTACTCAGATCGATACTACTCATAATTCACTAACGTTTGTGAACACAACTGCTATTGCATAAGGGCAAAATGTCGGCCGGAGCCTCAGAACTTTGGTGGATGAAATAGCAGTCGTGTTCACAAATGTCAGAGAATTACGAGTACAATATTTTTAGGGTATAAATAACTCCCGGGTTGTGCAGAGCATCTAGCTATTCTGCAGCGACCGGCTGCCACCGGGGTTTTAGGAACCTTGGTCACCGTATTGTGGGGTTGGCTGTCTTTTACGGGGTTTCGACCAGGCAGATACCTATATTGTGATTGGCCTCTGGAACCATTTTTGATTGTTTGAGTGGGAATTCTAAGAATAGTCCATGTAAGCACCTGCGGGTGAAGGTAGTGGAAAGGGAAGGAATACCTTGGAAAGCCAGATGGTTGAGAGAAGCACTCTCTCCGAGAAGTATATCATCAACTATACAAGACATGACAATATAATGACTTGGTCGAGTTCTTGGGCGAAATTGGGAAATATTATTGGGTCGGTGGAAATTTACGGATACACGATAGAAGAAAATTAGCTGAGCTTTCTGAAAGGGGTTGGGTGGGACCCACCCTACCCCCCAGAGACTTCTCGCAGGCAAGACTCTTGGCCTACGGTTTATGGATGGTCGCTCGGCACCGGGTGAGATTTCGGGAAATACTGTAGGTGCTGAATAGGCGACTAACTTACTAGTAAAAAAATGTGCGATTTTTCAACACTCGGTTCTGATCGGAAGCACTGTAGGCTCAGAGCTGCTTCATTGTGGAGCCTCTAGTGGGAGACGTTCAGCCCTCGGTTACGGGGTGCGGCGGCCTATAGCGACAAAACCGCCACTACGCGCAAATCTTAAAACTTATAAATCGAAAAATGTAAAAAGCCCCTCGACAATCAAAACTTCATGGGCTTATTTGTGATTATCGTAATTGGTATGATTGGATAATGATCAATGCTGAGAGAGATGATGTTTCAAAAATGAGGAATTGAAACAGAAAATGAAAAGCAAGGAGGAAAGCAAGGCGGTGAAACAAGAATTTCGAAGAACAAAGTGATGGAGGTCTGGCGGTGCCCAGGGACAACTGCTACGGTACAAGCACTGCTAGGGGTCTGCCGTGAGGTGAGCATCATAGAAAGAAATCCTGAAAGGAGGTGGTTGGAAAACGAAAGTGTGTTTGATATTCAATATGTGGAGTTATAAGTTGGTCCTTGATATACTCTATTGCTGCCCTGAGCACTACTCTTTTTCAAGGCTGCACATTCCCACTCGCCAAATTTTAAGACCAGCCCGGCAGTCTCACAAGTAATTTGTCCTACGCCGGACCGCAGCTTGCTGTCCGGTCCCATCCCATCCCGTCCATTCTTCTTGGCATTATCCCCGCGGTCCCTGTGGGGTCCCTCGACGGCGCGGAACACTGGGCTCGCTGTCGGAGGAGCAGGGTGGGAGTATATGTACTGTGGCTCCAGACTTGTTGGTGTAAAGCAATGTCCCATGGCTAAGTGATCCTCAGGCTGTACTGTAGCCTTTTACTACCACCGCTGGGAAACAGCTTGCACCCTAGAGTAATACTCCATGCATTTTGCTGAATTGCTGAATTGGCAATCGGTTATCCCTACTCGGTACCACTTCTATCACATGCTTTCTGATGGAGCACCCCTATCGTGTGATGCCATATTGGAACATATTAGCTGGTAGGTAATTGGGGACAGTCACCGTGTTGAGGATGACTGGTAGTTCTGAGGTTTGTGTGATAGAGCGTCCACTGTGCGAGTGGCTACCACAAACTTTATTTAGTCTCAGCTACGTTTTATTTCTGTCTAGTTGATAACCATGATCACTTTCTACTTGACCTGCCCATCTACAATGATGGGGGGAGGGGAGTCTTTTAAATACACGATCAATCTTGATTCTTCCGCGTATGTGCTCCACACTATCATGCCATTTCCATATATTCTCACGCGATTTCAACATCCGGCTTTCCCATCCTTTCTACCTGCTGGGTGAATCATCAACCCTCTTCTCGCAACGTTCACCGTATGTCCGGCCATAGGGAATTCTGAGATCCCCTTTATAGCATGTTCCACACAAAGGAGTTGTCGATATCGGAATCTGGAGAGACCCAGTGTTTCACGAGAGCTGATCTGCGACTGTCGGGCCCTAGATGCTAGGTGTTTAATATTGTGAGACAAATGGAAAAAGGGCTGCTTAGGCGGACTGCAGGGAAATGGCAGAATTGCGGGGGGGACTACAAGGGGTATCAAAAGATGGTAAAGTGTGGGTAAGGACAGAGGGGGGAGGCTTCAGAGGGCAGGTTTTACGAATGACGGCTGGGCACATGTGGCGAAAAATAAGGGGGACGGTCGGGGCAGGGTTCCAAATGGTCAGCGGAAGACTGGACCGGGCTAGCTAGTCAGGTCGAAAGTCAAGTCTAGTCTAATGGTGGAAATCAGACCCACTGGACAGTCAGAATTATTGAAACCCACTCGACCAGGACTAGTCCGACGAGGCCCGCCAGGCAATGGGATATGCTATTTTTATCACAATATATTCCGTTCAAATAAACCTTTTCTGAATAAAACTTATTGTTCCTTGGATTATACAGTTACAACAGTGCATCACTTTGCTTAAGGGTGGCAGAAAAGGGTTCTCATGTATCGAACTATTTTTAGCGCATTAAGGGAGTGATATTACATGACCACGTACTGCAATACGGGTATTCGATGCGACTTATCCATCAGATAATTGCATTTCCACAACATGCTATCCTCCCCAGGATGTTCTATCAACCCGTATTGGGGCCCTGTGGATTTATACCATGGCCAGCGGCTTTGAAATCCTACTATAGCTATACATCTATTCTTAGCGAGTGTTGGCCTGGGTCTCTCATGCAATCTTTTATAAAGACGGGTCTGGGACTAGTCCAAACCGGACCGGACGACCCAAGTTAGTTGGGTCCAGTCATCAACATCAACCAGGAGGGGCCAGTCTGGTCCTGCCTTCATGCCTTGCCGGGTCAGACTATTCGGGACCCTGGGTCGGCGATGGCTGCGGACGGCAGGGGGCTGTAGATAAACTATAAGTGATGTGGTGATGCTATATCACCTAGAAAATAAGCGATCTGCCTGGGAGAAAAAGAAGAAGGTTAAACTGATCATCAAGCGCTCCAAGTATTAAGATAAGACTGAGCCAATCTATCCGTTACAACCCTTATTTTACCGCTAGAATACTTTCGTAAGTGTTGTGCTTTAACCAGTCATAGCCACTTTGCAACAAAGCCAAAGAATTGAAGCAACAGAAGTTGATTCGAAAGCAGAATGCTTTCGATTTTCCACAAGAGTTATTCGGAAACTCAATTGACAAATCTCACATCGGACATCTCCAGCCAATATGAGAACATTCCGACCCCGATCATGCCCGTGCCCACTCTGGCAATGATACGATTACCTGTCCGATCCATGCCTGTTGTTTCTCAGTTCTAATTTGACAAACACTTTCGGCTTCGGGGTTCCTCCAATATGGTTTCTTCCTTGCTTATTAGATTACGAATATTGAATATGACTTGTTTGATCATAAACTATAAGCGAGATCAAATTATAAACCTGAAGTTTGTGAGCATACTAGGGGTAGAAATGTAACAGGGGAGCTTTTTTCCCAACCTTCTTATGGTGCTTTTTCTAGCATATTATGTTCTAGTGCCCAGTGATACGTATGATGATAATTAAGCTTATTACTTGCAAAATTCTGTTGGTTGAGGAGTTTTTAGGTTTTTGGATTTTCAAGTTTTAAGATTTGGGCGTAGCCGCGGTTGTCGCTATAGACCACCATAAGTATCCGCAAAACCACATTGGTGGCAACTTGCTTCTCTATCTTCTTTGGCAATAGCACCATTCTGAGTATAACTATTTTTTGCGGAATTCCTTTTTTTCTCCCCCCCCCCACCCCCCTCACTTTCATATTCTTAGAGAGATCCATAACCAGGAACGAGTAATTGTTGTGGATGACACATTCTACATCCAAGATAGTCTGAAGACTCCTTTTTCCTGGGCACTTCAATTTCATTTTCTTGCACCTCATACGGGCTCATTGTCCTTAGAAATCTTACCCAATGTCAGTTTCTTTCCGGCCTGAGATTGCCTGACCTCTTCAGGCATCACGACACCCCGCCCACTACTATGAGGAATGAAAGAAATAGAAAAACGTCCCGGGGACCAGGAAGCTGGTCTACCACTACTGCTATAGGGCTAATCCCCTCTCGAGCTGCAATTATTATTAAAGCTCCGCAGGATTCTGTTGGGTTGGGGGCTGTCAGCGATTTTCTTAGGTGGTGCTGAGGCGAGGTGGGCTTGTTGAGTTGCTTATCTATTCGATATGGGAGTTATGGTCGGAAATTAGTCACAGGGGAGGTGGGTTCCGGGGTGAGAAACAGAATCCACAGTGGAATATTGTGGATCTGTGTGAACAGCGTAATAAAATCAAACAATAGAGAATCAGCGAGGAAAGAGAGTTTGTTGTGTTGACCAAAGGGCTGCCTTTACAATCGAAAGTGGGTAAGGTGCAAGGGGTTGAATGGCCTTGTGATTCAAGCCGAACTCTATCAAGATAATAAGCGGGGATGGCTTGAAGGTAGAAGTGTGAAGGGTGAAGGCTGCAGGCATGTGGAGAGCTACCAGTTTGTAAGTATTATGTTCTTTTTACATACCAGGAGCAACGTTTTTTTTTCCAAGACCTTTTTTTCCTTCCTCGTGCTTATCGGCACTGTTCAACACTGCCAAGAGTCCTCAAAATACATTGCTTACGTTGAACACCGGAGGAGGAAGGTGCATAAGTGTTCCTGCAGTGCGACTGTCGCTGGGAAGCGAAATCTCCCTGACCCCCGCGAGGTCAAAATCCAACATAATGTCAGCCACACATTCTACCAACACACGCCAAAGAAAGAATACTGATAAGGCTGCAGAGGCCTTGCATTAACTTGTAAAACTTAATCTTCTAGGTCAAGAAATGGTGGAAATATGTAGGAGTCAAGCCCCTTAAAGTGAGTTGTCTCCCCAGAGTAAGTTAAGTTAGTCGGCAAATACCATCAACTTGAACAAACAGAGGTTCTAGAGCTTGGGTGTCACAAATTTTGACTTAGCAAATTTGTTTTCAAATGACTAATCAGTGATTAGTAATGCCCTGTTTATCTTTTTATACTATGACGTTACTTGACTCATAGTTTTCCCATGACTACGCACTTGGGAGTTATTGTTAAGTTATGATTGGTTGATGGTTTCATGACTCACGATGGTGATGTCATATGATGTAATGACTTTCGCACATGACTCACATTATGAGTCTTGGGTTTCACGCATGTGACTCGTTTGAGCATATGACTTGGGTTATAAGTTTTGATGAGTTAACGGAATATTAGGCGATGACTCATATGAGTCATGAATGAGTTTCGCGCTATGACTCACTATGAGTCATAGAGATTTGTGTTGTGCGAGATGATGAGTCATCAGGGTTAGGGTTGTGGGAAGATGCCTATATAAGGCGCTTGGTTCCGACCAAGAGATAGGGGCACGCTTCTCGCAAACTTCTTCCCCCCCCCTACATTTCACATACAAATCTCAACCTTACCCCGCTTTGCGTCCGGAACAAAACCCTCGCCCACTTTTCCTCCCCTTCTCGCCGCCATGGCGAATCCGCATAACCTCCCCCCAGGGAACGAAGCCTTTGGTAGGCTCTCAGCCCTCAACTCTCCCCTCCCATCGCGCTCGGGAACCCCCTCGACCGATCACCCCATTGAGTTCATGATGAGGCAACTCGCCCAAGCGAGGAGCGCCCTCAGGCTCAGCAACCAAGACTTCCCGGACCTCAGCCCAGACGCACAGGCCGGCACACTCCCAATCGAATCTATCACGATCGTTCTCCTCTCCCAGCTCGTCCAGGGCCTGGTGACCGTCTCACATGAGCTGAGCGGGGTAACCCAAGCCGTCGCAACCATCTCCGAGGAAAACGAGAACCTCAGGGAGGAGCTCCATGACATCTCTTCCCAGCTCGCCAACCTCCCCCACACCCAAGAGCAACAGACCGCACCGGGGATCGCCGATCTCCAGGCATCCATACGAGACCTGTCACATCGTGTGTCAGCCCCTATCCCTCCCCCCACGGCACCTGCCCCCCCCCCGCATAAAAGAACCCAGCCCCCCCCCTCAACTACCGGCCCCCCCCCTTCAAGGAAAGGTAAAGAAAGGGCCCAAGCACCTCCCACACCTCCCTCAGCCGCGGCTGACGACCCTAAATACCTCATACCATTCTACGATACGAGGCTTGGCAAGGCGTTCGGTGACCCCGAGAAGTACGCCAGGCTTTATCCCAACTCATACGAAGCCGGGGAATTCCGGAAGGGGAGGTACGACCTTGCCTCCTTCACCCCAGGCCACCTCCACCCTGACGTCCACCCCTCCCCCTCCTATGCACAAGCTGCCTCCGGCTCAGGCTCGGGCGGCATGGGCAAAAGCAAAGCTGGGAAGCCTCCTTCCCCCCAACAAGTCGCGAGTGCGGTCGCCCCTCCTGTTAAAAAGGGGCCTCCCTCCCTCCCAGGTGCCCAACGACGCTTTTTTGCTCCTCGCCAGTCCCCGTCCCCTCACCCAGACGCTCTCACAATTGCCGCTACTTTCCCTGACATTGCCGCTCGCGTCCTCCGCGAATCGAACTGCCTCCTCCCCCTTGGCTTCTCAGCAACCGTTAATCCTCGCGGCTCAGTCTCCCTGACGGTCACTGACAAAGCCACCCCGGCCGCCTCATACGCCCCCTACTTTGACTCCCTCACCAGGGCCCTCAACCAGTCCTTTCCGGTAGGAGAGAACCCCTGGTGCACCCTCGTCCTCGCCCCCACCGCCGTCCAACTAGCCATTCACGGGCTCCCCCTACGTTTCCTCCCCCAAGATGAAGAGGAACTCTTCCCATATATCCGGCAAGCAATCCTCAACGACAAAGCGACCCAGATTCTCTCAGCCAGGTACCTTAACCCTAGCCGAGATTCTAGGG
>Ga0307513_10012167_pt1 | contig 10640 bp, 2 predicted proteins | sample 15_EM_MG_FD_202174 | JGI IMG/M metagenome (GOLD analysis project Ga0307513, IMG submission 202174) | Populus trichocarpa ectomycorrhiza microbial communities from riparian zone in the Pacific Northwest, United States - 15_EM | ecosystem: Host-associated > Plants > Roots > Unclassified | place...
ATAAAATTTATAAGTATGGTGTTACGTAAATAAGATGATTAATATGATCATGTTGATAATTTATAAAGAGTTTATACTTTACTTATCTCTAATACTATTAGTGGTCCTCTAACCTTGATATTTGTTTTAATCATTGTTTAATCTTCACATTTATCTTACATCTCAAAGTCCTCTTTAACTCATCATCACCATCATCATCATCCTTGTTGTTGTTGTTGTTGTTCTTATTATTATTATTTATAATTTATATAGTTCACCTCCCTGTAGTTCGACCCTAGTCTTGCCGGGTTATTTATTACTTTGACACTCCTGCACTTGGGATAAGACATCAACTCTTTGATCGTGTCAACTGGCGGAGGAAAGAAACTCCCTCTGTTCTCTACGTTTTTTTCTCGCCTATTACCTGCCTCTCTTTCGTTTTTTTCTTCTCCCTTTTCTTTTTTTGTTTTTTCCCTTCTTTTTTTCTCCTCCTCCGCTTGGTCATTAGAGGGGGCTTATATATAGTCTAATATATCTCTATTTAGAAAAGATTCAGTGCATTAATTCTAGGATGCCAATCCCTGCTGATTTGCAGTAAAAAAAAACGCAAAAAGAAAACTGAAATATTCTGATTCCTATTCTGATTTCAGCAATTAGTTTCAATGATCAAGAGGGTGGTACAACTCCTTTTTTTCTTTCCATAGTTGTGACCATGAGGCACCAGCTGTTTCCTTTGAAATGAGACAATAAAAACATGGTCTGCAGCTCTCCAATCCAGCGAGAGAAACATGGAAACCAAACAGGAAATTGCAGATAAAAGGAAAGAAAAACTAGGATAGTTGTGCAGATAAGAACGTGGTTCTTCAATTTCCTCATCCGGCACATTTTCCATTTGGTCCTTGGTACAAAAAAAAAGGGCTTCAAATTGGCCTGCAATTGGTCTTCAAACTTTAAGCATCTTGCAATTGTGTCCCTCCAAACTCGGGCAAAAATCCTTCTTGCGGCAGGAATCCCTACTTTCACACTAGATATTCAAACGGGAATATCTTGAAGTTCTGATATCGAAATCAAGCGATTCAAAAGCCCAAATTTATCTACGCGTTCAGGACTATAAATTTGACGAAGGATTCGAAGTGAGATAAAATCATTTTAAAGAACAAAAACTGGCTACAAGTTGATTGGTCAAAAAGGATCTCTTGATCTGATTCGGAATCTGACAAACACCGAGCATCCCGATATGACTGAGAATCTGCCATAAGAACAGTGAGCCTTAGGACCCAATAAAGGAGTAGGTCAATTCTTCAACATGTCATGAGTGACATAATATATCTAGGATGGTCAAATATCGTACGAAACCAAGTCAGAATCAGAGCCTAAGTTGGAACAAAAAAATTGCGACAGAAGCAGAATCAGTTTTTTTATAATGCAAATTCTGAGGGATTTATCCAACCTTAAAGACCAAATAAAAAAGGAACGAATTTAGCATTATGAAGACTCCTAATCAGTCTAAGAAACCTGATGACTTTGGCAGCAAAGGGGGAGGATAAAGAGGGTAGAAAACAGCTCAAACAAGGTTCGAAAAAATATTTCTTTCTCCTCTGATTTTGTCAATTTTCCAGCAAACATGAGCTACACTCCTGTACTTGGTTCAAAAGGGGTACACACCATCTTCAGCATGTGGGGTCCAAAAATGAGTAACAACACCAAGTATATTAAAGAACTATGATTGCTTATTATTAAGTTAATTATAATTCTTGTAAATATTTGAACTACGGCAGGGACATCACACCAACGAGGTGCCTAGATACCCCATTACACGAAAACCTACTTTTGCAAAGAATCATGTGAGCATTTTAAATCACAATGTATTTTGTAAGAACAAATTGTACTAAATGTTTAACTGTTATTCGATGCTTTTGTTTAAATGCGTGATGTTTATTAGTAGTATAGGATTGCAAACTTATGATTATGCATGTATATTATAATGTGGACTTGTAATCATGCAAATGTAATATGATGTTTATGTATATGAATTGCTTTTAATGAAATGTTGATTAATATTTTGCATATGGATTGTACCTCGATGATGAGTGGAAACCGGTTTATCAATTCTCGAAATGATATCGTGTTAAAAAAAATATCGTTGTTTCGGCTTTGAAAATTCGGGTTGTTACAAAGTGTTACTCATTGCTATTGGCAATTTTCTTGCCAAGAAAATTCTATTAGTGGGTTGGGCCAGTGATAGAAGAAAGGGTTAGACCCTTGTTTCAGCCCAGCTAGGCTGGGTTCAGCCCACAAAACAGAAAAAAAAAAACAGACTTGTTGGGCCGTTTATCGGCCCAACAAATCAGGCTTAAAAATGATTAGGATTTAACCCAATAAAGTAAAGACTTCCTCATGAAGAGAGATTTGTCTTGAACCCTAAATAAGACCAACAAATTGAAACATGTCTTAGATTAACAATTAATCAATGATGCAGTTTACTATAAGTAAGGTTCATTGGGGGTGATACGTCTTCCCCTTGCACAACCAGTCCCCTTACCTAAACTCTCATAGACCATTAGGTTTTCTAGTGACCATAATACAAAGTGGCGACTCATGAACCTTTTAATCATAAAACACCCTTCAGTCCTAGGAGACAGCTCCATCATTCGACATTGTGCACGTCACAACAACTATAAACTTATACTGTAAGATACTGCCTTGGTATTAAATATATTTGCTTTTCTTAAAAAATATTAGTAAAAACAAAAAAACATCCAAAATTCCTTATTTGAAAATACAAAAAAAATATATGTTTTTATTTGAGTGCATAGGACCAAATTCTAAAACTTTTCATGCATACTTTATAAAAATAAAAATAACAATTGTATTTTTATCATACTTTGAAAAAATAAATAAATTAGTTAATGAGTATCATAACAAGTTTATGCTTATCCATTAGGATTTGACCAAAATTTCAAAAACACCAAAAAAATCAATCTATTTAATTAATATTTGGGGTATGAATTTTACAATATAATGCATATTTCCAATATTAAATTAAATAAATTGATAAAAATAAAATATTAGGAATTAATTATAGACTTTAATATTTAGAGATATAAAATTACATAATAAAATATATCTCCAAGTATAAATGATACAAAATAAAAATAAATACACCATTAAAATTTGAGCCTTAGAATGATTAGGGTTTAGCCTGATAAGGCAAAGACCTCTTTACTGAGGGGGATCTGTCTTGAGCCTACAAAGATATTGATCTCCTTACTAATGAGGACCTTTCTTGAACCTTAGACAGACCAGTAAATATGACTTAGAAAACAATCAATCAATAATGTAGTTTACCATAGGTAGGGTGGGTGCACTGGGGGTGATGTGTCTTCTCAATGCAAAATTAGTCTCTTTACCCAGAATCTTGTAAACTAATAGGTTTTCTAGTGACCATAATACTAGGTGGCGACTCCTCAACCTTTCAAATCATAATTTCATGATTAATCACAACACATCTAAAACCTCCTCGATTAAGGAGAAAGATTTGTTATTCAATGTCATGTACGCCATGATAATTAATTAAAATTTCATAGTGACTTGACAACGAAAAGGCCTTGCGATAAGGTCCAGAAACTACTGTGTGAGAATTGTATTAGTTTCCTGGTTGATTTAGAATTATATTCTGACACGATCAAAGAGTTGATGTCTTATCCCAAGTGCAGGAGTGTCGAAGTAATAAATAACCCGGCAAGACCGGGGTCGAACCACAGAGAGGTGAATTGTATAAATTACAAATAAAGAGAAAGATTTGAAGAGAATAATAACAGAAAAAAAGTTGAAGAGAGTTTTGGGAAGTGATATTGATGTAAGGATTAAACAATAATAAAACAGATGTCAAGGTTAGAGGATCCACTAATGGTATTTCAAATAAATATAATATAAACTCTTTTTATTACGCAATTGGAAACCACACACAAAGGAGGTTCCAATCGGATGATTTATCGTTATTAGCTCATTATAAATTATTAACATGATCATATTAATCATCTTATCTAAATAACACCAAGTTCCTATCAGAACAACAATGTCGGCCGAAAACTATGAAGGATCAAGCATTTGATGTACCAAGTGTTATACAACACAAATCTAGATTAACCATTTAACAAGCAAGGTATTAAGAATTAGTAAGATAAAAAGATAAGACATGCTAATAACAATTTTTCTTGGATATAAACATTAAAGTCCATGTTAAGTATATATTATATCTATTCTAACACCATTAGTAAAACCTTTTCACCTTGATATAATTAACTTAGCCAAACATAATGAAGAAGAAAAACATAAATAAACAAGATAAGAACATGATCATGATATAAGTTAACTAAGTATATGAAAGGAAATGAAAAGGCATAAATAAGAGATTAATATAACATGAAAGAAAACTTGAACATTACAAAGATATAAAGAGAGAAAGCAAGAACATGATTTTGATCTGAAAAAATAATATGACTAAATACATGGCAAATGCCTCCTTTTATAGGCTAAGATTCAGAACTATTGATTGGTAGGCAACCATTGATTTGTTGGCTGCTGGTTCTTGATATTGTTGGCTGCTGGTTCTTGATATTGTTGGCAGATTTTTGATATTGTTGGCTGGCCAAAACGTCATTGCTAACATCAGAATTTGAGCCATTTGTTCCATGAAAGCTGTAGGCAATTGTCTCAGCTTTCCAACAAAAAAAACCAGAGCTCATTTGGACTTCTAGAACTCAAGATATGAGCTGAAAACCGAACAGTGTTTGAGTTGCAGGACAGGTTTTGACTTCTCCGTTGTTGCTAAGATTTGAACATGAAAACGGCAGAATTGAGTCTTGAACTCTTCATGAAAGTTTTAGATCTATGTCTTATCTTTCCAACCATATAAAGTGGACCTAAATCTGAGTTCTACAACTCTAGTTATGATCAAATAACTGAATGGTGTTCCAGTTTGGAATTGAACCAGCATCTCTTCTCTTAGCCTAGTCCTCTTTTTGTCTCTTCACTTTTAATAGTTAATCACATCAATCAATCTTTTGAATTGTGAGATATACCTGCATTCAAAACAAGCATTTACCATAAATTAAAGATATATTATATTATTAGACTTGTTATTATAAAACATGTTTTAGTTAGTGAATTTAACGATACTTTAGTGCAATATGATGATATAAAGCCTTAATGAGAATGCACTTTTAAGTACTAATCATCTTCCCTATTTTATTTCAAACGTTTATTGTTATTTTTCCAGTATTATTTAGGACTTTTTAACTAATATAAATATTGTTATTTAGCTTGTATTTATATTTTTTAGGATAAACTTTGATTTCATAATAATCTATTGTGTGATTATAAGATGATTCTTTTAATTTGATTTTTCATTGAACTGCTCTAACTTATCAAAGAATTAACAAGATTCATAACATTTTTCATAGTACTCGTTCATTTATCTATAAAGATATTGGGTGAGTGTTTGATTACTTATAGTCTTAGTAACTATAAATTAACCATAATTGATCAACTATAATTGATTAGGATTGATAATAATCAACCATATGATCGATCAACCACGATTTTATATGTATGCTAAGTTTAAATAGAATTTGTTAAATGTTTCCATACATCTATTAATTAGATATCATATAATTTGAATACAAACTTCAATTTTTTGCTATGTTTGCAAAATGAAAAAATTATATAAATCATGTCGGGAAGCCACATTGAGTGAGCTTCTATGATATCAGGGTATCTTAGTTGTATCTCATATCCATCATGGTAGTAATAAATGTTTTTTTGTAAATTTCAATCACATCATGTTATTCATACATTAAAAGTAACAAAATGCTTAAATAATTTCTTATTATATACATATAATGGATAATATATGAAAAATTTGAATAATTTGTATGGGAATGCAATTTTAACATAATATTATGGTTTTTTAAAATCACTTCAAAAGTTCCAACTTTGGTGACTTAAAAAATTCTAAAACTCCAAAAAACTAGCATTACTGCCCTCATTGTTGACCTCTAAACCAAATTACATGACAATTATAAATTACATTGCAATTATAATTACAAAGAAAACTAATAGCTATCGGTTTACTATTAAAAAAAAAAACATTGTGCACCCTTTCAACTTTCACAGTTCATTTTTTTTAAAATTTTAGTTTTCATTTTTTTTAAAATTTTAGTTTTCAATTTTTTTTCAATTGCATCATTTAAAGAGTTGTTTTGGATCTTTACCAGTTGATAATCTTTTATGTTTGCATGTTGTAAATTTAAAATTTCTTATTAGATTTTAAAACTTGTTTAAAGGTTAATTTAATGATAAATATTTTGAATTTGTAGTTGAAAGAAACAATTAAAAGAAAAGGGACCAAATTGATAATCAAACAAAAACCGCCAATCTTGAATTAACATGGAAAAGTGCTTTTCTTGTCCCCCTATTTTCCTTTTTTTCTTTCACAATCCTTTTAGTTTTTAGAAAAAAAAAAATTTTGATTTAAAATTTCATTCTATTCATTTTTCAGTTTTCAGTTTTTTAAAATATTGGCAATTCACCAAGTAATATCTAAATAAATAAGCATTAGCTAAGCAGTTGGACAAAATTCACAACCTTCAGCTCATCTTACAAGACAAATTTGGATACAGCCTAAAATTGGGTATGATGGTTTATTTTCTCACTCGGTTCAAAGTCACGATGAGGACTGATTGGAGATTAGTGTCACTTTAAATATCACAAGGAGATGTAAAAGGATAGTAAATTGTTGAGCTTTTCCAAAACAAAAATAGTTTCCTCGAGTTTCTGCAAACTAAGAACCCGTTTGGAAATGCAGGTTCCAAATAAAAAGTATCAAAATTGATGCTTTCCATTTTGTAACGCAAGTTTAAAGCTTTTCATTTAGGAACGTGGGATGAGATGTAAAGTAACCATGAAATAAAATTAGAGTCAGAAGTCAGACTAATTACTTTCATTTCAAAATCAATATAATTTAAACACTGATAACACAAAAATTAGGAAAAGAACATCCAGAATACAATATCCAGTACTTCTACAAGCAATAACAGCAACTGCGAGCAAGTTGACATGCACTATAACTTAAAATTAAAAAAAAAAAAAAAAAAAAAGCAGCTTGCATTGGAATTCATCGTCAAACCTCTCAAGATGCTGATACCTTGACAGCTTTAAATGCAGGGTGAAGCAAGCCAAGCTCATCCTTCGCTTCAAGTGGATTGCCTGTCTCATTTCTCACTCTCTTAACTCTCCGACTAGCCAGCGATTTATGAGTAAATCCATAAATCTGCAAAATTTGATTATCCCCAAAATTAAATGCGCGATCCATCTGCTTCAAACACCTCTCCACTGAATAATCTCCAAACTTCCCACAAGGCTTGCACCCCACAAAGTGAGTAACAAGCGGCCAACGATGATCACCAAGACCTGGGTGATAATTCTCAATCATTTCCTCATACCTATCAACCAAAATCCCCCAATAACCATGCAAATAATAAGCATTCTCTAAATACACCTTATCACCCCACTTATCCCTTTGTGTAGCCAATAAATAAACCATCGCAGACTGATCATCCGCTTCGAAAACCGGCCTATTCTTGAGTTCCCTGGTAAGCACCTTCCCTGCTTCATCTCTAATCTTCCCTTTTGGCCCCATTGGTGACCACGCATCCAAAAGATCCAACGACCATTGACAATTCCTCAGCAAAAAACTCCCAGTATTCAATCCAATCCAATTCTTTTGATCATAAACCATTTCATTCCATCCGTGCATGACAAAATTCGAATCCTTATACCTCTCCCACGGCACCTCGAAAGCCATATCCGTAAACATAGCATCACTATCCATCCACCACAAAAACTCAATCTCCGGGTGCGAAATCAATAGCTTCCTAATCAAAGGCAATTTCGCCCAAAACCCTGCCATTTCCGCATCCAGCAATGCCATATTATAAAATATCTCAATTCCATGAAGCCTGCAATAATCAATCTTATTTTTTATAGATTTTAACAAGTAATGATCCCCTACCGGATTCTCACACGGCTTCGGCGAAGATCCAGTTACTAACAAAACACGCGGTTTGTTTGCCCCGATAAAATTGCTAAAATTAGGGTTTTCACTCAACCATTTCGCCCGCTGTTCATCCCAATCTGATATTTTCGGACCCAGAAAGTACGGTTTATTCGGATCCGGTTTCTCGTCCACTCCTTCATCGACCAAGATCTTGTTGATGTCAAATGCGGCATAATTATTCGCATCATTTGCATTACTCCCTTCGTCGTTCTTGTTGTTGTTGGACTGATTCGACTCGGTGAGGACTCGGTGTGGCTCAGCGTGTTTGCGAGAGGCGTAGATGTGGTTTCTGAGGTCGTTGAAGTCTTGTTCTGGCGTACCGGACTTGCCGGCGCCGATTGTGCCACGTAGGACGACTACGGTCATGAAGAGGCAAAGAAGTGTGATTTTGCCGTGGCGGGTTGCTCTTTGGATCTGGCGGACTCGATGAGTCCCGAGGCACCGGTCCAGCATCTTTGACTCAGACTGAATTGGAAACAAATGATTTGGAATTTAGATCTTGCCTTAAAGTTTATTTAAAATTTTGAGGATTGAAGAATGCAAGGATGAAGACTTGGTTGTAAATAAATGAAATCTTGGGGGTAATTAAAAGGAAATTAGTCGGTGAAGCTGTGGGAGGAAGGGAGGGAGGGAGGAAGGAAGGAAGGGAGGGAGGAAAATGGGAACAATAAAAAAAAAAATATTATTATTATTTTTTTATCTGGTTGCATGTGGGCACGTTCATGGATTATTAGAGTGTTTATTTGAATGGTTAGTTATTTTTAAAATTATTTTTTATTTAAAAATATATTAAAATAATATTTTTTTATTTTTAAATTTTATTTTTTTATCAATGGCATCAAAATAATCTAAAACACTAAAAAAATATTAATTTTATATAAAAAAATAAAAATTAAAAGAACACAGTTTGCACCGTTCTCAAACGGTGCCTATGTATTGTGTCTCTTTCAGCCTAATTAAAATTGAATTATTATTTATTAAAAACAATTTCATATAATATTTGTTATTCTAAAAATAGTATTTATTAAACCAATAAATCTATAATTCAATTTATGTTTATTTATCCTCAAAAACTTATTAGGTAAATCTAGTTTGTTATCTAAAATTATGAATGAGCCGATAAAACTTTTATAAATCATTAAATTTAATATGTTACATGTATAAAAATTATAAAATGAAAAAGCTATTTTTGTGTATATAAATTTTTAAAGAAAGAGAACTTAAGATAATTTTTTTAAATAAAATTTTAAATTAAAATTTCTTAGAATGTGTTTATTTTTTACTTAAACTAATTAAAAATTCATATTACAAGGTTTACTTTTAGATATATATTGAAGTAAAACCATAAAAGTATAAGAAAAGGTATCTCATGCGCTAGATTAACCCTTATTATAGCCTTTAAAATGATTTAATAGTATAAGAGTTGAATTATGCGATTTCTACTCTTTTATTATTTTTAATTTAGCAATTTACAAATAAAAATATGAAATAATATATTACAATTTTATAATATATATTTTACATTGTGGGAGAGACAATTGGCTTCAGGTAAAACAAAGAATGAATTTGGGTAGGGCTAGAGATTGAACAAAGAAAGATTATTATCCTTATTTTGCTGAGGAAGTTAAAAGGCGTGAAGCAATGGTGATGCTTGGAGGATTCTCGTTTACTTGCAAATTATTAAGAACATGTTTGTTTATAGAAAAATAATTTTTTTTGAAAAGTGAATTCCAAAAAAGTATTTTTTGATATTTAATAGTATAATAGAAAATGAACTGGAAAACACTTTCCAGTGTTTGGTTATATTATGAAAAATTAACTGGAAAATAATTTATTAATGAATTAAATTTTTTTTTCAAATTTATCTAATATATGAAAAATATTTAATATAAATATTTAATCACTTACAATAAAAAAATAAAATTTAAAAAAGTGTAATGATGAATTTTTTTTATTATATCTTATATTCATATATAGCTTATTTTATAAAATATAACTATATATGTCATATAATATTATAGAGATATAACCATAAAAAATTTTTCATAAATAAAACCTATTAATTTTTTTTTCAATTTTAAAAGCTTAAAATATGTTTTTTTTTCATATGAAGAAAGCCAAATTAGTTTATAGTAAGAGTTAGTATTTGGGTTTTTTTTTTTGTATGAAGATTTTTTAAAAAAATAAATAAATACAAAGATATTTTGATGGGTTTTTTGGATAAAGATTTTTTTTTACAGGTATAGGCAATTATCCTTTTAATATCCCTTTAATATATATCAAATAAGCATCAAGAAATAAATATAAATATCTAACATCAAACATAGTCATGTATAAATATTAAGTTTTGATGTCATATACATACATATTAGTTCAAATTAACAAACATAAACATGTTAGACCGAATTAAACAAGTAAACATACTTGTTAAATAACAAACATATAGTTTCTTATCATAGTCAAATCATCTTAGCAAGCAGGCCTGGAGTAGTATTGGTTCACAAAATTCTAAACCCAAATTTTCCTCAAATTAGCATTTTTT
>Ga0307513_10012168_pt1 | contig 10640 bp, 11 predicted proteins | sample 15_EM_MG_FD_202174 | JGI IMG/M metagenome (GOLD analysis project Ga0307513, IMG submission 202174) | Populus trichocarpa ectomycorrhiza microbial communities from riparian zone in the Pacific Northwest, United States - 15_EM | ecosystem: Host-associated > Plants > Roots > Unclassified | place...
CGCATAGTGGGAAGGCGGACAAGGGCCGCTGGTGGAACGTTAGGGAGAGCGGGGGAGAGGACATACTAATAGTGTTGCACTGACAAGCAGCAAGCGCTTGCAGTCACGAGGCGGCCATTGCAGGGTTGCAGGGACGTCTTTCTCGCGGAAGGGATATGTAAAGAACAGCGCCGTCAGGCTGTCACAGGTACACAGACCAGGCTAGATCAGGTTAGGATCAGGTTAGGATCAGGTTAGGATCAGGTTAGGATTAGGTTGAGATCAAGAATTATGTCGAATCAAGTGAATAATGTCGTGAACAGTCTCAAGCGTGAGACGATCCGTAAATAAAATGATAGCCTTGAACTATGCTTGGCCTAAGCGCAATCCGTTCCAGAGAGTATGTCGTTGCCAGTTTCCGCTACGTACGCTCCGGTCATCCGACTCTATGTCCCATATTTGAGCTGTCTCTGTACCGTGTGCGCGACCTGTTTTCGATCAGCTCATACCAAGGCAAAAGTCGGTTGCACCTACTCTCACTGCTCTCACTGCTCTCACTACTGCTCTCAGTCGTTGTCCTTTTCATCCAGGAGACATCGCCCGCCGCGTAACTTAATATTCAGTATAAACTCTTTTGGACTTGACCGCCCCAAGGTCGACATGTTGCTCCATTGGGCAACTCTTCAGCCACAAGGTCCATCCAATTTAGCTGCTATCCGCTTCTCTTCACCCGTCATCGTTCACAAATTGCGCATCTTTCCGTTTGGTGAACGGTTGTTTGAGAATGAACCATCTATCACAAGGCGCGCGAGAGTTCACCTCGCTTATCCCGTCCCAATCTGATATGAACGCGATATTTTCACACTAGCGAAACTACCGAGTCGCACCAAATGCGCCGCATAACAATATTTGTCACCGCAACCCCCTTGCCAACCGAGTCTGAACCCAAACCAAAGGCCTCAAATGCACTCATATCAACCGAAGTCTACTATGCAGATGGTTTGTGGGACTATCCCCTTGACCTGGGTGCTGTATGTCCCGACCGATTGACCACACCATGTTCCTGATCGGATACACTCCAAACTACACAGCACTCGACGCGCGTTATGACACTCAAAACCTCAACATTCACTCGTATCACCCTCGCAGTGTACGGCGAACTCGTTACCTCACCCCTTCCCGCAGTCACACAACCGCCATCGCCCTCTCCCGCCTCCACCTCCGCCACACCACCCTTACCGACGCAACTTGATCCTGCCCACCTGTCGGATCCCTCTTCGATCGCCCGAGCGCTATGGGACTCCCTCGGCCCTCCCTGCTCAAACGTCTCACTCCTCCATGTCCTGCGCCTGATGTTCGCGCTTACGGCGCGGAACGAGGACTGGGACATCCAAGGGTACCCGGAATACTACGCTGACCTCTCCCCCGTGGACACCCGAGACGACCCCGATGAGTGGATCGAGGAGATCATGGAGCGCCTTCGGGTACCCGTGTGGGACCACGAGGACCCGCGCACAGTCCTGGACTTTGGAGAAAGCGTCAGGCGCGCCTTGGGTGGCGATTTGGCGAGGGTGAGGTATAGCTATGCCACCCATTTTGTCATGCTTGTTGCGAAACAAGGGCCCGAGTTTGCAAGGGACGTCCTCGTAAGCTGGACCTATTTTATTCTACTCATACCTCATATTAACAACCAGGGGGTTACTTATGAATAGCAAGGCTTGGACCTCCTCTACCTCCTGGAATATGAAGTAGACTACGAAGTCCGCTGCCGGAACCTCGAGTCGATCCGACAGTACTGCGCAAACCCCGCCGTCGCCCAACAACTCCGCGACCAGGGTGCCCTGCCCTTCCTCGACCGACTCATCAACGAGCACCCGCGCGGCCGCAAACTACGAGAGGCCGCTCAAGCGCTTGCGGACCGCATACGGGGGTGGAGCGAGCTTGTAGATGCCATGGTCGACCCGTCCGTGCCCTGGGGTCCGAGCCTCAAGTGGATCAGGGATATCACCGCTGACGAGACGAGCTTTGCGCTGTTTCTCATCGCTTCTAGGCTTCAGGAGCCGTTCAGTCGTATTCTCAAAGGCGAAGTCTTGCCGGAGACACAGGTGCTGGCGTTCTGGCCTCACCAGGAAGATCGACAGGCAAGCTTGGAGGAAAGGTGCGCATTCCTTAGGACAGTTGTGGGTATTGGGATGGTCCTCCCTGTCTTCTGTTGGACCAATAGTGAGGGCATGCACGATGTGCTTAAGAAAACGCTTGCACTGTTCCGGGTTTGGCAGTTGGTTGACGGCCATCGAGAGGTAAGGACTTGTCTTATCGCGAAATTAATTGCTCACATCGATAAGCAGATCCTAAATCACCTCCTATCTCTTCATCAGTGTACCTGGCGACTCGAACGAAGCGTAACAGACCAGCTTGACAGCATAACCACGAACGCCGAACAGCTCCTCTATAACCTCTACAAAAAACATCCAATCGAACGGTTCCTCGCGGACTATGCGACCAAACTGCCGCAGCAAACGACCTTGACCCTCTCGGAGTCCCAATGGTTCATTGAAGCCGGAAAGCTCCGCGCATACGGGATCAGACGGGCTATAGGGCTCTTACTCAACTCAAGCGTCTTCCGCAGTAGTTTGACAAATACAATGGCCATCGACCCAATCGACGTCGCGGGGTCCGCCGACCTGCTCGTTCGGCTCCTGCAATTCCTCGAGGAGTTCATCCGCGAAGAAGGCGAGCAGAACTTCCTGGAGGAGATGTGGAACTACAGCTCAGACACCACAAGCGCGCACGGGGTCGTCCCCTCGCTCGTGGACCTCCTCTCGCTCGCGGTTGGGTGCCTGCACGAGCAATCCCGCCCCGCCACGCCGCGCACGATCGACACCGAGACGACGGTGGACAACCTCTATACCGCGTGCGCGACCGCGCTCCGCCTGCTCCTCGTCTTCTGCCCCATGCTCCCCCCGCTCACGCGCGAGACGCGCAGCATGGCCGAAGCCATCGTCCGGCTTCGCGTCGTGTCGCGTGCGGAGACGCGCCGCGCCGCCGTGGAGAGCGCCGAGCGCGCGATCGGGACGTTCTTCGAGGCGGTCGTTGAGGACAAGTTTGGCGAGGGTGTGACGGATACGGTTCTTCAGTCCGTTCTGGAACTGTCTGCCACCCCCTCGGGCCTGGATTTGGAACTTGAGTTCCGGGAGGCCGCGAGCACAGTCGAGGGGTTCCTTGTTCGGGCTACAACCACAACCGCGGATGGACCTACCACCGCAGATGTCAGAGTAAGATGGGCGGCGAGGATTATGGCGGATCTGCCGCTCTTTGGGCAGTTCCTGCGCCGCCTGACGCCTCACGAGCGCGCACGGCAAATTGGGATGCTGAAGCAGTTGGACGAGAAGAAGTTTGGGCTGGGGGAATACTTCCTCGCCGAGGAGTGGAAGGTCACCGTCGCCGCCCTCGACGCCTTGCGAGGTCGCACACCCTCAAGCACCACCGCCGCGCTCCTCCATCAGCAGACTGCGATCGGGTTCGAGTGTGCGCTCGCGTACGTCCGGGAACACCAGGAGTGGACGATGGGCCTGTTCGTTTCTGCGAATATCGCCGGCCGGATTGGGAGCGCGTATTCGATGCTTTCGGTGTATGACTTGCATATCTCGGCGGCGGCGGAGCTCGGGAAGGTACTTGTCAAGACAAACCAAAAGGGATTAAAGGTGTGCGGGATGTGTGCGCTCCTCCGGATGGCTAGGGCCCTGGGGGGACATCAGACAGCTTACCTGCAAGAGGTCGCTTCCGTATTGAAGACAATAGGGACGCTGCTGCCGGAGGATGTGGAGCAGCTTGTGCGCGGCATAGGTGTGACGGTGACTGCCTTTGCCAGGAAGAAATTGGAGTTGCGCGATTCCCAGGATGTAGAAGCAGTCACTCAGTTGTTGGACTGGGTGACCAGGCAAACGAGAGATTCACCAATCCCAACCCTCTCCGACGCCTCTTTCGACGCGCTACAAGCCCTCGCTTCCGGAGTTGCTGACTCGTCCGTGAATAACCTTGCAGCACTGAGGGGCGAGTTGCTTTTCAGCGACGATGAGGCAATGGAGGAAGGACCCCTCGTGGTCAATGTGGAGAACTTTGACCTGACTCTGGGGCAGGTGAAGGAAGCGTTAGGTGAAAGAGTCACCAAACCTCCCTCGACGCCAATCCGAAAACCTGGTTCTCACCCCGCACTCGGTCTGGTGACCGTCTCTCCGCCCGTAACGCGATCGCCGCTCCTCGCAGCCTCCCTAACGAAGACATACACAAGGGACGAGTTCAGACAGCTCCGTAATGCACCCTCCTCAAGACAAAACACTAGCCGACCACCGAGCACTCACGTCGATGTAAGTTCTATCCTATTCCTTCCCTGGCTACGCACTCACGCAGGGACCTGACCCAACCTCGCAGGAATTCAACACGACTTCACCTCCGATGGCTACGAATGTACCATCTGTGAATAGCTCGCCGCTTCTGCCCGCTCATCCGGGCTTCACCACCTCGCCGCATCTCCCAACACTTTCCTTCATGGCCTTCCCTCCTCCACCATCTTGACACGATTTCTTTGTATCTCTAGTACTCCGTACTCAGTCCTCCTGCCCTACTATAAAAAAATATGTAGATTGATAACTCGATAATAATTGTGGCGTCGATGGATCGCTCAACTGTCATGACAAAGCATCCGCCATCTTTGACTCCACGTCCCTTTCATCTGCTCTTTGGTTCGCTCTGCCGTCGTTCTGTACGGAGGAGGCGAAGGAAGGAAGTGAAGTGTCGGTTGTTTCGAGTGTGTTTTAGGTGAGCACGTCGGTAGAGGAAGCTTGTGGTCTCGGACAACGGACCGCACGCGTCGAGCAGGACAGCGGTGGAATGTTATACGTTCTCCTGGTCTACTCGACATGCTGTACAATCCAGGGATACTCAAAAGTCCCTCGGTTCGTCAGGCGTCAGGCATTAGCGGTTCAAGGTCTGCCGCGCACCTCCTTGACTGTATGCTGACCCATTTGCTTTTATTACCTTTAGATTTGAGTAGCGTGTGTTTGAGAGGAAGTGAACATGAACTCGGCGAGAAAGGGATGCTTCAAGTGTGGCAATCGTACGTCTATTTGCTCCCTTTTCTCTTCATGTGCTGGATCGGTTCTGACGAATGACATGTACCCCACCGTCTCGATAGTGGGCCACCATGCTGATAGCTGCGCGGCGACCGAGAGGCTCTGCTACAACTGCCGTCAGCCCGGCCATGAGTCGGCAGCGTGCCCCTCCCCACGCTCTGTATCGGCCAAGCAATGCTACAGCTGTGGGGGTGTTGGACACATCCAATTAGACTGCCCCACCCTTCGCATTCAGAGTATGAACACTGGTGGTGCCCAAAAGTGCTATGTGATTCTCAGTCTGATTTCATCCGGGTGCGGTCCGATACTAAATAACGGAAACAGCATTGTGGTCGTCCCGGGCACATCTCTCGCTTTTGCCCTGCCGCTGCGGGTGGCCCGCTGAGTGCGCGCATCGGTCCCCGCCCTCCCCCACCGGGGTCGGGGCCCGTCAAGTGCTTCCGCTGTGGCGGATTGAACCACTATTCGAGGTATGTACCTTTTTTGGTGAAATATTTGCGATTTTCACGACTGTGCAGGGACTGCATGGCTCCAGCCGGCACGACCGTCGAAGGTCAGCAAGTCGTCCAGACAACCGGGTCTTCCAACACCAAGAGCAAGACCTGTTACAAGTGCCATCAGGAGGGACACGTAAGCATCCGACTTTCTCATCTCGTTGTCACACATTTAGCACTGCCACCTAGATCGCTCGGGAGTGTCCCCAGCTGGTTGATGGAACCTATTAATTACATGGTATATGCGCTCTGATACCGCCTCACGCACTTGTTTCTCTCGATTAGCACCTGCGAGAGGGAAATTCAGGAAGGACGATCAAGAATGAGCGTGTTGCGGTGATCTATGTACGTGCGTGCTGACGAAATATATGGAATCCACTGTGTTGTTACAGCACTGTGCACTTGTGGGGGTCTCCTGCCTTGTCGAAAGCAGACGGTCTCAGTATGATGGTTGTATTCGGCCAGCCCAAGGAAGCATTCGACGTCGCCCTACTCGCTTGAAGGTGAATTCTGGAGTGAATTCTGGGACCAGCGGGACATTAGCACGTGACCGAGCCGAGGGTCTACGCAAGCGGCAGACAAGGCTGTTCCACGAGTCGCGAGCCGTGACTTGCGCATACGCACCGGCGCACCGACGCACATACGTAAGCCTCCCGTTGAACTTCCTACCCCGGCATTACGACTGGGATCGGCCGCAGCCCCCTCCCAGTATTTAACTTGCGGGTCGTTGGGTCTTTGCAGACCTCACCAAGACACACCCTCAGCCCACGTTCAACCCAACGTCAACCTTCCAAAATAGGTTTCCATTGCAGAACCAAATCCACCCCTAACCCACCACCACCAATGCACCCTTATTACTACCGCCGCCCGCCTTCACGCATCTTCTGGTTCCTTCTCGGTGGCATCACCGCTACATGGTTCATCACCAGTCGCTCTGATCGTGACCGTGCCGAGTGGCGTGCTAAATGCCTCGCCTGGAAGGCCCGATACGGTCTCGAGGATTCGCAAGGCCAGAACCAAGGCCAGATGCACCAACAAGCCCAGGATAAAGCGTTGGAGGAGGAGAAGCATATGTGGTGGAAGTTGAGGTCCGAGAGAGATGTGGAGCGGAGACAAGCCCAAGATTTCCAGAAGCAGATGGATCACGCTAAAGATACAGTGAGTTTCGTATTCTTATACTATAATATTTTCAACTGCTAATGACCCATCACAGGTCCTTGATGCCACCGAGAAAGGATTGGAGTCCTTGAGGGCGAGTCTGGATTCCCTTTCTAAGGTGAGAGGCAAATACGAATCTACCATCATCGAATCCCAAATAACGTCTGGTCATAAATAGGTCGTTCACGAACAACGTGCTAGTCGTGAGCAGACGCGTGCTCCCACCCCTGAGGCAGACAAGAAGCTGGTGTAATCCACTGTACCTTAAATTGTATCTTCCTCCTTATGCTACATCGCTTTAATCAATCATATTGAGTTCTTTCACCTGACTTCGATTTGGAAGTTACCCTGTGGATACAAAGGTATCTCATCTTGAATTCGACCTGGTGGGACGATCGTAATGGACCCCTTTGGTTTTGAAACATCGGCGGCATGGCAAGACACGCCATCTTTTAGTCCTTCGTTGTCGCCTCCAGTTGCCTCCACGTCGGATTCCGTCCTCGTTTCCGCGCCTCCACCTGTACCAACAAGCTCAGGCATCACACTCCCAAACGACGGATTTGACGAGTTTGACGAGTTTACACCCGCACCAGTGACGATGGAGGCTGCAGAAGGGGGCGAAGAGGAGGACGACTTTGGAGACTTTGGTGATTTTGGGGACCCAGAGCCTGTCGCCGCCATCGCCGCACAGCCCAATGCATTCTCAACACATATGGAAGATGATGAATTTGGGTTTGGAGATGAAAATGTGTTCCAGCCTGCGAAGATGGCGGGTTGGCAACCTATTCGAGTCAAGCCGCTACCCGATCCGCTCGAGCTGTCGCAGCAACTACGCGATTTATTGGCTCCTGTGCTAAGAGGACCTGATGTCGATGCTCTGCTGAGTGGAGAAGGAATACGGCAAATAGAGAGTTCCGCGCAGCTGCTTATCACGCCAGAGAGGTGAGCGGCATTAAGGTCCTACTTTCAAATGAAGCGAGCTGAGGGGTGTTTGCAGTCGTTTGCTATATAAAGTGCTTATACAGGACTCGGCTCCGCAGCTGCAGCCACCGAACTGGACGCGATCGCGAATACGGCGTCAGCACTTGATAACCCTGGGGATTCCCGTAAATCTCGACGAGGTGAATCCACACGCAAATGGAAAAGTCATGCCTGCGATCAACATTATCACCCGACCTGCCTCCGCTCCGCCCCGACCACGTTCGCAAGTGGGCCAAAGAGGAGCAAACGGCCCGGCGACTCCTTCCAGGCCCGGAACTCCTGCGACAGGCGGCGGACCTCACTGGGGTGCTATATACGCCCCATCGACAATTAAGAGCCTCGGGCCGAAGCCAGAAATGGACCAGCAGAAAGTGGAGGAAGTACTCGGGCTCGACCCAGGTTCGTATTGGTCATTCCAGATGCCCCGGTTGTCTGAGTCGCAGTACCAGACACACTCCCACTATTACCGTTACCAAGGCTCGAAGCCCATCTCACGACATTGCGATCCTTGACCGTAAACGCCTCTCTTCTTCTCACGCACTTGCTGCAAACGCGGGAAGTCCTCCAGCAGGATGCAGAAACCTACAACAAGGTGATCAGCCAGTATATCAACCAAGCGCAGCAGCAGCAACTGTCAAAAGGCGCTCGACCAAACAAACGCGGAACCATGGGTTGACGAGCTGATGCTAAGGCACTCGATCTCTCCGTATGTCTTACCTGGCGTATGTCTCCTTCGCAGCTAATCGTCAACAGAGATATCACCTCCCGAACTCTCAGGTTGGAGGAATAGTCCACAAAACAATAGCCACCAGGGTCGAGAATCGTCGGCGGTGTTGTTGAATTACTCCTAACGCCACTATCCTTACGCCGTCACGGGACCTTATCTTCTCAGTAACCAGGGGAGCCCTATTGAGCCGGCCCGTCGGCCCAGATAAAACTGTACAGATAGCCTCCCCTAATAAACTAGACACGCTTGGACTACCCAGAGGATTGCTAAGGCATACACGAGAGACGGGGCATACATGATAAACAAGAGGAGCACAATCATCCATTAGCATGACCGTCCATAAAAGAGTTCCCGTTTCGCTATTCAAATCTCAATCATATCAGGTAAAGCGTCCATCTCCTCCTTCAGCTTTTCGAGGAAAGTCCACGAATCGAGAACACTAGTCCCGCAATGCCGACAACCGCTATTAGCACACGAACTCAGGAATTTAAGCGAGAAGATGACGTCCGTGAGCGGTCGTCTTGTGATCTCCTCCTTGGCCCGCCTCTCCCATGCAATCCACCAGAGCGCAATCGGTACCCCTCCCCCGTTGGTCGTCATCCAACTGTGCCTCCAATCGCCTCTTTGGTATGCAGGAAGGCTACTGGGGGGCTCATAGGACGTATTGCTGCAATGCGAGCACTGGATCGGACAGCTAGCACGGCGGAGCACCAGTACGCCTATCATTGCGGTGGCCCTTGTCCTGCGTAATTCGAGCAACCGACAGTAGTCGTAAGCTGAGATATCCTTGAGTTCGTCGCAGAGCGGCTCATCCAATAGAGCGATTGCCAATGTGGCCCTGGAGATGACCTTCGCTTCGTCGTCGAGACCGAGTTGACACGCGATTGCATAGACCCTCAAAGTCTCGTTCTCCAGGAAGTTTGGAGAAACGAGTGCTTGACGCAGAGTGTCCGAGGCTAGTGCAATCTGGTATTTGAGTGCAGCTGCTAGCACTACTTTGAGAGCCGAGAGACAAGCGAACTCGGGCCGAGGTGCAACCGGGTATATGAGGCGAAGTAGAGGATCGAGAGTGCTTGCAGGCTCCGAGAGCACGACCCTTTCAAGGGGTTCAGGGAAACCGAGTGGCGTTGAAACGGTTGATGTGGAGGGCGAGCTCAACATATCTTGAAATACAGGGGAAGCTTCAGCGAGTATCCACCTGAAGTTGTGGAATAAAACCCCGTCACTCGATTGAAGGATTATGTCCGCGTTAGGGGCCCTGAAGAACGAATGGGAGGGATAGGGCGGTGGCTTGCAGTCGCTACTACTGACCGCGGCCCTGAACACCGGTTGCAAAACTGGAGTGGACAACGACAAGTTAATGTGCGCCATCGAGGAGCGAATGCTCATGATATGGGGGGTCGATTGCGGCGCCGCACCGTCCGCTGTGCCTCCCTCCGTTTTAATATGCATCCTGAGATGTGGTCGAAGAGCAGAACCGGACAGAATGGGCAAAGTTATAAGGGACCGAGTCCGACCGGGTGAGCCGTACGTTCGAGTTGGGCTTGCCACATCGGGTCGATATCCGAGTCGAATGTCGTCTGGACTAAATGGGGCCGTGAGAATATGAGTGCTATCTGGTAGGTGGGAGCCGTTTGACAGTTGTTTGAAGTGACGGGTGAACGGCGTGCAGGGAAAGGGGCGATGGTCTCACGAGAAACAACAGTAGCGGCCCACTTCGGATCTCGGTATGCCACCGAAATCTCTGGATGCCGTAAACTCTCCGAGTAGGGCGGCACCACTGGTGCTGTCTCTGACATGGGGGCCTGATCTTCGACACTGGGTAATCCAAGCCGCGCTGTCAATCACGGATTCTTCCGTCATTCGTCCCTCAAACTCACGTCATTTAATTTCAGTTGAAGGGTTGAATTCACGAGAACCTCTTTTCGAGCTTATCTCGTGGTAGAAGGGTCGATGGCTAGAAATTCACGATAAGCTTAACTTCAACTAACGACATATGCACGTACAATCTCACAGAAAGGACCCGCCGGGAAGTCTGCACAACTCTGAAATCCGATGCATAGGGTGGAAGACAGTGCACATGGCATAAGGTGTAATGAGGTGAAAAGAGCAGAGACAGGCTTACTCAAAAACTGTTCGAAGCACAGCCCCTCAACTGAAGCTCGTTCA
>Ga0307513_10012169_pt1 | contig 10640 bp, 7 predicted proteins | sample 15_EM_MG_FD_202174 | JGI IMG/M metagenome (GOLD analysis project Ga0307513, IMG submission 202174) | Populus trichocarpa ectomycorrhiza microbial communities from riparian zone in the Pacific Northwest, United States - 15_EM | ecosystem: Host-associated > Plants > Roots > Unclassified | place...
AGGAACAGCGGAGGTCGGCGACTATTTCCTGCTGCAGATTTTGAACCGCGCCGACCCGATGCTGCGGCATATCTCCGCCAACTCGACCCGCATGCATCCCATCACCTTCTACGAACATTGCATTCAGCTGGCCGGCGAGCTTGCGACGTTCACCACAACAGGCAAGCGGGCGAGCGATTTCCCGCCCTATCGTCATGAGGATCTGAAGGCGAGTTTCGCGGCCGTCTTCGACGATCTCAGGACATCGCTCTCCGCCGTTCTCGAGCAGGCGGCTGTTTCGATTGAGCTTGCCGAGCGCCGCCACGGCGTGCGCATCGGCACGATCCACGACCGTTCGCTGCTCAAGGACGCCGGTTTCGTGCTCGCCGTGCGCGCTGAAATGCCTGCCGAGGATGTGCGGCGGCGCATCCCGGCGCAGATCAAGGTCGGCCCTGTCGAGCGCATCGCCGATCTCGTCAATGTCGCACTGCCCGGTATTCCCGTGCGGCCGCTGCCCGTGCTGCCGCGCCAGCTGCCTTATCGCTCGGGCACCATCTACTTCGAACTCGACACCAAGAATCCGCTCTGGAAGCAACTCGACACTTCGGGCGCCATCGCCCTGCATCTCGCAGGCGACTTCCCTGGCCTCGAAATGGAACTATGGGCCCTTAGAGAATGAAGAACGAACGGTCTGCAAACTGGCAGGATCTGCCAACCGTGGTCGAGATCACCGAAGCCGGCGTCCAGAAGACCCAATCGGCACGGAAGATGGCGGAATTGCTCGATGACGCCCTCGATGTCAAGGACATCATCCCCGGCGTTGCCAACGACCGTGGCGAAGCGAATACCGGCGGTTTGCCGGTAGAAGCACTGGTGTGCGACTTCCGCTTCGGCGGCGAGGACGTGCCGACCATCGTGCGGTCGGCCGCCCCGCTTCTCAATCTCGCCCACGCGATCCGCTACAGTGACGCCCAGCCGGATGTCGACCAGTTGCGGCGTGTGACCATTGATGCGGTCGGCCGCTACGAGCGTGACCTTGCCGCCGCCCGCATCAGTCCGGAGCGGGCCCGTGCGGCGCATTATATCGTCTGCGCGACCGTCGACGACGTCGTGCTCAGCAAGCCCTGGGGCATACGCACCGGATGGGCACGCTCCGGGCTCGTCTCCACCTTCCACATGGATGTGACGGGCGGCGACCGGGTTTTCGATCTTCTCGACCATTTCCACCAAAGCCCGGGCGCCAACAAGGACCTGCTGCTGCTGATCTATCTCTGCCTGTCTCTGGCCTTCGAGGGGCGAACCCGCGTTTCGGCGCGCGGCACGCTGGAGCTCGGCCGCATCCGCGACAGCCTCTACAAGACGCTGCTCGGGCAATACGGCGTTTTCGAACGAGAATTGTCGCCGCATTGGCGCGGTGTTTCCGCCCGCCATAAACCGCTTCGTACCGTCGTCGCTCTCTGGACGCTGCTTTCGGCACTCGTCCTTCTCTTCGCCCTCGGCTATCTCTTCTTCACGCTTTCACTGAACAGCGCCTCGGACGGCACCTTCGAGCGACTGGCCTCACTGCCGCCGCGCGAAACGCCGAGCGTGCTGATCGAGCAGCCGAAACCGCCGGCTGCTCCGCCCAAGGCACAGGTCGAGAAGCCACCCGCGCCGAAGGTCGTGGCCACGCCGCCGGTCAAGCCGCCGCAACCTAGCCGCCTCGACAACCTGCTCGCCTTCCTCCAGCCGGAGGTGGAGCGCAAGCTGGTGACGCTCTCCGATGCCGACGGCAGGCTACGCGTCCGCATCAACAATTCGGGTCTCTTCGATACCGGCAGCGCTGAGGTCAGCAGCCAGTTCCGCGGCCTTCTGGAGCGTATCGGCGGTGCGCTGGCGGCAGAAAAATTCCGTGCCGTCGTCGTCGGCTATACCGACAACGTGCCGATCCGGACGATCCAGTTCCCGTCGAACTGGCACCTTTCGGAGGCGCGTGCCCGCTCCGTCGGCGAAATCCTTGCGGCCTATACCGGCCCCGGCGCAATCCTGACCGAAGGCCGCGCCGACAGCGATCCGATCGCCGGCAACGACACACCGGAAGGCCGTGAGACCAACCGGCGCACCGAAATCCTCGTCCTGACCGACCCCAGCGAGAGGTTGAGCGACGCGGGCATAACAGCGCCGCCGGTCAAGACCGGGACCGATAACAGCCCTGCCACTTCAGCAGCAGGAGGCACGTCTCCGTGAACCCGCTTAGCTATTTCTATACGCTCCGATCCTATGTGGAATCCTATGCTGGCCTGCTCGGCCGGCAGTTCCTCTCGATCATCTGGGTTGCGGCGATCTGCGTCGTCATCTGGTTCTACGGCTACATGCTGGCTTATGGCGACTTCAAGCCGCTGGCGAGCGTCAATGCCCGCTTGATTGCGCTTGGGATCGTGCTTGCCGTCTGGATCGGCTATCTCATCTATTCGCTGATCCGGGACCGCCGCCGCGACGACAAGCTGGTCGAGGGCATCGAGCGGGATGCGGCGGCCGAAGCGGCCGCAAGCCAGCAGGCCGAGGTCGGCGAAATCCATACCCGCCTCAAGGAGGCGCTGGCCCTGCTGCGGCGGATCACACGCAGGCGGTTCGGCTATGTCTACGAGCTGCCCTGGTACGTGATCTTCGGTGCACCGGGCTCCGGCAAGACGACGGCGCTGACAAATTCGGGCTTGAAGTTTCCACTGGGCGATGCCCTCGGCAGCAATGCCGTCCAGGGCATCGGCGGCACGCGACACTGCAATTGGTGGTTCACCGATGAAGCGATCCTCATCGACACCGCCGGCCGCTATACGACACAGGATGACCTCAACGGGGCCTCCAAGGCCGGCTGGGAGGGTTTTCTCGGCCTGCTGCGCAAATATCGCCGCTCGCAGCCGATCAACGGTGTCCTTGTGACCCTCTCCATCGGCGACCTGATGAAACGCGATCCGGAAGCGCAGCGCGAGGAGATGCGGGCCATCCGCCAGCGCCTTTCCGAGCTCGACGAATTCCTGCAGGCGCGCGTGCCCGTTTATGTCGTTCTGACAAAGGCCGACCTGATGACCGGCTTCGTCGAATTCTTCGACGGGCTTAACAAGAGCGACCGCGAGCAGGTATGGGGCACGACCTTCGGGCTTGAGGAAAGCTACAAGTCCCAGAATCTCCCCGACCGGTTCTCGGAAGAATTCGCCCTGCTGCAGGAACGTGTCGGCGCCATGCTGGTCGAGCGGCTGCAACAGGAGCCGAATGCCGAGCTTCGCGGACGCATCTTCCGCTTCCCCGCCGAGCTGGCCGCACTGAAGGAGCGCCTGCACGAGACGCTGACGGAACTTTGCTCCAGTTCGAAGCTGGTGGAAGCGCCGATGCTGCGCGGCATCTATTTCGCCTCGGGAACGCAGCCTGACGAGTTCGCCGCAAATGCGGTGCCACGCATGCGCCGCAGCTATTTCCTGACGCGCCTCTTCAAGGACGTGATCTTCGACGAAGCTTCGCTCGTTTCCCGCGATCGCAGGCTCTCGCGCCGCCAGACCTATTTCCGCCGCGCCGCCTATGGCGCAGCCTTGGTCTTGCTCGCGGTTGTTTTCACCAGCTGGACGATGACCTATTTTCAGAATGCGCGGGCGCTGGCAAGCGCCGAGCAACATATCGGCGCCTACGAGCAGCTTGTCAAAGGTGTCCCGGTGCGAGATGTCTCGGATGCGGATTTCCTGCGCGTCCTGCCGGCGCTCGACCATTTGAGATCAGTCACCAGCGGCTTCTCCAAGGATCGCGTCTGGCCGGTCAGCTTCGGCCTCGACCAGGAAGGTAAGATCGCCAGCCGCCAGCGCGATGCCTATCAACGGGCGCTCAACGCACTGCTTTTGCCGCGCATGCTCGTGCAACTGCAAAGCGAAATGAAGGATACGAAGGATGCCGGTCGGGCTTTCGATGCGTTGAAGCTCTACGGCATGCTGGGCGGCCTCGGCCCGGTCGAGCCCGAATTCGTCTCCCTGAAATCCGAGGAGATGTTCACCGCACTTTATCCGGGCGATGGTCGTGCGGCTGCGCGCCGTGCGCTGATCGCCCATGCCGAGACGATGACCGAGGGTGCGCTGCCGCCGGTCGAACTGGACAATGTGCTGATTGCCAAAACGCGTGAGACGATCCGCTCAAAAAGTCTTGCCGCCCGCGCCTATGACATTCTTGCAGCTTATCGCGAGACTCGCGCGCTTGCGCCCTGGGTGCCGGCCGATGCTTTCGGTCCGCTCGGCGAACAGGTCTTCGAGCGGAAGTCCAAGGCGCCACTTCGCGACGGCATCTCCGGCCTATATACGACGGCCGGATACCGGACCGTCGTCCTGCCGCGTCTTGCCGATGCCGCACGCGAGGCACTCGATGAAAAATGGGTACGCGGCACCGACGCCAACTCCGCCGGCATGACCGTCGACCGTGTGGCGCAGGCAGCCTTGCAGCTCTATTTCGACAATTTCAGCCAGCAGTGGTCCACATTGCTGGTTGATTTCCGTCTGCGTCCCTCTCAATCGCTTGGCGATGCCGCGGAAACCAGCCGCATTCTGTCGGCTGAACCGAGCGTGATCGAAGCCATATCGCGATCGATCGCTGCGGCGACCGATCTGCGCGCGCCGGCCGGAATCGAAGTCGCATCGAATGACGGCGCCGCGCCTGATGTTGGCTCGACCTCGATCCTTGCCGTTGCCGAGAATGCGCCGGATCCCTACGGGAAGCTGCGCGAGGCCCTGCAGCCGCCAAAGGCTGCGCCCCAGGGACAGGACCAGAACAGCCCGCCACAGTCGCAGATCGCCTCGCTTCAGCCGACCTTGCAGAAGCTCCACGAGCAGCTCTCGCGCGCCTCGACCTCGACAGCCGAGGTCGCCCAGGTCTTCGACGTCAACAGCCAGCTTACCACCGCCACGCAAGACCTCCTCCAGGACGCCCGCCGCCTTCCTGCGCCAGTCGATACCTGGATCGCAAGCCTCTCGGCCGATGTCGGCTCGCTTGCGGTGAAATCTGCGCGCGCCCGGATCGGCAATCTCTGGACAAGCGATGGCGCAAGCTTCTGCTCCAATGTCGTCACCGGCCGCTATCCCTTTGATCGTGCGTCACAGCGCGATGTCGCCATGAGCGACTTCGTCCGCCTCTTTGGTCCGGATGGTCTCTTTCAGGATTTCTTCAAGGAGAAGCTGGCGCCATTCGTCGACACCAGTGCCTCACCATGGGGCTGGAAGGGCACTTTCGGCGCACCGAGCATTCCGAGCGACGCCATTGCCCAGTTCGAAAACGCCGACAAAATCAATCGCGCCTTCTTCCCGGCCGGCAGCGAGGAGCCGGTCGTGTCCATCAACGTAAAGCCTGTCTCACTCAGCGATTCTGCCAATGCCGTGATGATGGAGATCGAAGGCGAGCGCGTGATCTATTTCCACGGTCCCGTCCAGTCGAAATCGATCTCCTGGCCATCCAAGGAAAGCGCCAATCTCTCGCGGGTCGCCTTCCAGCCAGGCGGCTGGCAACAGGCCATGACGGAGAATGGCGACTGGTCGGCCTTCCGCTTGTTCGACGATGCGAAGATCATCAGCGAAAGCCAGGATCTCTTCCGGGCGCGCTTCGAGAACAACGGTCAGACGGCCGAATTCGACGTTCAATTTGGTTCCGTGCTCAATCCATTCCGGCTGGAGGCGCTTTCGAAGTTCTCCTGCCCGTCGCAGTTCTGAGTGCGGCCATGAGCGGAGCGACCGCCGTCGACGCAAAGGCCGCCGAAACCGACCGGATCGGTTTCTTCGGCAAGGTGCCGACACATGGCGATTTCGTCTCGTCTGGCCTCGACAATGTCGTGCGCTCCGAGCTCGATCGCTGGCTGCAGAACGGTCTTTCGGCCTGCGCCCATGCATTCGGTGAGCAGTGGCAGCAGCAATTCGGCAAAACGCCGAGCTGGCGCTTCATCATCGAGGCCGGAATCTGGAGCCGCTCGGTCGTCGCGGGGGTACTTTCGCCCAGCAGGGACCGGGTGGGACGCAGCTTTCCGCTCGTCATTGCCGCGCAACTGCGAGACTTCACTGATCACCCCCGGCAGCTCTATCTCGACGCCACCTGGTTCACCGCAGCTGAAGGCCTGGCCGAGACGGTCGGCAATCGCGACTTCGACATCGGCCATTTCTCCACGATGCTGAAGCGGTTGCGCCTGCCAAGGGCATCGGACGGCGAGAGCGGCGGAATTGCCGGTTCGCCCCCGACGTCCCTGTGGTGGCAGGCCGAACCCGGTACGGGCAAGGTGATCGGCTTCAGGACGGCAGGTGCACCGAAAGCCGAGGATTTCATGAGGCTGCTAGGCGGCACGGAGTCCGCGAAGGAAAAATTGCCACGCGAGCCTTCTGCGATTTTATCATCCGCACCGGCAAAGCCACCCGCCAGACCGAAGCTGACCATTGAGCGCAGCCACGCAACACATGCCGGCACGCGGCTTTCGTCCAATGCCGATGCTCTGCTGGTCTCTGACGAGCCTCCGCTTTTCGCAGTTGCCGATGGCGTCGGCGACGGCTCGGCCGCCGTCAAGGCGGCGCGGCTGACGATCAACGCCCTTTCGGCAGTCGAGCGGCCGCAAACCATGGAGACCTTCATCCAGGATATCAAAGGCAAGCTCGGACGTGCGCATGGGCTGCTGCAATCGGCAGCCGGTGTCGAAGAGCGCGAGCCGCCTTTGGCAAGCATCGCGGCGACCGCCATTCTTGACGGCTTCATTGCCGTGCTTTGGGCTGGAGATGTCCGCTGCTACCTCGTGCGTGACGGCATGATGCGCTGCTTGACCCGCGACCATGTCGATATCGGCATCCGGCGTGTATTGACGAATGCCGTCGGGCTTCGGCGGCAATTCGTACCCGAGCTGATGCTGGAAGAGGCGCGGCCCGGCGACCGGCTCATGCTTTGCAGCGCGCCGCTTGCTCGTGTCGTGCCGGAGCGCGGGATCGCCGAGATACTGCTGTCCGCCGCCCCCAGGGAGGCGGCCGAAATCCTTGTGCAGGAGGGGCTGATCGGCAACTGCCGTGACAATCTGAGCGCCGTCGTCATCGAGCTCAAATACCCATGACGGCGAGTGGTTCGGAGGATTTTGCCGAGATCGCCGCACGATTTTCGGCGTTGATGCAGGCCCTTTGCGATGGCCCGCAAGGACGGCGGCCGGAAGACGAGCGCCGGATGCTTGCAGACCGCATTCGTGACGCGCTCGACCGTCGCGAAAATCGGCTGAACGGCACCGATCCGATTTTCATCGCCAACAGCTTCAGCCTCGAGATACTCGCCCATCGCGGCGCACGGAGCGAAATCTGGCGTGTGCGCCACCGCGACCTCGGCACGTCGCATGCCATCAAGACGCTTCCGGCCGCCATGGCAGACGACCCGATTGCACGCGCACTTCTTCTCCGTGAGGGTCAGATCGGTCTTCAGTTGCGGCATGGCAATATCGCCCCGACCCGCGCCGTGCTGCGGCTCCCCGATGGGCGGCCTGCATTGCTGATGGATTGGATCGGGAAAAGCCTTGCCGACCGCTTGACCACGCAGGCACTTTCAATGCGTGAGATATATTCGGTCGCATCGGCATTGCTTGCCACCCTTGCCGCCATTCACGAACAAGGCCTTGTCCATTGCGACATTGCGCCCGGCAATCTGCTGATCCCCAACAAGGACGTGTCAAAATTGCAGCTGGCGGACTTCGGCATTGCTCTGGAAATCGGTTGCAGGCACGCCGAATTCGAGATCGCCCATGCCGGTTCGCCTGATTTCGTCTCGCCCGAGCAGCAGGCGGGCCGATCCGTGATGCCGTCGAGCGACATTTATGCTCTCGGCCGCCTCATCGATTATCTTCTCGATCATGCCGATGAAGACGCGCCCAGTCTTCGCGCGCTGGCCAGGCAATTCAGCAAGGAGGACGCCGGAGAGCGGCCCGCCGATGCACGATCGGCGGCGACACTCCTCAACGAGGCGATTGCAGTTGGCTGAGGTGTCAGTTCGTTGCGCCGGGCTGGGGAGCCGCCGCGGTCGGAACGCTCTTCTGATAGACCGTCAGCAGCTTTGCTGCATCGACCAGACCGGCATTGCTCGCATAGAGGATATCGCCGTCCTGCATCTGGAACTGCTGCATCAGCACGAAGTTCGAGGCGTCACGCAGGTTGATCTTGTAGATCGCCGGCTTCGCGCCGATGCGCGCAGGGGCGACGGGCTTTCCGTTGACTGTGGTGGCCGTTGAATAGACCGGCTGGTTGCGGAAGAGGTAGAAATTCCTCGCATCCGCGCGGTCGTCCAGCAGGCCGCCTGCGCGTCCGAGTGCCTGGGACAGCGTCAGCTTGCCTGGCTGAAACTCGAATTCACCGACGCTCTTGAAAGCGCCGAAGGCGGTGAAGCTCGGGGCATCCTTGTCGAGCATGATCTGGTCGCCCGGCAGCAGGTAGACATTCTGCAAATCGTCGCCCATGACCCGCTCGAGCGGCGCGCTGGCGCGCTGCCGGCCGCGAATGAGCGTTACATTGGCTGAACCCGGGTCCGACGATGCTCCGCCGGCGAGCGCGATCACATCGAGCACGCGCTCCTTGCGCGCCGTCAACGGATAGCTGCCCGGCTTGCTGACCCCGCCGTTGACGGTGACGCCGCTCGTCGGCTTCTCCACAATCGTCACGACCGCTTGCGGATTGACCGCCGAACCGCGCAAACCGCTGGCGATCTGCGTCTGCAGCGCTTCCGGAGAGGAATCCAACACACGCTGACGGCCGACGAAAGGCATGGTGACATAGCCGCTGGAATCAACCGTGAAGCGCCCGAGATTGAGCGTCTTGCTCTGCGTCGAGGAAAACAGGCCTTCCTCGCCCGAATCGAAAATCGTCACGTCGATGACGTCGCCGCGGCGAAGGCGTGCGTCCGAATAGCCGCCAGAACGAAGGACCGCCAGGCCGCGATCGGTAGGCGCATAGGAAAGAGCCGAGAAATTCGCCGGCGCGGCGGGCGCATCCGCAAGCCGCAGCACCGGCACCTTCTCGTTTGAATGCGGGAGTGTGGTGTTGTAGATATTGCTGACGCTTGGCCCATCGGCGGGTCTTGCACATGCACTGAGAATGGCAATCAATGCCAGTGGCGCCAGCTTCCTCATCACATCTCCCATGGTCGATTCGCGTCTATCGAGAGATATCAGCCGACTTTGACGGGGCAACATCAGGTGGCAAGAAAATAAGGCAATAATGGCACGACAATGGCCCATTGTGTCATTGGTGCAACTGTTTGTGGCACATTGACGAATAACCGGACAGCCGAACGCAACCGGCGGCTTCAAAATTCAAGCAGAAATCGGTATTCATTGCCTCACATCGCAGCGACCAATGTACCGCAATCGGCGGACCTCCTGGGAAAAGCAAAAAGGGCTTCTGAACTAGGCTACGACAAGCCCAAGGGAGAACATGGAGACATGAAACTGCGCGCTGAACTGACCGTTCTGCCGCCGCGCGAACAGGCACGGCGCTTGACAGCCGTCGCCGCGTCTTTGGTCGCACAAATCGCGCGCACCGAAGCCCACGCGCCCGAAGCCGAGGCCGCCTTGGCGGCAATCCGCACTTGGGGTGATGCGGACGCCTGACTGGCCGATACTTCTCCGATCTTATCTACAGCGACGATGAACGCGGGATGCTCCGCCGGCTCTCCGAAGCGGCCGGAAAGCCCAGCGAAGGTGGCTGGAACGCGCTCACGACGACAGCCATGTACGTCGCCTGGCTTGTTTACCACGAGACCGGCGAGCCCATGCCGAGTGACGTCAACGAGGTAGGAGAGGACAGCCTCGATCTTCTGGACGAGCAACTGGCCAAACTCGGCTAAATCAGAACGTGCATCCCCTCGCCGATCGCCATTCCAATGACCTTGGCGCGGCAGATCGGTCAGATGAGACCGTATTGCTGCGCCTTGTTGCGCAGGAACGGAAGGCCATTGTCCATGACCTCTTCCATGTCGCGCGCAACGGGGCGCCAGACGGCCAGGCCATAGGCCACTTCCGGCGGCATGTTGATGAAGCTTTCCATGGCAAGCCCGCCCTTGAAGCCGATTGCGGCGAGCGTGGCATAGATCGCATCCCACGGAATGTTGCCGTAGCCAGGCGTACCGCGGTCGCTCTCGGAAAGATGGATGTATTTCAGGTGGTCGCGGGCGATCAGGATGCCGTTTGCCGCGCCTTTCTCCTCGATATTCATGTGGTAGGTGTCGAGGTGGACGAAGATATTGTCGGCGCCGACACGCTCCACCATGTCGACGGCCTGTTGTGCCGAGTTGATCAGGTGGTTCTCGTAGCGGTTCACCGCCTCGACGCCGAGCTGGATGCCGTACTTCCTAGCGTGCTTTGCCGCGGCGTCGAGCACCTTGGCGATGTTGTCGTATTCACCCTCAGTCGGCGGCAGGCCGGTGCGTTCGCCGATGCCGCCGAAGATGACGCCTGAGAGTGCCTCGGCGCTCATTTCCGCAGTCTTTTCGATCGCGACCTTCAGGTGCTCGATCGCCGCATCCGGGCGGACGGAGGCCCAAGCATGTTCCGGCAGGCCGAGCGAGCAGACGGCGCGCAGCCTGTTCTTTTCAAGCAGATCGCGGGTGTGCTTGGCATCGACGGCGGGGGCGTTGAGCAGCGCGATCTCGATGAAGTCCAT
>Ga0307513_10012170_pt1 | contig 10639 bp, 15 predicted proteins | sample 15_EM_MG_FD_202174 | JGI IMG/M metagenome (GOLD analysis project Ga0307513, IMG submission 202174) | Populus trichocarpa ectomycorrhiza microbial communities from riparian zone in the Pacific Northwest, United States - 15_EM | ecosystem: Host-associated > Plants > Roots > Unclassified | place...
TCTAGGCTTACGGCGACAAGAGGACCGAGTCCGCTCTCCTATGATAAATTGAATGGTGAGCCATTGACTCAAGGTGGAGTGGATGAACGAACCTGAACATATGCGTTAAAATCAAAGGTACCAACAGGGAGGTTGGGTTGCGAGTAGGCAGCTGGAGCTGCAAAGGTGGATGGCTGGGCATAAATGACGACGACGTAGCTGGCCGGGTTATTAGCATTCTTTTCCAAAACCAGGGAAGAGGTGAACATGCCGGTGGGGACCGCTGCCTGATGCAGGATAAGGTCCAGCATACCCGGTAATCGCAGTTGCGGACGAGTTTGCGACAGTCGATCCTTTATTTATAGTTTTACATAATTGAAATCGAACAATAATGAAGAAAGCGTACCAGAGATCGTGACACCATTTACAAGCCAGTGACGAGTCTGCCCATCTGGATACTTGCTGCCAACGACGTCGGCGTCCACCATAGCAAGGGTATAGGTTCCAGTCAACGACACCGACGAGTTCGCGGGGGTAACAGTAACCGTTGGGGTCGGAGCGACCTCTGTGAATTGTTATGATGTGCAAGAAACTGGCGTCGTAAAACAACGTACGTTCTTTTGTTAGGAGTTGCCCTGGCTGGACAACACCGACACCTGAAGAATGTCAGAAGGAAAAAGTGAGTATTTGGGGAAAATTAGGCTCACCTGCATAGTCGAGAGACAGCAAAGCAGAAGGATTGAACGACGCGAACAGGTCAGGGACGAGGTGGGACTGGGTGAAATGGGCCTCAATTGCTTTGATGTCGGAAGATTCCTGAGCGAGTGCAAAGGGAAGGAGCGCAAGGGAAATAAAGAACGTCGACAACATGGTTGCGGATGAAGGTTAAAAAAAAATAGTATTGTACAACGGAATATATAATTAATTAATACAAATAAAATATGCTCTATGTTGAAAGGTCTTCTTCCGCTATCGATAGTCCTTCTGCCTCAATGTCCAAAATCTCGCTGGCTAGCGGTGAGTTGGGTATTTCCTTTTCATTATTAAGTGCCCGTTCCGTTCGTCGCCGCCGACGCCGCTGATGTGTCGACATCGTTGGAGAGGGCGGCGCAACAAACCCATCTGACTGAAGGCGAGCCAACATATCTCGAGCGATGACAGTCGTGTCATTTCCTGGTGTTGATAGGTCAAGGGTCAAGCTCGCAGTCCTTGTTGAATTCTTCTCTCCCCCCGTGCGCCGTCTGCGTGACTTGCGTGTGATTGTCTCCCCATTGCGAAGGTTCTCTATCAATCTGTCCAGGGCATTATCGTCTTCATCGGGAGCTGACGTTTCTAGTTCTTTCTGCCGATTGGCTTTCGTTGCCTCAATCGCCAACTTTCGTCGTTCTAAGGCTTGTTTCTCTTCAGCAGATGTTTGATTTTCTTGCTTGCATTTCTGGGAAAATTGTTAGTTTCAGTTGCATCCAACCTACTTGGAACATACCTTGTAGGATATAACAAAGGTTTTGAATATCCCATAGAATTCTGATGAAGACATGTTCTTATCTTCCTCCCCATAGTAGCTGATGGCATCGGTGAAGGTCGAGTCGGCATTCTTCACATCATCGACCAGATCTTCCAGTTGCATACTAGCTTTGTTGTAAAACGACCACATTTGCTTTCCATAGCGGTCATTTTCATCCAGGTCGGCAAAATGCTCCAAGAGTTCTTCATGAATTCGAGAAAGACCATCTCGCAGGTCAGCGAGACCTTTTCGAATATCTTGAAGGTTGACTGCATTGCACCGTGAGGGTGAGACCAAAACAAATGCTTTAGAGGAAACTGACCTCGATAAGCTTCGGCCGGCTTTTCCAGCTCTTCCAAAAACTCCTCCATCTCGGTAAAGTGTCTGTTGACCGTCTTCTCGAGAAAGTGAAGCAAAGTGGTATTATTCACAGATTTTGTGTCGACCAACTGTTGGGAAATATGAATTTCACCACATGGATTGTGATGAGAACGAACGAACCTTGTTGATGCTACTGACACGGAAACCAAACGCACCGCCCTTGATACCTGTACCGTTCATGTAGTTCCCTATGAGAAGGATTAACTAGAATAGAGCATTAACCCCGATCCGGTCATAGCATATTTTAAAAAAATTACAGATAGCAATTCCTTAAAGTATTTAGCATCCAGCAGGTCACGACCAGCTTCAGACAGTTTCCTTGCACCCTAGAATCGATGAGATGTAGTAAACATGGGCAGAAAAAAAGGCTTACTTCATCTAAAAGTGTCCAGGTGTCTTCGAAGGTCACTTTATATAACATGCCTTCAATGCGAGGGCCCAGACGATCAATTTTGATTAGTTGCACCATTAACCTGTCGGAGGGATGGAGTTCTGCGAGTTCCGCCGGATCCGCATTGCGGTATACATTCAATTTTCCAACCTGGTTGATGAGTAAGTACACGTAACAGAAAAGAAGAAGAGAAAAATACTTGTTCGGGGGTAGGAAGGAGAGGTTTCAACTCGCTTAGGAAAACCTGTGTACAAGTCTCCGGGTCAAATTGTTGTATTTTTCGGGCGATTTCTTCAGGTTCAAGTTTCCGAAAAAGTTGTATCAAGATTTCTAATGTGGATTATTGAGTATGGTAGTTATTCATTGATTCAATGTGTTTTACTCACCGACTCGTCTCTTAATTTTGTCATCCAAGACGCTCCGAAGTTCTGCGCGTTTTTGCCGGGCTATTGAGCATGTTAACTTTGGGATTTATTTGAGGGCAGAGGAAAGCAACACACCCATCAAATTGATAACGAGTTGTTTGGCTTTAAAGTCTTCCTCCATTTCCATCCAGACACCATCCGTCTGCAATTTTTGCAGCATTTCTTGCTCTTTCTGAGGTTCGTCCTCTTTCCACACCGTCTTGTTGACCTGTTGTTGCGGAAGTTTATCCCATTGAAGTTGCTTCATTTTCGTGCTTGGAGTAATAGCGATTTCTTTTCGAAGGTTCATAAAGTTCAAATGTGAACCAAGAAGGGAGGTCCGAGCTGAGCTCCGCGTAGAGCTTGGATTGGAAGGCGGGGGTGGAGGCGGGGGTGCACCAAACATAGCGGTCGGGATCATCGTTTTCATGCCTGGTGGTGGTGGCGGTGGTGGTGGCGGCGGTGGTGGCGGGGGGCCCGAAGTTGAAGGAATTAAACGGTTGAAACCCGGTGGTGGGGGCGGAGGAGGCGGCGGCGGAGGAGGCGGAGGAGGCGGGGGCGGGGGCGGAGCCAGGAGGCCATCGCTTGTAGTTTCTTTCGACAGCATCGACAAGGCAGGAGGGTTTCCAGAACTACCATTCTGAGAGGAAGTGGATTTAGTTCTTGATAGGTAGTGGTTGTTAAGTTGTTCTGCAAGGGAACCTGGTGCTGGCACGCGAGGATTTTCACCAGAACTATCGGAGCTGACAGAAGTGAAGACGGTATCCTCGGTTCTGTTCGTGAAGCCGCTGCGCGTCGAGCGATCATATTCGCTCTCATCGTCATTCGTGGGAGATGAGGGTCGACTCAGCTCTGCAGAATCATTGGAACGGGTATCCTCAGTTTTCGGGGCTAGCAGGCCGTTCAACTTGAAGCCGTCGCCACCTAATGGTTGACGTTCGGTACGGCGAGGTGATCCCCGAATGCTGCGAGAACCGGATACAATGCCAATTTGCGGGGAGTACTAAGTTGAAACAAAAATCAACAAGGTATTAGTAACTGGAACATAGAGGAATACCAGTTTTACACCAGCGGCCAATTGTTGTTGTACCTGCTCCCTTGCATCTGCTTCGTCAGCGTCCATAAATTGTGAAACCCTTCCACTCTCGCCGACGACCTGTTCCTGTTCATCCAGATTGTGGAAAAGCTTTTTGCCAACAACTCCCCCCGCATTTGGTTTTCTGAGACCTGATTTTCCTGGTGTGGCATCGGTGTCTTCTTCATCTTCTTCTTCAAGGGCATTACCACCACTAGGTCCCTTTCGTCGATTATAACCCTCTTTACCTTCAAGTATGCTAATCGTTTTTCGCCGTTGGAAATTCCTTTCCAGGGTTTGAACTAGGGCTTTCCGATCCATCCCATTACCGCCATCTAGAATGGTCTCTACGTCTTTGCCAACTTCTTTGAGCATTCTGAACAACTCCATGATCTGGGCTTCGAGCTGTTGAATTTTGTCCTCATAAGTCGCCTTTTGATGTGCTAGCTGACCGTGCAGCCTCGAAGTAGTTTCCCTAGACACTGATAATTTTTCTTCCATGCTTGCTATCTGGATCTTGAGGGCTCCAATAAGCCCTTCATGACCCTGAGAAATTTCTTCTTCAAGCGCTTCCTTCTCCAATTTCAGTCGGACAGCAAGCGCACGCGCCTCAGCTGCCTCATCTTCGGCTAATTGGTACCGATCCGCCTCGTTAAATTGAGCAATAATTCTTTCAACCGAATGACCCATCCGGTGCTCGGCACCAGCTAACTTTTTGTCCAAAACGACATCGGTAACAATTGAGTCGAGAAGTTGGTAATAATGAACCATAGGCTGTCCCTCTTCACGAATGAGGAGCAAATGCTGCATCATCGACAAGAAGTAATCCCGGGCCCTCGTACCCTGGGTTTTAGAGTAGATGGCATTGAAGACATCCTGGGGATTTGTCAAGTCGCGAAGAATTTCTTGATCCAAGCGTTCACGGAGTTTCTTCTCGTCGGCAGCAAAGAGAGTTTGGAGCTTATTTATATGCTTGTCGATGGCAGGTACGCCAAAGTTTGCGCAAAGTTCGAGAATTCGTTTTAGACCTGCAGATTCCATTTGTGACCGATGGTGTAATCGTAGGTCGAAATCATCAACAAAGGCTAGAACGCCGTGAATCAATACAAGATTAGACAGCTAACTCATGGTGCTTAGTATCAGTTAGGGCGTATATTTCGGAAGGCACGTACAGCATATTCGTTCAGAGAGGTATCAACTCCCCCGGTGCGCTTGACTTCTTCACTGGCACCAACAAGGCTGCCCATTTTACCTCTTCCAGAAAGACTTTGCTCCATGGACTTAAACCAATATTCATAACATCCGCCAGCTTCATTATTTGACGAACTTAAAACTTCGAGGGCAGTAATAACGAGGGGATGTGCGTCGCCCTCATTCCAGTATGTGAGGAATATCAATAGGTCCAGGAGGGTCTTGCGAGTAGGAAGGTGTGGAGAATTGAGGGAAGATGCTATCTGGGTGACGATAGAAGTGTGCGTTAATGCCTCCTTAGCTGCCCCCTAATAAAAGACATGTTAATAAACTCGATGACATGGTAATTATTAAGACCTAACAGAGTTGTTCAATATATGTCTCAAGCATTTCGCGACCTCGTACTCAAGGTTCGTATCGGCCTCACGTCTAAAATAAAAGGGTTAACATGGGAAGGCTAGGAGCATCGCAAAAGGAATATACCTTGTTGCGCCTTTGCGGCTGATATGTTGCAGGGTCTGTGCTAGGACAGAAGTCCCCTGAATTGATATAAATGTGTGAAACCAGCTGCAGAAGATCAATACGACTAACATATAGCTTCGTCAACCTTCGTACCTTAATTCTTTGCTGCGAAGTGAGACCAGCAAACTCCCAGCTTGCTTGGCTGTTATGGTTTTGTCCAGAAATTTCTTGACGTACCACTCTGGTGATTCCACAATGATGGCAGCTGGTTGACCACTTTCATTCTGTCGTCTGGACTGTTCTTCCCGCTGTCGTTCCTCCCTCCATCTGATATGCTCATCATTATACACCATCTGCCATTTTTGTTCAATGGGAAGGTTGGGCATATCTCCCAAGTCTCGTGTGCGCTTGACATTTTCAAATAAAGCCTCAATTTGTTCATCTGTCTCTGGGCGGGAGAATTGAAATGTTTCGCTGTTTTGATGTCGATGGTAGAAATGAGAAAGATGTGAGTGATGTGAGCCGGGCTCGGAGGATGTAAGTGAAGCTGCATATTTCGAATTTCGGTGACTTTCTGAACGGAAGGTCATTCCCGAAGTAGGCCGAACTGTTGCGTAGGCGCTTGCGTGGGGGAATTGGCCAAAATCCGTGTTTTGAGATCGAGGCGACGACGAGGCTTCGCTGCGACGAATCCGCGCCGTTTGTGGGTGAGGAGGAAGTGACTTGATGGATAAATCAGGATCATCATAAAGTGTCGATGAATCTGCAGTTGAAACCGAAGTAGTAGAGGAACCTTGGTGAAGGTGTTGCTCGTAGACCCTATCTCGTTCTCGTTTACTTCGCTGCATGGTGAACTTGTTCAATTCCGTGCCCGATGCGGTGAGGGCTGGATTTGTATTCGGTGCCGATATTCCCATCATACCATTAGATGTGGTCACTGAAATAGGTGAGCGAACAGGACCGGAGAGTTTGTCGTATGGAACTGATCGTTCGTCGAGGTCCTGGACAGAGACCGAGGATTGTCGAGGACGGGCCTTCTTCCGCCCAAATAGAGTGTCCATAGCCAGAGGCTTCCGCTTCTATCTCCCCGGAAAGTCGTTGTTGATGAAACAGTGAAAGAACAGAGCGCGTCTGGTAAGGGGTTCAAGGACGTTGACGACAAGACCCATTTATGATCGCAATTGTTGTAACAACAGCCGGCTGCCAAACATTGACCCCGACCACATATGTAAGTTCTCAAAGTTGTTCATTCACTGGACAGCTCTTTACTACATTTAGTGCGATGTATGTATTTCAGCGAATGTCTAGATTGGCGTTATAAAGGTTTGTTGATCTCATCAATCTTTATAGCACTGTCAACCAGAAAATAACAAGGACCAACAATCTCTTCTTCCTGCCGGACAAACCGTTGCCTTCACGGTCAACATGGCAGAGAACATATACAACAAAGGCACGCGGGTTTGGTTAGAGGATAAAGACCATGCCTGGATCTCTGCGGATGTTCTCTCAGTATCAAAAGCCACCGACGACACCATCAAGCTGGTCTTTGTAGACGAACGCGGCAAGGTTATTACTACTCAGGTCTTTTCTAGTCCATTTCTTGAATCACTTTTCTCAAAATCAGGAAATCACTCTCAGTACGACGGGGAAAGAAATCAAGGAAGGCAAAGAAGGTTTGCCACCGCTACGAAATCCACCCCTACTTGAGACCGCCGATGATCTTGCGACCCTCTCCCATCTTAACGAACCTTCAGGTGAGTTCCCTTTTTCATTTTTAAATCCAGTCCCTCAACTATATGCCCCAGTCCTCCATACCATCCGAACTCGATACGGACAACACAGCATTTACACATACAGCGGTATCGTGCTGATCGCCGTCAACCCATTTCAACGCGTTACTCTCTATGGCCCAGAAATTATACAAGCATACAGTGGTCGAAAGAGGGGTGAATTAGAACCGCATTTGTTTGCCATTGCAGAGGATGCCTACACAGCGATGCGAAAGGAAGGGATGGGGCAGACAATAATCGTGTCCGGGGAGAGGTGCGATTTCATCATACACTTCTCCTGAAATTCACTGACAACCATGCAGCGGGGCTGGGAAGACTGAATCAGTTAGCATTTTCCAACTTCAGTTTTTTGTGCACTAAAAAAACATTCTTGCTAGGCCAAGTTTATTATGCGATATCTTGCTTCCGTTAACCCCCCTGACTCATCCAAACCCAAAACGAAATTTTCTCTCGATGATTCAAGCGAAATCGAACGTCAGATCTTGGCTACGAACCCAATTCTTGAGGCTTTTGGAAATGCAAAAACCACCCGTAACGATAACTCTTCTCGCTTTGGCAAGTACATCCAGGTTCGTTCGTTTTTTTTGCGCTTTTGAACGCGCTCACAGAACTATATAACAGATATTGTTTGATGGAACGCAAGAGATCGTTGGTGCTCGGATCCGCACCTATCTCCTCGAACGTTCCAGGATTGTCTTCCAGCCTCTCACAGAACGTAATTACCACATCTTCTACCAGTTATGTGCGGGTGCGCCTTTGAAAGAGCGCAAGGACCTGGGGTTGGACGCAGACATTACCAAGTTCTACTACTTAAAACAGGGGGGCCCATCTTCAACTCCAATTGTTGGTGTGGATGATGCCGAAGAATTTCGCGCAACTCAGCAAGCACTCTCAACTGTCGGAATCAGCGTCGAGAAACAATGGGCAGTTTTTCGACTTCTTGCGGCACTTCTTCACCTCGGCAACGTCAAGATTACACAACTGCGGTCGGACGCTGCGATGGATGATAACGACCCGGCTCTCATGCTCGCCACGCGCTTCCTGGGCGTCAGCCTCGCAGAATTCAAGAAGTGGACGGTCAAAAAGCAAATCCAAACTCGATCTGAGAAGATTATTACCTCCCTCAATGCTGCTCAAGCGACTGTTGTCAGAGACAGTGTAGCTAAATTTGTCTATGCATGCATGTTTGAATGGCTTGTCGCCATCGTAAACGAAAGTTTAGCGGGGGAAAATGGGGATGCTGCAGAGCGTGCCGAAATGTTTATTGGCGTCCTTGATATCTATGGTTTTGAACATTTCCAAAAGGTTCGTCGTTACACGAACTTCGCAAAATGACTTCTTCCTAATACCATGCATAGAACTCCTTTGAACAATTTAGCATAAACTACGCCAACGAGAAGCTTCAGCAAGAGGTATTGTCGTTTTGCCTCTCTTCTTCAATTCTTTCGTTAATCTGTTATGCAGTTCAACTCTCATGTTTTCAAGCTTGAACAAGAAGAATACGTCAAGGAAGAAATCAAATGGAAATTCATCGATTTCTCAGATAACCAACCTTGTATCGATGTCATCGAAGGGAAACTTGGTGTGCTCGCCCTTCTGGATGAAGAATCTCGAATGCCGGCTGGTACAGATGCTTCTTTTTTGCAGAAGTTGAATACCCAGATCCTTGGCAAGAACGATTACAAAGCCGTGTTCAAGAAACCTCGCTTCGGAAATTCAGCTTTTACAATTGCTCATTACGCCTTGGATGTTACATACGAGGTGGAAGGCTTTTTGGAAAAAAATCGTGACACCGTACCAGATGAACAGATGGGGCTTCTCGCAGCTACGAAAAACCCATTTTTGAAAGAAGTTCTAGATGCAGCCCTTAATTCTACCAAGAGCATCGATGGACCACAACCTGTATCCCCAGCGTTTTCTGATTCTGGGAGCGGTGGATCCCGCCGTTCGTCACTTATCCCTGATCCCGGGCGGCAGTCCTTCGTCGCACAAACCACCCATACTGGCTCTCTAGCTAAACGTCCTGGAGCGGCAAACAAGAAGCCGACCCAAGGTTCGATTTTTAAGGCTTCTTTGATCGCCTTGATGGACACCCTCAGCACCACGAATGTGCATTATATTCGTTGCATCAAACCAAACGAACTGAAACGGCCATGGGAATTCCAACCCCAACAAGTTTTAGGCCAGTTGAGAGCCTGTGGCGTGCTTGAAACTATCAGAATTAGTTGTGCAGGGTATCCAACTCGCTGGACCTACGAAGAATTTGCGGAACGGTGAGACAATTCTGCCTCTAATTTTCATAATTAATTAAATCTATGTTTCTTAGTTATTACATGCTGGTTCCTTCCTCAGACTGGCAACCCATGATTCAATCAATGGATCTCCGGCGCCTTTGCTCCACCATCCTGGCCAAGACGATTGCAGACCCAGATATGTATCAGAACGGTCTAACTAAAATCTTTTTCCGTGCTGGGATGCTTGCTGCACTGGAGTCGTTCCGTTCTGATCGTTTAAATGCGATGGTCACTGTCGTGCAAAAGAACGTAAGAAGAATTTTGGCTGTGAAGCGGTATAGGGACCTTCGATCAGCCACCATAAAACTTCAAACGTGGTGGCGAGGAATCTTAGCCAGGAGATTTGTGGAGGGTATCCGTAGAGAAGTGTCTGCTGTGCGACTGCAGACTGCAATTAGACGCTTCTTGCAGAGGAAGCAATTTTTGGATGTTAGATTTGGGATCATTTTGTTCCAAAGCCGTACGTGCCGTTTCGTATGTCTTACACTAACATCAGCTGACTTAAAATTCTACAGGCGTGCGTAGCATTCAGAGCCGAAATCGATACATTCAGGAGAAACGCAGCTGTGCTGCTACCCTTCTCCAGAGTCTCCTTCGCGGCGTGTAAGTTCTCATCACTTATTGATTACATTTGCTGATTCAAAATTTCCTATAGACTCTCGCGTCGTGTATTTAAATCCGACGTGCAGAATGTCATATACATCCAATCATGCATTCGTCGACGCCTAGCTCGCAAAGAACTCAAAGCTCTCAAGGCAGAAGCGCGCTCGGTATCCAAGTTCAAGGAGATATCATATCGTTTGGAAAACAAGGTTATCGAACTCACTCAAAGCCTGCAAGAGCGAACAGCGGAGAAGAAAAAGCTTCAATCACAGCTTGTCGAGCTTGAACAGCAACTTCAACAGTGGGTTAACCGCCATGAGGAGGCCGATAACCGGGCCAAGCAACTACAGAACAACATACAGACGATCGAGATCGAACTTGCTCAACGTAGTGAGATGCTGTCGGCGAAGGCAGACGTCGAAAAGCGATTAGAAGAAGCTGTGGCAAGGGCCCTCGAGAAGGAAGCAAGTATCCAGAAACTCACGGATGAGATCATTCGTCAAGCTGCACAGCTTGAAGCGCAGCAGCGAACGATCGAGACCGCTCCCCCGCGTAATCAAGAAGA
>Ga0307513_10012171_pt1 | contig 10639 bp, 9 predicted proteins | sample 15_EM_MG_FD_202174 | JGI IMG/M metagenome (GOLD analysis project Ga0307513, IMG submission 202174) | Populus trichocarpa ectomycorrhiza microbial communities from riparian zone in the Pacific Northwest, United States - 15_EM | ecosystem: Host-associated > Plants > Roots > Unclassified | place...
CCATGAGGCTTGGGTGGTGTATTGTGCATATGAGGGTTGGGAGAGGACGGAAACGGCAAGAAAAGAATGGGAGGCGACGCGGGGTCAGCGCCAAAGAGAAGGCTCAGCGGAATCCACAAAGTTCACGGAACATTTGGATGGATAGACGCCCGTGCCGCTTGATGGATAATCTCGTCACCGGCGGTCGAGAGTTTGTGCAGACGAGCATCGGTTCTTACTATAGCCCAGATCCTGTTCCTCCTTCCGTTAATCTGCAACTTCCATTGCATGTTTCTCGTTGTTGTCCTCCCACCACTTCAATACTCCCAGCCCTTGATTTGCTATAGATCCCTTGTGTATCGCGTATTATATGGAAGCACGCTAATGTTTAAATGATTCACTTACAATGATGGAATATGGTGGCCGCTTCGCCTCTTTGGCCAGTTCAAGTCGCACACCTTCGAGCGCCTTGGGCGGTCCTGGTTCCTCATCGACAAATTCATCTGATTCTACGCAAAACCGAATAAAGTTTCCCGGGTCGATATAGAAGCGGTCCTCTTTGTCCCCATCGAGCAACTCAAGACGCGTTGATTCCTCCGGCATTTGGGGGGCCCAAAAGAAAGCTTGTTCATTTGGGTCGCTAGGTATAGACCAGGTCATAAGATGAGAGCACTGAGGGGGAAATCAAAGGGCACATACAATGTTGAAGGAAGAGGCAGAGAGTCCGCCGGGATCCAAATATCATCGAAGAATGTCATAGAGACTAACGAATATGGAGTAAACACCAAGCAAAATGGCAATATATAAAGTTCTCGCACCTCTTATACCCTCCTCTGTCGATGATTCCACCTTCCCAATCAGAACTTCGCTCACGAATGGCTTGAAGACCACCAGTCGAAACTCCACTAGGCTTAAGTGAGTGCCGTGAAGCTGGGGGTCACCTGTGTGGCCTACCTTTGTACCATAGGCATCCGTCGCCGTACCGTACTTTTCCTTCGCTACATTTCGTGAGATCGAACACAGTCACGCAGAGGCCGACATCATGCAGGACCCTATTGGCATATTTCTTGTTTAGTTCTCGTATCAGCACGTCATGAACCGGTTGTCCGAAAGTCGATGGTTGCAACGCGACCGTATCCTGCAGGTTGAGAACAGGTACAAACCCTAAGTCAATATCACGCTTGGCCATCGAAATGATTCCACAGACACGTATCTCCGAAAGTAGAAACATAATATTGTTTAGAAAGGAGAATAAGAGGGCAAGGGACGTGGCCAAAATAAAATACCACTCGATATAGGGTCTGAGTCCCCCGGAGGAAGATGGCACCTAATGGAGTTGAGTATGACAGAGAATTTAGTGGTCAACTATTCCCCTGTCAGCTCCAAGCACAGAACTTTCAAGGGGCTTCGCGAGGTTCTCTCCATAGAGAAGTCAATGACGTGCGGCGTCTTTATATCGGAGTAGCACCTTATACGCCACAAAATTTTGTAAGTACAAGCGTAATCGTATAGTGAGTGCGCGGGTCCATGTAAGATTTCTCGATGTTCCCCCCAACGGTGCAATAGAGACGTATCTAGCAGAGGATACAGCCATAGAGGGTATGGATTGGGTTTAGTTTGTGGCACGACTAAACAGGGCCAATGCACTCATGGTGGTAAGCGCGCTGCTGGGCCATCTCGAAGAGAACATCGAATGGCAAGCCCCATATGAGATATAACTCCCCATTCAAAGGTAAACGTCTTAACACATGGCCTGTGAGGCGAGAAAGCTGGAGGTCAAAAGTGTTGTAGCAAGAAGTTTGACCTCCACCATAACGCTCTGTGTGAGACACGGGCACTATTCCTTACAAACCGGAAGTAACTAGTACCACCGTTGGATGGATGCTTGCTGTTGACCTACAACGCTCTCCGAAGTGGGCACATTTGCCTCAACGAGTTTCTCTTGAAAGGTCCACCAAAGGAGAGTAATGCCGGTCATGACCTTGGCACCCAGGCCCAGGATGCATCATGTGACCGACCTCCCGACAATTTGACTAATGTTGTCACCTTAGGATAGGGAAAAAAGGACCGAACCGTGGAAAAGTAAAGCTATTATCATTATCTCCCTCGAGATCTAGCTCAGCCATTGAGATTACTGCACCAAACACTTGATGAACATGGCATATTGGACCTTAGGTAGAATGACAAGGTACCGATAGGCGTCGTATGACTGCGGCTTGTGACGGCAGCAGAGATATGAGTGGCATCGGCCGAGGGTTGCGGCTCGTCGCTTCAAGTCCCCAAGCTGAGATTCTCTACGGTGTACAGCGAGATGCAAAGGATTGTCCCGTTTTGATAGCCTTGTGCGCCAAACCCCACCGTAACCAATAACGGTGGGGGACCTTGAGCCAGAAGATATGGATAACGATAAAGGGGGTGAAGCGCTCCGTTACTGGATCAAGTCCAATATTTCAATGCTTTCGTGGTGTTCGGCAGCAAGGCTATCACTCAGTAATTTCCCTGGAGAAAAGGGTCCCCGGCAACGCCTTTCATTGGGCTATCATTCAATTTGAGAAGGGGGTGCTAGGTGGATAGCGCCGCCGTTCTCGGAAGCGATATTATCCGGTGTCACCTGGATCTAATGAAGCGAATGAAGCGAACACCGACCTTTTTGACGAGGCTATATCCCCACTCCACTAGAGTATCATCCAGGGGTCCCAAAAAGGGCACGTACGGGCGGACGGCTTGACAGCTTGTTTTTTTTCCCGACTTGCCTTCGACACTCTCAAGTCCTTACGCCCTCTAGAGCGCCAAATCCAAGGCATGTCAACTGGGATAGCTACCAACCTTCAGAGGGAGGTCTCAAAGACGTCTGCCGAGAAGGAATCGACCGGCGAAAACGTGGTGAACCAGTTCCCAGAGCTTCAGGATGCTTCTCAGGACGCAGTTCATGCCGCGATCCGTCCAAAGATAGACTATTCATCACTAGGTGCATTCTTTTGGTCGCTTGGAAGGTAGAAAATGCCGCTTGATTGATGCCGAGGGGTGAGGCTGATCGACTACGTCCTAGGCGGTTTGCCAGTCTCTGGACCCGACGATTCATTCTCGCCTTGCTGGTACGTGTCCTGTAGTATGTGGCTCCTGTCCTCGATCTTGATTTTTCTGCTATTGAGGCTGGACAATTGCTCTCCTTATGCATCACCTCCACAAGCGTTATCACGACGGAACTCGTTAAACGAGAATTCAATCTCCCTACTACGCAAACGTTCTTCTTGTGAGTACGGGGACTGTAGATGATGTTTGGGCACTTAACGCAGGCACTAGATACGTTGGCATTTTCCTGATCTATACACCGTATACAATCTACCAATGTAAGCTTTCAATCTTCTTCTGGGAATATATGCCAATTTCTCCGAAGATGGGTTCAAAGGGTGGGGCAAAATGATTTTCAAGGACGGATGGAAATGTATGCTCTTCTTCTCAGTCCAGAACCGCAACTAACTTGCTGTAGACATTATACTGGCTGCAGCCGATGTCGAGGGAAACTTTATGGCGGTCAAAGCATTTCAAGACACCAACCTGCTGTCCGCTATGCTTCTGGACGCGTGAGCACAAGCGATTATGGCATCGACTCGGGCAATGAAAACCCTTGTAGATGGGCTCTGCCGGTCTGTATGATATTCACATGGATTTGGATGCGCACAAAATTTCATTGGACTCAGTACCTGGTGGGTTCTGAGAAAACTCAATGGCATAAACTTGACAATCCCTCCAGGGAGCTATTGTTTCCATCGTTGGAATGGGACTTCTGGTCGCCTCCGACCAAATACAGTCAGCAGATGGTCCTGGTCAATCGTATATCAAAGGTAATATGTTGATGATCGCTGCGGCTACGTGCTACGGGTTTAGTGGGTGTCTCCTAGGTCTTATAGATCACTTCTCACGATATCTGTACTTTAGCAAACGCGACGGAAGAGTTCTTCGTCAGAAGGGTGCCTCTATACCAGGTGGGTCTCGCAATGGTTCACCTTATGCCATTGACATTGGTAGGTCGTCGGACAAATGGGTATGTGGGGCATGATCATCAACGGCATCCAAGCCTCCGCCCTCGAATACAAGGGGATGAGGACAACGCCGTGGAATGGGGAAATCAGTAAGCGCGATCTTGCTATGTCTGTTTTCTGCTGACTATTTTCCGTAGTCGGTTTTATCTTTGTTTACACATTCACTATGCTAATCTTGTACAGTGAGTGCCTGTTAGATTACGGAATGTGAGCTGACACTGTGTAGCGGTCGCGCCGTTGCTCTACCGCATGGCGTCCTCCACTTTCTTCAATCTGTCCATCCTCACCAGTGATTTCTGGGGTCTTTGCTTTGGTAAGTTCCGGAGTCCAACGGAGTTGGCGGCGGATGCTGACAGCCCCACGAACAGGGTTGGGCCTCTATGTAAGGATCTGGCCACGGAATATACTCAGCTAAACCCATTTATAGGGATATAAACCGTATTGGCTGTACTTCGTCGCGTATGTGGTCGTACTCGCTGGCCTCATTGTGTACTTTTGGCACACTGCTCGTGCGTTTCGATTCACCCTTCCACCGCCTTTGTGCTAATTGAGCTCGACTCGCAGCTGAGGAGGGTACCTATAATGCAAAACCTCCCCGATATGTCACAACACGTTCCGCGAGGAAGCAAGTGGACCCAGAGAGTCAGGAGGCCCAGTGGTAGAGAGGAAGATGCGCGTGTATACACGGCCCGTATCAACTGTACCATGCCCATATTCTTGATATGTAGTTACCTTTTGAATTGAAGGCCCAGGTCCTGCAACATGCCGCCGCACGTGCATGATAAGCCGTATGTCAGTTCAAGTCGGAGCCTGCCGTACGCACGAGCCAACAAAGAAGACAATTTACAAAGGTCAGTAGACCCTTGGAGAGATTGTTATGAGCGGAAAATGTGTCCCGTCCTTCGAAAATGTTGGATGACGAATTTACTGGGCAGTTTGACTCACTCTGATGCGTGGCAGAATGCCGGGTCCAACTCTGGATGGGAAGGACGCCACGGGGGACTGCACATGACGGTTAGATCCCGTAGAGGCCGTTGGGAGTGGATGCATGTGTCCCTTCCACCTGCCTGGAGTCGGGCTCCAGAGGTGTTACCCCGGTGTCCACTGGAGAAGCAGCATCCGCAAGAGATGGGCGGTGGTTAGGGTTGTTCGAGGGATCTCCGACGGACTGGGTAGCGAGCTGTGGCGGCGATTGCCACAAAAAAGACGTGATGGAAGTCTAAACTTTAAACTTTAGCCATTCATTATGATCGAAAGATATCGAACTTGCTTGTTCTCAAACTGGTGTTCTTTAGAGTTCTAGGCCTAGGCCTGAGACTAGAAAGGAAACGGTATTCAAAATTCTCCATTCGCGGGACTGAGGTCCGAAACCGCCGGATGCGGGGAGCTTTCAAAATTGGAAGATCCACCTCGCCAGGGTCCAAAGTTGCACATCCACAATGCTCTTCGTGTCGAACAATATTTTCTAGATTCGCGTGAATGTGTATGTGTCAGGGACTATCCGGCCTTTCGGTGTAAGTGGCAAGCAGCCTCTTGGAGGCCTGGAGGTGAAATTTTCACCAGAAAAGCATCGAAGGAACCACTTGATGCGCCTCCTTCCCGCTTCTTATTGCGCGGCGAGTCGGGGGGTTCGTTCGCCATTGGATCTCATTCGTATTATTGACGAACGCGAGATAAAAGCGGAGAGAACATGATAGCGGTTAATTAGAACACTCTCTTCGCAATTTTGAAGGATCCGTTCTTTAGACAACAAAGCGCTTCGGTATTTGTCAAACACGGCAGGTTCCGCTGAGAGGAGCCAAAGGCGCAGAAGGTGGATAAGCGATGTGTACTAAGTCGTTTATTCGGTCAATAGTGGCCGTTGCGAGATGAAATGCTGAGTAGTCGTGCCGATAGCGCACTAAATTGTGACCATGTACGGTGGCGTTGAGACGGCGATAAGAAGGGAGAACACGATGATACGGTGCATTTTCCTGGTTGAAGGTTCCGATGGCTGTGGACCCGAGATCCCAAGGGCATTGGGAACTGGTTCCTGAGCAAGCGATATCCCGGGCGGCCCTCAGCCAGTACCATCGTCCATCACCTCTTATTATCGAGCATTCCTACTGGGAGTCACGATGCCTCGGGTGTACGCACTTCCTCATCAATGCGGTCTCCAAACTGCCTTTGTGTTGCGGAGTCGAGTAAAGAGGATTCCTTCTGGTTTGCAGTATATAGCCCTGCAAGTTTATGGCTGCTCCCCTCACCCACTCTTCCTGTATTCTACATCCAAGGTGACTGCAGACGTTATCCACCGACGCGCGATAGCGGGCTTGCATAGCAAGGTGAGTGTATCAATTGGTTCTGACGTGGAGTGGTTGTATTTCCTTCGCCACGTAAGGCAGTCCGCAGCTGTAGTATGCATGGGTGGAGTGTAGCACCATACGGCGCCCTAGTCTTAACCTTTCGAGACGTTGCCCACGGTGCTCCTCTTTCCTCCGATCGACTGAAAACTCGGTTACATACCACACGACACGTGATTGCCCGACCGTGGCGGTGGAGAATATATTGTCCACATGTCCTCAATTAATCATACCAGATTCGAATCTGGCATTTGGACGTTGACGCCCAAGGTTACGCCCTCATACATGCTTATCATATCTCTTATCATCTCCTTTTTTCATTCCTCGGCATGAGGCGGTGCCCGATCGGGCCGGGGGCGCGTGGCGAAACAACGGGGGTTGCCGTGGCGCCAGAACGCTTCGACATGTACTATAAACAATAATATAACATCTATTGCAGTTCGATCGTACACGGTAATCAGCCCAGAGAGGGAAGGAGCCATAGCATAGTGGAAGGTAAACGCTTGGGTATACCACGCATTATAGACACACGACACAGCTTTCGTGGAAGTCCAGGTTTCGGGTCCGAGTAGATACAAAGGTCGTAGAAGGTCGTAGAAGGTCGTAGAAGGTCGTAGAGTAATGCGATGACGCCTCGATGGGCAAATAGCTAGTTCTAGAAAGCCTTCTTCCACTGGGCCATACAAAATGATACTCACATTTTATTCATCGGTGATACCTACCTTATCTACTAGCTTCTAGGTGATTATTCAAGCCCACCCTGTTTGTGCGTTCATTAAACAAACAAATAACGTCGGCGAACTTCGACCCAACCACCACCTCCACTCACTTGACCTCTGTGTCCCATAATGACCAGCGTACAAGATGTCTCTCATAGTACCATTTCCGCATCCAGTCCAGAGGCCCTCTCAGATATGACCGTGTCCTCATGGGCCCACCTAAGCTCGGGAACGCCCTCCGTGTCAATTACTGACTACGATAACGAAACAACTATCTCATGGACGCCTCCTGGTACCAGATCGTGCGTAGCGCACCCGTGCCTTTACTTGTGACGACGAAAGATGATGATCTCATTTATCAAGATCACCGGCTTTGACTGCAGAGCGAACAGGGGAGGCACCAATCAACCAACATTCTAACATTCCGGTGCTCATTCCCCTTCTCTCGGTTGTTGGCGCTGCTCTTCTCTTCGCTGTGAGTCCACTCGCATTCCACCAAGAAACCATACCATCGAAGCAGGGTGCACATTATATTGTACTTCACCTTGTCTTGTAATTATCGTTACTTATGTATTCCGGACTTTAGGTGTTTATAATCATTACACGGGTCCAGAGGCGGAGGCGAGCCCTCGCCGCCCACAGGCGCCGATATTCATGGGCAGCAGCTCACAAATACCGCTGGGATACCCAGCCTACTTACCGAGATATCGAAGCGAGTGAGGGTACTGAAGCGTTCGTCATTAGACCTTGGGACTCTAACCTTATCTAACCCCGGTTGCGACAGCCCTCCTGCTTACACCTTAGCACCTTATGCCTTCGCACCCCCAACGCCTGTCCCCCGCGTCATGACACATGACAGACGTGGCACTGCCTTCTAGTGACCGACGATCTGAGTTCCAGGAACTGAATCATGCCATATGCTTTTGCTCATATCATCCGGTCTCCTGTCTCCTCTCGGTGCTGCAATTTCTCTAGAGTTTTAGGAGTATAACGAACTATTGGTGAACGCGGTGGAATCTCGGTGCTGTTCGCCCCATGGGCACAGAGAGACCCGCAGGTTCTGGTTGTATAACAAGAAACATAATCCGAGGTAATTCTCTCTATACTGCTTCGTGTCTGTAATGGTGTTTCATTGATCATGTATCAAGCCTGATAAAATGTTTCCAACATCTAGGTTGAAACGGAAGTGGGAGTCAAAATGGGCTGTTCCTGGCAAGTGTGTACACCTTTCCAAGTAACAAGTAATAATTGTTTCTTTTATTCTTTCTATCCATCTGGGCCGAGCTTCGACCTTGGAGGGAATGTTTCAACCCGTCTCCTTATGAAAGCGATCGAACTCTATCATCACCCCAACTTCCTTTGTTAATGGTCTTCTTTTTGCTTTAAGGAGACGGTCACCACCAAACTGTCACTCAGGACCACGGGTGGAGAGATACTGTATTCGAGCCACTATCGTGGTATCTGGCATCTCACGCCTTCTTTGACTGCGAATCCGGTGTACGTCGCCACTTAGGGGTTCTCCAACAGTAGAGAAGGTACCTTGGATCAGGCTCTGGGTGAGGATCAGGCTCTGAGCAGGTGTTCCAGGGTTGCTCCCTCGGCAGGCTCCTGCGAAGACTATATAATGCCCAGTATTTCTCACCTGGGCCCCAACGAACGATGAGCCTCCTTCAGAATCTCGAGCCAGCCGCCGTCAAGGCCTTTTCGATTCCTCATAACCCCCCTCCTGCGGTTATCTCCGACGTGAAAGGCGTTGCCTCCTACAACTGGGTGGACAACCGAGGTGTCGTATCTTTGGCAATCCCAGGTAAGTTCCCTCCCACAACTGGGTTGCATGTGCGGGCCTGATCCCTCGAGATAGGCTCGCCCGGACTCTGGAAAAACCCTCGCCTTCCGCTCCGTGTTCCTGCAGATAGCGGGACTGTTTTCGTCGACCAGAATGCTGCACGTTGCGACAATCTGGATACATCGCCACTCACTCCTCTTTTTCTTGCGGTTGATGAGGTTTCACCAGCCTTGGATTACAATGCGCTGGACCTTGTCAGCGACCGAAATAATTTGAGGAAACTTCTGCGGTGGGCAGGAGGGACGATGGACAAGGCGTTCCGCATCGACGTCGAGCTCGCTGGCACCAAGACCATGGTTTTTTCACGCTGCGAGGAGAAAACTACTGAAACCATTCCACCTGGACAATTTCGAGGCTTTGGTCACACGTTTGAGCATGCAGTCACAAACACCGTAGTCCAACATGCAACGGGCCACCACCGCATCATCACATATGTACGTTCAAAGCTTCCTAGAAGAAGCCGCAGATTAATTACTTGTTTAATCCAGGATTTGGCCGGCCTCAAGGTGCTTCTGCGTTTTGAAGTAGACGCTTGTGTACCCAGTGTATCCGACCTTGCCGATGCTTTGGGTGGATTTGGTTTGTCCTCTAGTACGTCTACGTCCAAGACCTCGGAGCTCAAGACCACTGCTGTGTCCGCCTCGAGTTCCGCAACTATTGCTACCACCCCCATCCCCATCCGACCCACCGGCACACCTCTTGTCACCCAAGGTAATCTTGTGGAGCTGAAGACTATGAGCCAAAACAAAACCGTCACTTGGAACGAAGTGTACCCGCAGCTTCACCTCTCTGGCACTCCACACCTCTACGTGGCCAAGCATTTCAAAGGCTCTTTCACGACTGTGGAGAGATACGACCTCCACGGTTCCAACCTTCGTCTGCACGCGAAAGCGGCGGAACAGGGGCTTGGCAAACTCGTCCAGTTGCTTGAAGAGCTTTCATCGTATTTACAGGAAGCTGGCCCTGGTGTTGGCTTCGCATTGTTCGGAAGTGTGAGCGGTGATCTGAAGTTGTATCGGAGAAAGAAGGACACTGGTCGTGGATTGACCAGGGATATCGTTGCGAGATTCACCTGAATGTTGCAATCTTCCATGTGACAATATAAACGCTTCTCAATCTCGGAATGAATAAAGGTCAAACTCCCTAACGTGTTATGCGGGGATGAAAAAACTGTGCATAAAATACAATCCAGCCAAACAGTTAGACAGACTAATTACAGTTCCCCACAGTGTGTAACCAGAACCGTGGATGCTGGCTCACCACCGAGTCCTAAGATTGGGACTTCTTCGCCTTTTTGAGTTGCGTGCTCTGCGGCCTCTTCTTGAGGAGTTACAACCCCCTCCTCACCTAAGCCCGGTACTTCTTCTATATTGTACTCGCCTTTGATGATCTGCTCGGCTTTCCGCTCCAAGTTTCCAAGAACATGGTCGAAACCAACGCCGACGTCCTGAACAGTGGCTTGAAATTTTTCGAGAGCGAAGACAACGGTATTGATCGAGAGCTCTGGATGCGTTGAATTGAAAACGGTGCGGTAGATATCTCCCCAGCGCTTCCCCGCTGCGGACAAATGTCAGCAAGAGGGCGGCAAAAAAAACTCCTCAGACGTACTCCTTGCAAGGTCGTGGTACCTTGTCCAGTCATTCACAGTAACGTCATCTAGCCATGCATAGTCCAACCCTAGGTCAGCTTGAGCTTCATCGGCAAAGCCTT
>Ga0307513_10012173_pt1 | contig 10638 bp, 8 predicted proteins | sample 15_EM_MG_FD_202174 | JGI IMG/M metagenome (GOLD analysis project Ga0307513, IMG submission 202174) | Populus trichocarpa ectomycorrhiza microbial communities from riparian zone in the Pacific Northwest, United States - 15_EM | ecosystem: Host-associated > Plants > Roots > Unclassified | place...
TTTGCTGGGTGGTTGTTAGAGAGGAGGAGGAGACTAAAATCTTTCGTGGTTCTTTTTTGTTACAATTACAACAGTCATTCTACTTTACTTTTGTCCTGTCAAGTCTATTACAAGAACACTTATTTTTTAAAATCCTTTTCAAAGGGCGGTAAAATCTATTTTTAAAAGTATATTTATTTTTTAAAAATATTAAAAAATATATTTTTTAATATTTTATTTTATAATTTTAACTTCTTGATGTTAAAAATAAAAAAAATTTAATTTTTTTTTATATTTTTTAGATAAAAATACTTTTAAAAAATATCATACATTATAATATCAAATACGTCAAAGCGATTTTAAATGGTTTTTCACTTCAAAATGTATCAAATTAAAGTTTTTTAAATGTTTTTAAATGATTTTAATGTATTAATATAAAAAAATATAAAAAATTTATTTTAATTAGAAAATATTTTAAAAAATACAATGCATCATATTATCAAATATACACTGATCTGAATCAAATGCATTACTTAATTCTTTTTATTTCCATCTAAAAAACAGAGGGGTGAAGATAGTTAAACATAAAATATTTTATTTTATTTTTATTTTGAAATGTTATGAATTTATTGAGAAATGTTTTTTAAATACCAATTTTTTAATATATATCTTAATTTTTATTCTTTCAATAAAATATATATTTTTCCCTCTATATATCTATTTTTTATATCTTGAAACACTAAAATCAAACTCAACTAACACAATAGAATTTTCCTCATATGTGTTACTTTAAAAACCTCAAAATATTTATAGAAATATGCATCAATAGAATTAATTAATTTGTAACTAGCCCATATTTAAACTTTAGGAGAAGGCATTTTCTAACCTATTTAGAAATATGGTTGCGGTTGCTTTTTAAAGTGCTTTCTACTCAGAAAAACATCAAAATAATATTTTTTTTTTATTTTTTAAAAATTATTTTTGATATTAGCATATCAAAATGATTTGAAAACATTAAAAAATATTAATTTAAAATAAATAAAAAAATAAAAAAATTCAAATTTTTTTTAAAATGCTTTTAAAACACAAAAACAAAAAATAAGTTAAATTTAAAAGAAAAACGTCTAACAATATCTTAAACATAAATAATCAAGTTTTATTAGGTTATGAAGTAACACTTCTCTGTTTAAAAGGTTTGATATCTATAATTTAAGAAATATTTAGTTCTCTTAAATTAAATGTGATAATATAAAAAATATAATAGTTTGGTTGATGATGATTTATCAATACAATACTCGTAACTCAAAAAATATATTAATTTTGTATAAATATTGAAAGGAAATATATAATAGATAACATATAATTTTTTTAAGCTATTATTGAAAATATCATTATTTCATGTTTTGCTAAAAAAAAAAAAACCTAGTCAAATTTATGTTGTGCAAATATCAAAACATGATTTGTGAGCAGATTCACAACAACACGGGAGCCCATTCACAAGTATATTAAAAAAAAAAAGAGTTTAACAAAAAAAATATTAACGAAGATAACATTGTAATTTATATAGTTTTCTAACTGGCTCGGCTATATTGCGGTCATACTACAACATTTTACCAGTATTTGTTTGTTTTTATGTTTTAAAGAGCTTTATAAAAAAATTAATTTTTTTATTTTATTTTTTTATTTTAAATTAATATTTTTTTGATGTTTTTATATTATTTTGATGCGCTGATGTCAAAAATAATTTTTAAAAAATAAAAAAAATATTATTTTGATATATTTTCGAGTGAAAAATATTTTGAAAAACAACTGCAACCACACTTCCAAATACGTTCTTAGTATATGTTATGATGTAATGTAATTTATTTCCTCTATTATTGGATTCTCCTCCAACATGAGGACTTTGGAAGGGCATCTCTTATATGGTTAAGTGGGGTAACTCAAACATGATTTATGAAAGTGGTGAGGGTTATACTTGAAAGTAATCTTTCTTTTGTCACTCTCATTTTCAAAGTGTATGATTACTCCTCTATGAAAATTTGCATTTTAAGCTTATGCTTTTCTCTTTATAAGAGAATTGCACTACTTGTTTGGATTTTTATCATAATAATTAGTTGTAAATTAGATAATTGATTGTGCAATTTTTGTTGAACGTAAAAATATATCTAGGTGTTGTTAAAGTGTTTTCTAACAAAAGAAAATTAAACCATATGATGGTTGACTCGATATAAACTTTATTTTTGATTTTAAACTAAACTATGTAAAAGTTGCTTCGAGTTGATTCAATTGACTTGGTGGGTTTAAAAGCAATAAGGACTACTAGTAAAGACATGGTTTGACCTAAAAAAATCCAAGATGATATTTTAAAAAAATATATTGAGACGGTGACACATTTGACTCTACTGTGTTTAATAACTTTTTTTTGTAAACTATTTTTTACTTAATCATATGATAAAAAAAATAAGCACTTGTAAAATTGAACATCAACCAATATCAAGATATTTATTTGAAATCATGATGACCCCATATAAAACAAATTAAAATAAATTATGAAGTTCAATTTTCAATCAACCGAAGTTAACTAGCCGAACTCGTGACCCGGGTCATGTACTCCACTGGGTTTAATAGTTATTTTTTTTCTGAAACTATTTTTTATTTAACTATACAATAAAAAAATAGATGTTCGTAAAATTAAGCAATAATTAAATGTCTAGACATTTTCTGAAACCACAATAAATTTATATAAAAAAAACCAAAATAAATTATGAACTCTAATTCAAAATCAACTAAATTCTGAAGGATAAAATTTATAAGAAGTCAACAAAAATCTAATGTCGAAGGACTAAATTGATAAAAGAAAGAAATAAAAGATGAAAAAAAGCAAGCTAGGCCAGACGCACAAGCCTAGGTGCCCTAGCATGTTTGGGCCTTAAAAAGCTCGAGTGTGTGGGTCTAAGGCAAGCCCACGCTCTTGGCCCATCTTTAATATTTTATTTTTGAAGGGTATTTGTTTGGAAAAAAAAATGACATGTTGTCTGTTGTGGCAGATGACACGTTATATATTCCCCAAAATCTGACCATCATTGTCGCACGTCACCTGCGCGGCGTCCGTTTGATGATTTTTGTTTTCGTTTGATTGTTCTTTGAGTTCTTGGGAGTCGCCACCTAGTATTTAATTGAGGGTTACTAGGAAACCCAAATGTACTAGTCTTGTAAGAGATTCACGGGTAAGGGACTGGTTGTAGTTAGGGAAGGTATTAGCACCCCTAACGCACCCTACTTGAGGTAAGCTGCTTCGTGACTTTGATGTGTTAAAGAAGTTTAAAAAATTATCTTTTCATCGAATATTAAAAATACGACTTACATATAAATTCGTAATCCTTTATCGTGAGCAAATCAAAATATTAAATTCTTCTTTTGCCTTTGCGATTTTATCATAAAATAAATAAAAAAATAAAAACATCCATTAAACAAATACAAACACACACATTCACTTTTACTATATATATATTACACACACACACTACAAATTATAAAAATTCAAAAACTAAACAAAAATTACATTAAACAATTTAAAAATTACAAAACAGCCCCTAAAAAATCCTGGAATTGCCGGGAACGGTTATGTGAAGCCTCAAGAACAGCAGGAATAGTGGCGGCGCGTCTTCTCTATGCGCCGCCGCTAGAAAACCCAGGCAAGTAGGGGTCAGTCACAGCTTCCTCCCCTCTTCCTGTCCTCGCCGGTGTGACCTGCAAAACACCCAAAAACACAATAGGCAGTTGATTTTAGTTTTTCTTTCCTTTGTTTTCAGATCTGCTTCTCTTTCTCTTCTTCTTCGCTTCGAATCTGCTTCTCTCTACAAATCGGTTCTTTTCTTTTTCTTTCCCATTCTTCTCTGTTTCAGGTGGCGGCAAGACAAAGGGGGCCGCCGGCTGCTAGGCTTTTGACGGGTCTGGCCGGCGGAGATGGAGAAGAGATCTGCTGTCGCCTGCGACTGCTGGAGCTGTTGTGGAGATATCACCGGGGAAGGCCGGTTTGTGGTTCTGGTGTTGCTTCTCTATTACCGTCAGTGGAAGGGTTGAGGGAAAACTGAGAGAGGAGATGGACGATGGAGAGGGGAACTTGTTCAGTTTTGGAGGAGAAGGGAGTGGGTCTGTGGAGGCTGGTTTACAAAGATGGAAGGTCCACTGGTTGTTGGCTCTGGTGAAGAAGAAGATGGGGCGGTTGTGGAGGGAAATGGGGCTGCTTTGTTGTAGGTTGAAGATGAGGTTGGCTGTTTGTAGAGGGAAATGCTGAGGGGAGATGAGAGCAGTTGAGAAGAAGATGGGCAGCGGCGGCCGGCTTTGGTTTTTTTTTTAGTCTCCGGTTTTTTTGCAAAAAAAAGAGGGGCTGTTTGTGTGCAGAGAGGCTGTTTGTCAGTTATGGAGAAGCCAAGTGAAGGAAACTGGCGATGGGAATGGAGGTCTGGTGGAGGGCTGAAGGTTTCGGTCAGCTGAGGGGAAAACGAAAAGGAGTCAGGGGTTTTTGGGTGCAGGGGATAAAGGCAAAAAATCCCAGAAGGAGGCTGCGGCTTGAGAAAGGGAGCGACAAGGGAAGAAGAAAAATAAAAAATCAGTGGGGTACGACTGCTCTTTTGTTTGGCTAAGTGGGGGGCGTTGTTGGCTGGTTTGAAGGAGATGGGTTTTTAGGGTTAGGTTTTTTTTGTGTTTTTCTCTAAATGTGCAACATTGCCCCCCCTTGTGTGTGTTGTAGAGACTTGTATTTATAGGTAAAAATATTGCTAGGTTTCCAAACTTGGTCCCTCAACTTCTTTCTTTTTTTTTGTGTAAAATTTGATTTCTTATTATTTTGGATTGTCTTATCAACATCGCCTCGAATGAAGAAAATCGGTGATTTTTAAAAATAACGCGTTAAAAGTCGAACGCGTTCCAAAGATCTTTGAAAATTTAAATTCTTTTGAGACGATGCTAAAAATGCTAAAAATAATGCAAATATATTAAAAAATGTATTTTTTTGGATTTTTGTTGTTTTTCGCTATTTTTGGATTTTTTCTGAAAAATTATCAAAACATGGGTCAAAATTGGGTAACAACAGATGCCCTCTCTTTACCATGCTTACGAAGCAAAACTCCTCAATGTTTTGCATAGTAAGCTTTATAAAGAAAACTTGTCTTCCTAACTTGCTGAATATCCACTCATCTAAAGACCTTACTCTTTCTCTTTTCCTTCTCTTTTCTTTCTCTTCTTTCTCTCTCCTTTTCTTTTTTGTTAACTTGAGATCCCATCTAACGACCTCCTTTAACCAAAACCAAAGAATGTGTGTAGCTCGGTCAACCTGAAATCCTATCTGGCGATTTCCTTTAACCAAAGCCACCTGAGATCCCATCTGGCGACCTCTTTTAACCAAAACCAAAGAATGTGTGTAGCTCGGTCAACCTGAAATCCCATTTGACGATTCCATTTAACCAAAGCCACCTGAGATCCCTTCTAGCGACCTCTTTTAACCAAAACCAAAGAATGTGTGTAGCTTGGTCAACCTGAAATCCCATCTGGCGATTTCCTTTAACCAAAGCTACCTAAGATCCCTTCTAGGGACCTCTTTTAACCAAAACCAAAGAAAATGTGTAGGTCGGTCAACCTGAAATCCTATCTGGTAATTCCCTTTAATCCAAGCTACCTGAGATCCCTTCTGACGACCTCTTTTAACCAACACCAAAGAATGTGCGTAGCTTGATCAACCTAAAATCCCATCTGGCGATTTTCTTTAACCAAAGCTACCTGAGATCCCTTTTGGTGATTTCCTTTAACCAAAACCAAAGAATGTGTGTAGCTCGGTCAACCTGAAATCTCATCTAGCGATTCCCTTTAACCAAAGCTGCATGAGATCCCTTCTGGCAACCTCCTTTAACCAAAACCAAAGAATATGTGTAGCTCGATCAACCTGAAATCCCATCTGGCGATTCCCTTTAACCAAAGCTACCTAAGATCCCTTCTGGCGACCTCCTTTAACCAAAATAAAAGACAATATGTAAAAAGTGGTCTCATTGTAATGGGTGACCTACACAGGTGAAAATAATGTGAAGTGTGGTCTCATTGTAATGGGTGACTTACCTAGATGGAAGAATGTGAAGTGTGGTCTCATTGTAATGGGTGACCTACCCAGATGGAAAAAAATATGAAGTTGATCTCATTGTAATGGGTGACCTACCCAGATGGAAAGAATGTGAAGTGTCAAGTGAAAAAAATAGGACTTACTTGGCGAAGTCTTGAAGGGATGACAGGAGAAGGGCTGGAAAACTTGGTGCTTCTTGATAATTCCCGATCGCAGGGTTTGAAAACTCGGGTCTTCTCAATTGCAAGGTTGATCTTGTCATTTCTTTGAGATTTTCCTAATGGTAGGGTTCATCTCATCTTCTTTTTATTCCATGATCAAAACTGATTCTTTATTATCATCAACGCAATGCTTCTTTCTTTTTCCACAATCTTGCTGGACCTCATTGAGGATTTTTCCTGTAACAATTCAAAAACAATTGTGCAATGTTTTGAGGTTAGATGACATGCATGCATTCTTACCTGATTTGGAATATAGGTCCCCCTTCTTTGATCTTCCATCGTCATAAGGTGCCTTTGTTTGCATTCCGAAGCCTTCTTTGTCCTTCTGATTTTCCAGCTTATTCATGCGCTAGCCATCCACTCAGCTGTAAGTGTCGTGCCTATAATGCGCTGTCCGCGATGATTACTCTTCTCATTGTTTATCAAGCATGAGTGTGCCCCCAAGTGTGGTGTTGTTTGATTCATCATGAATGAGCTTAACCGATCCTTCATCTCCTGGATTATCTTGAGAATTGTTCTCTCATTGATTGTGCGCATCGTGCCAACACCTATCAAGACTGTCAATCAGTCATAAACTTGCCTCAAGCTAAAATAATACTCTTCAAGTATATGTTATCACCAGTCTTCTTGGAAACTATCTAGTTGTCTAGATATGCATCTCATAGCTTGCAGTACAAGGCTCATCGTTGTAAGCTTAATGTTCTTCTCCATTGATTTCTTTCATCTTGTCGAATCAGATTGTGAAAAGAAATGCATTGGCATCATCAATGATGTTCATTTTATCACCCGTATTCATGCGATGAAGTGCGCCTTTGAGCTCCAAAACAGATGGTCCCACAGTCAGTCTTGGTGGTGTACATCTTTCTGACATTCATTCAAATGCAACTATGCGATAACATCTATCATAGCCATGTTTCAAAGGGTAACCCCAAGATGAAGATAAAAAGTTGTCCCTCAAGTGCAGTGTTGTTTTCAATTGCTATTGGAGTTCACTAGATCATGGACTGTCTTTGAATAATAGTGTCCCTGGTGTGATCTGAATGTGCTCATTCATTGATTATCTTTCTTTAAAACACATTGTCCCCCGTCACCGATTCTTCATTTAATCATCTTTCTTTGCCCCCCAGCTGAGCTGAATGTGCTCGTTTTTCCTTTTCAGGGTCCACTGTATTGCCCATGGCTGTCTCAACTTTTCAAGGAGTGTTGAGAAGAGTTGATGTCATTTTTGTCACGGATTTCGCAAACTCGATCAATGTTTTTTTTTTATTTGACAATCCTTCTTGTTCTGGAATGAAATCTCATATTTCAAAGATCATGTCTATTAAGTCTAATTGTTGAAATGAAATCAGAGAGATATCTATTTTGAAAAAGATTTTGAAAATCAAGCTTCTTTGATAAAAAATCCAACACACGTCATTCAAAATATATAATCCTTTGATTGTCTTGTATTTTGAAAACTGAAATTGACCCGTTGCAAGATTAAAATGACTTTTTTTTTCATGGTTTTTTGTATCCATTTTAAACTCTGATTTTGGGTATATCTTTTTGATGGTATGTGGTGAGGTGACCTTCTGTGGATTTCAAGAAACAAGATGTTCAAGTCAAAACTTGAGGCTTTATCAAGAAAGATTGTTTCTTTTTTTTAGTACCAATTTTATCAACATGCATAATAACCAGTAGCTTAATTCATGAAGTCACGACCCTTATAGAAAAGCTCTTTCAGTTTTGAGAGCGCCATTTATCAGTTCAGATTGCTTACTTGATCGAAAATGGATTTTAAAAACACGTAATGCAGGCTATGGTTCATGGCTATGAAAGAAAGGGAAATTCACAAGCTCAAAAAGGTGTTTGAGGGTTTCAAAGAATTAGGATCAACATCAACTATTCATCAATTCTCTTTCTCTTGTTGTCTTTGTAGAGAAAGTGACATATAACCTTGTTAACCTCAAAGATCAGAATTCTCTTAACATAGATCATAAATCAAATCCAACTTCTTCCTTGATGAATAACCAATCTAATCATTAGAGGCTTTATCATTGATACCAAAAGACAATGTTTGTAACTCAATATTTTTTTTTATGGTTTTGACTTTTGGCGTATGCTTTGTCTTTTCTTAATTAAAACCTCTTTTGCTCTTTCTAGACTTGATAGGCGTTCTCCTTCCTTAATCTTTGACTTGCCTTTAAGTGTTGGCAATTTCCACTCTTTTTTTTTCATAGCCTTCCTCAAAGTTTTCTCACATGCCCCCAGTCTATGGTTTCTTTCTTTTAGCCCTCTCTTAATTGTTGGACTTTTGTTCTTAGCCTTCCCCTTATCCATTGATTCTAACATTGTCTTATCTTTGCAAACAAAAATATCTTATTTGCCCCCAGTGTGGGGTGCGATCCTGGTCAGGGTTTCTTGAAAGAAATATTCTATCAGGCTCAAATGGGGACCACAAGGGATATAATCTTTAGAAAGTGAAGGGATAACAAAAATGGCCGTTTCTCATTTCAAGCAAGGTCGTTAGAACCAATAAATTTAGACCTTATCCAGTGTAATGATTTGGACTTGTAAGAATCATGATTCGCAAGTCCATAACTACTGAATCCACTACATGTAATTATGCATACTGCTAAAACTTAGCTACATGGTGGGTGATTCAGTTTCATGTGTGAGCTCAAAATTTGTTTGGTCACCCCATATTGTTTATCTTGCCATTTTAACAAATATCGAGTCATTTCTGCAATCAAAACACTTTTAATCTTTTAGTATTGACTAGCCTTAATTTTGCATGTTGGAGTTTGATCAAAATATTTTTTCAAAATACCCTTTGAAAGAAGCATCTCTTGATTTCAAAATAACAGGAAGACAAAAGAAAGACATGTTTCGTTCAAGGATGAGATGTGACCCCAAAACAAAATGCAAAATGGCAAAAATCCACAACAAAATGATTGACAATTCAGCACCATTCTTGGATTAGCTTTTCTGGCAATATTTATGCTTTTCCAAGCATTTTCGATCTTTTTTTAATCTGAGGATGTTCTAGTGACAATATGGTTGATGACATCATCTTTCACAAACTCAACTCGCTTCTTGCTCACCATCATCCGGTCTCGATTCTTGAAAAATTTGCAACTATTCAACTGAATGGCCCAAGACCCCACCATAATATTCACATCTCTTGTCAGGATTATACCACCTAGAAACAGTGGTTGTATGGGATTTAACGGAGTCGAGGTGACAAATCTGGAGTGTAACAGATGCTAGTAGACAAACTTGAGTGGATAAGGTATATCAATCCTGGCAAAGACATTTGAGCAATAGCATAGCAAGTTCTGACTAGGCCAAATAACTAAGGTTTCTCACCTTCATGATCATCTTCTGATTCATCTCTCATCATTGTTCTAGCACTCATGGTATAACCTTCAATCTTTCCCATCTTCATAGCTTGCTCAATTCCTTCAGCAATCCTCACAACAACATTATATCAATCATCCAATGTTGTTATTGTTGTTTGAGGATTGTTGGAACCTCCCAACAACTAGGTAATCTTGATAGGGTGCAGCACCGCTGCTGCCGATGCGTGGAATCATGCATTGTCTCTACTAGAAGAGAAACTGATGAATTTGAAACTCTTATGTCTCCTCTTCGATTCCTCACTGGTGGTGCAACAAACAAGCACCAATAGAGGGAGTTCTGCTCTGTTGAAGTTTCAGTCTTCTTCATGTTTTTCAATCTAGGCATGTATCTTCTCTCTATTTTTGCGTTTTAATTCTGATACTGGTGTTGTTACCCATTTTTGGGTTCCCACAAAACAAAAAAAAAGTGAAAATGAGAAAATACAAAAAATATATCAAAAAAATATTCGAAAAAAATTCAAAAAATAATAGGAGCGAGAAAAGGATGCTGAAATGCTGAAAAAAGGACAAAATTGGTTGAGAAGGTTAAAAAATGCAAAATATTGAAATTTGACAGTATATTTTTGACTGGTGAGAGCCCTGTTGACAAAGAAAATTCAAGTTGAGAAAGAAAAGTCTAAAATCAGATGTTTATGGATTCAATTAAATTTTATGTAAGGTTTAATTGAATTTATAGAGGGTTTGATTACAAGAAAAAATTGATTTTTAAGTCAATTTAGGCTTTTATTGGAAGAAATTAAAGTTCTGGTATGTAATTATAATTTTAAAGAGTTGATTTGGTCAAATCAGGGGCTTAAATGCATAATTATTGAAGTTTGGTGGTCAATTAGGGACTTGATTGAAACAATCTGAAACGAAGGACCAAACCGGAAAAGGCACTAAAATCAAGGGATCCAATTACAATTTATCCGGAGGGCTTGATTAC
>Ga0307513_10012174_pt1 | contig 10637 bp, 7 predicted proteins | sample 15_EM_MG_FD_202174 | JGI IMG/M metagenome (GOLD analysis project Ga0307513, IMG submission 202174) | Populus trichocarpa ectomycorrhiza microbial communities from riparian zone in the Pacific Northwest, United States - 15_EM | ecosystem: Host-associated > Plants > Roots > Unclassified | place...
CTGGCCACGGCGGCCTGCTCGCCGAGCAGCCCCGACAGCGGCTCCTCCTCCGGCGGCGAAGGGGGTGGCCGGATCACCATCGGCACCACCGCCGACGTGGTCAACTACAACCCGCTGATCGGCAACAGCCGTACCGACACGTGGGTCACCAACCTCATGTACCCGCGCCTGATGAGCATGGACCTGGAGGGCAACCGGACGCCGTACCTCGCGACCAAGTGGGAGTACGCCGACGGTGGGAAGACCGCGCGGGTGACACTGCGGGACGACTTCACCTGGAGCGACGGCACCAAGGTGACGGCCGACGACGTGATCTTCACGATCGACGCGGTGGCCAAGGAGAAGATCGGCATCGTGGCCGGCCTGATCCCGTCGTACACGAACGCGACGGCGGTCTCGCCCACGCAAATCGACTTCCACCTCTCGCAGCCGGACGGCACGTTCCTGGACAACGTGGGCTTCTGGATGCCGGTGGTGCCGAAGCACGTCTTCGAGAAGGCGCCCAGCGTGCAGAAGTTCGCCAACGACTCCAACTGGGTCTCGGCCGGGCCGTACAAGCTGGAGACGGTCGAGCGGGGTCAGCGGTACGTGCTCAAGCGGGTCGACTCGTACCCGCTGGTCGACGGCGGCAAGCCCGCCGTGGACGAGGTCGTCTTCCGGGTCTTCCCCGATGTGAACACCGAGGCCCTCGCGCTGCGCAACGGCGAGATCGACCTGATCGCCAACGTCGTGCCGCCCGCGCTGGCCAAGACACTCGAGGGTAATGACAAGATCAAGACTGTGAAGGTGCCGTCGCTCGGCTGGGCGCACATGCAGTACAACGTCCAGCGCAAGCCGCTGGACCGGCTCGAGGTCCGCCAGGCGCTGGCGGCCGCGGTCGACTACGAGGCGATCCGGCGGGTGGCACTGCAGGGCTCGGCGGTCTCCTCGAACTCCTCGGTGCTCACGCCGACGCTGAAGCAGTGGCAGGACTCGACGTCCAAGGAGTACGTGTACGACGGCGCGAAGGCCAAGCAGCTGCTGAGCGGCGCCGGCTACAAGGACGGCAACGGCGACGGGCTCTTCGACGGCCTCAGCTTCCGGATGATCTACGACCAGGCCGACCCGAACATCGCCAAGTGGGCGCAGCTCGTGCGCGACTCCTCCAAGGAGGCCGGCATCGACATCAAGCTCGAGGGCCTGGAGCGCAACACCTACATCGCCAAGTACCAGGAGCGGGACTACGACATCTACGCCGGCTCCTGGGCGATCATGGACAACCCGCCGGCCAACCTGGCGCTCGCCTTCAAGTGCAAGGGCTTCATCAACTACGCCAACGCCTGCGACCCCGAGCTGGACACCCTGATCGACCAGGCCCGCGGCAAGCTCGAGCAGGCCGACCAGAAGCCGCTGATCCAGCAGGCCGCCAAGATGATCACCGACAAGGTGTACGACAACGTGCTCTACGTCGAGGAGTTCACGATCGCGCACTCCGCGCAGTGGTCGAACTTCCTGACGCTGCCCAGTGAGCTGCTCTCCATCGTCAACCCGCAGTCGCTCGCCCAGGCCAAGAAGGGCTGACCGATGGGCGGCAGCGCTCGGTTCCTGGTCCGCCGCCTGCTGCGCGGGCTGCTGACCATGTGGTTCGCGGTGACCGTCACGTTCTTCCTGCTGCGGTTGCTGCCCGGCGACCCGGCGCTGGCGGTCGCCGACCCCACGATGACCGATGGGCTGTACGCCGAACTACTCCGCGACTACGGCCTGGACCAGCCGCTGCCGCTCCAGTACTGGCACTTCCTGGTCCAGCTCGCACAGGGCAACCTTGGGGTCTCGTTCCGGCAGAACCAGCCGGTCCTGGACATCCTGCTCGAACGACTGCCCTGGACCCTGCTCCTCGCCGGCTCGTCGCTGCTGGTCACGGTGGTGGTGGGCATCCCGCTCGGGGTGCTCGCCGCCACCCGGGCCAAGGGCTGGCTCGACCGTTTCATCCAGGTCGGCGGGATCACCGGCCAGTCGCTGTTCGTACCGAGTGTCGGCGTCTTGCTGCTGTACCTGTTCGGCGTGCGGTTCGGCCTGCTGCCGATCGGCGGCGCGATGGACGACGACGTCTACGGTCTGGCCGCCTGGGTAAGCATCGCCGAGCACCTCGTACTGCCCTGCCTGTCGCTCGTCCTGGTGCAGCTCGGCTCCTACGTGCTGACCCTGCGCAGCACGCTCATCGACGCGTTGGGCGAGGACTACTGCCGGCTGGCCCGAGCCAAGGGCCTGCCCAACCGGCGGGTGGTGTGGCGGCACGCCTTGCGTAACGCGCTGCTGCCCACCACGACACTCGTGGGTCTGCAGCTCGGCTTCCTGGTCGGCGGCGCGGTGCTCACCGAGTCGATCTACGCGTACCCCGGGGTGGGCCGGGCCATCTACGACGCGGTGGCGCAGCTCGACTTCCCGGTGCTGCAGGGGGCGTTCATCATGCTGGCCTTCACGGTGATCGTGGCCAACCTGGTCACGGACATCGCGTACGGCGTACTCGATCCCCGGGTGCGTGCCTCATGACGACCGTGAGTGAGTCGCCCACGCGGCTCACCTGGGAGGCCTTCCGGCGCAACCCGCTCGGTCCGGCCAGCCTCGTGGTGCTGCTCCTGATGTGCGTCGTCGCGGTCGCCGCACCGCTCATCGCCGACTACCCCAGCGGGTACGGCGAGGATGTGCTCGCCCCGCCCAGCGGCGCGCACTGGTTCGGCACCGACGATCTCGGGCGGGACGTCTTCGCCCAGGTCGTCTGGGGCACCCGCGTGAGTATCGTCGTCGGCCTCGCCGCCAGCGCCCTGGCCATCGCCGTCGGGGTGGTGGTCGGCGTGGCGGCCGCCTACTTCAGGCGGGCCGACGCCGCCCTCGGCGTGGTGGTGGACCTGTCGCTGTCCCTGCCGGTGCTCCCGCTGATGATCCTCGTCGCCGCGCTGGCCGGGCCGAGCGTGTCCACGCTGGTCGTGGTCATCGCCGCGTTCAGCTGGCCCGAGGTGGCCCGCGTGGTGCGTTCCCAAGGGCTGTCCGTGGTGCCGATGCCGTACGTGTCGGCCGCCCACGCGCTCGGCGGTACGGACCTGTGGATCATCCGCAAGCACGTCCTGCCCGGCGTCGCCCCGGTGGTGGCCGTCTCGGTCGTGCTGACCACGTCGCGCGCCGTGCTCTCCGAGGCCGGCCTCTCCTTCCTCGGTCTCGGCGACCCGGACAGCTGGTCCTGGGGCGCGATCCTGCACAACGCGCAGCGGTCCGGCTCCCTGGCCACCGCCTGGTGGACCACGCTCTTCCCATCCCTTGCCATCCTGGTGCTGGTCGTCGCCGCCACCCTCGTGGCGGTGGCCTACAACGACGCCAGCAACCCGCGGACGAGGTGACCCCGCATGCGACGGGCCCCCTCCTCCTTCGACCGGGTACGCACGCTCGCCGGATACGCCAGGGACCTGGCCGACATCGTGATCGGAGCCTGAGATGGACATCGAGATCAACGGGAACAGGCTCAACGTGGAGGTGCTCGGCGACGCGCCCGGCAAGCCCACGATGATCGTGCATCACGGGGCACCCGGTCTCGGTTCGCTGGCGGAGCCCCGCGCCTCGTTCGCGTCGTTCGCCGACACGTACCGCGTGGTGGTCTTCGACGCCCGCGGCTGCGGCGCCAGCGAGGGGAAACCGCCCTTCACCCACCAGCAGTGGGCGTCCGATGTGGACGGACTGCGCGCGTGGCTCGGCGCCGAGCGGATCGTCATGGCCGGCGGCTCGTACGGCGGCTTCATCGCCATGGAGTACGCCATCCGCTACCCGGAACGGGTGGCCGCGCTCGTGCTGCGGGACACCGCCGCGGACAGCTCCAATCAGGACGCCGCCCTGCGCAACGCGCTGTCGTCCGCGCGGGTGCGGATCGACCGGGCCAAGCTCGACCGCATCATGTCCGGCACCGTCCGCGACGACGCCGACCTGCGTGACTGCTGGGCCGAGATACTCCCGCTCTACGACCACGACCTGGACTGGGACAAGGTACGCGAGCGCGTGGAGACGACCCCCTACCGCTACGAGACGCACAACTACGCGTTCGCCGTCAACCAACCCGGTTACGACATCAAGGCCGCACTGCCGGCCATCACCTGCCCAACGCTGGTCACCGTCGGCCGGTACGACTGGATCACACCGGTCGAGTGCGGTGAGGCGATCGCGTCGCTGATCCCCGGCGCCCAGCTCGCCGTCTTCGAGAAGTCCGGCCATTCCCCGCAGATCGAAGAGGCCGAACTCTTCCGGTCGGTGGTGCGCCGGTTTCTCGCTGACGTGGCACCCGTTGCGGCATGATGCCCGTGGACATGTACACACACCTCGACTCGACCGACCGGCGCATCGTCGCCGCTCTCCAGGTCAACGGACGGGCCAGCTGGACCGACATCGCCCAGCTCACCGGCGTCTCGGTCAACACCGTGGCCCGCCGCGGCCAGCAGCTCTTCGCCGCCGGTCTGGTGCGGGTCGCCGCCGTGCCGAGGCCGGGCGCGACCGACATGCTCATCACCCGGATCAGCTGCGCGCCCGGCACCCAGCTCAGCGCCGCGCAGGCGCTGGCCGCCATCCCCGAGGTGCGGTTCGTCGCGCTCGTCACCGGCGCCTACGATCTCGTCGCCGAGGTGGTCGTGCCCCGGGACGCGGGGCTGCACACCATCCTGCTCAACGGCGTCCAGGCCATCCCGGGGGTACGGGGCAGCGTGGCCGACCTGGAGCTGCACCTCTACAAGTCCACTCACGAGTGGAGCCGCCACCTGCTGCCGGACGCCGGCCAGCTCGGGTCCCCGCCGGCGGTGCACGACTGCGCGCCGGACCACATCGACGCCGTGGGGGAGCAGATCGTCGGCGTCCTGCAGGAGGACGGGCGAGCCAGCTTCCAGGCCGTCTCCTCCCGGCTCGGGGTCAGCGAGAGCACGGTGCGGCGGCGCTTCGAAGCCTTGTACAGCACCGGTTGCGTACAGGTGATCACGTTGGTGCCGGCCGCGGCGCTGGGCTTCGAGGCGGAGGTACTCTTCTGGCTGTCGGTGGCGCCGGCCCGCCTGGACGCGGTGGCCCGCGAGCTCGCCGAGCTGCCCGGCGTTCGATACGTGGCGGCGACGCTCGGGCAGCAGTCCCTGATGTGCGAGGTCATCCTGCCCACGCACGAGGACCTTTTCCAGTTCACCACCCACACGCTCGCCGGCATCGACGGCATCCAGTCGTGGACGGCGAACGTCGAGCTGCTGACCGTGAAGCGCGGGTTCGTCATCACGCCATGGGCCGCCCGTCAACTCGCCTCCTGACACTCACGGACGTCCCGCCGGCGCGGCTAGCCGGCGTCCCACACCTCGGCGACCGCCGCGGCGACCGTGGCGGCCTGGTCGTGCCCGGCGCTGGCGGCCGGTGCGCGGCGGGCCGGATCCAGCACGTTGCGGCCGATCGCCTGGCGGGCGGCCCGGTCCGGCCTGACGACCGCGACGGCGGCCGTCCGGCGCAGGGCCGCTACCTGGTCGGAGAGGCGGCCGATCGGACCGCCGCCGGCGGTCACCGGTGCGATGACGACGATCCGGTCCGCGCCGGCCGCCAGGTCGGCGTTGGTCGACGAGCGTATCCCGCCGTCGACGTAGCGCCGGCCGTCGATCGTGACCGGCGGCCACACACCGGGGACGGCGCAGCTCGCACCGACCGCGTCGACCAGGGGCGCGCCCGTGTCACGGTCGAAGACCACGAACTCGCCCGAACCGGCGTCGACCGCGGTCACCAGCAACCGAGCCCGTGGCCAGGAGTCGGTCGGCAGGCGGCCGGCGATGACCGCGCGCCGCTCGGCCTCGGGCATCGTTCGCGTGGCCAGCGCCATCCGGCCGACCCGGCGCCGGAAGGCCCGCTCGTCGCGGTCGCGCAGCATCGCCAGCCCGATGGCGGCGAGCGTGCGCGTCCGGATCCGCGCGGTGGCCTGCGTGCCCGGTCCGGCGAGCTCGCCCGCGTACAGCTCCGTGAGCGGTACCCCGGAGGTGATCTGTGCCGCGACGACCGATCCGGCGGAGGTCCCGACGAACAGGTCGGCGGTCAGCAGATCGACACCGGCGTCGGCGAGGCCGGCCAGCACGCCCAGCTCCCACGCCACACCGGTGACACCGCCACCGCCGAGCACCAACGCTTTGGTAGCCATGCCCCACCTCACCACGTCCGGAGAGCTTTCGCGATCAGGCCGGCTGAGGGTCCACTGTCGCCGCCGCGCTCACCACATGGGCGGCCGACCGGTTGGATCTACAGGGTGTGTGTCCGTGTGATCTGATCGCACCATGATCGAACGGATCCACCCCGAGGCGTTTCCCGCGCCGGCCGTCCCCCTGTCGCACGCCACCCGCGCGGGGGACTTCGTCTTCGTCTCCGGACAGGTCCCCACGGACGCCGATGGCGCGATCTTCGTCGGTGACTTCGCGCGCGAGGTCGAGAGCGCCCTGGACAACGTCGAGACGGTGCTTGCCGCGGCCGGCGCGCGCCCGGACCAGATCGTGAAGGTCGGCGCGTTCCTCTCCAACGCCATCCTCTTCGCGCCGTTCAACGAGGTGTACCGGCGGCGGTTCGGCTCCGCCCCACCCGCCCGGACGACGGTCGTGGTCAGCTTCGGCCACCCCGACGTACGCGTCGAGATCGAAGCGATCGCCTACACCGGCTGACCGCGCCGCGGGAGCTCAACGAGCCCGTCGAGCCCAGCCGGTGTCCTTGCTCTCGTCGTCGGCCGACCCTCCGTTCGCCGTGGGGAGTGGTGTGCGACCGGAGTTAGTGGCTCGCGCCGCCAGATCGGTTAACTTCACGAGTCCTCCGCGTAGTGGTGTGGTTTTGGCGTACCCCGCCCGTTCAGCTGCCCGCAAACCGTGGCCCCCGCGCGGGCCGTCCGGCTGAATCCGGGAGGATCCCGGACGCCTTCCGGGCGGCCGGCGTCAGCTCAGCGCGATGGGCGATGAACGACCTACGCGGCTCAGCTTCACCTGGATCGCGGCCAGCTGCCCGGTCCGGCCGGCTCGCTCCAGCAGCTCCGCCGCGCGCCGCCAGGTGGCCCGCGCCGTGTCCAGATCGCCCGCATCCGCCAGCACATCACCGAGGTGGTCGAGGGCGAGGCACTCCTCCGGCTGGTCGCCGGTCTCCCGGAACAGGTCGACGGCCCGCCGGTAGCAGGCTCGGGCCGACTCATGATCGCGTAGCTGGTGGTACGCGCGGCCGAGGCTGTCCAGCGTGGCCGCCGCGCCGTTCCGGTCGCCCAGTCCCAGCTGGATGTCGAGGGCCTCGCGGCAGTAGCCGACCGCCTGCTGGTGCTGCCCGAGCTGGCTGAGGCTCCGGCCGATGCCGTTCAGCGCGGTCGCCTGCCCGGCCGGGTGGTCGGCGGCCCGGTACCCGTCCAGCGCGAGCCGGCTGTGCCGCAACGCCGTCGAGTGCTGGCCGAGCTGGTCGAAGGCCTTGGCCAGGTGGAGCTGGATGTGTGCCTGCCCGACCTGGTCGCCGAGGTTGGCGTACCGCTCCAACGCCAGCCCGAGCTGGGCGAGCGCCGCCTCCTGGCGGTCCAGCCGCAGGTAGACCCGGGCCAGGCCGTGATGGGCGTACGCCTGTTCGCGGAGGTCGCCACTGCGGCGAGCGGCCCGCAGCCCGGTCTCCTCCACGGACACCCAGTCGTGCCAGTTCCCGACGCGGTACAGGTATGCCCAGAGCGCCCTCGCCAGTCGGTGGGTGTAGGCGTCGAAGCCGACCTCCTCGCGGACCACGGCGGCCACCAGCACCCGGTGCTCGGCGGCGAACCAGGCGAGCGCCCGCGCGGTGTCCGCCACCTCCTCCGGTGACACCCCGTCCGGTGAGTCGGGCGGCTCGAGCGCGGTCCGGTACGGGTCCACCAGGCGAGCGGCCCGGTCGGCGGTACGCAGGTAGTGGTCCAGCAGCCGATGCGTGGCCGCTCGCCGGTCCTCGGCGCTGTCCAGCTCCTCGGCCAGCTCCGTCGCGTACGCGCGCAACAGGTCGTGGCGGACGAAGCGGCCGGGCCGGTGCTCGACCAGCAGGTGCGCGTCGGCGAGGTCCCGCAGCAGCCGTTGCGCCTCGCGAGGCGGCACCCCGGCGAGGCTTGCCGTCGCGGCGGTGCCGATGTCCGGGCCCGGATGCCGACTCAGCAGCCGGAACAGCCGGGCGGCCATCGGGTGAAGCCCTCGGTAGGACGAGGAGAAGACCCCGCGTACGTCCACCGCCTGATCGCCACCGGCGAACGCGTCCAGGCCGCGGGCCCCGGTCAGCTCGGCGGCCAGGTCGGCGAGTGGGAAGCCGGGGTGCGTGGTGGCCCGCGCGGCCACGATCGCGAGGACCAGGGGCAGGCCGGTGCAGGCGGCGATGATCCTGTCCACGGCTCCGGGCTCGGCGCCGACGCGGTCCGGTCCGATGCGGTCCGCGAGCATCGTGCGCGCCTCGGCCGGGGTGAGCAGGTCGAGCCGCACCGGGTGGGCGCCCTCCACCGCGATCAGGCTGGCGAGCCGGTCGCGGCTGGTCACCAGGACGAGGCAGCCGGCCGAGCCGGGTAGCAGCGGGCGGACGTGCTCGGCGTCGCGCGCGTTGTCCAGCACCACCAGCATCCGCCTGCCGGCGAGCAGGCTGCGGTACAGCCCGGTCTGCCCGTCGAGGGTCGTCGGGATCGCCTGTGCCGGCACCGCGAACGCCTCCAGGAACCCGCGAATCGCCTCGGCCGGCGTCAGCGGTGCGCCGGGACCGTAGCCGCGCAGGTTGACGTAGAGGTGTCCGTCCGGGAACCGGTCCGCCGCGCGGTGCGCCCAGTGCACAGCCAGCGTGGTCTTGCCGATGCCGGCCGTCCCGCCGACCGCGGAGACCACCACGGCGCCGCCCGGCTCGGCGGCCTCCACCGCGATCCGGTCCAGCGCCGTCAGCGCGGCCTCCCGCCCGACGAACTGCCGCGGCGCCGCGGGCAGCTGTCGTGGCGCGGCCAGGTCCGGGACGTGCCGGTCGATCCCGGCCCGGGCGGAAGCGGCCAGCCGGTCGGCGGCTTGCGCGCCCTCGACCGCGTGCAGCATCCGCACATGCCGCGCGGACCACTCGATCAGGTCGACCGCCTCCGCCGGCAGGGGCGCGCCGGCTTTGTCGGCGTACGCGGCGCAGGCGCTCACGAACGACGCGACGAACTCCCAGTCCGGCAGCGAACGCGCGTTCAGCTTGTCGCTGATCGTGGAGCGGGCCAACGGATGCGGCAGGTCGGCGGTACTCGACGCCACCCGGTGCAGCGAGGGCTCGCCGGCTCGGTGGCGCAGCGCCTTCAGTTCGTCGACGAACTCGATGATCGCCGTACGCCCGGCTCCGGTCATCGGCTCGCGTCCCTCCGCGTCCTGTGGAGAACAAGCCGGTCCAATCGTAGTCGGTCGATTAATCGTGTGGCCCGCGATCCTCTCGTGGTAAGGGTTTCGGTGATCAAAGCTCCGCTCAAGTAGTTCTAGCGACTTGAGCGGAGCTTTGATCACTGGGGGGCACGACCCCTTGGAGCTGGACGCTAGGGCGAGCAGAGTAGGCGGGCGGCGGCCCAGTCGCCGTGGTCGGCGCCGTTGCCGTTGCCGCCGTCGGTGATCCGGAGCTCCAGCCGGCTGCCGCCGGTCACGTCGGCGGTGATCGGTTGGGCGGCCGCGGCGCCGGTGAGGACGCCGGTGGCGGCGCGGCGTTCGCCGTCGACCCAGACCTCGAACGTGACCGAGCCGCTCGCACCCATCTCGTCGTCGACGCCGACGTCGGCGCGGAACGACGTGCAGCGCCCGCCGAGGTCGACCGCCACGCGGGAGGTGGCGTGGGCGCCGATGCCCTTCTCGTAGACCACGCCGCCGATCGTGATCGGCCGCCCGTCGCCAGCCGGCTGCTCGGCGTTGCTCATGTCCCGCTCGACCGGGCCCCAGCCGTTCTCGGCGACGAGGAACGGCAGGTCGCTGACCCACAGACCGCCCGGCGGCAGCGGTGCCCGGACGGTGGCCGCCGCCTCGGCGGTGGTCGGGAAGCCGTTGGTGGTCGCGGTGATCCGGGCGGTCAGCTCGTACCGGCCCGTGTCGGTGCCGGACGGGGCGGTGACGGTGAAGACGGCTCGCTCCGGCGTGCCGTACGCGACGGTGCCGAGGTCGACGGTGCTCGGCGTTACGGTCCAGCCCTCGGGTGCGGAGAGGGTCGCGGTGGTGCCGGTCGCGCCGCCCGCGCAGCGCGCCGTGACGGTGACGCTCACCTCGTGCGGCTCACCGGGCGTGATCCGCTCGCCGGCCGCCATCGCCACGTCCGGCGGGCACGGTGCGGGCGCCCGCGAGTCGGGTACGCCGCCGGCGCGGATCTCGGTGCCGGTCAGTGGGCGGATCACGAGCGAGTACTCGTGGGTGCGGGTGGGGGAGACGCGGTACTCGTCGAGCACCGAGTTCGGCGTCTCGCCCATGCCGGTCTCGCCCGCCGCGGCGTGCAGCGTCACCCAGCCCCTGTTGCGGACCAGCGGCAGCTGGAAGTCGTACTCCGCGCGGGCCAGCTCGTCGTACGGGGTGACACTCACGTCGATGTCGCCGCCGACCAGCAGCCCTCGGCGGCCGTCGTGCAGTGTGGCCCAGCGGGTGTCGGTGTGGTTGCCGTACGCCTGCGGC
>Ga0307513_10012175_pt1 | contig 10637 bp, 9 predicted proteins | sample 15_EM_MG_FD_202174 | JGI IMG/M metagenome (GOLD analysis project Ga0307513, IMG submission 202174) | Populus trichocarpa ectomycorrhiza microbial communities from riparian zone in the Pacific Northwest, United States - 15_EM | ecosystem: Host-associated > Plants > Roots > Unclassified | place...
GGGCGCCGGATAGCTTGGACCGGTGACTGCCCCGCTCGACCCTGCCGCCGTCGTTGCGGATTTCATCGACCGAGTCGCCCCATACGACCCGGCCACCGACCCCGAACCCGTCGCCATGCTCGGCGTGCGGACGGCCTTCGGCGAAGCCGTGTACACCATGAGTGATCATGTGGTCCGCGCGCTGTGCCGCGCCCTGGCCTCTTATACGGACCCCGATGACCGCGGGACCTGCATCGACTGCGGCAGCCGGCGGCTCGACGAAAACCTGCACTGCCGTGACTGTGGGCGACTGCACGGCATCCTCGGCGAGGTCATCGTCCAGCACGCGCGCCGGGTCGCGGCGGCTTCGCCCGAGTCCGAAACGTGACCTGGGCGTCCTGGGCCGGCCGGTGTTGTGTCCGTTCGACTGGTGGTAGACGATCAGCGGGTCCAGGCGAAAAGAGTCGAGTGGGGTGTCGGCATGACTGAGCGGTCGGTCGCGCCCCGGACCGACGTGGCCAAACCGACGCCCGCCCGGCTGAGCGTCCTGCTCGTCGAGGACGACGAGGGCGACGCCTTTCTCGTCCGCGAGTTGCTGAGCGAGGCGGACGCCACGTTCGACCTGCAGGTGGCCAGCACCCTCGCCCAGGCCAAGCCGCTGATCCGCAGCGTGCAGTGCGTGCTGCTCGACCTCGGCCTGCCCGACGCCGAGGGCATCGACGGGCTGCGCAAGCTGCTCGCCGTCGCCGGCAGCGCCGCGGTCTGCGTGCTCACCGGCCGCTCCGACGAGCATCTCGGGGTGGCCGCGGTCGCCGAGGGTGCCCAGGACTACCTGGTCAAGGGTCAGGTCGACGGGGTGCTGCTGAGCCGGGCGCTGCGCTACGCCGTGGAGCGCAAGCGCGCGGACGAGAACACCCGGCGGCTGCGCGAGGTCGAGCTGAGCCAGGCCGAGTCGGCGCGGCTCGAACGCGGCCTGCTGCCCCAGCCGCTGATGGAGACGACCAAGGTCGCCGTGCACACGTTCTATCGGTCCGGGCGCGCCCTGGGCCTGCTCGGCGGCGACTTCTTCGACGTGGTCCAGACCGGCGAGGACCGGCTGCACGTCATCGTCGGCGACGTCTGCGGGCACAGCGTGGACGAGGCCGCCCTGGGCGTCGAGCTGCGGGTCGCGTGGCGGGCGCTGGTCCTGGCCAAGGTGCCCGACGACCAGATCCTCGGTGCGCTCGAGCAGGTGCTGATGAGCGAGCGGCGGGCCCGCGAGGTGTTCGCGACCGTCGCGTCCGTGGTGATCGACTTGGCCGGCAACCGGGCCACCGTCCGGCTGGCCGGGCACCCGCCGCCGGTGCTGCTGGCCGAGGGCAAGGCCGAGCCGGTCACCGCCCGCACGGGCATCGTGCTCGGCGTACGCCCCACGCCCACGCCGGCCACCGACGTGGAGTTCACCGGCGAGGACTGGTCACTGCTGCTGTACACCGACGGGCTGATCGAGGGGCACACCGGCGTCGGCAACGAACGCCTCGACGTGCCCGGCCTGTGTGGCCTGCTCGCCGAGCCGGCCGGCCGGCGGGTGTCCCTGGCCGGGCTGCCGGGCTGGCTGGTCGGCCGGGCCGAACAGGGCAACGGCGGCCCGCTCGCCGACGACGTCGCGATGCTGTTGATCTCCCGGGGCGGCGGGCGATGAGCCTGTTCAGCGTGCGTACGTGGACCCTGCGCCGGCGCGTCGTCGCGCTGTGCACAGGTGTCGGCGTGGTCCTAGTAGTGCTCGGCATCTTCGCGGCGTTCACCGCCGCCGGCAGCAATCAGCGCCTCGACGACCTGGTCAACAAGACCGGCCCGATGCGTACGGCGGCCCAGGACCTCGGCACCGCCTTCGTCGACCAGGAGACCGGCATTCGCGGCTTCGCGATCAGCGGCACCGAGGACCACCTCGCGCCGTACACAAATGGCCGGGAGCAGGAGCGGCAACTTCTTGACGAGATCAACCGGCTCCTCGGCTCCTCCGCGCGGGACGACGGGATCCGGGCCGATGCGGTAGTCGTCGAAGAACGGGCGCAGCGCTGGCGGGCCGAGGTCGCCGAACCGGTGATCGCCGCCGTCCGGTCGCAGGGCGCCGCCGCGGGCCAGGCGCTGGTCGAGGCGGCCAAGACGACCCGGTTCGACGAGCTGCGCGGCGCGCTCGGCATGCTGCAGGCGGACGTCCTCCAGCTCCGCAACGAGGTCGCCGCCGAGGCCCGGAGCAGCAGTAACACGCTGGTCTCGCTGGAGATCATCGCCGGGTTGGTCGTCATTCTGGCCGGGATCCTGCTGCTGCTCCTGCTTGACCGGCTGGTCGGCCGGCCGGTGGTCGAGCTGGCCGAGCAGGTCCGCCAAGTCGCCGACGGCGACTACGACCTGCAGATCAGCAGCAGCGGCTCGCCCGAGCTGCGGGAACTGGCCAGCGACGTGGACGGGATGCGCCGGCAGATCGCCGCCGAGCTGGCCGAGGTGCGGACCGCCCGGGCCCAGATCGAGTGGGTGAACGACCAGCTCAAGCAGCAGGCCGAGGAGCTGACCCGGTCCAACCGGGACCTCGAGCAGTTCGCCTATGTCGCGTCGCACGACCTGCAGGAGCCGCTGCGCAAGGTGGCCAGCTTCTGCCAGCTGCTGCAGCGCCGGTACGCGGGCCAGCTGGACGAGCGCGCCGACCAGTACATCGCGTTCGCCGTCGACGGCGCCCAGCGCATGCAGCGGCTGATCAACGATCTGCTGGCGTTCTCCCGGATCGGGCGGCTCACCGCGGGTTTCACCGAGGTGGATCTGAACCAGGTGCTCGAGCAGGTGCGCTCGCAGTTGGAGCCGCGGGCCGGCGACGACGCCGAGATCGGCTGGGCCGACCTGCCGACCGTGGAGGGCGAGGAGCCGCTGCTCACCACGCTCTTCGTCAACCTGGTCGGCAATGCGCTGAAGTTCCGCCGGCCGGAGGTCGCGTCGGTCGTGCGGATCAGAGCCGAGGGTGACGACCAGGAGTGGCGGATCAACGTCCGGGACAACGGGATCGGGATCGAGGCCGAGTTCGCCGACAAGGTCTTTGTGATCTTCCAGCGGCTGCACGGGCGGGATGCCTACGAGGGCACCGGCATCGGCCTGGCGATCGTCAAGAAGATCGTCGAATACCATGGCGGGCGCATCTGGCTCGACCTGGACGTCACCGAGGGGACCTCGATCTGGTTCTCATTGCCGCTGCTGGCGGGTGTTCCCGTTCAGGAACCACTGAAAGAGGTCACCACATGACCGGAGCTGTTCGGGAGGACGGCACGCCCATTGAGGTGTTGCTCGTCGAGGATGATCCGGGCGACGTGCTCATGACGCAGGAGGCGTTCGCCGACCACAAGGTCCGCAACAACCTCACCGTCGTGGCCGACGGTGCCGAGGCGCTGTCCTACCTGCGCCGCGAGGGGGCGTACGCGAACGCGGTCCGTCCCGACCTGATCCTGCTCGACCTGAACCTGCCGCGCCGTGACGGCCGCGAGGTGCTCGAGGAGATCAAGAAGGACGACGAGCTGTGCCGGATCCCGGTCGTCGTGCTCACCACCTCATCCGCCGACGAGGACATCCTGCGCAGCTACCAACTGCACGCGAACGCGTACGTGACAAAGCCGGTGGATTTCGAACGGTTCCTCGCGGTGATCCGGCAGATCGACGAGTTCTTCGTCAGCGTCGTAAAGCTGCCGCCTCGTGGCTGACTCCCTGACCGACCAGGTGTCCGAGCTGATCCGGGAGGTCGCCGCCACCGTCGTGCTGCCGCGGTTCCGGCATCTCAGCTCCGACCAGGTGCACGAGAAGGTGCCCGGCGACCTGGTGACGATCGCCGACAAGGAAGCCGAGCAGGCCCTGGCTCTCGGCCTGACCGGCCTGCTGCCCGGCTCGATCGTGGTCGGCGAGGAGGCCGTCGCGGCCGACCCGGGCGTGCTGAGCGGGGTGGGCGACGACGGGGCGGTGTGGATCGTCGACCCGGTCGACGGCACCAACAACTTCGCCGCCGGCAAGACCCCGTTCGCGGTGATGGTGGCGCTGCTGCAGAACGGCGAGCCGGCCAGCGCCTGGATCCTCGACGTGGTCGACGACCGGATGACGATCGCCGAGGCCGGCAGCGGCGCGTGGATCGACGGGGTGCGGATCAAGACGCGAACCGACAATCCGGGCGCGGCCTCGCTGAACGGCTCGGCCAACCCGCGCTACCTGCCCGCCAACCTGCGCGTCGTGGTCGACCAGAACCGGCACCTGCTCGGCAAGGTGACCGCCGGCGCGCACTGCGCGGGCTGGGAATATCCGGCGGTCGCCACCGATCTGCAGCAATTCGCCCTGTTCTGGCGGATCCTGCCCTGGGACCACGTGCCCGGCGCGCTGATCGTGCGCGAGGCCGGCGGCACGGCGCTGCACCTCGACGGCAGTGCGTACCGGCCGACGGACAACGACCGCGGCCTGATCATCGCGCCGAACGACGACGTCTGGCACACCGTCCGCGACACGCTGTTTCCCTGATGTCGTATCTGGAGGAGCTTTTCGGCCTGGCCGGCCGGACCGCGGTCGTGACCGGCGGCAGTTCCGGCATCGGGCTGGAGATGGCCCGCGCGCTCAGCGGGGCCGGTGCCCGCGTGGTGCTGGTCGCCCGGCGGCAGTCCCTTTTGGACGACGCGGTGGCCTCGATCGGCGGGGAGACCTCGCCGGTCGTGGCCGATCTCGCGGATCGCGCGGCGCTGCCGGTCCTTCTCGACAAGCTTGGCACTCCGGACATTCTGGTCAACGCGGCCGCGGTCAACCGCCGCCCGCCGCTCGATCAGCTCACCGACGACGACTGGGACGTCACCCTGGCGGCCAACCTGACCGCCCCGTTCCTGCTCGGGCAGCGGTTCGGGCCGGCGATGGCCGAGCGGGGCTGGGGCCGGATCATCAACGTCGTCTCCCAGCAGGCGTTCCGCGCGTACGGCAACAGCGGCGCGTACGGCGTGTCCAAGGCCGGGCTGGTCGCGTTGACCCGGTCACAGGCCGAGGCCTGGTCGCGTCGCGGCGTCTGCTGCAACGCGGTGGCGCCCGGTGTCGTGCACACCCCGTTGACGGAGGAGACCTTCGCGGATCCCACCAAGGTTGCGACGCACGCCGCGCGGGCGATGATCGGCCGAAATGGACTGCCGACCGATTTCGCTGGATGTGCCGTATTCCTGGCGAGTGCTGCTGCCGCGGCTGTGACGGGCCAGACACTCTTCGTCGACGGTGGTTATTCGGCGACGTGATCGAGCTGCATTCGTACGGCGTGGCGCGGTAGAGTCTGCCCCGCTCACGACCTTGGGAGGTAGACCGTGGCGGCGACTCTCCTCAAGCGGCTGACGGCTGCCCTCGCCCTGCTTGCCGTGCTGACCGCGATGCTCGTCGCGGCGACGGCCTCGCCGGCGGCGGCCGATCCCGAGGGTGGCACCAAGACACTGCGGGACGCGCTCGAGTCCGCGGCCAAGGGTTACGCCGACGGCAAGAACAAACTGGCTGCCTCCAAGAAGCGCCAGTCCGAGCTGCAAGCCACGATGAAGCAGTCGCAGGCGAGCGCCGACAAGCTGCAAGGCCAGGTCTCCGCGTACGCCGCCCGGTCGTACCAGTACGGCCGGTACACGGCGATGAATCTGCTGCTCAACAGCAGCTCGCCGGACGCGTTCCTGGAACGGGCCGCCCGGCTGGAGATGGTGGCCCAGACCGACGCGCACACGCTGGCCGACTATCGCACCGCGGTGGACACGGCGCAGCAGGCCAAGACGGCCATCGACGCCGAGGTCAAGGAGCAGGAAAAGCAGCTCAAGGTCCTGGAAAAGAAGAAGAAGGAAGCCGAGCTGGCGCTGGCCAGCGTCGGCGGCGGCGCCACGGCGGGCGGGTTCGTCAATGTGAACTCGCCGCTGGCCAAGCCGGCTCCGCGCAACTCCGACGGCTCCTGGCCCAAGGAGTCCTGCACGATCAACGACCCGACCACCTCGGGCTGCATCACGCCCCGCACGCTGAACGCGTACCAGCAGGCGCGGTCCGCCGGGTTCAAGCACTACACGTCGTGCTTCAGCGAGCGGTCCTCCGGCGAGCATCCCAAGGGCCGGGCCTGCGACTTCTCGGCGAACGCGACTACGTTCAAGAACGCCGCGGCGACGGGCAGCGACAAAACGTACGGGGACCGGCTCGCGGCGTACTTCGTCAAGAACGCCGACCGCCTCGGCGTGATGTACGTCATCTGGTTCCGGGAGATCTGGATGCCGAGCACCGGCTGGCGGTCGTACAGCGGGAGCGGCGGGCCGTCCGCGGTGCACACCAACCACGTGCACCTTTCGATGCTCTGACAGCCTGGCCCTGACCACGGGCCGGTAGCATCCGCGCGATGGATATCGAGCCGCGCGCCCTGCCACCCCGTCTCGCCGGCTCGCTCGTCTTCTTCGCCAGCGGCGCCGTGCTGGTCCTGGAGATCGTCGCGCTGCGCCTGGTCGGCCCGTACGTCGGCATCACCCTGCAGGTGAGCAGCTCCGTGATCGGCATCTCGCTGGGCGCGATCGCCTACGGCACCTGGCTCGGCGGCCGGCTTGCCGACAAGTTCGACCCGCGTTCGCTGCTTGCGCCGGCCCTGATCCTCGCCGCCATCGGCACGGCGATCACATTGCCGCTGGTGCGCTGGGGCGGCGAGATCTTGCGCGGCGGGGCCGCCTCGGCAGTGTTGCTGCTCGCCGCCGCGGCCGTCTTCCTGCCCGCGTTCCTGCTCTCCACGATCACGCCGATGGTGGTGAAGCTGCAGCTCGGCGACCTGCGCCGGACCGGGCAGGTGGTCGGCCGGCTGTCCAGCCTCGGCACGCTGGGCGCGATCACCGCGACGCTCGGGACCGGCTTCATCCTGGTCGCCGCGATGCCGAGCAGTTGGATCTTGCTGACGCTGGCGGGCCTGCTGGCGGTGGCCGGGTGCGCGCTCGGCTGGTGGCTGCGCCGGTCGCTGCCCGGCTCGCTGTCCGGCCCGTTGCCCGGCCCGTTGCCCGGCGCCCCCAAGACCCGGGCGGCAGCAGCCGTGCTCGGCCTGGTCGCGGCGGGGCTGGGGGCGATCGCGCCGACACCGTGCGACGTCGAGACGGCGTACCACTGCGCCCAGGTGGTGGACGATCCCAAGGTGCCCGGCGGGCGCACGCTGATCCTGAATTCGGCCCGGCACTCGTACGTCGACCTGAACGACCCGACCCACCTCGAGTTCGCCTACGTGCAGTGGATCGGCGCGGTCGCCGACACGGTCCGCCCGACGGGCACGCCGATCGACGCGCTGCACCTGGGCGGCGGCGGCTTCACGGTTCCGGAATACGTCAAGGCCACCCGCCCCGGCAGTGATCAACTGGTGCTCGAGCTGGACGGCAGCCTGGTCGCCCTGGACCGGCAGAAGCTGGGGCTGAAGACCGGACCAGATCTTCGGGCACGCGTCGGCGACGCCCGGGTCGGCCTGGCCGCCCAGGCCACCGGCGGCTACGACCTGGTGGTCGGCGACGCGTTCGGGCACATGGTCGTCCCGTGGCACCTGGCGACCCGGGAAATGGCCGCGGACATCTCCCGAGTCCTGCGCCCCGACGGCATCTACGCGCAGAACGTGATCGACTACCCGCCGGACCGTTTCATCCGCGCCGAACTGGCCACGGTCGCGGCCGTGTTTCCGTACGTCGCGCTGGTCGCCCCGGCCGACGCGATCGCGGGAGAGACCGGCTCGAACTTCGTGATCGTCGCGTCGAAGTCGCCACTGCCGTCCGGCCTGCGCGACCGGCTCGACCTGGTCGACGAGCGGGTCGAGTTGCTGCAGGGCACACCGCTAGGCGACTTCATCGACGACGCCCGGGTGCTGACCGACGACTACGCCCCGGCGGACCAGCTCCTGCAAGGCTGATCTCGGCGTACGCCCGCCGGGCCGCACCCCCTCGGTTAACAATCGGCACATGGGGTGGGTGGCGCGGGGCGGGAAACAGGACACCGACCGCGTCGGTGGCCGATACCGCCTGGTCGAGCGGCTCGGCACCGGCGGCATGTCGGTGGTGTGGCGGGGCTACGACGAGATCCTCGGCCGTCAGGTCGCCGTCAAGGTGCTCTCCCCGCGGCTGGCCGGCGACGACTCGTTCCGGGACCGGCTGCGCCAGGAGGCCCTGGCCGCGGCCCGGCTCTGCCACCCGCACATCACCGGCATCTTCGACTTCGGCGAGTCCCCGCTGTCCACCCAGCTGACCGTCCCGTTTGTAGTGATGGAGCTGAACGACGGCGAGTCGCTGGGCGCCCGGCTGACCCGGCAGGGCCCGCTGAGCTGGCGCGACGCGATCGTGGTCGCGGCCGAGGTGGCGTCGGCGCTGGCCACGGCGCACGCCCGCGGCATCGTGCACCGCGACGTGACGCCGGCCAACATCATGCTGACCAGCGCGGGCGCGAAGGTGGTCGACTTCGGCATCTCGGCCCTGGTCGGCCAGCGCGACGCGGCCCCCGACGGCAGCCTGCTGGGCACGCCCGCCTACCTGGCCCCGGAGCGGCTCGGCGGCGGCCAGGTCTCGCCGGCCGCCGACGTGTACGCCCTGGGCCTGCTGCTCTACCGCGCGCTGACGGCCCGCCTGCCCTGGCCGGCCGAGACGACGACGGAAGCCCTGCGCGCCCACCTGTACGCGGACCCGGAACCGCTTCCGCTGATCCCGGGGATGCCGGCGGAGGCGGCCGGGCTGTGCTTGCGGTGTTTGGCCAAGCGACCGACGGACCGGCCGGGGGCGGCGGAGGTCGCGCGTTCGCTGGGGGCATTGGTCGGGGTTCAGGCGATCATTTCGCCGCTGGACAGCGCATTCACGGCGTGGACGCCGGAGCGGACGCGGCAGACCGAGCCGATCCCTGTCGTGGTGCCCGCGCCGCTTGGCGTTTCGCTTGCTGCGTCTCGCCGCGGGTCCTCGGCCGCGTCTTGCCTCGGGTTCCGGGCCGTGCCGGGTGTCGTTTTTGTGCTCGGCTTCTTCGGCCTGCTCCACGGCACCTCGCCGGCCGCCCTGCGGTTGCGGGCCGGTCTGTGGCTCGGGACCGTGTTGCACCTCGGCGTCGCCCGGCCCCTGGGCGGCGGCGTGTTCGCCGGCGGCCATCTCGGTCTGCGCTTTGCCTGCCGCCGTGGGCCTGACCTTGTCGGTTTTACTCGGCCTGTCCTCGGCCGGCCGGTCTGGTTCGCCTTCTCGGGGCATCGGCTGTTCTCCGGGCGGCATCGGTTGCAGGCCGCGGCCGTCACCGTGATCCTGCTGGTCGCGGCCGGCGTGAGCTGGTCGGCCGTCCGCGAACCCGACGAAGTCGGCCGAGCCCAGGCCGCAGCCGCGGGTCCGGGCGCGGGCCCGGTCGTCCCGCGCCCCACCGATTGCAAGGTCCGCTACCAGGTGCGTCACGACGACGGCGAGAACTTCGAGGCGCTGCTCACAGTGCTCAACACCGGCGAGCGACGTCTCGCCCGCTGGCGCCTGGATTTCGCCTACCCGGGCACCCAGCGCCTGATCAACCTCCCGAAGTCCGCCGGCCAGAACGGTCGCCGGGTGCTCCTGCGCGGGCCCGCCGACCGGAAGCTGAGGCCGGGCCGGGCCGTCGTGATCACGCTGCGCGGCGCGTACCGCGGCACCAACCCGCTGCCGCTGGTCTTCCGCCTGAACGGCCACGCGTGCGACGTCGAGATCCTCGGCCCGACGACCATCACCACGTCTGAGGTGGCTGACAATTCGGACACTGCTTCGGGCGTTAAATCGGGCACTCAGCGGGCCCGGCACCACAAGCAGCCGCACAAAACCCAGAAATCCAAGGCCAAACCACACCCCAGGACCCGTCCGCGTACGCCGGAACCGCCCCCGGAAACCACGCCCAGCACCAAGTCCGGCGGCTTCACCGTGGCCGTGTAGCCGCCGTGGCCATGCCACCTCGGAGTGACGTTCACCTAATGGTCGTGTCATACCCGCCCCCACGTCGCCGAATGCCCGTTCACTCGACCCTGTGCGTCCTTTGATCATCGCCCACCGCGGTGCCTCCGGCTATCGGCCCGAGCACACCCTGGAGTCATACCGCCTCGCCATCCGGCTGGGCGCCGACTACATCGAGCCCGACCTGGTGAGCACCCGCGACGGCGTGCTGGTGGCCCGGCACGAGAACGAGATCTCGGGGACGACGGACGTGGCCGCGCATCCCGAGTTCGCGGCGCGGCGGACCACGAAGGCTGTCGACGGCGTCGCGGTCACCGGCTGGTTCACCGAAGACTTCACACTGGCCGAGTTGCGCACGCTGCGGGCGACCGAGCGACTTCCCGGCGTACGCCCGCAGAACACGGTGTTCGACGGCCGCTTCGAGATCCCCACGTTCCAGGAGATCCTGGACCTGGCCCGGCTCGAGAGCGCACGGCTCGCCCGGCAGATCGGCGTCTACCCCGAGACCAAACACCCCAGCTACTTCGCGTCGATCGGGCTGCCGCTCGAGGAACCGCTGGTCGCGAAGCTGGCCGGCAACGGTCTCGACTCGCCCGAGGCGCCGGTGCTGATCCAGTCGTTCGAGGTCGGCAACCTGGTCAAGCTGTCCCGGCTGACCGGCGTACGCCTGATCCAGCTGCTCGACTCGGTCGGCGCCCCGTTTGACGGCGCACCCAGTTATGC
>Ga0307513_10012176_pt1 | contig 10637 bp, 10 predicted proteins | sample 15_EM_MG_FD_202174 | JGI IMG/M metagenome (GOLD analysis project Ga0307513, IMG submission 202174) | Populus trichocarpa ectomycorrhiza microbial communities from riparian zone in the Pacific Northwest, United States - 15_EM | ecosystem: Host-associated > Plants > Roots > Unclassified | place...
AAAGGAATAAAGGGTATGCTCTCTCTCTCTCTCTTTTCTTGATCTTTAAAGGAAATAACGTTCTTGATACAAGGTACTTGGATTGCTTTTGTTTCTCTATATACAGAAAACTAATTCCTGTGTGCGGTTCGTTTTCTGGAGAGGAACCCGATCAGCTCAGAAAATATTCATCAATTGCGTGTAACTTAATTATGGCTCTCTATATATATTGCAAGAAGTAAATCAATAATTCAGAACTTGTTTCAAAGAACTAAAGATTTCACTATATTTATAACTTTGGTGATAGAAGAAAAGGAAATTATGTTAGTGCATGTATGTTTGGAATTGTATTGTATGATTTTTTTAAAAAGTGTTTTTTATTTAAAAATATATTATAATAAATATTTTTTAGATTTTTTTTTTGTTTTTGACATCGACGCATTAAAAGCATTGAAAACACTAAAAAAATATCATATTGATTTTTTTTAAGTCAAATATATTTTTAAAACGCATCCAAACACAGTTTCAAATGCAAAATAGAAACAACCCCGGGCAAATTTTTTCTTATAGATTGCCAATTTTTTAGTTTTTACGAATAAAATCAAGTGATCATAATTAAATGGGAGATAATAAGAGAGAAAAGGTAGCCACGTCAAGAATATGGAAGATATCCATAGTTATTCGTGAGCGAGTGACTTAGATTTCTACACGATATTTGTAAGAGTTTCTTGTTTGAAGTGGAAGTGGCTGTTTTTATTTAAATATCTAAAAGATCTTTAGTAATTTCATGATATATTCAGGTTGTGCTATGGAGAAATTAAAAGAAAGATAAAGAAAATTTACATATTCCCCCCCGTAGAGAAGGGGTTAAAAGCCCACAAAATACATAATTACTTGAGAATGATAACCTACAATCCATTGAGCAGTAAAGCAATAACACAACCTAGAGGTGAATCCAACAACCTGTTTAGCAGTGATCTGCTTTTTTAATTCTGTTTGAGTGTGTTTTAAAAATATATTTGTTTTGAAAATATATTGAATTAATTTTTTTAGTAATTTTCAATGAGTTTATTGTATTGATATAAAAAAAATTCAAAAATTCAAAAAAATTACTTTGATATATTTTTAAGTAAAAATTACTTTTTTTAAAAAAAAGCTATCACACTCCCAAATAGATCTTAAAACCCGTCAAACTATCAAATACTCCTAGATTAATAAGATGTTTAACCTATTTTTTTACTCGAAGTTACTTTAAATATTATGTTGAGTTTATTTCTTATATTTGTTCCTTATGAAGATTAGAGATCTATATATTTTCTAGACAAAATAACATTAAAAAAATATGATAAAAAATACACCTACAGTTGGATTATGATCTTAAAGTTGCACTTGTAGACCTCACTCATCCAATAATTTATATGTATTTTTTAGGAAAAAAATTTCTTATCATATTGCCATTTTTTTTTAGTTTTTACAAATAAAATCAAGTGATCCTACTATTTGTAAATAATTTCACTCGACATTTATATCTTGTTAGTGCAATGATCTTGATAATTAAATGGGAGATAATAAGAGAGAAAAGGTAGCCACGTAGAGAATATGGAAGATATCCACCATAGTTATTTGTGAGCGAGTGACTTAGATTTCAAGACAATTTTTTTAAGAGTTCTTTTTTTTTATTAACGTGGTTATTTGGATCAGCTTGCGCGCACCTCAACTAATCTCACAGGCTCTGAGTTAACGACCATGTAAGTCTCCAGTGGCCTTGAGAAGACTCGAACTCGTGACTATTAGGGAGCAAACCCAAGACCTGACAAGTTAAGCTACCTCTCAGAGTTTTTTTTTAAGAGTTTCTTATTTGAAGTGCAAGTGGCTGTTTTTATTTAAATATCTAAAATATCTTTGGTAATTTCATGATATATTTAGCTTGTGCTATGGAGAAATTAAAAGAAAGACAAAGAAATTTTACTTATTTTCCCCGTAGAGAAAGGGGGTTAAAAGCCCACAAAATACATAATTACATGAGAGTGACAACTTACAATCCATTGAGTAGTAAAACAATAACAGAGCCTAAAGGTGAATCCAGTAGCCTGTTTAATAGTGCTTTTGTAACTGTGTTTAGGTGTATTTTAGAAATGTATTTGCCTTGAAAATACATTGAATTAATTTTTTTAGTATTTTTCAATGAGTTTATTATGTTGATATAAAAATAAAAAAATTAATTTAATAAATTTTTAAATGAAAAATATTTTAAAAAAACATAAAAAACAGAAGCTGCCGCATAGAAAATAAACTGAAAAGATGAAAAGAATATATTTATGAATAAATATATCATTCAATGTTACAACAATTATATATACATGTATATGCCTGAGAGGCCGTACATTAAAGGGTTAATATTTTGTGTCTGTAAAGGTGGGATTACAAGAGATTGAGATAAACTCAAAATATCTTATCAAAACTGATTCCACAAATTATGGCAAATCAAATCTCAACACTCTCCTTCAAGTTAGAATATGAATATCGAGAATGTTCAACTTGCATATCAATTTCTTAAAAATGTTTCTTCCTAAAGCCTTAGTGAAGATATCAGCCAGTTGAAGATAGGTGGGAACAAATTTTGTAACAATTTGACCTGCTTGGATTTTTCTCTCACAACATGGTGATCAATTTTGATATGCTTTGTACGTTCATGATATATAGGATTTGCAGCAATATGAAGTGTTACTTGATTATCTCAGAATAATGTAATTGATTTCAAACAAACCTGTAGATCTTTAAACAAGTATCTAAGCCAGGTACGTTCACATGTTGCAGCATCCATGAACCTGTATTCAGCTTCAGCAGATGACCCAGAGACAATTTTTTATTTTCTTATCTTCCATGAAATTAGAGAGTCTCCAAGAAATACACAGTAACTTGATGTAGATCTTCTTGTCATAGGACAATTTGCCCAATTTGCATATAATAAGCCTTAGTTGCAGAGAGCTGTTGGAAGAAAATAATAAACCGAGCCCTGGATTGTTCTTTAAATATCTCACAACATGAAGAGCAGGATCCCAATGAGGTTTCCTTGGTGCATGCATAAAATGACTTAAGATGTTCACATAATACATGATATATGGTCTAGTAATTGTAAGATAGATTAATCATCCCATTAATCTTCTATAGCGTGAAGCATCATTCAATAATTCACCTTGAACATTTGTAAGCCTTAGATTTTGTTCCATGGGAAAGTCAATAGGTTTAGCTCCAAGAAATCCAACATCATCAAGAATTTTCGGTGTGTTTTTTCACTGAGATATGACAATCCCAACTTTTGATCTTGCCACTACCAAATTAAGAAAATACTTGAGATTACCAAGTTATGTTATGTGAAATTTTTTTTGAAGAAAAAACTTGATATCTTGAATAACTTTGTCATTGTTTTCAATAATGATCATATCATCCATGTAAATAAGAACCATGGTTAGAGTAGAGCCTTTTTCTTGTACAAAAAGAGAGTGGTCTGAGTGTGATTGAGAGAAACCAACCATTTTAATGGCTTTTGAGAACTTAGAGAACCAGTTTCTAGGTGCTTGTTTGAGTCCATAAAAGGACTTATTAAGTCGACATACAAACTTCTCCCCCTTATTGACAAAGTCCTTGTGGTAGAATCATGTACAATTCTTCATGCAAGGCACCATGGAGGAAATCATTATTGACATCCATTTGAAAAGGAGGCCAATTTCAAACAGCTGCCAGGGCAAGGAGACAACGAACTGTGGTTAACTTAGCAACCAGAGCAAAAGTCTTATAATAGTCCAAGCCTTCTTTTTTAATGAATCCCTCAGCTACCAAACATGCTTTATACCGTTCCACTGAGCCATTTAATTTATACTTGATTTGAAAAACCCATTTGCTGTGTATAGGACGATAGTTGGGTGAAAACAAAATCAGAGACCATGTCTTTTGATTTTCAAGAGTGGTGAGCTCAGTTTTCATTACTTCACACCATTTTGGATCACATAGTGCCTGTTTATATGTTGTAGGTTCAAGAGTTCTAGAAAAGGTGTTAACAAATAACTGATAGGAAGGAGATAATGAATGATAGGAGATAAAGTTGGATAATTGATATTTGGTACCTGAACAAGAAGAGGATGACTTGCATGGTTGTAGAGGAAGATGACGTATCAACCTGGCCACAATGAAATTCACAGAGAAGAATAGAGGGTTGTCGAGGTCGCTCGCTGCGAAGAAGAATAGGAGTAGATATGTTTGGTTTTGAAGAAGGAGAAGATAATGAAGAGAGAGAGTGTGTGTTGGGTTTGATAATGATGGTGAGAAATTATGAGAAGAGGGAGATAAAGGAGAGATAGATGTCTCTAGTGATGAGTGAGAGGTAGAGGATGGAATTGGAATATCATTGAAGTCAGGAGATACAGTTGGTATAGAGGTTGAAGGTAAATAATTGGATGGAGTGGGAGTTGAAAAGGAAAATGTATTTTCATAGAAAACAACATCACCACTAGTGAAGAATTGTCGAATGGTAAGATCATAAACTCGATATGCCTTTTGGCTAGAAGGATATCAAAAAAAAATACATTAACGAGCTCTTGGTGAAAATTTAGCCAAAGGTTGCAAGTTGGTGACATAATAAAGATGACAAAAAACGTGTAGAAGTGTATATGTGGGTGGTTTGCCATATAAAAGTTTATATGGCGATTTGTGGTTTAAAACGGGGGTAGGAAGTCGATTTATGAGATAATTGGTAGTAAGTAAGCTTTCACCCCAGAATTTCAATGGTAAATTGGCTTGGAATCTCAAGGCATAGCCAACGTTGAGAAGGTGTCTATGTTTTCGTTCAACAACACCATTTTGTTGAGGCATATGTGGACATGAACTTTGGAACATAATGCCAAAAGTAGAGAGGAATGGCTTTAAAGAGGTGAATTCCAGGCCATTATCACACCGTATTCTTTTAACTTGAACATTAAATTAAGTGTGAACAAAAGTGATGAACAATTTTAACAAGCCTTGTGTTCCAGATTTGAATTTCTTTAGAGAAATCCTAGTAAAAGAGGTGTAGTCATCCACAATACTTAAAAAATAATATGCACCAGAATGTGTTTCAATTTTTTGTGGACCCTAAATATCATAGTGTATAAGATAAAAAAAAAATGAGTACTTTGAATAGAGCTTATAAGAAAAGATAACCTTGTTTGTTTTGCCAAAGGACAAACATCACATGAATGTTGAGAATCACAAATAAAAGATGGAATTAGTTTTGACAGAAATTGAGAAGGCAATTTGAATGGATGTCCTAGTCTTTTATGCCAAATAGCTCCTAAAGCAAAAGAGACTTGATAGGAGGTTGGTAAAGGTGGATGTAATTCTGATTGTGGCATAAGATAGTATAGTCCCTTACTCTGCTTTCCCAAGCCAATCATCTTCTTTGTAGCCAGGTCCTACAATATATAGAAAGTGGGGAAGAGTGAATGGAACAATTAAGGTCAGATGTGAGTTGATCGACAGAAAGAAAATTCACATGAAATGAGGGTGCATAAAGAACACCATAGACATGCAGTTTTTAAGTAATATGTACAAAACCAACATTTGTGATTTTTGCACAAGAACCATTTGGTAAGATGACTTGAGAAAACATAGGAACAATGGCTTTGTCAATTACTGAAGTAGCTATATGATTTGTAGCACTACTATCAATGATCCATTAAAGAGACTCAGAATTTTGAGATGTGAATGATGAACAAAATGGAGTAGAGTTACCTGCATAATTGGCCGAGATAATAGATTTTTCATTTTGAAAAAAAGGCTTTGATTTGTAAGAACTCTTTATGAGTGAATTGAATAAGTTGATCAGAATGTTGGGTAGCCTTGGTGTTTGTATGAGATGATTCAACTCTTGTTCGATTTTGAGGCTAAACATCCTTATCATGAAGGTTGTGGCCAATAGGGAATCTAATCAAATAGAAGCATCTCTCTATTATAGTTGTAGTTCCATCACAGTAGGTACAATGATGTCGTTTCTTAGATCCTTGTATCTTTGATGAGCCAGACATCCAAGTTCGAGAGAAATCCTGTCGTTGTGAAGTAGAGTCTGATCGTTTGACATTCATGGCATAAACTCGTTTAGTAATCTTATGCTCAACTAGTCCTCTTTGTTTTTCTTTCTCACGTAAAAGCGAATATGCTTTCTTAATAGTTGGTAAAGGGTGCATAAGCATGATTTGCCCTCTAACAGCTGAATAAGTCTCATTCAAACCTATAAGAAACTGCTCAAGTCTACCTTTTCTTCGTTGTTCGACAGTTGCTTGAGTTCACCATAAGTGCACTGAATAGCTGGACTGCACATTTTCAACTCATCCTATAATGTTTTTATCTTGGTGTAATATGTGAAGATGAATCTGATTTTGCTTTAACTCCACAATGGAATGCTGAATCTGATAGTGATGAGAAAAATCACCCTATGAGAATCGTTCTTGTAGATCTAACCAGATTTTAGAGGGAGTTTCCATATAAAAGACATTATTGGCAAGCTCTTGATTTAAAGAGTTAAGAATCCAAGAGAGAACCATATCATTGCATCGTTGCCATAATGAATATTTAGGATTAGATTCACCTAGTGTATGCATAGTCCCATTAATGAATCCTAGTTTATTTTTGGCAATCCTAGTTTGTTTTTGGCACTAAGACTTATCAACATGGAACATCTCCACATAGCATAGTTGGTCCCATCAAGGACTTTTGGCACAAGAATTATACTTGGATGATTTGAGGCATGGATAAAAAAAGGATCATATAGATCAATGATAAAAAAAAAAAGACATGTTTTGATGAGTAGTGTTTGGGGTAACACTTGTTGAATCAGTACTATCCTCCATGGAAAAAAAATATTACAGATGCTTGGTAGAGACGTTAGGATTAACTTTTTGATACCAAGAAAATAAACTAAAAAGATGAAAAGAATATATTTCTGAATAAATATATTATTCAATGTTACAACGATTATATATACATGTATATGCCTGTGAAACCGTACATTAAAGGGTTAATATTTTGTGCCTGTAAAAGTGGGATTACAAGAGATTGAGATCAACTCAAAATATCTTATCAAAATTGGCTCCACAAATTATGGCAAATCAAATCTCAACATGCACTCTCAAACATGTCTTAAAACCTGTCAAATTATCAAGTACTCCCAGATTAGCAAGATGTTTAACCTATTTTTTTTATTTGGAGTTTTGTTTGGATTGAGTTTTCAAAATCATTATTGTACTTTATGAATACTAGAGATTTATACATGAATGTTTTCTAGACAAAGTAATATTAAGAAAATACACCTACTGCGCTGGATTATGATCTTAAAGTTGCACTTGTAGACCTCGCTCATCCAATAATTTCTATGTATTTTTGGTTATATTTGTTCTTGAAGAAACTAATTTTCATATATAAAAATATAAATAATCTTTCAAAAAGACTAAATATACCTCCCCCCCCTTTTTTTTTAATAAAAAGTTAGTTTGCAGAGGATTAAGTCATCTTTTTTTTTTTTCATTTCTCTTATTTTGAGAGTCCCTTAGATTTTTTTTCTTGGCTATCATTGTATTTTTCTATTCTTTTTCTTATTTTAATATTTTCTTTCAGAAATATCATATCTCAGCTTTATAAATTTAGATATGATTTTTTTATTGGAGATATTTAATTTATCTAGGTTTTTTTTTACCTTTATATTTTTATAGATGTTATTGTTACTCTCTCTCTCTCTCTCTCTCTCTCTCTCTCTCTCTCTCTCTCTCTCTTACAAGAGCTCTTTATGAAAGTTTATTCAGTGGATCTTAATGGATTGAATTTGATTTAAGCAGTGTTTGGAAACGCGGTTGGAACCGTGTTCTTAAAGATTTGATTTTTTTTGTTTAAAATTATTTTTTTTTGTTTTCAGATTATTTTGATGTGCTAATGTCAAAAATATTTTTTTTAAAAAAATAAAAAAAAATATTATTTTGATGCATTTCTGAGCAAAAATTATTTTGAACCGTAATCATACTTTCAAACACCCCTTAAGTGGATGACAACACTTAGCAATGAGGGGAAAAACAAAATAACAGAGCTACTGATTACTATTTAGATTTAAAGATTAAATTAATGACTAATTTTTATCATATTATTTAGTAGTTAAGATTTTGTTTGCTTCAATCCCCCCCCAATTAATAAATTATTAACTAACCATTGGTGATTCCATCACCACTATAACTTCACCGATAGAATCACTAATGGACGATAAAATCATTATAGAATTAAAGAGAGTTTGAGGAAGAATTTAGGAATGTCAACCAACAAATGGATTATCCAACCAAAATTAGTCCGTCGGTGATATAGTGCTCCCCGACAAACTCACTGACAAACAATAATATCGTCGAATAATTACAGAGAGTTTGGGGATGAATTCAAGAATTTTAATTTATCAACAAATTTACCATGAAATCTAAAAACATATAAGAATTATAGAGAAGAATTTAGGAACTTAATTCTCTGATGGATTTACCAATTGAATATAAAAATATCAGATAATTACAGAGAGTTTGGCCAAGAATTTAGGGGGTTGGATTCACCGGCGAATATACCGACATATGAAATTTTTTTGATGAATTTGATGGTGTTTAAAAAAGTTTTGATTTTTTTGAAATGACCGACGAATTTACCGAAGGGTTTAAAATCTTCTGTTAGTGAGACCATCATTGATGTGCTGACGTGGTTAATGTTTGATGGACTCATCAATGAAAGATTCCATTGGTAATGTTAAAACCTAGATATGTGAAGACAATCCCTATCTTTTCAATATTTCCTTTTCAATCTCATCTTTCTCCCTCTCTATCCTCTTTCTCTCTCTTCTACCTTAAACATCATTAGTGATCTCTCTCTTTACTACACGATGCTCTCTCTGTCCTCTAGGCGGAGCTCTTTCTCTCCTCTAGGTTTGATTTCTTTTCACCTATTGGCCTCTACTATGTACATGTTTCATTTTTGTCCTTTTGTTTTTCATTTTTCCCCTTTTATGTGTTGGTTATCATTTTTTCTTCTTTGTTCTTCAATTATATCATCATTAAAAAAAAAACAAGAGATATGAAGTTGGCTCAATTGAAAAAGAAAGAGTGAAATTTTGGAAAGGAGCTCAAAAGGTTTGGGAAGATAGATTGAAACACATTAGTAAGGTGTTTTTCTATGATCTAATTGTATTTTCTCTCTTATTTGTGTTAGAAATTAAAAAATCTGTAATTCTATTTTGAGATTTAGGTTAATTTATGAAATTGGTGGTGAATTGTGATGTTAAAGCATAATATAAAGTTAAATTATGGCTATATAGAAGTTAATTTAAATTAATTTCATAGAAATTAGAAAGTTTCAATTATTGAAACTTCAAGGATTTATTTTCATTGCATATAATGTGGGAATTTGGATCTTTTAGCGTGAAATTAGGTTATGAAAGTGATATAGAAAGGATTAAATTGGTGGCTAACACCTAAAATGTTGACGAATTATGTTTAAAACCTATGAATAATTGGGACCTATCGAACCCTAGGATGCTTTATGCATGACCCCAAAGTTCTTTTACTACTGTGAGAACTCACAAGCACACCACATGGATCTAGAACTTTTCTTTGCTTTTAGAGGCAAACCATCGGTATAAATAATTAACAATATAGGATATTTCCATATAACAATACACTGGAGTGCTGAAACTTTACATCCAGGATAAGAGTGTTTGTATTATGGTAACATGGTAGGCCATTTGTCAAAAATAACACGAAATTGGATAGTGGAATCATTTTAAGAAATTTTCTTGAGTAAAGAGAATAAATAAAGAGTAGATGAACTACATTGGCAAAATATCAAGACTAGAGGTATTAAATATTCCATTAATATTTTTACCTATTCTTCCTATTAACATAACATAAGCTTTTTAAAGATAATGTATAAAAGACCATTTAAAAAAAAAACAAATTTGTGCTTGAAAACAATATACTCTCTTAGTCACTTATGGTTAATGATGTAGTTATTTTCTTATGCCTTTTGGTACATTATTTCTATCTCATGACTTATATTTATAATGTATAAAAAGCTTCTTTTTTTTTTAGTTTAACGTGGGTGTCCGGGCCAGCTTGCGCACACCTCAACTAATCCCACGGACCCTGAAGTTAACGACTATGTAAGCCTCCAGTGGCCATCATATGAGTAACCACAAAGCTCGAATCTGAGACCACAAAGGGAGCAAACCTCTTGGTCTCAAATATATAAAAAAAGCTTCTTTTAAACCTTGTCCTTGGAAAGATTACATGGTAAATGTGTGTTTGGTTTGTGGGTGATGATTTGGTTAGTTGTACTTGGTTGTTTATATTTTTTTTTTAATTTTAGGTAGGGTGGAATATAAGGGAGTTACTGCTAAATTTTATTTTAAATTAATAAATGCACTAAAATTAAAAACTATAAACCATATATTAAGAATTTAATTGATCATACTTAACCATAAACCACGTAACAAAACTTGTGCGAATGATGCTTTTTTAAAGACATTCGAACACCTTCATATGACCGAATTAAAATTTGCTAATGCTGGACTCCGCACCAGGACCTGGTTGCTTTGTGTGTGTGTATATATATAT
>Ga0307513_10012177_pt1 | contig 10637 bp, 7 predicted proteins | sample 15_EM_MG_FD_202174 | JGI IMG/M metagenome (GOLD analysis project Ga0307513, IMG submission 202174) | Populus trichocarpa ectomycorrhiza microbial communities from riparian zone in the Pacific Northwest, United States - 15_EM | ecosystem: Host-associated > Plants > Roots > Unclassified | place...
GGCCATGTCGGAGTAGCCCTGCACCTTGCTGACGCCGATCGACGAGCCTTCGTGCGGCGGCTTCACGATGAGCGGCAGGCCCAGGTCGTCGGGCACGGTGCGCACCTGCTCGCGGCCTTGCTGGTCTGCGGCCAGGCACACATAGCGCGGCGTCGGCAGGCCGTCGGCCAGCCACAGGCGCTTGGTCATCACCTTGTCCATCGCGATGGCGGAGGCCATCACGCCCGAGCCGGTGTACGGAATGCCCAGCAGTTCGAGCGCACCTTGCACCGTGCCGTCTTCGCCATGGCGGCCGTGCAGTGCGATGAAGCAGCGCTCGAAGCCTTGCGTCTTCAGTTCGCCCAGCGTCTGCTGCGCCGGGTCGAAGGCGTGTGCATCCACACCCTGCGACTGCAAGGCGGCCAGCACACCGCCGCCCGACATCAGCGAGACGTCGCGTTCGGCCGAGGTGCCGCCCATCAGCACGGCGACTTTTCCCATGCTCTTCGCGTCGATGTTCATGAGGCCTCCTTCAACAGCTCTGCCACCTGCCCGGCCACCGCACCGATGGTTCCGGCGCCCATCGCGATCACCACGTCGCCATCACGCGCCTGCTCGACGATCACCTCGGGCATCTGCGTTATCTCGTCGACGAAGATCGGGTCGACCTTGCCCGCCACGCGCAGCGCACGCGCCAGCGAGCGGCCGTCTGCCGCGACGATCGGCGCTTCGCCGGCCGCATACACCTCGCCCAGCAGCACCGCATCGGCGGTGCCCATCACCTTGACGAAGTCTTCGAAGCAATCGCGCGTGCGGGTGTAGCGGTGCGGCTGGAAAGCGATGACCAGCCGGCGGCCCGGGAAGGCACCGCGCGCAGCCGCGATCACCGCGGCCATCTCGACCGGGTGGTGGCCGTAGTCGTCGATCAGCGTGAAGCGGCCGCCGCTGCGCGCAGGCAGTTCGCCGTAGCGCTGGAAGCGGCGGCCCACGCCGTGGAATTCACCGAGCGCCTTCACCAGCGGCGCATCGGGCAGTTCGAGCTCGGTAGCCACGGCCACGGCCGCCAGGGCGTTCAGCACGTTGTGCTCGCCGGGCAGGTTCAGCGTGATCTCGAGGTCGGGCATGGTGATGCCGTTGCGGCGCTGCGCGGTGAAGCGCATCTGCCCACCGACTAGCGCCTGCACGTTCACTGCCCGCACCTGCGCGTCGGGCCCGAAGCCGTAGTTGATGACCGGTCGCGAGATCATCGGGATTATTGAGCGCACGCCCGGGTCGTCACCACACAGCACCGCCGCGCCGTAGAACGGCATGCGGTGCAGGAACTCGACGAACGCGCCCTTCAGCCGCGTGAGGTCGTGGCCGTAGGTGTCCATGTGGTCGGCGTCGATGTTGGTCACGACCGACAGCACCGGCATCAGGTTCAGGAACGACGCATCCGATTCGTCGGCCTCGACCACGATGTAGTCGCCCGAGCCGAGACGCGAGTTGGCACCCGCCGCATTGAGCCGGCCGCCGATCACGAAGGTCGGGTCGAGCCCCGCTTCGGCAAGCACGCTGGTCACCAGCGAAGTGGTCGTCGTCTTGCCATGCGTGCCGGCGATCGCGATGCCCTGCTTCAGGCGCATCAGCTCGGCCAGCATCACCGCGCGCGGCACCACCGGCACGCGCTTGGCGCGGGCGGCGATCACCTCGGGGTTGTCGGGCTTCACCGCCGTGGACGTCACCACCGCACCCGCCCCCGCGATGTGTGTTGCGTCGTGACCGACGAACACCTTGATGCCCAATGTGGCCAGCCGGCGCGAGGTTGCGCTGTCGCTCTGATCGGAACCCGACACCGTGTAGCCGAGGTTGTGCAGGATCTCAGCGATGCCGCTCATGCCGACGCCGCCGATGCCGACGAAATGGATGTGCTTGACGGCGTGCTTCATCTGGCCAACGCCTCCAACTCGTTTGCGACATGTGCCGCCGCGTGAGGCCGGGCCAAGGCGCGCGCCTTCGTCGCCATGCCCAGCAAGGCCTCGCGCGTCAGGCTCTTCAGCAGATCGGCCAGGCGTTGCGGCGTGAGTTCGGTCTGCGGCAGGTGGATGCCCGCCCCTTGCTTCGCCAGCCATTGCGCGTTGTCGCGCTGGTGGCTGGTGGTGCTGACGACGAGCGGCACCAGCACGCTGGCCACGCCTGCGGCACACAGCTCGCTCACCGTCACCGCGCCAGCGCGGCAGACGATCACGTCGCAGAACGCCAGGCGTTCGGACATGTTGTCGATGAAGGGCAGCACTTCCGCGTCAACCTTCGCCGTGGTGTAGGCGTAGCGCACCTTGTCGTGATGGGCCACGCCGGTCTGATGCGTGAGCAGCGGGCGCTCTTGCTCGGGCAGCAAGGCCATGGCCTTCGGCAAGGCCTCGTTCAACGCCGTGGCGCCCAGGCTGCCGCCGACCACCAGCACGCGCAGCGGGCCGCTCCGGTTCTCGAAGCGCTCCATCGGTGCAGGCAGCGTCTCGATCTCGGCACGCACCGGGTTGCCGGTCACGATGCCATGCTTCACCTTGTGGGCGGCTTCGCCCTCGAAGCCGAAGGCCACCTTGTCGGCGACCGGCAGCAGGCTCCTGTTGCTCATGAGCAGCGAGGCGTCGGCGTTGATCAGCATCAGCGGCTTGCTCAGCAGCGAGGCCATCAGCCCGCCGGGGAAGCAGACGTAGCCGCCCATGCCGAGCACAGCGTTGGCTTTTCGCTTCCGGATGATCTGCAGGCAGCTCCAGAAGGCGCCCAGCAACCTGAATCCACCGGTGAGCGTGTGCATCAGGCCCTTGCCGCGCAGTCCGCTGAAGGCGATGTTGTCCATCGGGATGCCGGACGGCGGCACGAGCTTGTTCTCCATGCCGTGCGTGGTGCCGAGCCAGCTGATGGTCCAGCCTCTGGCTTGCATTTCTTTGGCGACGGCGAGGCCGGGGATGACGTGGCCGCCTGTGCCGGCGGCCATGATGATGAGGTGTTTGGAGGTCATGCTGGGGCGCCTCCTCTTGTTGATTCCGTTCGGGCTGAGCTTGTCGAAGCTTGGCTCGCGTACCTCCACCCGTTCGGGCTGAGTCTGTCGAAGCCTGGCTCGCGCACCTCCGCCTCACCCGTTCGGGCTGAGCCTGTCGAAGCCTGGTTCGCGCACCTCCTCCCGTTCGGGCTGAGCCTGTCGAAGCCTGGCTCGCGTACCTCCGCCCCACCCGTTCGGGCTGAGCCTGTCGAAGCCTGGTTCGCATGCCTCCAACCGTTCGGGCTGAGGCATCGAAGCCTTGTTCCGCCTTTGCGTGGTGGTTGTTCACTGCGTGAGGCCGCGTCGGGATGTGCCCCCGACAGGGCAGTAACTTTCTTTTGCTTCGCCAAAAGAAAGTCACCAAAGAAAAGGCGACCCGACGGAGACGGTCCGGCTAGGGCCGGACTGCTCTGCGGTGCTCGGTGTTCGGGGCCCGCGCCAAACTCACTTCGTTCGCTACGCTCACTGCGTTCAGACAAACGGCGCGAAGTCAGTTGACGAAGCGCGCTTGCGCGCGCGGCCCCAAACCCCTGCGCTCCTCGACGCCTCCCACGGGGCCCAAAAGCAATACGTCGTTCGGCTTCGCCGAACATTCCATCTACGCCTCGCTTCGCATCGTGCGTGATGGCGATGCGTAGCGAGCTGAGTGGTGGGGTACGTTGAACAGGTGTTCCGTGGTCCGGATCACCACCTTGGAGACAAGTCGCGGAAGGAAGCAGCCGAAGCCGTACAGCAAAGTGGAGAGCGTCTTTGCTTTGGTTACTTTCATTTGACGCGACAAATGAAAGTGACTCGCCCGCCGGGGCGACTACCCGGCTCACCCGCCGGCAGGCAGAAGAACCAAATACGCGAAGCGGAGGAAGGCGGAACGTCATGCCCGGCCTCCCCGCATCAACTGCCGATTCTGGCTGCGGCCCGCGTACTGCGTACGCTTCACGCCGCTGCGCGGCATGAGCCTTCGCCGAAACAGCCAACGGGTGCGCAATGCGCACCCGAGCCTTGCCTACGCTGCGCTTCAGCGAGGCTCTCATGCGCGGCCTCCGCGCATGAGTTGTCTGTTTTCAATATCAATCCTCAACACAATCGCCAACGCAATCATGTTCATCAAAATCGCCGACCCCCCAAAACTCATCAACGGCAACGTCAGCCCCTTGGTCGGCAAGACCCCCAGGTTCACCCCCATGTTGATGAACGCCTGCCCCCCCATCCAGATGCCGATACCCTGCGCAAACAGACCGGCAAACACGCGATCCAAAGCAACGGCTTGCCGGCCGATGTGAAAGATCCTCCGCGACAGCCAGAAGAACGCAAAGATCACGCAGGCCACGCCGGCAAAGCCGAGTTCTTCGCCGATCACGGCGAGCAGGAAGTCGGTGTGCGCCTCAGGCAGGTAGTGCAGCTTCTCGACACTCGAGCCCAGCCCCTGGCCGAAGATCTCGCCGCGGCCGAAGGCGATCAACGAATGCGACAGCTGGTACGCCTTGCCAAGCGTGTACTTCTCGTCCCACGGATTCAGGTACGCAAAGATCCGCTCGCGCCGCCATTCGCTCAGCGTGATCATCAAAGTGAAGGCGCCGACCAGCACCGCGGTGATCAGCAGGAACATGCGGCCGTTCACGCCACCCAGGAACAAGATGCCCATCGCGATCGCGGCGATGACCATGAAGGCGCCCATGTCGGGCTCGGCCAGCAGCAGCAGGCCGACCACGGCCACCGAAACTGCCATCGGCATCACGGCGCGGAAGAAGTTCTCCTTCACCTCCATCTTGCGCACCATGTAGTTGGCGGCGTACAGCGCAATGGCGAGCTTGGCCCACTCGGACGGCTGGAAGTTGGTGAAGCCCAGCGGGATCCAGCGGCGCGCACCGTTCACGCCCTTGCCCACGTGCGGGATCAGCACCATCACCAGCGCGAGCAGCGCGCCGGCGAACAACCACGGCGCGAACTTCTCCCACACGCTGACGGGGATCTGCACCACCACGACGGCCGCCACGAAGGCGACCACGATGGACAAGGCGTGCCGCGTGAGGAAGTGCGTGGGCGAGTAGCGCGTGAACTTCGGGTTGTCGGGCATCGCGACGGAGGCCGAATACACCATCACCAAGCCCAGCGCGAGCAGGAACACCACCATCCAGACCAGCGGCTGGTCGAAGCCTTGCAGCTTGGTCGGCTGGGCCGTGGCACCGTTCCAGTTGCGGATGGGCACCGCGGTGCCGCCGTCGCGCTTGAACAGCGAGGCAACGCGCTCTTTCAGCGCAGCCAAACCGAAGCGTGCAGCGATGGCCGTCACACCACCTCCCCACTCGCCGCAGCCAGCGCACGCACTTCGTTGACGAACACCTCGGCGCGGTGTGCATAGTTGCGGAACATGTCGAGGCTGGCGCAGGCCGGGCTCAACAGCACGGCGTCACCGGCATGCGCGCGCTCGAAGCACCAGCGCGTCGCGGCTTCGAGCGTGTCGTGCCGCTGCACCGGCACGCCGGTGTAGCGCAGCACTTGCTCGATGGCCTCGGCATCGCGGCCGAGCGTTGCCACGGCACGCACATGGCGCTGCACCGGCGTGGCGAGCGGCGTGAAGTCCTGGCCCTTGCCGTCGCCACCGAGGATGACGACCAGCTTGTTCGGGGCCTTGTCTTCGCCCAGGCCGTTCAACGCCGCCACGGTGGCGCCGACGTTCGTGCCTTTGCTGTCGTCATAGGCTTCCACGCCGTTGACCAGCGCGATGAACTCCACGCGATGCGGCTCGCCGGCGTACTCGCGCAAGCCGTGAAGCATCGGCGCCAGCGGGCAGCCGACGGCCGTCGCGAGCGCCAGCGCGGCGAGTGCGTTCGCGGCGTTGTGGCGGCCGCGCACGCGCAGCGCATCGGCGGGCATCAGGCGTTGGATGTGCAGGTCTTCGGGTTCGACGACCGCGCCCTTGCGTGGCTTCTTGATGGTCTCGTCGGCTTCCAACGCGCGCACCAGCCAGGCGATGCCGTTCTCGACCAGCAGGCCGAAGTCGCCCGGGTGCTGCGGCGCGTCGAGCCCGAAGCGCACGACACGGCGCTCGACCGGCTTGGCGAACCGCCCCTTGCCGGCGCTCTTTGCAAGAGAGGGCGCAGGCACCATCTTTTCGGTGGCAGGGTCGTCGCGGTTGATCACCATCACCGCGTGCTGGCCGAAGACGCGCGCCTTGGCCGCGACATAGGCTTCCATGCTGCCGTGCCAGTCGAGGTGATCCTGCGTCACGTTGAGCACCGCAGCCGCGCTGGGCTCGAAACCCTGCACGCCATCGAGCTGGAAGCTCGACAGCTCCAGCACCCAGACCTCGGGCAAATGCTCGAACACCGGCCCCGGCGGAGGCGGCGGGATCAGGTGCGGCGGCGGCCCTCCACCGGCCGCTGCGTCGTCTTCTGTCAACGCGGCCTCGGCCACGGGTTCAACGGGTTCGTAGGCTGCCTCGGTGACCGGCGGAGGGATGAGTTCGGCCGCACGGTCTTCGGCCGCGGTCGCCACTTCATCATCGGGCAGCGCGACCGGTTCCTCGATCACCGGCGCTTCAGGCACGGGCTCGGACGGTTCCGGCTGCGCAGCCTCCTCCACCTGCCGTTCGGGCTCCAGCGCGAGCGCCTCGGCCAGCGTCTGCAGCATGGTCGGGCCGATGTTGCCGGCGACGGCCACGCGCTTGTCGGCGCGCGCTATCAGCTGCGCCGCCATCGAGGTCGTGGTGGTCTTGCCGTTGGTGCCGGTGATCGCGATCACCTTGGGCGCGTAGCCGCGTTCGGTTTTCAGGTCGGCGAGTGCACGCGCGAACAGATCGAGCTCGCCCTGCACCGGCACGCCGGTCTGCTTTGCCAGATTGACCAGCCCGGCAATGCGTTCATCGGTCGGCGACAGGCCCGGGCTCTTCAGCACGAGCTGGACGCCTTGCAAGGCCTCGTCGCCGAGCGGGCCGCTCAGGCGCTGCGCAGCAGGAACGTGCTCGGCCAAGGCCGCGTCTTGCGGCGCCTGCTCGCGTGTGTCCCACACGCGGACTTGCGCGCCATGGCTCGCGCACCAGCGCGACATCGCCAAGCCGGACTCTCCAAGCCCAAGAACCAGCACAACGGCGTCGTTCAAATGCTTCATCAGCGGAGCTTCAGGCTGGCCAGGCCGATCAGGCACAACAGCATGGTGACGATCCAGAACCGCACGACGACCTGCGTTTCCTTCCAGCCCGATTTCTCGAAGTGGTGGTGCAGCGGCGCCATCTTCAGAATCCGCCGGCCGGTGCCGAACTTCTTCTTCGTGTACTTGAACCAGCTCACCTGCAGCATCACCGACAGCGCCTCGGCGACGAAGATGCCGCCCATGATCGAGAGCACGATCTCCTGCCGCGTGATGACGGCGATGGTGCCTAACGCTCCACCCAGAGACAACGCGCCTACGTCGCCCATGAACACCTGCGCCGGGTGGGTGTTGAACCAGAGGAACGCGAGGCCGGCGCCGGCCATCGCGGCGCAGAAGATCAGCAGTTCGCCGGCCCCGGGGATGTAGGGGAACAGCAGGTACTTCGAATACACCGAGCTGCCCACCACGTAGGCGAACACGCCCAGCGCCGAGCCCACCATCACCACCGGCATGATCGCCAGGCCGTCGAGCCCGTCGGTTAGGTTGACGGCATTGCTCGCCCCCACGATCACGAGGTAGGTGAGGATGATGAAGCCGAACACGCCCAGCGGGTAGCTCACGCTCTTCACGAACGGGATCAACAGGTCGGCCTTGGGCGGCAGGTCGTTGGAGAAGCCGCTCTGCACCCAGCGCAGGAAGAGTTCGAGCACGCGCAGGTTCGAGGTCTCCGACACGCTGAACGCAAGGTACAACGCCGCGACCAGGCCGATCAGCGACTGCCAGAAATACTTCTCCCGCGAGCGCATGCCTTCGGGGTTCTTGTGCACGACCTTGCGCCAGTCGTCCGCCCAGCCGATGGCGCCGAAGCCGAGCGTCACCAGCATCACGATCCAGACGAAGCGGTTGCTCCAGTCGAACCACAGCAAGGTGGAGACGCCGATGCCGATCAGGATCAGCACGCCGCCCATGGTCGGCGTGCCGCTCTTGGCAATGTGTTCCTTCACGCCGTATTCGCGGATCGGCTGGCCGATCTTCAGCTCGGCGAGACGGCGGATCACCCACGGACCGAAGGCCAGGCCGATCAGCAGCGAGGTCATCGCGGCCAGCACCGCACGGAAGGTGAGGTACTGGAACACGCGCAGAAAGCCCAGTTGCTCCGGGTAGTGGTTCTGCAGCCACTGGGCGAGGCTAAGCAGCATGGGGTGTCGTTCCTTGTTGTTGTGCATCGGTGCGGGCCTGCGCCGCCGTGTCGACTGTCATGTCGATCAGCGCAGCCACCACCTGTTCCATCTTCATGAAGCGCGAACCCTTCACCAGCACCGAGGCGCAGGCCGGCGCGGCATTCAATGCCTTCAGCAGTTCGGCCACGCTGTTGAAGTGGCGCGCGCTGCCGTTGTGCTCGCCGCCGAAGGCATCGGCCACGTAGCGGCTCAGGTTGCCTGCGGTCCACAGCGCGTCGATGCCGTGCGTGCGCGCATAGGCGCCCACCTCGCGGTGGAAGGCCGGGCCCTGGTTGCCGACTTCGCCCATGTCACCCAGCACCAGCCAGCGCGGGCCTGAGAGCGAAGCCAGCACCTCGATCGCCGCGCGGGCCGAATCGGGGTTGGCGTTGTAGGTGTCGTCAACCAGCGTGACCGGCACGCCTTGCACGCGGCCCTTCTTCAGCTGCGAGCGGCCCTTCACCGGCTCGAAGGCCTCGAGCCCGCGGGCGATGGCTTCGAGCGGGCAGCCCGCGGCCAGCGCACAGGCGGTGACGGCCAGCGCGTTCTTCACGTTGTGCCAGCCGGCGATGCGCAATTGCACGGCCGCAAAACCAGCCGGCGTGTGCAGCATCAGCGACCAGTGGTCGTGTGCCCATTCGGCGTCAGCGGTCACGTCGGCCTCGCCGCGCAAGGCGAAGGTCAGCGTGGGCCGTTGGCCGGCAAGCTGGTGCCACAACGGGGCGAAAGCATCGTCGGCGGGGAACACCGCCACGCCAGCGGGGCCCAGTGCTTCGATGACCGTGCCGTTCTCGCGCGCCACGGCTTCCACCGTGGCCATGAACTCCTGGTGCTCGCGCTGCGCGTTGTTGACCAGCGCAACGCTAGGCGCCGTCATCGCGGCCAGCGAGGCGATCTCGCCCGGGTGGTTCATGCCGAGTTCGACCACGCCGGCGCGGTGTTCCGCTGTTTCGTCTTGACGCAGGCGCAGCAGCGTCAGCGGCACGCCGATGTCGTTGTTGAAGTTGCCTTGCGTCGAGAACGCGCCCTCGCCCCACCAGGCAGTGAGCACCGAGGCCAGCATCTGCGTGACCGTGGTCTTGCCGTTGCTGCCGGTGACTGCTATCAGCGGCAGGTGAAAACGCGCGCGCCAGGCCGCGGCGAGCGTGCCCAGCGCCTGCTTGCTGTCGGCCACCTGCAGGCCCGGCAGGCCGGCTTCGATGAGGCCGTGCTCGGCCAGGGCCGCCACCGCCCCGGCGGCGTGGGCCTGCGGCAGGAAGTCGTGCGCGTCGAAGCGCTCGCCGCGCAGCGCGACGAACAGGTCACCCGGCTGCAGGCTGCGCGTGTCGGAGTGCACGCGTGCGATGTCCACGGCACCGTCGCCGATCAAGGTCGAACCCGGCAGCAGCGCGTGGGCCTGGGCCAGCGTCATCATGGCTGTGGCCTCCCTGCGATAGCGAGCTGCGCTTCGAGCACGTCGGAGAACGGGTGCTTGACGCCCGCGATGTCTTGGTCTGCCTCATGGCCCTTGCCGGCGATGAGGATCACGTCTTGCGCCTGCGCTTGACTCACCGCTTGCACGATGGCGGCGCGGCGGTCTTCGATCACCGCGGCGCGGTCGGGGCGCGCCATGCCGGCCGTTATGTGCGCGAGGATGACGGACGGCGATTCGTTGCGCGGGTTGTCGCTGGTCACGACCACGTGGTCGGCCTCGCGCTCGGCGATGGCGCCCATCAGCGGCCGCTTGGTTGCATCGCGGTTGCCGCCGCAGCCGAACACGCTCCACAGCGTGCCGCCTCGCTTCTGCGCGAAGGGTCGCAGCGCCTGCAGCGCCTTCTCGAGCGCATCCGGGGTGTGAGCGTAGTCGACCACCACGGCCGGGCCCTCGCCCGACGGCACGCTTTCCATGCGGCCCGGCACGGCGCTCAACAGCGCACAAACGCGCGCGGCGTCGGCGAGCGCAATGCCGAGCGAGCGCAGCCCGCCGATCACCGCCAGCAGGTTGGAAACGTTGTACTCACCGATCAGGCCGCTGCGCACCACGGCCGACTCGGTGCCTTCGTGCAACGCGAACGCGAGGCCACCGTCGATGTAGGCGATGTCGCTGGCCTGCAGCCGCGCAGGGCCGCGGGCGCTGTAGGTCCAGACGTCGAGCCCCTTGAGATTGGTCGTCAAGGCGAGCGCGGCGCCGCGCTCGTCATCGACATTGATCACCGCTGAACGCAGGCCCGGCCACGCGAACAGCTGGGCCTTGGCGTCCCAGTAAGCGTCCATGGTGCCGTGGTAATCGATGTGGTCGCGCGTGAAGTTGGTGAACAAGGCCACGGCAATGCGCGTTCCCGCGAGAC
>Ga0307513_10012178_pt1 | contig 10636 bp, 19 predicted proteins | sample 15_EM_MG_FD_202174 | JGI IMG/M metagenome (GOLD analysis project Ga0307513, IMG submission 202174) | Populus trichocarpa ectomycorrhiza microbial communities from riparian zone in the Pacific Northwest, United States - 15_EM | ecosystem: Host-associated > Plants > Roots > Unclassified | place...
CCGTGGAAATGACCTTTATTGCGGTCAAGGTGACTGCTAATTTTCAGTTACTCTGACTACTCAAAGGTAGTTAGCGCGTACTGTGTCTGGGTCAGTCAGTATGACCCCGTTTACTAACCACAGTGGATTGTTATTCTCCAGAAGAGATTTGGAAGAGATGATAGATCGTGCGCCCAGCAAGGTAGTATTTGTTTGTGATAGTATGAGAAGCAAAGAACATGTAAAGTAAACATAGCTACAGTGGGGAACCTTACTGTTTCACAGCAAGGCAATTACAATTTCGCGAATAAATTTAAATGCCTTTTAAATACTGAAAGTTTCGAAGTGTAAGCTAAAACGCCAAATGTTCAAGATTCGTATCAGGGAAATTAACTCCATTAAGGGACTTGGAGCAGAAGTGCATAATCTGGAGAGCGGCAGGGTATCAGTGTAAATTGAAGAAAGGTTCACTAGTAACATACCATCACCCCCACTTGCACCTCTCGGCCTCCCTCGCGAGCCCGCCTGATCCTGGGGGCTCGGGAGGGGTTCGAAATTGGCCTGCCATGTGGCATCGTCAAGGCGAAGAGAGGAAATGACGACCCCGATGCATTGGTTCAGTGATGGTTCTTCGCCTCCTAACTCCTTAAGTTCAAGAGAAGACGGTCTAATGCTCGTCTTCCATTTGCTATCGTTGGTTAGCCACATATGTTGGTGCTCGTTTGCTGGATTGGACATGAACGTTGCGGCGAAGGGTTCTCGGATATCCCGTTTCGAAGCGAAGGCAGCGATTCCCAAACTCTTTGCACAGTGAGTTCCACGCACGAGGATGAGAGAACCATTGGTCTTCTTCGGCATGTATTGTATAGCGTGCTGATACCAAGACGGCGCGTGCTTGTGGAAATGGGACTTGACTTCAGGAAGGTCAAAATAACCACTACGAATGCAAGAGGAGGCTCCGCCGTGCGGCAAAACAATAATCGCCCCACTTCTCCCCGATCCATTGGACGTCCGAAAGTGATAGGAGCTACACAACAGGGAAGGTTATCTCACAGGGAGCACGCGGTGTTCAATCCTACGCACTTTTGGGTATGTGGACCACCCTCCTCTTGTTTCTCGATATTAGAACTTGTGTATGTCTGTTGTCTCTGGATGTCAAGCTGCCGGACCGAATTCCTATCGATGTGGAGGTGTTGGTAGGGTTGGCTAGGAGGACGAGCACCTTCTGCAATGTTCTGCTCGTAAGAATGAAAGATATTAAATATGGGGCGAAATTCGCCTGAATCATCGAAGTAACCAAGATCCCCAAGTTGAACCCCGCGACGTCCACCAGCAGGCGAGAAGAGGGTCGGCGCCGGAAACCAGAACGTAATAGTGTCCGGGTCAATAATGCTTGAGCACATATATAGCGGTATGTGACTGTCAACATTTTTGCTCAAGCCCAAGTTCTGATAAGTTAAAAAACTTAGAGCGCATTCATGTATCACTTAGAAATTTTCCTCACCTCGTTATCCTTTCCTTTAATAAACGGAACAAGACATGGATTTCCTATCGCGATTCAATTCAGTTACCTTACGTAATCCCGCTACCTTCCCACGTCATACCTAAGGGCAGAGTCTTGTACGAAAGGGTCTGCTGCGAAGGATTGTATACTGGCGAATCTACTATATCCTGAGTAGATAAGTCAATGAGATGTAGGTATCATAGAGAGAAAAATCCTCACTGCGAGTCTTCTCTGCATACCAAGATGCGTGCTTGTCGTGCTGAAGGATCGCGCTACTGAGAAAATTATCTTCAGCCGCAAGCCGAAGAATATGGCCATATTGACGGACCTCTATTCCCCTCTCCACCAGCCGGGCTATGTCGAGAAATCTGTTGCCAGGACGAGCAATTCTTGTTAAAGTGAAGCTAAGAGAAAGGCAAAACGAGGCAAAAAGCAGTCAACGAACTTGAATTGCTCTCATGGGCGGGGCGACGATCGAACCCGCTATGGATTGTGGTTAGAAATTTTGGTGCAGAGATGGAGGAAAACGCACGATGGGCCGGATACGCGAACCATCCTGACAGAGCGCTAGTTGGCTGACTACCCCGGGAATCTGACCCCATTGCGCCAACAGATGAGCCAATCGGCAGACCCCAGTCGTATGACCCCCTATGGTCCATTTCCCCCAACACGACCGCGTCAGCACGAAGCCCAGTACTCTCATCCCTCACAAGTTCAAGGTTCATTGCGCTGCTCCCTTCTCCAGGCATAGACTTTGATTCGGTCACTTTCATGTCACCCGAGGTTTGTTCATCCTAGGTAGGTTACAAATTAGTCAAACTTCAGAATGAGCAGACAGGTACAGACTTGATCCAAAGGAGTTGGTTGTACTATTGGCATCGGAGGTTGGTCTCCGTTCACTGGGTTAGAGAATTTGAGGTGATAACAATTTGAACCAAAGAAAAAATACGCGTCACATACCGTATATATGATATATCGTCAAGTGTGGTCCCGATTGAGTGATAAAATGACCTCCATGGATACCGACGTTTGTGGCGTTTTGAAAAAATGAACTGGAAGGTTGTTGAAACTGTGAATTGGAGGGTTCTTCAGACTGTGAATTGGAGGGTTCTTCAGACTGTGAATTGGAGGGTTCTTCAGACTGTGAATTGGAGGGTTCTTCAAACTGTGAATTGGAATGCTGTTGAAACTGTGAACTGAAAGGCTGTGGAACCGAAGTATTGGTCATGGTCGGTGGTCTCGACCTAGAGGGAATAGACGGTAGTGGTATTCTGTTAGAAGGGACTGCTGAATTTGGGCGACCGGTCGAGTGGAATGGCTGGCTGCAAATAATCGCGAATTCCACGTGATGGCTTCCCCATTAGGAGAAACATTGAGGGGATTAATATCATGCAAACGAGAGCGATGACCAAAATTCCCGTCGCCGCTGAGACAGTCGTCTTGTCACTCCCGAGGATTATAGGACAAAATATGGCACCATGGTTTTGAGGATCCTTCGCGAGTTCGTTCATTAAATAACTCTCGAGATTGAGGAAGAATCATGATCGACATACTGATTGTCTCCAACACCAATCGCCCACATATCGGCGCTTCCGATTTTCATCCCGCACTTCCTTGGCTGCGAAGTCCATCTCATTTGCGAAGTCTGTGTTCTTGAGCTGGTTTTTCAGAATGACACCAAACTTCATGTGTGGCATGCTTCCATGATGTCGTATCACCCTCTTCAATTTCTCCGTCAAATGAACGAAAAGGTGGGTCTTCATCAGCTGGAAGGGTTGGAAAAGGCGCGGCCACATGAGGGGAAAGGACAGAGAATATTCTTCGGGTTGGTAGTACGTTGAGGCATTTTGCTGGGCTAGTAGCGTGATTGAAGAAGACAGAAAACCAAGTGTGTTTATTGGCGGAAATAAATGAGGCCATTGAAAAGCAAACAACACAGGCAAAAAAAACAAACCTGATCGCAATCGATGTCATCTTCTGCCTCCCAAGTTTCCCCCTCCGCAGCTTACGATTGGGACTTGCAGCCAGAACAAGAATTCACACCCCGGAAACCAGTTGTCGATGCCAGACAAAGCCGCCGTTCAAAGCAAGAGATGCAAGAGGTGCGTGCACGGGAGGCCCAACAAGCAGAAGAAGAGAAAGCTCGTCTCGTCAACGGCCTGAAAACAGCAGCTCAGATTGAAGATGAACTACTTCAAGAGGACGTCCAGCGGTGTACCCCCAACCACCAGAGCCAGGGAATGTGGCAGGTCCTCGAACTGGGCGCAAGAGTACTGAATGTGGGTTGTCAAGTCCTATCAATAGTATCATCGGAAAACAAATTCTTACCGTACTTGGAGACGATATAGCCCATGAGGAAGGCTTAGAGGGAAGAGGGAGTGTCCAATGCTTGGTGAGTGATGGGCACCTGTATACATGGGTGCAGGGGGACTTATTCCACGGCGCCACCTACATATACATGGAATTATTCGCACATCTCCATTTAGGGCCCAAACTTTCCGAACTCATGTGATGTCTCAATTTGGACATTCTTATCTAAGACACTTTGGTTCACGAACGGTTCAGCTCAGGTAGGCCACTGACACACTCTCCAACAAGCCACCATGTCAAACCCGTCGTCGAAGATGATGGTGCCCAATACTTACCACATTCCCTGCTACATCACCCCCGATCTAACACCCTGACACCCAAGAACACTGAGCAGCAAGAGGCGGCTAGGTACTGGCGCCACATAGCCTCCTGCTTATGCGGCCACCCACAGCCTTCGCCAGACACCGCGTCAGTACACGACGACAACAACAATACGTCAGAATGCCGCTGAGATGAGGGCAACACGGTAAGTGCCACACTCCCTCTTCTCTGCCCCTGCCCACGGCGAACGCCAGCGCCATACACTGCGGAACACTGCGGATATCATCCCATTCATCTCCGCCCACTACTGCCCCTCATATCCACGGGGCAACACTGGATCAACCACTCTTTGACCACTCTACCTGTAACCCCATTGGTGCCCAGCCTCTCCAATTTCATGTACGTACAGACTATAAATTACTTGCAGTACATAGTATCTTTCAACAATAATTCTACCGCATTGTGCACAACGTGAGGAGTTCTTAAAGTAACCACAACATAGAGCTGGTTCGCACTTGCCATTTGAGTGTTTTACATAAGACACTCCCAATTAGGACATCACGTGCGTGAGGCGGAAAGTTGCCTTTCGTGAGCTTTGTAATATAATTTCAAACCCAATGCAGTGAGCAGCCTTTACGAGTCCGACGAATGTAATGATGAAGGTTCTTTGCTACCTGTGCCCACCTCACGCCTGTGTCCTTGCCGCACCTGCCATTCCCTGCACGACGCTCCAGCCATTGCCGCACCTGCCACCCCGGCGTTGACCCCTCGCGCCCATGGCACACGAGCCACATCCCTACCCTCTGGCCGCTGGTACAGGACACCCGCGGCCTCACCCTCCTTTCCCCTTCCCACCGCTCATTTGACTTGCAAGCGGTACCCAACACCCATACACCGGGACATCTGCAGGTGCGTCCTCCACCTTCCCCTCCTTTTCCATGGCCTCACCCCCCCCCCATCCTCACCCACCTTTCGTCCCGCAAACAGGCCTCCAGTGCAGCCAGTGCCAATCGCATCGCATTCCGAAAGTGGCGAAACGTCAATCAAGACCTATCAACGAGATCATTGATTATGATTCCGTATATTCTACCATTGCCACCTTGCCTCAGTCTACTCCCTCACGGCCTTAAAAATTGTATCGGTAAGTATTTTATTTGATTAACATTCGCTGTTTTTACCAACTAACTGTCTTTTTCTTGCTTCCTAGGCGCTATACGATGCGAAAGAGCGCGGACAGAACCACCAACATGTTGTGAGCTTGGGCCGACTCCTGCACGCGAGAGGAAATAGCAGAGATAAAGCGGACAAGGGGACACCCATCCAATACGGCGGGTCTATGCGAACCCGTTTCACTGTTCTTTGCCTTCCCCACCCCACAGCGCTGGTGCTGACCCACCACCCCCTCGCGACTGTCGCCTCTGTTTACCGCCATCCCGCCACCCTTTCTGCCTGCGTCGCTCCGTCGACCGCTGCCGCTCTCGTGAGGGATGTGGGCCCATCTGCATGGGCGAAACGCGAAGGGAGCGAGGACCTAGGGGAGGGTAGAAACAAGGAGGCAAGAGGTGCGTCGCCATTCTTATCTTCCACCCCCCATTCCCACTGGACCCCAATCCCTGCCACCACCACTACCTCCCTCGCGTGGAAACGCGAGCCGGAGGTGACCCTTTTCGGCGTTTCGACACGAATCCCACCACCACTACCTCCCTCGCATCCAAACGCGAGCCGGAGGTGGTTAATTTTGGCGTTTCGACGTGCCTCCCACCACCACCACTTCCCTCGCATCCAAACGCGAGCCGGAGGTGGTGTTCTTCCAACACGCCTCCCACCACCACCACCTCCCTCGCGTTTGGACGCGAGCCGGAGGTGGTGTTTTTCGTTCTTCCAACACGCCTCCCACCACCACCTCCCTCGCGTTTGGACGCGAGCCGGAGGTGGTCATTTTCGTTCTTCCAACACGCCTCCCACCACCTCCACCTCCCTCGCGTCCAAACGCGAGCCGAAGGTGGTTTTTTTCGGCGTTTCGACTCGTCTCCCACCACCACCACCTCCCTCGCATCCAAACGCGAGCTGGAGGTGGTTTTTTTTGGTCGTTTCGACTGCCTGTGCCACCATCACCACCTCCCTCGCATCCAAACGCGAGCTGGAGGTGGTTTCTTTCATCGTTTCGACCGCCTATGGCACTACCACCACCTCCCTCGCGTCCGAACGCGAGCTGGAGGTGGTTTCTTCGACCATTTCGACCGCCTGCCACCACACCACCTCCCTCGCGTTCAAACGCGAGCTGGAGGTGGTTTTTTTCGTTGTTTCGACCGTCTGCCACCACCACCACCTCCCTCGCGTCCAAATGCGAGCTGGAGGTGGTTATTTTTGTTGTTCCAACGCGACTTCCACCACCACCTCGCTCGCGTCCAGGAGGTGGTCATTTCTACCTGTTTCGATGCGACTCAGGATGACTGGGAGGGACACGAGGAGGGAGGAGGGGCAAGGGGCGACGATGACTTGCTCGTCGTCATTCCTCAGAGCTCTCATCAATGAGACCCCCTCTTATTTGTGAGGGGGTTTTTTTCTATGGCCTCGACGAAGGGGCGGTGTTCATATCACATGCTGCCCCATTTGATTTTTTTCTCTTTCTGTAGTCAACAATATGTATTTAGGTTATATACTATAAAAATTGTAACTACTACACCTTGAAGCATCACAGGATTCTTCCAAAGACTCCAGAGAGGCCCAGGGAAGTCTTATTTTTCCAAAGACACCCAAGGCTACCCCAGAGAGAATTGGGCAATTTGAATATTTCCAAAGATACCCAAGGCTACCCCAGAGACCACCAGAGAGACTTGGGCAATTTGATTATTTCCAAAGACACCTTGTCAAAGTTGCTTTGGGAAAGTTGAAATTACCTAGATTGCTTTAGGACCAAAGGTCATTTTCCTGATAATGTGGATGATCCAGGGGAAATTTCATGCCATGCTTGTCACCGTGCAACTTTCTATGACCTACTGGGGTGAGGCAGCTGCCTCCCTTCAGAATCTAACTTTGACAAGCACTCTTGGGCCATCTGGCATAACTCTGTTTGAGGTGTTTTTTGGTCACAAGCCAAATGTTTCTCATCTTTGGGTCTGGGGAGAGTCATACATATCTTGTCTAGGATTTGAATAAAGGGAAGCTGCAGGAGGGAGACCCGACTGGTATGTCACTAAATGAGCACCAAGCAGTGGTTCCACCTATGTAAAAGGCCACCCAGCACCATCAAGATTTCAGGATCTAAGCAAGTCTTCTCAAAAAAAGGGTCTTTTTCTTCAAATTCAGCTGAGAGTCCATGGTCCAGCACATAATCCAGAGTCAACACAACACCATAAGCTGCATCAACATGTCAGGTAGGAGAGTTGTACCCAAACTGGGCCCTCCCATTTCCCTTCTTTCTTTCTTTTCTTTTTTTATTTATTTATATAATTATTTGCAGGGGACATTACTTACTTTTCAAGCAAGGTGAATGGATAATAATTTGAATTCAAACATTTATCGATATACTTACGCTGATTGACAATCTCTTCAGAGGGTCCAGGCGTCTGGAAACAAGTCCGCATCATGAAGGTAGTATGATACTCATACATAATTTCTAAAGTGTACATTAGCAATAAAAATACCTCAACCGCCCAACCACAATAACCGTTTGACACCATACTCCATTTTCGCATACACACTCGTTATCCGCTGAGCCTCGGCAAGACTTTTTTGAAAAAAAAAAAAATACAGTCAGCACCCTAGGTATTCACAGACGCCAAACCACGTACCTAACCACATCCTCCTCCGTGATGAACGCGCCCTGTCCACCACCCACATCATCACATGCACTCTGAATCCTCTCCACCACCAAATCCACCGCCTCACGACACGTAGCGGCCCCCGCCATCTCGTCCGACATGGCCGAAGTCTCGCTCAACACGCTCGACGTCCTGCGCGCCCGGGTCGGGTCCACAGGGAGAACTTTAAACGCAGCAAAGGAGCGTTGGTTGTGTCCGGCGGTGCTAAACGACGCCCCAGTAAGGATGTTGGAAAGCAACGGAAGTGTATGGCTCCGCGCCTTGCCTGTGCGATTGAGGAACCCGGGTATGGTGGGTATTTTGCCAAGTGATGGTGGTGCGCCCCTGGATCCGGGGGACGAAGATGCAGAAGGAAATGATGGGGATATTGGTGAGCAGTCGAGATTGTTCCTCACGGAGTAGCTCGTTACGCGCGACTCCTGGTTCGAGCAGAGCCATGTCACTACAAAACCTGCGTTTTGTTCCGGGTCGCAGCTGGACTCTTCCAGCGGTGATAAAATGTATGCGCCTAGTGATAATTGAGCAAGGTTGGTTTACAGATATTCAGAGAAACCAACGGACCTTTGCTAATCCCAATAATGTCGCCAAGTGGGACGCGGGTATAAAGCTTCACCTTCTCTAGGGTATAATCGTAGCTCTAAGGCCCTGCAAATTAGGACCGGGTTAAGCCTCCAATAAAATCGAACTTGCCACAATATAAAGAGCCTTCGCAGACTACAACCATCATCAGCAAGCATCCCAATCCCAAGCCAACGCCCGAAAGCTTACTAGCAATAAAACCTTTTCCTCAAACTTAATCCCTATCTTCACATTCATTTCCTCCGGTGCAAAAAGCGTCCAGCCTGAGAGTAACCTCTCGCCCTCGGGCAACACTCTCGACACAGAAGTCGCTATTGCCTCTGCACGGATCTTGGAGAGCTGAATCAAGTCGCGCGGGTCGGTAGACTTCAGTTTGAGCAGGAACTCGGAGAAAACGGAGACGGTCCGATTCCCAAGCATGAAGTCGATCACGGCTTGGGAGAACCAGTCACTGAAGGTCGAGGTATACATTCTGAGATGTGAAAAAGGAGGGATATATAATTGGTTTTGGAAGGCAATTAAGAATTGGATAGACGGACCTGGCTAGAGAGTTGACGCCATCGTTGAGCATCCCACTCAAATCTCGTTTTCCGGTCCTACATAAATCGTAAGATATATGCTAGACAGGATGCCAGATACCGTACCTCGTGAAATCGCCCTAGTGGTCATCGAAGATTAGTAAACATTTCATAGACAAGGATGAGAGATAAAAACCTTGAGTGCGGATGTACCGGCACTAAAAGAGGCATCAGATTTCAGATAGTTTGGATTTGGATGAATAGAATAGAACTCACTAAGCACGACTAATGGCATCACCATTATTAGCCCATACTGAAAAACGGAGAAATGTTTGGTGCAATGTCATGTAACCTTCCAATTCTCGCTCTCACCATCATTAAAGGCGAGGTCAGCATCCGTCCTGCCAGAAGTTGACGGGTTGAGCAGAGCCACAGCACCCAGCTGCTTGTTCAACACATATCTAGCAAAAGCTGACTAGAAATTATTTTAAAAAAAATAAAAAATAAAAAAAGAGATCCAACACGATATCAGTCCATCATCGACCCTTGACAAACCGCGAAACACACCTGAACAACATTGGTTCGATCCAAACAATCGATACAGTTCACTCGAAATATGCCCTTCTGTTGTGAGAACGCGACATTATCCGAGACCCAGAAGTATCTGGATTAAATGAGATGGGCATATAATCAAATCAAAAAAAGCGACCTACCCTTGAGTATCGAATGTCCTCTCCATCGACTCAATGAGGCTGGAAATATTCTCATATCTGATAGAGGAGGATCGTCAACTCCAGTGAACAAGTAGAGAAAGAAAAGAAAAGTCACTTCATGCCTTTCGTCTCTGTATGGAAATCATACTCGCAGTACCTGGATCCCATTAGTGAACCATAGAAGTCAGGGAAAGAGAAGCGAACACACGAAGCATCGCTCATATTAAGCTCTTGCATATATTCCCTATACGCCTGGGTAATGACACCTTCCCTGCCAGCTTGTTCGGCAAGATTGACGATTGTCTGAAGAAAAGACACATAAATCCATCAGAACAACAGCCTTAAAAAAGAGAGGAAAGGAAAAAAAAAAAAGGAAACAGACGAACATGAGGTCCATAAACTGGTATCGTCTTCTGGAAATGCTTCTTCAACGTGTCCAGATTCTGAGCATGAGTCCGGTTCGACGCAAGTACCGGCGCGGGCTTCAGGCCATACCCATTTTGAGTCCAAAACAAAGGTACTGCAAATCGAGGTTAGTAACACTGTCTGATATCTGTCAGATGAAGGGGGGGGAAATCGGACTTGAGCCTCTGATTTGCACGTATGCGAAGATGTTCTCTTTCTCTTCTCGCTAATGTGCAGAAAACAGGAAAGAAAATAAAGCCTTCAGCGAAAAGTCGAATACATTATGTGGCACAATAATCACCTCAACCTGCATGATAGTCTCCGTCTCAACAAAGTTCGCCACATGTGCTGCATCGTCAATGCCTCGCCGTTGATATCTGAGCCCAGGCCTATGCCTAGATCTTCGCGAAATGATAATGTAATCGACCGAGGATTCTTCATCTACGGCAATGGGATCCGCCGGGATGTTGAACTGCGTGACCT
>Ga0307513_10012179_pt1 | contig 10636 bp, 8 predicted proteins | sample 15_EM_MG_FD_202174 | JGI IMG/M metagenome (GOLD analysis project Ga0307513, IMG submission 202174) | Populus trichocarpa ectomycorrhiza microbial communities from riparian zone in the Pacific Northwest, United States - 15_EM | ecosystem: Host-associated > Plants > Roots > Unclassified | place...
CCCATCAGGTCGCCGTGCAGCTTGGAGTTGGGCGCGCGCGCGGCGGCGGTGGCCAGGCCCTGGGCGATCACCAGGCTGGCCTCGTCGAGCTTGTTGAGCCGCAGGAGCGCCTCACCCTGCAGCCACTGGGCGGTGGCCAGGTGTTCGGCCTGGCGCGGATCGTCGGTCTGGCGCTGCGCGGCCTCAAGGGCCTCGGCGGAGCGCCGGTAGGCGGCCTGGGGGTCGGCCATCATGGCGACCTTCGCCGCGGCCACGCGGCCCTCGAAACTGGCGGGCGCGACCGGCGGCGACGGCGTTTCGGCGCGCGCGGAGACGGCCATCCCCATGACGAGGACAGTGGCTGCGGCGGCGGCCAGCCATTGTGGGATCGTGAGCCGTTTCTGAAGCATTTCGAGCAAACGGTAGGGCGCCACCCCTTAAAGTGACGCTAAGGCAAGAACGGTGTTTTGCCTGACCGCGGTTCCTGACCGCGGCCCGGCAGCCCCTGTCTAGAAGCGGACCCGGTAGCGGGCGCCGGCCATGTAGGTCTGGCTCTGCGTGGCGGCGGGCTGGGTCTCGACCCGGCCGAAGAAGGCCACGTCGCCATCGCCGCCGTTGATCGGCAGGGCGTAGAGCGCCTCGCCGGCGATCCGGCGCTGGCCGGCGATGTCGATCGTGTGGGTGACCACGCCGAGCTCGCCAGTCTGGCGGTCGACGACCTCGACCGACTGCAGGTTCAGGCGCCCCTTCTCGACGAACATCGGCTGGGAGACGCTAAACTGCAGGCGGTCGCCGCCGGCGAAGAGGTCGCGGCGCATCAGACCCACTTCGAAGGCCGAAGAGGTCAGGCCCTTGCCGCCGACCGCCAGCTGCTGGCCGTCCCGGCCCTGGCGGGTCTGGCCCAGGGTTCCGGTGGCCATGATCGAGAGCTTCGGCGTGGCCGCCCAGTTGACGCCCAGGCTGTAGCCGTCGGTGGTCGCGCCGCCGCGGAAATCGGCCGGATCCAGCGACTGGATGCCCAGCAGGCCCGAGCCCTCGTGCAGGTGGGTGTAGGACCCGGTGAAGGTCACCCGGTCGGTGGGCGAATAGGCCAGGCTGACCAGCTGGGCGCCGGCCTGGTAGCTGGCCGCCCCGTTGCCTGCCACGCCGAAGGTCGGCAGGGCGCGGGTGTCGCGCTGATCGTTGCGCTCCAGCATGCCCGCGGTGAGCTTCAGCTTCGGGTTCAGCCCGTAGCTCCAGCCGGCGTAGCCGCCGCCCGAGGCCAGGCCCAGCAGCGGGTTGGCCCCGCCGCGCTCGCCGTCGAAGTCCGCGGCCTGGATGAAGCCCGTCTGGGCGAGCGCCGGGGCGCCGTCGCCGAAGCCCACCACCATCGAGGCGCGCTCGCCACGGACGTTCAGGGCCGACTGGTAGTCCGGGCGCTCATCGACGTAGCCTTCACGCTTGATGCGCGGGGCGAAGGTCATGGTCATGTCGGCGCCCCAGGCGTTGGGGACCGGGACGCTGACGGCGGAGAAGCCGTTGAAGCCCGAGGCGTTCAGCTTGGTGGTGGTCTGGGTCGCGGCCCAGGCGCCCAGGCGGCCGGTCAGATAGGCCTGGAACTGCTCCTGAGAGCCGCCCAGGGAGGTGACCGTCTGGCCGACCAGCTTGGACGACAGCGGGATGGCGAAGTCGCGCTGGACCAGCAGGTTGAGCGGCTCGTAGGCGTAGAAATAGGCGCCCTTGGCGTCCCACGCGGCCTGATCGTGGGCCTGGTAGGTCGAGACGACGGCCTTGCTGGTGACCAGCGTCTTCTGGCCGTTCTGGACCGAGTACCAGACGAGCTTGTTGAAATCGAGCGGCGACATCGCGGCGGTGACGTCAAGCAGGCCGTGGCCGTAGATCGGGTCGACGCCGGGCGCGCCGAGGTCCTTGGCCGAGTTCAGGACGATGTTGGCGGTCTCCACCGGCGCGTTCACCAGCCAGGGCCAGCGGTCGTGGATCAGGGCGATGGCGCCGGAGACCTGCGGGGCGGCGAAGGAGGTGCCGATCTGGCGGGTCACGCCGCCATGACCGTCGTCGACCAGGATCAGCTCGCCGGGCGCCACCATGAAGTGGTTCATCAGCTTGTCGCCCAGGCAGATGCCCAGCAGCGGCGTCAGGCAGGCGTTGCCGGGACGGTTGGAGAAGTTCGAGATATTGCGCTCGACGTCCACCGAACCCACCACGATGAAGGCGGGGTTCAGGAGACTCCAGCCGACGTTGTTGGTCTGGGTCACGCCCTCGTTGCCGGCGGCCATGACGAAGACGGTGTTCTTCAGGGTGAGCGTCACCGAGAGGCTGGCGAAGACGCTGTTCCACCCCTGGTCGAAGGTCGTGCCGGGGACGCCCAGCGACATGTTCACCACGCCCGCGCCCTCGGCCTTCAGCCGCTGCACGCCGGTGGTGATGTCGGCCCAGTTGGCGGTGCCGGAGTTGTCGAAGGGGTTGTAGGCCAGCACGGTCGAGTTGGGCGCGATGCCCATCACGCCCTGGCCGTCATGCGCGCCGACGATCAGGCTGGCCACCGCCGCGCCGTGGCCGTTGGTGAAGGTGGAGACGCCATCGGCCCGGACGATGCTCTTTTCCAGGGTCTGGTCGCCGACCACCGTCTGGTCGAGCAGGCCGATCATCGGGCCCTTGCCCGTGCCGCCGCTCTGCGCCTGGGTGAGCGCGGGGCTCCAGTTGATCGCCTTCATCCAGTGATCGACGTGGTCGGTCCCGGAGAAGTTCATCAGCCCGTCGTACCATTCCAGGAAGAAGATCGCCCGGTCGGTCTCGTCGAGGCTGGCCAGCGAGTTCGGATTGGCCAGGTCGATGCCGTACCTGGCGAGCAGCGGCTTGGCGAAGCCTTCGTCGAAGCTCTTGCCGGTCTTGGCGATGACGGCGGCGCCCCAGAAGTCGCGGGAGGCGTTGACCATGCCTTGCAGCTGGCCGGCCACCGGCTGGTAGCCGCCCGGCTGGGCCGCATTCCAGGCCGTGGCGATGGAGTCCCAGTTCGCACCCTGCGCGGTCCAGAAGTCGCCGACCTTCAGATAGTTCGGGACCTTGTCGAGATTGCCCGACGCAACCGGGCTGGCGACGCCCCAGAAGGACTTCAGGTCGCCGTAGAAGGCGCCCGTGTCGCCCCAGAACGGCCGCAGGTTCCCCCAGAACGGCCGCAGGTTCCCGTAGAAGGGCCGCAGGTTCCCGTAGAAGGGCCGCAGGTTCCCGTAAAACGGCTGCAGGTTGCCATAGAACGGCTTGATGTTGCCGTAGAAAGGCTTGACCGGGCCAGGCGCGGCCGCCTTGGGCGCCACCGTCGTCGCCGTCGTGCCGTTTTCAGCCATCGCGGGCAGCGCGATCAAAGAGACGGAAGCGAGCGCCGCCAGGCGAAGGCCCAGGTTGCGGCGGTTTTGCAGACTACGAGACATTCGATCCCCCTTGGCCGAGTTCGTTTCGGCCATGCCTGGAAGATCGCGGATATCCGTTAAAAATGCCGAAACAGACCTAGTAAACGGGCGTAAACCATAGCGTATAGCGAAGTTAAAACGCGTTAATCATCGCAATTTACGCTAATATATACAGTATATGAGGTTCATAATTTCTGAATTTCCGAGAAATGTTCTAGATAAAATGCGTCGAAGTCTTGGGTGAAAACTTAGTCTCTTCCCAAGGTTGTGGCTCCCGGCATGCGCGTAAAGGTTGCCAAACGGCCTCCCGCCCGGGTTTCTGTTAAGGAGATTCGCTGGCCGCAGCTCGCGTCTCACGCGAAGCGGACGGTGTTTTCAGCCCGGGCGTGCGGGCGCAAGCGCGCCGCGACGACCGAATGCGATGGCTGACGCAACGCCTCGCGGACGTTGGCCCGGTGGCCACTTCGGCGGAAAGCGGCCTAGGGCCGGTTCACCGGCGCGAACGAGCGGCTGGGCCGGGCGCGCGCGGCGGTCAGGGGCAGGGTGATGGTGAAGCGGGCGCCGTGATCGCTATCCGCCTCGAAGGTCGCGTCGAGCTGCCGGACGATGGCCTGCAGGATGCTCATGCCCAGGCCATGGCCGGGCTGGGCGGTGAAGTCGCGCCCCAGCCCCGCGCCGTCGTCGGAGACCACCAGGCGCAGCTTGGCGCCCATCCGGCGGGCCTCGATGTGCAGGCCCCCGGGCGCGCCGGCCCGATAGGCGTGTTTGGCGGCGTTCATGGCCAGCTCGTTGATGGCGATGGCCAGTTGCTGCGCGGCCTCCGCCGGCAGGTCGGCGGCGTCGGCGTCCAGCGAGCAGGAAAGCCCGGTCGAGCCGGCGATCAGGCCGCAGAGCTCGGTCAGGAACGGCCGGACGTCGACGGCCGCCGACGGGCCGCTGACGCTGAGAAACCGGTGCAGCTGGCCGACGGCCGCCAGCCGCGCGGCGGCGGCGGCCAGCGCCGCGTTGGCGACGGGATCGTGCACGCGGGCCTGTTCGAACAGCAGGAGGTCGGCCGCCAGCTGCAGGCTGTTGGCCATGCGATGGTCGAGTTCGCGGCGCTCATAGTCGAGCTTCCAGGATCGGGGCCTTGCTTGCGTCTGGTGAGCAATTTTGCCGCCCGCAGCCGGGCCTGCCGGAACTATCACGCCAGTCTCCAAAACGGTTGGCCCCCGACCGTCAGCCTATTCAACCACCAAAAGGTGTAAGAGAGACCAACAAGCGCAACCATAGAGGGTGCGCCCGCTTTGGCGGCGATTTTCCTACCCCTCGGAGAGCCAGGCCAGCATGTCCGGCCAGGCCTGGTAGGCCAGGAAGTTGCCGGCGCCCGGGAACAGCCGGAAGGCGGCGAGCTTGGGCCCCAGCCAGGCCTGGACCTCCTCCTCAGTCAGCATGGGATCCTCGGCTCCGAGCCAGACGGTGAAGGGCTCCAGGCTCGAGAGGTCCATGGGCTGGGCCCGGGCGGCGGCCTTGGTGGAATCGATCATCCCCCGCGCCGAGGGGATGAAGCCGTCGGTGACATACTCGATGGTGTAGGCGATGAAGTCCGGGTGGGCGGCCAGGTAGGCGGCGTCGGCGGGCGCCACGGCGCCGGCCTTGACCGTGCGCTCGATGCCCTTGGGGGTTAGCCGCGCGCGCATCATCGGATAGACGATCTCCGCCATATAGGGGTTGGCGGCCAGCCGGCGGCGGAACTGCAGCAGGGGGTGGGCGAGGTCGCGTTTGACGCTGGTGCGCCAGCCGGGCGGACGGGGATTGACGATGATCATCCGCGTAAGCCGCTCGCCGAGCGCCAGGGCCGTGGCCAGGGCATAGGGCGCCCCATCGAGGACGCAGCCGATCTGCAGGCTCGTCACGCCCAGGCTGTCGACCAGTTCGATCATGTCCTCGGCGACGCCTTCGTAGGAATAGCGCGGCCGGGGATCGGAGGTCCCGACGCCGGGGCGGGCGGGCACGATCAGGCGCAGGCCGAGGTCGCGGGCCAGCTGGTCGGTGCCGCGCGGATAGAGGCTGCCGCCCAGGCCCTGGTGCACGATCAGCACCGGCTTGCCGTCGCGCGCGCCGTAGTCGCGCCAGGCGAGACGGCGGCCATCCTTCAGGCGGAAATGCTGGATGGCGGGGGCCGTGTTCGCCGCATCGCCGGCGGCGGCGAAGATCGAGGTCTGGTCGTCGGCGTTGGCGGGCAGCACGCTGGCGAGCGAGGCGAGCTGGCTCAGCGCGCGGACCAGGTCGGCCTGCCGGCGCACGCCCATCTTCTCGAAGATGGCGCGCAGCTGGTTGCGGGTGGTGTTGACCGAGACGCCCAGGTCCTCGGCGGCCTCGGCCAGGCTGGTCCCCTCGCGCAGCAGGGTGGCGAGCCGGGTCTCGGCCGGCGTCAGGCCGAAGCTCACCTTCAACGCCTGGGCCAGCAGGGTGGAGGTCTCCATGGCCGGGAACACCAGGGCCAGCTGCCCGTCGCGGGCAGGCGGCAGGCCGACGGCGAGGTGGGCGGGCAACCCTTGCGCGGCGCAGGCATAGGCGAAGTGCGCGGCGTCGTTGTCGCGGGCGGTGAGCTTGACGATCAGCTGGCCCGCGCCGCGCTGGGCCAGGGTGCGGCGGGTCTGGGCCACGGCCTCGTGGTTGGCGGGGCTGAGGAAGCGGCCGCCGCGGCTGTCGAAAAGGCCGAGCCGCTGCGCGCAGACCGCCCAGCCGGCCGCGTTGGCGCCGGTCACCGCCCCGCTCGCCGCGATCAGGGCGACGCCGATCTGGCCGTCGGCGGGCGACGCAGGCTCGATCTCCACCGGCGCAGGCCGGTCGCCGGCGTCGAGCAGCTCGCGCCAGCGTTCCGGCGCCTGGGCCCAGCCCAGCAGGAAGGAGATGTCCGCCCCCGCCGGCCGCGCGGCGTCGGCCACCTTCACCGACGCGTTCACGCCGGATTCCCAGTGATTTGAATTCGCAAGCGCTTCCGTCCCCCGCGCGGACTGTCGACCCGCGGGCGCCGCAGGGTCAAGCGGACTCGCGCGCCGCGCTATCCGATCGGCTTCAGGGCCAGCGCCTTCAGCGCCTCTTCGATGGGGATGAAGAAGTTGATGTTCTGCGAGACGCCGCCGGGCTCGTAGGTGGACTGGGTGATCCCGACCACCCGGCCTCTCTCGTCGAGCAGCGGACCGCCGCTGTCGCCATGGGTGATGGCCACGTCGCTCTGGATGAAGGCCTGGCCGTCCATCACCCGCTGCGAGGTGGAGACCACGCCGCGGGTCAGGGTGCCGGCGAACTGGGTCTCGCGCGGCGTGCCGATGGCATAGACGGTTTCGGCCAGCGTCACCGGCCGGCGGCGGATGGCGAGCGGGCGGACCTTGGGTGGGCCGGTCCGGATCAGGGCGACGTCGCGGCGGGGCTCGGTGCGGACCACCTCGCCCGGCGTCTCCGCGCCGTCGGGCCAGCGGACGGTGACGGTCTTGGCGGCGCCGACCACATGGGCGTTGGTGAGCAGATAGCCGTCAGCGGTGATCAGCAGGCCGCTGCCGAGGTTGCGGCCGGCCAGGATCGACACCACCCCGCGCGCCGCCTGGTCCAGCGGCATGGGCTGGCCGGGCGCGGCCAGCGCCAGGCGCATCTGCGCCATCGGGACCTCGATCGCCGCGACCGCCGGCTTGGCGCGCGGGCGCGGCGGTGGCTTCAGCGCCTTCCTGAACGCCGGATCGGCGACCAGCGCCTGGACGTTGGCGCGGAAGGCCGCCTCGATCAGCGGGCCCGGCGCGCTGGTCGCAATCTCGCCAGCGTCGCCGCTGGCGCGGGTCTCGATAATGGCCAGAGGCGTGTCCTGCGCAGGATCGACGATCCGCCAGGTCACCGTCATCGCCAGAGTCCCAGTGACGCGCTTGTGTGATCCCTCGCAGAGCCGCGCGTTCAGCTCGCCGACCTTCGCCTCCAACCGCAGCTTCGGCTTCGTGCGGCCGCCCGCACCGCCGGCCACGACCTCCCCGAAGATCGCCGGGAAACCGGCGGCCGTCCCGGCCGCGACCGCCTCCCAGGCGAGCGGCCGCGGATCACGATCACAGACCTTCCCGCGCGAAACGGTCCCCCAGGCGTCGCCCGCGGCCAGCCCGAACACCGCCTCGCCAAGACCCGCCGTTCGCGTCTTGCGCGCCGCTGCATCCGCGGTCCCGCCGGCCAGAAGGGCGAGCGCGGCAAGGCCGCTGAGCAGGAGTCGATCGACGGTCACCCTCCGTCAGCCGACGGCGGTCAAAGCGAGCGCCCGAAGCGCATCGTCGATGGGGATGAAGAAGTTGATGTTCTGGGAGACACCATCGGGTTCGTAGGCGGATTGGCTGATGCCGACGACCCAACCTTTCTCGTCCAGGAGCGGCCCGCCGCTGTTGCCGTGGGTGATGGCGACGTCGCTCTGGATATAGTTGAGCCCCTCGATCTCGCGGGTGACCGTGGAGACCACCCCGCGGGTGAGGGTGCCGGCGAACTCGCGTTCGCGGGGCGTGCCAATGGCGTAGACGGTCTCGCCAAGTTGAACGGGCGTGTGCCGGATCGCTAGCGGCGCCAAGCCCTTGGGCGGAGTGGTCTTGATCAGGGCCACATCGCGGCGCCGGTCGGTTCGCACCACCGCGCCGACGGTGTCGGTCCCGTCCGGCCAGCGCACCCGAACCTGACCAGCCTCGCCCGCCACATGGTGGTTGGTCAGTATATAGCCATCCGTCGAGATCATCAGGCCGCTGCCAAGGGCATTTCCCGCGAAGATCGTGACGACGTCCCTAGCCGCCTGGTTAAGCGGCATCGCAACGACGGCCTTCCGCCCGGCAATAGCCAGAGGCGCCATGAGCGTGGACGATGCGGCAGCGGCCGGCGCTGCAAGGGTCGCCCGAAAGGCCGGGGAGGTGGTCAGCGCCTGCACGTTGGCGGCAAATACCCGCTGCATGACCAAGACGTTTCCCCCATCAATGGGCTTTTTGATCCCGTAGGTCGCGTCCGTCGGGATGCGAGCGAGAATCTTGCCTTGGGAGGTCGAATAGATCTGCCACTGGAGGTGCATGGTGACAGAGCCCTTCACCACCACGTGGTCGTTCTTGGCGACCATATCCCAGTAGTTTTGGCTTGCGCAGAAGGTAGCATCCAGCCCGGTGATTAGAACGCCAACCTGCAGATCAGATGATTTCTGGTCATCCTCAAAGAGGTTGGTGGGATCACCTGCCACCTTGAATCCAGCCTGGGCGAGTTCTTCGCGAAAGACACGTTCGAATTCAAAGACCTCGACGTTGGCTTTAGCAGAGGATTCCCAGGTGAGAACCTTAAAGTCCCTGCAGCCGTATATTCCGTCGTTCGTCTGGACGTGAGCCCACACGGAGCCAGCGGGAATATTGGCGGCGATCCGGGCGAAGCTCACCGGGCGAAGCGGCTCGGGTGCAGTCGGTATGCTTTGACCCTGCGCGCTCAAAGCGACGCTCGTAGCCCAGAAGACGGCCGCGACCCCGAGTGTTCCGTGTGTTGGTCTGTACATCTTTTTTCACTCCCCCGACCCTCGCTAGACCCGGCAACTTGAACGCGATTCTGCGCCCCGTCAGCCCTCGCTGAACACCGCCAGTTCATTGCCGCTGGGGTCGCGGAAGTGGAAGCGCCGGCCGCCGGGGAAGCTGAAGATCGGGCGGGTAACGGCGCCGCCGGCGCCGGTGACCTTGGCCAGGGAGGCCTCCAGGTCGGTGGAGAACAGGACCACCAGCGGCGCCTTGGCCTGGTCGCCGGCGTCGCCGTTGAAGCCGCCGTCCACGCCGCCGTTGTCGAAGGCGGCGTAGTCGGACCCGTAGTCGACGAAGGTCCAGCCGAACGCCTGCTCATAGAAGCCCTTGGTGGCGGGAAGGTCGCGGCCCGGGAGCTCGATGTAGTCGATCTTGCCGTCTTCGCGCATGGCGCCGCTCCTTTGCAGTTCCTTGTTTGTTCTCTCTAAAAGCTCAAGCGTCGAGAGTCCAGACCGCTGTCTTCTTGATGGCGAAATCCTCCAGCTCGCGGGTGGTCGGCACCTGGTGCTCGGAGAGCTTGGTCAGGCCGCTCGTGGGGAAGTAGCTGCGGCCCGGGTCGCCGACCAGGACGGTCGCGCCTTGCCGCCGGGCGACCTTGAGCCAGGCCATGACCCGCTCGGCCATCGGCTTCTCGTAGCAGACGTCGCCGGCCAGGATGACCTCGGCCCAGGCCGGCGGTGGGGCCGCCAGGAGATCGCAGGCGCTGTAGGCGACGCTGACGCCGTTGGCCTTGGCGTTGAGCGCCAGCGCGGCCTCGCAATAGACGTCGATGTCGGCCGCCAGCACGTCGCGCGCGCCGGCCTTCATGGCGGCGATGCCGACGAGGCCGGAGCCGGAGGCGAAGTCGATCACCCGCCTGCCCGCGACCACGCCCGGGTTGTCGAGGACGTAGCGGGCCAGCGCCTGGCCGCCCGCCCAGGCAAAGGCCCAGAACGGCGGCGGCAGGCCGATCGCCTCCAGCGCTTCCTCGGTCAGTTTCCAGATCGGCGTGATCTCGTCGGCCAGGTGCAGGGAGAGCTCCGGCGTGTGCGGCGGCGCCTGCAGCCGGGTGTTGGCGACGATGAAGTCGCGGCGGCCTTGCAGGGTGGGCGGGATCATCCGCATCTTCTTGTCGCCGCGGTCGGCAAGGTCAATGCTGGGGGCCATGGTCGATCTTGCCGCCGTGAAGCGTCTGGCGCTGTCGCTCCCGGAAGCCGAGGGCGGCGACCAGCCCGGCCAGATCGCCTTCACTGTCTGCGGCAAGGGCTTCGCCTGGACCTACATGCAACGGGTCGAGCCGAAGAAACCGCGGGTGGCCCGGCCCGACGTGCTGGCCGTGCGCTGCCCGATGGCCAGCAAGGAGATGCTGATCGAGGCCGCGCCGGGGCGGTTCTTCGACGACGACCACTATCGGGGCTTTCCGGCGGTGCTGGTCCGTCTGGAGGCGATCGACGAGGCCGAGCTCCTGGGACTCCTGTGGGGCGGCTGGCGCGCGGTGGCGCCGTGGGCGCTGGTCAGGCGCGTCGACGGCGGATGAGCTGGCCAGCCCCGGTGGAAATGGGCGAGGATCGACCCGATGCTGAGCTCCGACCCCACGGCCGTCGCCTACCGCCTGCGCGGGCTCTGCCTGGCGCTGCCGGAGACCGACGAGAAGCTCAGCCACGGCATGCCGGCCTTCCGGGTGGCGGGGAAGATGTTCGCCTATTTCTGGCACGACCATCACGGGGA
>Ga0307513_10012180_pt1 | contig 10635 bp, 7 predicted proteins | sample 15_EM_MG_FD_202174 | JGI IMG/M metagenome (GOLD analysis project Ga0307513, IMG submission 202174) | Populus trichocarpa ectomycorrhiza microbial communities from riparian zone in the Pacific Northwest, United States - 15_EM | ecosystem: Host-associated > Plants > Roots > Unclassified | place...
CGATCTTGCGGCGCGGGCGAACGCACTCCGTTGTAGTAAACGCCAGCAGCCGATGCATGAAACGCGTGGCGCTCGCCTAATCGCTGAATCGATGCCTGGACACCGTGATCCACGCGGCCGGTCGACAGTAGCGGTCTGCGACCCCGCACAGGGATCTTCGTCGCAGCTTCGAAGTTAAGCCGCCATTTCGGTGAGAGCTCGACGCCCGCATACCGAATTCCAATAACCGGATCCATGAGTCCGCCATCAGTGGACAATTCGCCCAGCATGGTCACCTGCGCGCCCTTCAGGTCGTAGATGAGATTGACGTCATTGCGCGCCGCCGCCGGCCTTCCGAAAGTGCTGAAACCCAAGCTGTTATGAAAGCTTTCAATTGTGCTGTCCAGAAACCCGCCCTCGAATGACAGCACACTGAACGTTGCGTACGCCGCCCAATCGGAAGCGAACTTGTAGTGAACTGTGAAATCGGCGACGGTCTGTTCGAGATCCAGTAGATAGTTCTCTCCCGGCAGAGCGTGAATCACCGCGACTTCATCAGGACCAATTGTCCGGCGCCCAGTCGGTTCCAAGTTCTCGAGATACTGCTCAACTTCGGGGCTCAACGCCCAGGTGTTCTGGTACGCGATCTCAGTTTCGAATGCCCAGCTTCCCGGCTCAATTGATACTGCGTGCGCTGGACGCATGTCGAGACGGACGAAACCGAATGGCGAAAGATCGCGCGCGCGCAATAGCCCGTAGAAGGTCCCCTCCGGGGCACGTGCCTGGGCTGCCGACACCGAGAGGAAGAGCAACAGCGCTGTCGACTTGATCGATCGGCGAATTGTGGCGGCCATGGTGCTCAGTGCCTCTTTGGAACCGGAGAGAAAAGGCCGGCAACCGAAGTTGCCGGCCGGGGAGGCGTGCTGCCAGCTCAGGGAGAGGGAGGTAGTGACAGCACGCGGGGCGCAAACCTGACTGACGGGTGAAATGTGATCCTGGTTCACGCCCCAGGCAATCATTGAATCCCGTTAGACCAGACGGTGGTCGGCTCGCGGGTCTAACTAGAGGCGGAGGGGGGTGCAAAGGCGCTCGCCATCGCGTGAGCTTCGTCATAGCAGAAACACATGATTGTTCCATGCGCGACCTGCACCTACCTTCATCGCCCATGAGCAGTCCAACGCAGGTCAGCGTGTCGCGCCGCCGTGTATTGGCCGGAGCATCTGCAGCCGTTACAGCTGCCGCATTCCCCGTCATTCCATTAAGTACGTCACCAGTGGAGCAACCGATCGTGACAACCTTCAAGACTCGCGACGATGTCACTATCTACTTCAAAGACTGGGGTTCAAGAAGCAATCCGGCAGTGGTCCTTTGCCATGGCTGGCCGCTCAATGCGGATAGCTGGGATTCCCAGGCGTTTCATCTCGCCAGCAACGGCTATCGCGTGGTCGCGCCCGATCGGCGCGGTCATGGCCGATCGAGTCAGCCGTGGGATGGCAACGACATGGACCACTACGCCGATGATCTGGCGCAACTCATCGCTCATCTGAAACTTCGCAATTTTTCGGTTTTCGGTTTCTCCGCCGGCGGTGGCGAGGTAGCGCGCTTCATCGGCCGGCACGGCACGAGCAACGTCGCCAAGATTGGCCTGATCTCCGCGGTTACACCGTTCCTAAGGAAAACGGATAGCAATCCTAACGGTGCGCCGATTGAAGCTTTCGACGGGATGCGTACCGAGACCATTGCCGATCGCGCGCAGTTCTACCGCAACCTCGCCAATGGTCCGTTCTATGGATTCAACCGATCGGATGCCAAGGCATCCCAGGGCCAGAGCGACCTGTGGTGGCAGCAGGGAATGATGGCCGGACTCAAAAACACCTACGACTGCATCGCCGCGTTCTCAGATGATTTTCGCGAGGACGTCAAGAAGTTCGATCGCCCGACACTGGTCATCCACGGCTCCGACGATCAGATCGTGCCCATCCAGATATCGGCGCGTGTCGTCGCACAAATGCTGCCGACTGCCCAGCTGAATGTCTATGAGGGCGCACCGCATGGCATCCAGTTCACCCATCGTGATCGCCTCAACTCAGATCTGCTCGATTTTCTGAAAACCTGACAACCAAATCAGTGGAGAACTCATGAACGCACTTCGTCTAACAATCGCGGGCTTGGCCGCCGCTCTGGCCTTGTCCGCCGGTGCCACCGATCTCGCACAAGTCTCCGTTGGCAAAACATCTGCAGCGGGGCCGGCCGCGGCGACCGTGCGTTACCGGACCGCTCAAGTCGACGGCGTGAAGATGTTTTATCGGGAAGCTGGTCCCGCGAACGGCCCCGTGGTGCTGTTACTGCACGGGTTTCCCACCTCGTCGCACATGTTTCGCAACCTGATACCGACTCTCGCCGACCGCTATCACGTCATCGCACCGGATTATCCGGGCTTCGGGCAGAGCGACTCACCCGACCGCGCCAAGTTCGCCTATACCTTCGGCCGTTTCGCAGACTTGGTAGACGCGCTCCTGGGACAAATTGGTACCCGACGTTACGCCATGTACGTGATGGATTACGGCGCACCGGTTGGCTACCGGCTCGCGCTCAAACATCCCGAACGCGTTAGCGGGCTCATCATCCAGAACGGCAACGCTTACGTCGAAGGGCTCAAGGAATTCTGGGATCCGGTCAAAGCCTACTGGGCCGATGGATCGCCAACCCATCGGGAGGCGTTGGCAGGTCTCGTAAAACTTGAGACCACGATCTTTCAATACACCGACGGCATGCAGGATCTCTCGCACATCAGCCCGGATAACTGGGTCCACGACCAGGCGTTGCTCGATCGGCCGGGCAATAAGGAGATTCAGCTCGACCTGTTCTATGACTATCGGACAAACGTACCGCTCTATCCGCAATTCCAGAAATTCTTCCGCGAGCGCAAGCCTCCGACACTGATCGTCTGGGGCAAGAACGACAAGATCTTTCCGGAAAGCGGCGCACATCCCTATCTACGCGATCTGCCCCACGCGGAAATTCACATTCTCAACACCGGGCATTTCGCTCTCGAGGACAAGCTCGGCGAGATGGCGCCCCTCATCCGCAATTTCCTCGACAGCAAGGTGGCAAGCGCCAACGCAGTCGCGCGCCGGTCGCCCGAACCCACCACCTCCCTCACCTCACTCACCGAAGGATCGCAGCCGTGACTCAACACGTTTTGATCATCGTCACTAACGCCGCAGTGATCGGCCCACATAATCGCCGGACCGGGTTCTTTTTCGCCGAAGTCGCCCACCCGTTCGACGTACTCGACAAGGCAGGCATCGCGGTGGAGTTCGCGTCACCTGCGGGCGGATGGACGCCGCACGATGCCTACGACGAGAAGGATCCGGCCCAGAAGGAGTTTCTCGAGAGCAAAGCGTTCCGTCGCCTGAATCGCAGCCGCAAGTTGTCCGAAGTGGACGCCGCGGACTACGACGCGATCCTCTTTTCCGGTGGCTTAGGGCCCATGGTCGACATCCAACACAACCCCGACGTTCAAAAGGCTGTCGTCCGCGCCTGGAGCACGGGCAAGCTCGTGACCGCCGTTTGTCACGGTCCTTGCGCACTTCTCGGCGTGGACTTAGGTGACGGCAGTCCATTCGTACGCGGCAAGAAGCTGACAGGGTTTTCGAAGAAGGAAGAATACGACTACGCCCGCGATGATGTGCCTTACGAGCTCGAGGACGCATTGAAAGCAGAGGGTGCCGAGTACTCTTCGACCGCCAATTGGCAGCCCCGCGTGATCGTCGATGGCCGCCTCATCACGGGCCAGAATCCCGCATCGGCAGGGCCACTGGCGAAAGAACTGGTCGCCGCCCTGAAAAAGGTGGCGTGAGCGCAAGCTCCGATACCCCGCCCGCAGCGTCCTCGCGTTGCGGGCGGCGGAATCGTCAATACAAGGCGGTAACCCCGCCGCCTCCACCGAGTCTTCCCGCTCTTAACCACGTTTTACTGGGCTATTTTCCGCTCGCGCCAGAAGATGAATCCCTCAACGGCAGTCGTGGAAGAGGGATTCAAAATGACTCACACAACCCTCGTCAAACCGCCCGAGTCAGCCCCTGCGCCAGGCCCGGTGGTGTTCATCCTGAATAGCGACCATGCGACCCGACGCTGGATCGAGGCGATAGTCATCTCGGCCGGATTGCGAGCGCTCAGTTTGGAAACCGGTGCGGAGCTGCTGTCGCATGTCCGGTCCGATACCGCTGCCTGCGCCATCCTGGACCTGAATCTGCCGGATGGCAGCGGCATCGAGCTGCAGGATGATCTGGCGCGCGCCGGCATCTCGACAATGTTCCTGACGCATGAGCAATGCATTTCGTCCTGTGTCAGGGCCGTGAAGGCGGGTGCGGTGGATTTCTTGACGATACCCTGCAACGCGGACCTGCTCCTGCGAGCATTGCACGATGCCGTACGCGAGTCCCTTTCGTCGCGACGACAACGCGTGCAGATTGACGAACTTCGCTCCAGGTATCGGCTTTTGACGAGGCGTGAACGCGAAATCTTTGCGCTGGTTTCGACAGGATTGCGGAATAAGCAGATTGCGTATGACCTCAAGATCAGCGAGATAACGGTTCAAATACATCGCGGCCAGGTAATGAGGAAGATGGCGGCGCGTTCTTTTGCTGCGCTAGTAAGGATGGCGGATGCTTTGCATCAGGCGAGCGCAAAATTGAGAGCAGCGGATGTCAGCCTGAAAACGATGTTCCCACTGACAGGAGCAATGCCGGCGCTCAAGGCCCTGGATCTCCCGCTTCAGGGTGTCGGCCTATGCGGGATTATCTAACAGGGTTCGTGCGCGACGAAGGTCCCCGGTCGTGAATCCCTCAGTGAAGCGGTTATATGCGGCAGCGAGCATTTCTTCAGCTTGCGTGTCGCCTCCGCGCGCGCGCGCAAGTTTGACCAGGCTGATTGCGGAACGTAGTTCCCAGGAGGGTGTCCCGTCGCGACGAGCTTGGCCAATCGACCGCAAGTAGCATTCTGCTGCTCGGTCCGATCGGGTTGGATCCTCGAAGCGAATGACATTTCCTTTGATTCGCATAATTTCGGGGATGATGACGGTTTGACCGGTTTCTTCGCAAAGAGCCATTGCATCGTCGATGGCCGCCAGCCCGCCTTGAAGGTCACCCTGACGCGCAAGCGCCTCGCCGAAATTGGTCAGATAGTGCGGATACTTCATCCGAAATCCGCCTTCGCGCACCTTCGCGAGCACTCTGCGTAGTTCGGCGAGGTCGGGCCGATGGCCTGTGTAAAGCTGCCATCTGCAGAGCGACCCGCCGGTCGTCATAGTTCGCCAAAATGTGAGGCCGTGCGTAGTCGCCTGTTGCAGACCGAAGCTGATGTAGCGGTTTGCGGCATCATAGTTGCGGACATGGAGCAACATGGTGGCGGAGCAGAGCAAGAGGGCATAGCAATATGACACGGCGTAGTTAGACGCCTCCGCTTCTTCCCGTTGTTGCCGCGCTGTGTTGACTGCCTGATCTGGAAACCCCTGAAGCCAAAGGACGGACGCCAGGGAACCGCGCGCTATCAGTCGCTGGTTGAATTCAAAGCGAGCGACGTCGGTCCTCGAATCGCTGGAAAGTGGCAGGTTGACTACCGTTTCCAGGTGACGACGTGAGGCTGACAGCGCGCCCAACTGCTCCAGGGCGGATCCCGCCTGGGCGTCTGCGCTCCCGCCGGCAAACAGCTGCCCCTTGGCTTCGATCGCGCGCGTTTTCTCTGAAACGGCCAAAGCCGCACGCGAGTCGCCAGTCCAAAGTTCATATTCCGAAATGCCATCGAGGCATTCCAGTTGCAGCGCCGAATCACCCAGGGATTCTGCTATCTGCAACGCCATGCTCAATGCCGCCTTCACCTCGGGCAATGGGCCACGTACATGAAGCAGCGTTGCGCCCACCGTTTGCCGCAGCGTCAACTCGTCGTGGGCGCTTCGGTACGCCTCGAAACGATCTTCGAGCACGCGCTCTGCGGCAGATCGGCATTCATCCACCAGAGAGAGTATTTTCCAGAACGGAATTGCCGCCACTGTCAATTTGACACCAAGCGCGGCTGCGTCTGGATCTGCGGAGGCCCAGTTCAAGGCGTTGCGGATATCGTCGAGTCGATGGGTATAGCGGGCAAGCCATTCCGCCCGCGACAGCCGATCGACTTCTGATGCCGCACGTTCTGCCAAAGCGAGGAAGTGTTCGGCGTGGCGTCGTCGGACGCCGTCCAGCTCTCCGCTTGCGGCTAGTTTCTCCAGTGCATAGGCGCGCGAGGTATCCAGCTGCCGGTACTGGACTTCGACGTCGCCCACATCAGCCGCAACCAGAGATTTCGCGACAATGTTTGCAAGGTCTTCGACAACCTTGGCGCGGTCGATACGACCATCAGTGGCAACGGCACATGCCGAGCTCAGATTAAACGCGCCGGCAAAGATGGACAATCTACGCATCAGCGCGCGTTCGCGTTCTGTAAGCAGGTCATAGCTCCAATCGATCGTCGCCGTCAGCGTGCGATGTCGCTCGGCACTGGCCCGATGTCCTTTCAGCAGGCTGAGTCGATCGTCGAGTTGCTTTAGCAATTCATGGACATCAAAAGAATCGACACGAGTTGCAGCGAGTTCGATTGCCAGTGCGAGACCATCCAGCTTGCGGCATATTTCGGCGACTGGCGGCGTGTTCGCATCATCTAGCAAGAAGGATTCGAGTCTGTCCGTCGCCCGGTCGACGAAAAGCTGCACGGCCGGGAATGTCCGCGCCTCTGCGGCCTTGAGGCCAATCGATGATTGCGGCATGGCCAAACCCGACAGCCGGCGCACTCTCTCTCCCTTCACACCCAGGGGCTCTCGGCTGGTGGCGAGAATCTTCACGCCACCGGCGTCCGCAAGAATCCGATTCGCGCATGCGGCGGCGCTGTCAATGATGTGCTCGCAACTGTCGAAGATGAGCAGCATCTCGCGGTCGCGCAAATAATCGCAGAGGGCGGCGAGCATGTTTGCGGAGTGGGCAGCGAGTCCAATGGTCATCGCAATCGTGTTGGGTACTAGCGCCGCATCTTTCAGAGGCGAAAAGTCGACGAGCCAAACGCCATGTTCGAATTTTCCGACAACGCGTTCCGCAGTGGTAACCGCTACCGTTGTCTTGCCGATGCCCCCGGGCCCGACAATCGATACGAGACGCGACTCCTTCAGGTCGCGCAGGATGTCTTCGATCGCATCTGCTCTGCCGAAGACCTGCGTTGTGCCCGTCGGCAAGTTGTGACCCGCCGGCAATATCGAGCGGGCCTCGGCGGCAGAGTTGGCCTTCGCAGATGATTCGACGGAGCCGATGAACCGATAACCCCTTCCCACCACCGTGGCGATGTATTGCGGAGATCCAGGTCCTTCGCCGAGTACCCGTCGAAGTGCCGTCATGTTGACCTTGAGATTTGCTTCTTCGACTACCGTGTCCGGCCAGACACGTGAGAGCAGTTCGCGCTTGTTGACGACGTCCCCCGGACGTTCAACGAGAGCCGTCAGGATATCCAGCGCGCGACCGCCAATTCGAACTCGCTTCTCGCCTTGCAGCAGCAACTGCCGCTCAGGGATGAGTAGGAACGGTCCAAATGCGTATGACCGCGGAGTCGGTTTGGCTGCGTCGCCGGTCACTATTCATTCACTCCCACGGTAAGCATCCTGGCGCCAGATACGAGTGAATAACACAGGTCAGGCAATCATGGCTTCCTGTGATTGTTGCGGATCGTCAGCGACCACATCCTTTTGCCTTGAAGCCGTGTGGTCAAGACCATCTTCCGCAGGAGTTAGCGCCATGTTCATTCGAGAATGTCTGCAAGTACTCGGTGCCGTTTTACTGATAGCCGTTGGAGTGTGGCTCACTCCGAATGCGATGGCACAGTCCCCAAGCAAGCCCAGTAGCGTGCTGCCGAGCGGCGGTGGCCAGTCGTTGATCGACCCTTCGGACACGGTGTTCCTGTTGCTCGATCATCAGACAGGATTGTTTCAGACCGTGAAGGACATCAGCGTAACTGAGCTGCGCAACAACACCATGTTGCTCGCCAGGCTCGCGACGATGTTCAACATCCCGGTGATCACCACGGCCTCGGAACCGAATGGTCCGAACGGACCGCTCATGCCGGAGCTCGCGCAGGCGGCGCCCCGCGCTGTGTTCGTGCCTCGCAAGGGCGAGGTCAACGCCTGGGACAATCCCGAGTTTGTCGATGCGGTGCGCAAGACGGGCAGGAAGACCCTGGTAATGGCTGGTGTATGGACCAGCGTATGCGTGATGTTTCCCGCGCTGGACGCGAAGGCCGCCGGGTACAAGGTTTACGCGGTAACCGATGCCTCCGGTGATCCAAGCGAACTCGCATCGCGGACGACGCTCGCGCGCTTCACCCAGGCCGGGGTCATTCCGACATCGACGAACTCGATGCTCAGCGAAATACATCGCACCTGGGCTCGCCCCGACGCGATGGAGATCGCGAAGCTGTACAGCCTGGTGGCGCCTAACTATCAGGCGGTGGCCGAGAGTTATCAGAAGGCCCAGGACGTGGCGCGCCAGAAGAAGTGACGCGCGTCGGTGAATACTCACATCAAGCGCAGGCAGGTCATCAAGGCACTGGTTGCGGGATCGGCCGGTGCCTTGCTTTGGAACGAGGCGGCCGGCGCCCGCGACGACGGTAAGCCTGCGCTCATATTGAAGAACGGTCGGATCACTACACTCGATGAGGGCCGACCCGATGCGTCGGCCCTGGCGATCGGCAACGGCCGTATCGTCGCAGTAGGTAGCGAAAACGAGGTGATGAATCTTGCTGGTGCGCAGACGAAGGTGATCGACCTTCAGGGACGCCGCGTCATTCCGGGCTTGATCGACAGCCACACACACCTGATCCGCGGTGGCCTCAACTACAACCTGGAGTTGCGCTGGGACGGAGTGCCATCGCTCGCCGAAGCCCTGCGCATGCTGCGCGAGCAGGCCATCCGCACGCCACCACCGCAATGGGTGCGCGTGATCGGCGGTTTCAATGAGTACCAGTTCGCCGAGAAACGCATGCCGACGCTGGCGGAGCTGAACGCCGCTGCGCCTGAAACGCCGGTGTTCATCCTGCGCCTTTATGACCGCGCACTTCTCAATCGCGCGGCGCTGCGTGTCGTCGGATACACGAAGGGCACTCCCTACCCGCCCGGCGGGTTCATCGAGCGCGACAAGCAGGGAAATCCTACCGGCATGCTGGTCGCCAGGCCGAATGCCACTCTTTTATATGCCACGCTCGCGCGCGGCCCGAAGCTGTCGCCCGACGACCAGATGAATTCGACGCGGCAGTTCATGCGCGAGCTGAACCGGCTGGGAATCACCTCGGTCATGGATGCCGGTGGCGGATTTCAGAGCTATCCGCAGGACTATCAAGTCGTCGAGCGACTGGCCCGCGACAACCTGCTTTCCGTGCGCATCGCCTACAACCTGTTCACCCAGAAGCCGAAGGAAGAACTCGCCGATTTCCAAGGCTGGTCGAGTCGCGTGAAGCCGGGGCAGGGCAATGATCTGTATCGGCACAATGGCGCCGGCGAGATGCTGGTGTATTCCGCCGCCGACTTCGAGGATTTCCGTGAGCCGCGCCCGGAATTGCCGCCGAACATGGAGGCGGATCTCCAACGCGTGGTGCGCCATCTTGCGGAGGTGAAGTGGCCGTTCCGGCTGCACGCAACCTACGATGAAACGATCGATCGCGCGCTCGACGTGTTCGAACGCGTGAACCGTGATGTGCCGCTGGCGGGATCACACTGGTTCTTCGACCACGCGGAGACCATCTCCCCGCGAAACATCGATCGAGTGAAGGCTTTGGGCGGCGGCATTGCCGTGCAGCACCGCATGGCTTTCCAGGGCGAGGATTTCGCCCGGCGGCACGGCGTGGAAATGCTCGCGGAAACGCCGCCGATTAAGCGGATTCTCGCCGCCGGAGTTCCGTTAGGTGCGGGCACGGATGCCACGCGCGTGGCTAGCTACAACCCATGGATATCGCTGCATTGGCTGGTGACGGGAAAGACTGTCGGCGGCCTCTCGATGTATCCCTCGAGCAACCGGTTCGATCGCACCTCGGCGCTGCGGCTTTGGACGCAGTCGAACACCTGGTTCTCGAATGAAGAAGGCAAGAAGGGCGTTATCAAGAGCGGGCAACTGGCCGACCTCGCGGTGCTCTCGGCTGACTACATGACGGTTCCCGAGGCCGAGATAAAAACACTGACCTCGGTTCTCACCGTGCTTGGCGGGAACATCGTTCATGCGAGCGGTGCCTACAACAAGCTTGCGCCACCATTGCCGCCGGCGAGCCCAGATTGGTCGCCAGTGAATCGATTCGGCGGCTACTACGACGAAGGCCGACAAGTCGTAAGCCAAGCGGCAGCGATGCCACATTCATGCGCGCCGCATCGGTCGCGGCCGCAATCCGCCTGGTTCGCAAACCTGCCCATGGCGAAGCAGGGCGAGTTTTGGAACTCGCTTGGGTGCGAATGCTGGATGGGCTGATGTCTTGTCGGATGACGCCGTTGGTCGCGTTCTGGCTGGCTTCGTCGGCGGCGATTGCGCAGCAGGTGCCTCCTGGCGAGGAGCCATTGACCTTCGATTTCTCCGGCGAGTTACGCGAACGCTTCGAGTC
>Ga0307513_10012181_pt1 | contig 10634 bp, 10 predicted proteins | sample 15_EM_MG_FD_202174 | JGI IMG/M metagenome (GOLD analysis project Ga0307513, IMG submission 202174) | Populus trichocarpa ectomycorrhiza microbial communities from riparian zone in the Pacific Northwest, United States - 15_EM | ecosystem: Host-associated > Plants > Roots > Unclassified | place...
GACAGGCTTCTTCGGTTGACCCTGCGGATTATTCGCATCTTGGTTCATATAAGAATCTTCTCTACAATGTGGACAACCCATCACAAGGCCAAGCCCGTTTCTGGTGCTTCTTTACCGCCATACGACTTGCATATATTCTCTTCTTCGCTCTCTGGATTCTTTTCTTTGAACGTCCTAGGACACTCAAATGTCATTCCTTAAACCCAAATCCAGCGAGGACTCTGGCTCCGTGCTGGAAAAACCTCACGTTAACGTGTACGATGCTGGCCCCAAGTTCAGCAAAGAACGCACCGCGCAACTCCTCCGCAAGATGGACTGGAACATCGTCCCGTTCCTCGCGCTCCTCTACCTGTACGTTGTCTATACCATCCATATTTTTCCTCCTGTTAACACCTGCCCTAGTCTGTCATTCCTCGACCGCTCCAACATTGGGAACGCCCGTCTTGCAGGCTTGGAAGCAGACCTTAAAATGAAAGGTCTCGACTATAACGTGAGTTGATAGTTGCGTATGCAATACCAGAATTTCAACCCCATCTCCCTTTCAACAGATCGCACTCGCTGTCTTCTTCCCTTGGTATGTTGCGGCCGAAATTCCAAGCAACATCATGATGAAAAGAACGAGCCCATCTCTCTGGCTCTGCATCATCATGTTGACTTGGGGCGTCTGTAAGGCCTTTTTATTTCATGCCTGAGTTTCTTCTCACTCGGCTCTTTCAGGTATGACCCTCATGGGCCTGGTCAAAGATTTCCGTAGTCTTCTCGTTGTTCGTATGGCCTTGGGCCTTGCCGAAGGTGGTCTCTTCCCTGGCGTTACATGGTACATTACCCTTTGGTACCGCCGACACGAATGTGGTCTGCGCATGGCTATCTTTTTCTCGGCTGCTACGTTGGCGGGAGCCTTCGGTGGACTTCTTGCCCGTGGTATCTCCCAGATGAAGGGAGTTGGTGGTAGGCCAGGATGGGCTTGGATCTTCATCCTCGAGGGACTTGCCACGATCATCGTCGCCGCTTTCGCAAAGTTCCTCATCAACGACAACCCCGAGACGTACGTGGAATTACTTTGTGGAACTCGTTTGCCGCTTGCTCACCCAAAATGATAGCGCTAAGTTCCTAACGGAAGAAGAACGCACTGAAGTCCAGGCCAGGTTGAAGCTGGACCGCACATCTCTTGCCGACGAATACGATTCCAAATATCTATTCGCCGCTCTCAAGGACTGGAAAATCTACCTCCACATGTTGATTACCATCGGTAATTCTTTTCTCGTCCTACCCGGGAGCAGCGATTAACTAGCTCGTTCCTCAGGTATCTATACTCCTCTTTACTCGATCTCCTTGTTCCTCCCCACTATCGTCAAGAACATGGGCTACACCAATAACCAGTCCCAGCTTATGAGTGTCCCTCCCTACGTCCTTGGATGCATTGTTACGATTACTGGTGGATACGCTGCCGACAGGACACGGAAACGCGGCGTTTTCATGATGGGATTCTGCGTGGTCGCGATTATTGGTTTTGTTTTGCTTATTTCCACCCACAACCCCCATGTTCAATATGTCGGCACATTCTTTGTTGTTTCTGGGTACGTCTTCGGCGTAAATGCCTCCATAATTCCTGCATTTACTGAACTTATTCTCTCAGTATCTATCCCAATGTCCCCATGGGGGTTGCCTGGAACGGAAACAACATCGGTGGCTCTACCAAACGTGCTGTCGGTATCGCCATGCATGTTGGATTTGGTAACCTTGGAGGTGTAATCTCCGGTTTCTCCTTCCGTAGCAAGGATGCCCCGCGCTACTTCTCCGGCCACGGTCTGCTCATTGGCATGGTTGCCATGAGCTTCGTGCTCTCGTTGTTCATGCACCTGTACCTCAAAAAAGAAAACGCTAGAAGAGATGCTGCTATGCAATCCCAGGGCCTTACTCTCGAGTCCTACACTGAGGATATGAAGCACAGCGAACGCGAAAAGGGAGATGATGCAACGGTATGTTTCCTCCCGTCAATCGCCACCACACACAAGTTGATCATTTTGATGATAGTTCTTCCGTTACACCGTCTAACCACTTCGGTCGTGATACGGAGGTTCGCTGTTAGATCTTACATGCGCTCCATATCATCCTCCCCACTTCCTCCACGTTTTCCTTCTTTCTTGATGGCCACTGGACCTGTACTATACACTCGGGGATGAGCCTAGTAGCCTACTATTGACATTGATAACTCAGATCATTGACATTGACCTTAATTCGTAATGCATATCAGTTCCAAAATCAATCTTGCGTGTACATCATGATCGTCATATTTGGTACAAGTTTCATGATGCATGTTCGTGGGGAGTGACATAAGATGCGGAAGCTTGTTCTGTGCTAAAAATAGATGTTATCCAACGCGAACGCTCTCCCCCTTGCACGTTCAGGAAAGATACTTAGCGGTAAAATATGGTACCCGAACTGAAGGAAATGGATAATGGTGGTCCCACCATTGGTATTGATTAATATAATTGGTGTGATTGAAATTTGCCTTCTAGGTTGCCTTGATCTGGCCAGAAGTTACATTAAACCTTCGGTACCGGGCAGGGACGGAGAAAAAGTGGAACAAAGACACGACTGTTCCTTATCGATCTCAGTTACATAAATCGCAAGTTCGCAAAGAACGTCCATTTCCACCGTTACCCACAATGTTATTTGTTGCCCCTTGAAACAGCGATAACTTGAATGTCATGTTTCGGAAACACGTAGCGCGAAAACCATAGCTTCAACTGATTCGTTTCCTATAACCCAAAAGGGTGCATCATAATTTTGCCCTTAGCCCTTTGGCTAACAGATAACGAAGACACGTACGTAAACTCACTTTGGGAAAGAACAGGGAAGGAACCATTTTCGGTTTCAAAACCGGCTCGAAAGCGGTAGCAATATGAACTACGCAAGAACCTCGGTCGCCGAAGCTCGAAAGCGAAAGGTCAATTCTGGTTAATCCTTGGAGTGAGAAAGTCCCGGAAGGTTGTGGCTGGTTGTGGGCAGCAGCTGGGAGTCAAGATTAAAGCCTGTCATTGTCAAGGTCGAATGAGAACCGTTCCGAACTCATCGGCCAGTAACTGGAGATTCCAGGGACTTGAAGGACCAGGCACGAGGAGGAAACAAGAATTTTCAAATTCGATTACCATGGTCATGATCGACACCAAAGCAGTCATCCATCATGCAGCGGTGATGACAATAGCATCGACTTGAAATTAACGACATATCAAAGGGGAATATCGGGGCTTTCTTCCCCTAATATTTTAGAGGACAGAAGGGAGTTCAGGTTGTAGTTATTGAGGAGAGGCCAGAGTTGATAGAGGCGGGCTCTGAATTTGCAGCCTGAAACTGAAAGCTGCAGAGCCAGAGAAATCTTACATATTCAATGAATGTGTTGTTGGCCTATCATATCGATCAGAACCTCAAATGCCCTTAAGCTGAATCTGGTGAAGCCTGTTATTAAATCGCACCAGTGACCAGTTTTGTAGTCTCCTGACCGCCACGAAGGACGCCGATCCGTTTTTGACGGCAATTTGGTGGAGAACCTCCATCTGCGCGATTCATGGTCCGCTTCCGTTTGAGTCGCCATCGTCATACAGGTCGCACGTGGGTTCTCACCACTACTTCAGTTATTCGGGAATCTGGAAAGCAAACACCTAGTCCAGATCTCGACTCCGAGCTAGCCATAAACACAATGGCGGCCTTTCCAGTTCAATTTTAGAAATTGCACGTTATACGGGCTGATGGGACGAGAGTAAGTACACCTGATCGGCGAGTCTCTTCAGTGATGAATGTGGTCGAAACAAACAGGTAATATCGTTGCAGAGGTCCTCTGTCAGAGTTGCTGATTATCTGCTGGGTATTTGGGTGAAAGCACCATAGGATCAGATTGGGAAGGGCGCTACGCCAAGAAGCGCCAAGACAACGCTGATGCGAATCACCCGGGATCGCCGCTTTCAGGCAGGGAGTAGCGGCATAAACGGCCCGGGGGCCGGAACTCAGCTCCTACCGAAAATAATCTTCATCGACTCCAATCGACTCTCGAGATGATGTATCGATGATTGGATGAAGCTTCACAACTTAAGGAGCTCGGAAGTTGGACTCGGATGAGTGAGTGTTTCTAATGAGAAGTACCAAGTGCATGCCATTATTCATTTGATGATCTGGAAGACTTGTGTGCACACGAGAAAATGGCGATGCGGTCAAGTGGCATAATGGAGGATTGGAGCAGAGCTGCGGAATGTGGAGCACAGGGGCGGGGCCACCCAAGTGGACCTCCACTTCGGAGCTCGATTCGCGAGTCAACGCGACCTGGTACTACACTTGCGTCCGGCGTGCATTCCCGTTCTACAATGCCACCAATAACAGCCAGCAACGCAGACCTTGGACTTCACTCTCGTTGATCGCCACTGGAAACATCCCCACAGCGCCTTCTGTCTGCAACCCAGATACTTATCATCATCTTTATCTGTTACCAATCTGTAAGGCAGTGCGCTGAGTGAGTACGAATCTACATGCACCGTCTTGGCACGCCACACCTCTCCATATAAACCTACCAGTTTTCCAACCTGCTTGTGTAAAGAACCGAAGGCATGCTCACCAGTTATCTCTCTCTCTTACTCTTTCCTGTTGCTCTGGGGACCGCCACTCCGAGATCACAACAACAATGTCGTTGTATTTACGGAGACCCATGTTGGCCAACCGACGCAGAGTTCTCCTCACTAGCGGCTCTGCTCTCTCAACCACTCCTGCGCCCGTTACCTACAGCCAACCCTTGTTACCCATCATCTGCACCTGTAGGCAACTGTTCCGAGGTCCAGGCGTCATACACCGATGGCATTTTTCGATCTGATATCCCAGGTTCAATGCAAAACGCCAATTTTGAGACGTATCTATTCCCGAACGGCACCATCGACGCATGTTATCTGAACGTCACCCTCAATATCCCATGCAACCAGGGAAGTGTTCCGCCCATCGGTGTCGACATTCGGAAGGCGGAGGATGCTCAGGCTGCGATCAACTTCGCTCGTCAAAAGAATCTCCGACTCGTCATAAAGAACACGGGCCACGACTACCTCGGTAGGAGCACCGCCAGAGGAGGCTTCCTGCTTTGGACCCATCATCTCAAGGATAAGGCGTATAATGCGGCATTTGTTCCGCAAGGAGCTCCATCAACTCAGACGTATGAGGGTAAGATTGAACAGATATCGAGTGACCTCAACCGTGCTCATATTTTTTTGTTTCAGCTGTCACGTTCGGCGCTGGTGTTCAATGGTATGAAGCATACGACTATGTCGATCAACAGGGCCGATTCATCATCGGTGGCATATCTCAAGGGGGTTCTGTTGGCTCTGCAGGCGGTTGGGTTATGGGGGGAGGACATAGTGCTTTCTCTCCAAGTCTCGGTCTTGGTGCGTACCGTTGATTCTCGAACCCAAATGACTGAGCCTCACTTTCTTTTCTTCCTAGGCGTCGACAACGTCCTCGAATTCACAATCGTCCTCGCCAACGGTACACTCGTAACCACCAATGCCTACCAATCCCCCGATCTTTTCTGGGCACTAAGAGGCGGTGGTGGTGGCACATACGGCGTCGTCCTCTCTGCCACATACCAAACTCACCCCAAATTCCCTTTAACAACCCCCAACCTCCAAGTCAGCTTCACTTCACCCGCAATCGCCCAATCCGTCGCCACCGAACTTTTCCGGCTTCACACCGACCTCTCTGATGCTGGGTGGGGCGCTTACACATGGGTATTCCCTGAATTTATGGCGGCCTTGTTCATCGCGCCGAACGTCACCGTCGACGACGCCAACAAGAGGCTTGAGCCGCTGGTGAGCTTTGCGACGAATGCGACTGGAGGTGCGGTCTTGTATACTACACCAGAGTACGGCAGTTTCATGGAGTGGTGGAAGGCAACGTTTGGGTCAGGGGCGCCGGGGCAGGTTGGCGGAAATGTTGAGATTGCCTCACGCTTGCTTCCGAGGGAATTGGCTAAGGAGCGTCCGGAAGAAGTGGCGAGGATCGCGTTGTCGCTGGGAGTGGCTACCAAGTATGTATTCCTTTTCCCTCCCCTTGAGTACCCGTCGCAACATACGCTTATTTCATTTTTCTCCAGTTCTGTTGCCGGAGGCGCTGTTTCTCGCGTCGACCCAGAATCGACGGGTTTGAATCCTTCTTGGAGGAAGGCCATTGCCGAGGTATATATCACTGAGAGCTGGGAGGAAGGCGCAAACTCGACCACGATTCTCGCTGCGAGAGAAAGACTCAAGCAAGGCACCGACGTGCTTGATACATTGACCAAGGATTCGGGATCCTACCTGAACGAGGTTCGTACCATAAATATCATATTTGCCAAGCCTCCAAGAATACTAAAATTTGTAAACCGACAGGGTTCACTCTACGAACGCGACTTCAAGAAATCATACTTTGGATCTCACTATCCCAAGTTGAAAACGATCAAGGAGAAATATGATCCTTCGTCTTTATTCGTTGTTGCTTCTGGAGTGGGCTCGGACGAGTGGGATGCAGAGTTGCGCTGTCCCAAGTAACTAAATAACCTCGCCGGTGCCAACGCTCTTGAGTGCAATGCAGTTTAAATTTCACTTGAAGAAGAGGACAGAAGGACCTTTTTTTCACTCGCTACGTATATAAATTCCTAATCCTTACCAGAGTGAATTGCTGCCGCTGGCTGCCCACCCTCTGCTTGTCTCATAAATCTAATAATTGCATATGTTAAATGTATATCCTTTGTACGATTGAAATCCAGCAATAGGTTGATATCAGACGCTAGGATGACATTCTCATCAGCAGCCAAAAGAACAAGTTTCTCGTTCTCCCGAAAAGTAACGAAAAAAAACTCAACAGCAAACGTCGATGAACGTGGCAGGATTGAGAAATGCAGGAAATGCAAGGTAGTGCCAAAGGCCGATTGCAACAAATATTAACACGAAACGGCGATGGACGAAAGACAATGACATAGAGTAAGAAACTATGAACGACGATGGCAACGGCAGACATATAGGAAAGAAGCGTCAACGACGACAAAGCGAGAAGAAAAGAGAAATCAAATGACGAATAAACATTATCTTCCCAATTCCGAGTCCGCCCACTAGTATATTATCCTCAGCAGCCGAAGGCGCCCACGTCGAGTCGTTCATTTTTACACCCAATACGCGAAGATCGAGCTAGGATAATTGAGTAAATATAACTCGGAGGGCGAAACAAAAAAAAAAACACAAACCCACCTTACTCAACTATTCCTTACCTCCTGGTCCAGAAACATAAGCAGCGCAGTTGGCTCCTGAACACCGCTAAGCACATCATCTACCTGCTCCTTCGTAAACTGTGCAGGCGGATCCGAAGACGTCGCCGTCCCATTCGCGTCTATCGGGGCCGTATTATCGTACGAATCTAGTCATGGGGACCAAGAACATCTTATAAGCACCACGCAACCAACCAAACATCGAAAGCCGGAAGAAAAAAAGAAAAAAGAAGCCCACCATACTCAAAAGCAACCCCCTAACCTCTTCCTCCCCATCCACCTTCACCACTTTCCCAATACCCGAAAAATGCAACGTCACATATGTCCCCATCAGCTCCTTCAACACCCACCTCGGCGCACGCAGCGCCGCCTGTTGAATCAACCCCACATTCCTGTCAGGCTGAAACACTTGTCGTTCTTTATCGTAAATCTCCCGCATCAACGCCGAATTTCTGGGATAGGCGTTGTAAGGCGTGTTTTGAATAAATGGAGGAGGGGGTTGGTATATTTTGGGAGACTGGATACCTATAAATTTTCAAGACGGCGGATTGGAAAGTTTGGAAGTGTGGGGATATTATAAAAACTATCGTACCTTGCCGGTAGAAATCAGCTGAACGAGTCTCAACTTCTTCAACGCCTCCATCTGCAGCGCAGCCGGGTAGTTGCCAGGACTCGTCACACAGATCTCAAAGAACTCTTCCCCCTCTTTCCATCTCTTGAGAGCAGCGAGTGCGACACCTCCTGTATAATGATATGACAGGTTATCCGTGTAATGTAAATCCGGCGACAAAACCACTGTGTCAATTTCAGTGATGGAGTTCGGCGGAATGTGTTGTTAAATCGCACCAGTTTTGTCGTCTCCTAACCTCTACGAAGACGCAGGTCCTTTTGTTGAGAGTAGTTTGGTGGAACTCATGGTTCGCTTCCGTTTGAGTCGCCATTGCCATACGGGTCGCGCGTGTTCTTACCGCCACTTGAGAGTATTTGGAAAGCAAACACCTACAGTCGTGGACAGCCAAAGCCCACCAAAAATAACCGAAGTTATGCAGGTTCCCCGGAAGTCATCGGAATCGATAGCAATACGCGAAAGGAAGATGTCCACCAAAGTTCAGTTGGATTCAACGAGCCGTTGGCCCAGAAATTGCCATTTAAGGAAGTGTACCTGAAAATTTTGGCCAAACACCCAAATAAATTATGTAAAATCCTGAAAAATAGCGCAATCGACTCCTTTTCTTCAGCACTATCCGATCCTACAGTATTGAAAACTTCCAATGAAAATCGTAACCACACAAGAAAAAATCACAACGCCTGGGCTCTGATTAATTTTCGCAGTCTTAAGAATGGTAATGAAGGTTGGCAGGGATCATGGTAGGTGATTCCTCTTCAGGGAAAACATCAGGGGACATTTCCTTCAGGTCGAAACCATGGAAACGGGCGACATGGCGAATGTTCCTCAAGCAAATCTGCTTCTCCTGAAGTGTTGCGGTATGAGCGGTGTCCTCGTCAATTCCAGACTCGTCGACGCCGAAAGCGTCTTGAATGCTTTTGTAGGTCCAATTGGAACGTAAGCAGAGGACGGTGTCAGCAACTTTGATTTCCTTGATATGGAGCGAAGGATGATCCGGAGTGCTCGTGGTACTTTGATCCTGCATATCATTATCGAGCATCAAAGTACTGAAATCGTCGGCAAGGCGGGAAAAATTCGTAGGATCGCTGGGGTCGTTGAGGGGGTTGCGCGGTAATTCCTCCCCGGACGTGTCGACCCTAGTGTTCTTGGCGGTGGCCATGCTAGCGGCCCTGGGAATCACAGTTTCCGTGATCAAGTACGGAGCCGAGAAGGCGTACAGTGATGACGAACGGGCGGCGGCCGAGACGCGAATGTGTCATACACGCCGGGCAGCTTTCTTGGAAATGACTCGCATGATCTGGTGTGGGCAGGTGGGCAATGAACATTTTTGTAGCGATAACCTCGTGATGGTGCAGGCAAAATAAACTAGAGGCGCTGAGACCATGTTAAGGACATCTTTTATAATGTACTGGAAGATCTCACATCCTGAGATGAATAAGATGACTTCACAGACCTTCTCAGATTGCCACTGGAGGTGGATCAGTAAGGTGAAATACATTTCATTTGATATGTCTGTGCCGGGGCTCTGACTGATATATTTGATGCCTTGCACATCACGTGGGGTCCGCTGTTGCTGTTCATTGAACTTGCATAAATCTCTGCTTTAAACTCGACCAATGATGGCGTGGACTGAGCAAAGCAGGCGAGAGTTTAGCGAAAAGAGACGTCGGCGGCGCTGAGACCAGCCGGACGCCCAAATTTTTTTTTAATTACGACCGAATTGAGAGGTACAGCTAAGAATAGAAAGCCCTTTTTTTTTTTTTTTTTTTTTTTTAAGTTGAGCGCAGAGATGTGAGGAGCGAAAAAGGAAGTAATTATGGAGAAGAGAAGAATTAAGAATTAGGAAAAAACAGTCAAGATAGGTAAAAAACGGGGGAAGGGGAAACGAAAGGTTAAAAATCAGGCGTACTAGAAAGGGCCATATCGACGCTCAATGGTCAGAATAAAGCATTGCTTGAATTAATGTCGGGTTTTTATGGATGTAGATCAGGTAGGCCTGGGAGGACCACCTTCCAAGCGGTTGAATTATGGCGGGAGGGACGCCATGTTCTGCCAAAGATGTAGCACCACCCGCTCGCATGGACTGGCCTCCAACCGAGTTATCGAAGAACAAACGGAGTCGTTTTGTGAAAAAAGACCGAGAAGGGACCTCACCTTTCTCGGTAACCCAGAGGGGGGAAGCAAGCGGGCACAAGCGATCGCGAGACTCGAGGTAGGCTAGGAAATGGAAAGGGGGTTGTGTTCGAACTGATCTCGACAGACGATGATCCAGTTTCCTTCGAAGTAATGGTCCGCTTTGTGGTAGGGAAGATGGAAACCGTATTGGTCAGTTTAGACGCGTACGGTGGATCTGCAGGTCACTTTACGCCAGTCGTGGAGGGATTTGTTGTCAGGGAGAGACAGTTCTCCCAGTCACATGAGGGCAAAGAAACCTGTTAATAGCATGGTAACGAACAAGAGATCGTCGTGTAGTGTGGATAGTGAATAGTGAAGAATGACGCGTCCAAGGTCGTCGAGGGTTAGAGCGCGCTTTCGCTTAGTCGGTGTTCCTTTCATCCGCAAACAACCTCTGAGCGTGCGTCTAACAAGGGGGGAAGAACGCGCTTTTTGGACGTCGGGGAAGAAGTCTTCGAGTTGGTGACAGATGCCGGACAAGTATGAGTTGACTGAGTCAGGTTTAATGTAGTGAGATGTGTAAACAGTAAACAGGGAGAGAGTATCATCCGTCGGCTCAAT
>Ga0307513_10012182_pt1 | contig 10634 bp, 10 predicted proteins | sample 15_EM_MG_FD_202174 | JGI IMG/M metagenome (GOLD analysis project Ga0307513, IMG submission 202174) | Populus trichocarpa ectomycorrhiza microbial communities from riparian zone in the Pacific Northwest, United States - 15_EM | ecosystem: Host-associated > Plants > Roots > Unclassified | place...
TCGGCCTGATCACCGCCGGAATCCTCACCGCCGACAACCGGGTCCGCCGCTGGCCGTGGCATTGGCTCGCCGCGCTCGCCGCCGCCCCGGTGATACTGCTGATAAACGCCAAGGGCTCCGTCTGGACGGTAACGCACTACTACTGGATCGACCTCGCGATCGGCCCCGCGATAGCCATGCTGCTGGCCGCCGTAGCCACCGCCCCGCGATCGTCCGCGCTGATACGGCTTCTGGACAACCGTCCCATGCGAAGCCTCGGCAACATCTCCTTCAGCCTCTATCTGACCCACCTTCCCATCGTCGCGATAATCAGCCGCCGGCTGGTGGCGCCACACGTCACACCCGGCATGCCGGCCTTCTGGACCACCCTGGCACTGGCCGTGCCGTTCTCCGCCGGGACAGCCTGGTGCTTCGCGACCATCTTCGAGAGACCATTCCAGCAGCACCGCACCTGGGCCTCGTTGAAGGCAGCCGCGTGTATGCGCTGGAGGCGGTGCCGGATCGCCGGATGGCGCGCCCTGACGAGGTAAGCACCGGGGGCGAGGTTGACCGCTGTGGCAGGTGGTTGCGTACATCTCGTCGCGCGTGTTCTGATCCCGGCGGTGTTTCCTCATCTCCACTCAGGACGGGTAGGCAGGCATGCGTAGAGCGCTTGGCGCTGGCGTCGTCGCGGTTGTGTTGACCTTCGGGTCGTTGGTGGGGTTGGCGGGGCCGGCCGGTGCTGCTCCGGTCTCCTACACCGACCGCGGCGCGCGTGAGGTCCTCCGCCGGCCGGCCACCGTCACGGAGGTCCGCCTGGACCTCGCGGCGAGTTCGGTCCAGGTCGACGCCTCCCAGTCCGCGCCGGGCGAGGTGCCGATCGGCTCGTACCGGTTCGACTTCGGCGACGGCACGGTGCTCACCCAGTCTTCTGCGATCGCCTCCCACCGGTATGCGCAGCCCGGCGAGTACAACGTGGTCACCACGGCTGTCGGGACGGACGGCCAGTCCAGTGACCGCCGGGATTTCGTCACCGTCCTGCCGTTCGTCAGTACGGTCGCCCTGCTCTCGCTGGAGAACCTGCGCTACGTCGAGTACGTCCCGGACAAGTTCCGCGCGAGCCAGCTCGGCGTGACGCCGGAAGGACAGTTCGACATCGTGGGCGGCGGCTCCGGGCAGGTGGCGCTGGTCTCACGCGGCTCCGGAAAGTACCTCACGGTGAGCAGCCAGTGGATCGCGATCGACTCGCGGTTCACCTATGCGGGCGTCAGCGAGCGGTTCACCCTGGTCCGCAACGCAGACGGCAGCATCAGCCTCCGGTCGGCCGAAAACGACCACTACGTCGGCGTACTGGAGGCGCAGTCCCCGACCCTGTACCCGGCGTACCCCTCGATCACGAGGCTGGCGAAGTTCCACGAGGTACGGGCGGGTGACCAGGCGCGCACCCTCAAGGCGTACGCGAACGGGAAGTTCGTCTCCGCCGAGAGCGCCGGCGTCAAGCCGCTCATCGCCAGCCGGCCGGCCGCCAACAACTGGGAGCGGTTCGACATCGTCGAGCTCGGCAACGGCCAGGTCGCGCTCTTCGCCCGCGCCAACAACCAGTTCGTGGCGGCGGAGCAGGCCGGCGCCCAGCCGTTGCAGGCCAAGCGTGTCGCGGTCAGCGGCTGGGAGCGCTTCACCCTCGTCCGCAACACTGACGGCTCGGTCAGCCTCAAGGCGGCGGTCAACAACAAGTACGTCGCCGCCGAGGCCGCCGGTGCGCAGCCGCTGCTGGCCGGCCGCACCGCGATCGGCACGTGGGAAAGGTTCACGCTGGGATAGCGACATGCTCGAGTACCAGCTCGAAGCGGCGGATCCGGTCGCCAGAGCGCCTGGCCTTCTCACCTTCGACACGCAGGGTTGTTGGTGAGCACGCCCGCCGGCTCAGCTTGAGTCGCGCGTCGCGGTGTAGAAGGCGGGGATCTCGCCGCCGCCGTCCACTGTGATGTGTGCGCCGTTCACATAGGACGCCAGCGGCGAGGTGAGCATCAGGCAGGCGTTGGCGACGTCCTCGGGTGTGGCCATGCGGCCCAGTGGGATCGTGTCGCCGACCGCCTTTAGCGCGCCCTCGTCGCCGTAGTGTTCGGCGTTCTCGGCGGTGCGTACGAGGCCGACCGTGACGCCGTTGACCCGTACCCGTGGCGACCATTCGACGGCCAGGGCGCGGGTCAGCGCGGCGAGCCCCGCCTTGGCCGCGGCGTACGCGGCGGTGCCGGGTGCCGGCCGGAGCGCGGCGACGCTGCCGATGTTGATGATGTGGCCGCCGTCGGGCTGGTCGCGCATGACCGCGTTGGCGGCCTGGGCGACGAAGAACGGTGCGAGCAGGTTGAGCCGGATGATGGCGGTGACCAGTCGGGGCGATGCGGTGTCGGCGGGTACGACGGGGGAGCCGCCGGCGTTGTTGACGACGACGTCGAGGCGGCCGAAGCGGCGTACCGTCTCGGCGACGAGCTCCGCGGCCTGGTCCGGCTCGCGCACGTCGGCGGCGTGAAACTCGATCCCGTCGGGCAGCTGCGCCGGTGCCTGCCGGCCGCAGACCAGCACGCGTGCGCCGTCCGCCCGGAAGCGGGCCGCGATCACCGCGCCGATGCCCCGGGTGCCGCCGGTGACGAGGACGGCGCGGCGGTCCGGCTCCGGCTCAGAGCCGTTCGATGATGGTGACATTCGCCGTACCCCCGCCTTCGCACATGGTCTGCAGGCCGAACCGCCCGCCCGTGCGTTCGAGCTCGTGCAGCAGCGTGATCATCAACCGTACGCCGGTCGCGCCGAGCGGGTGGCCCAGCGCGACCGCGCCGCCGTTGACGTTCACATTGGCGAGGTCGGCGCCGGTCTCGCGTTGCCAGGAGAGGACGACCGGGACGAACGCCTCATTGATCTCGACGAGGTCGATGTCGCCGATGGCCATCCCGGTGCGGCGCAGGGCGTGCTCGGTGGCGGGGATCGGGCCGGTGAGCATGTAGACCGGGTCGGCGGCGCGGACGCTGATGTGGTGGATCCGGGCGCGCGGGCGAAGTCCGTGTGTCTCCACCGCGCGTCCGGAGGCGACCAGCATCGCCCCGGCACCGTCGGAGATCTGGCTGGCGAGCGCGGCGGTGACCGTCCCGCCCTCGCGCAGTGGCTTGAGCCCCGCCATCCGCTCCAGCGAGGTGTCCCGCCGTGGTCCCTCGTCGACCGCGACGTCGCCGTACGGCAGGATCTCCCGCTCGAAGCGGCCTTCGTCGATGGCCCGGATCGCCCGGTGGTGGCTCTCCAGGGCGTACCGCTCCATCTCCTCGCGGCTCAGGTCCCACTTGGCGGCGATCAGCTCCGCCGCGCGGAACTGGGAGATCTCCTCGTCGCCGTAGCGTTGCCGCCAGCGCAGCGAGCCGGAGAAGGGGTCGGTGTGGCCGGGGATGGCGGACATGGCGGCCGCGATCGGCACCATGCTCATGTTCTGCACGCCGCCGGCGACCACGAGGTCGGCCGTGCCGGAGCCGACCGCCTGCGCGGCGAAGTGGACCGCCTGCTGCGAGGAGCCGCACTGCCGGTCGATCGTGACGCCGGGTACCTCCTCGGGCATGCCGGCGGCCAGCCAGGCGGTGCGGGCGATGTTGCCGGCCTGCGGGCCGAGCGCGTCGACGCAGCCGAAGACGACGTCGTCGACGGCGGCCGGGTCGATGCCGGTACGGGCCACGAGTGCCTCGATGACGTGCGCGCCGAGGTCGGCCGGATGGGCGGTGGAGAGCCCGCCGCCACGACGGCCGACGGGGGTGCGGACTGCGTCGACGATGTACACCTCGGTCACGCCGTCGAGCCTAACAACCAAGCGCTCGCTTGGTAAATAGGGTCAGCGGCGGGTGAACCTGGCCAGCCGGTCAGCCGCGTCGGGCCCGAGTGCCCCACTGTGTGCCAGCTCGTACGCCAGGCCCTCGCTGAGCGTCGCGGTCTGCGTCTCGGCGAGCAGGCGCTTGTTCATCCGGTGGGTGAACCACGAGTTCGCCACGATCTGCCGGACCATCTCCTCGACCGCCGCGTCGAACGCGTCGTCGGCCCAGCAGGTGTTCGCCAGCCCGATCGCCGCCGCCTCGCGGCCGGTGCGGACCCGTGCGGTGAACATCATCTCCTTGGCCTTCGCCGCGCCGACCCGGCGGGGTAGCCGCTGGCTCATTCCCCACACGGGCGTCATGGCCCAGGTGGCGTGCACGTCGGCGAAGCGCGCGCTCTCCGCGGCCAGGATGATGTCGGCCGCGAGGGCCAGCTCCAGCCCGCCGGCGTAGCAGTGGCCGTGCACGGCGGCGACGACCGGCTGGGGGAGCGAGGCCAACTCGTCGATGACCCGCGCCTGGAAGTGCGGCTCGGGCGGCTGCTCGCCGGCCGCGATCGCGGCGAGGTCGTTGCCGGAGCAGAAGCTGCGGCCGGCACCCCGGACCAGCACGCAGCCGACGGTATCGGTCGCCGCCGCGATGTCGGCCACGTGCCGCCGTAGTTCCTCGAACATCGGTACGTTCAGGGCGTTGTGCTTCTCCGGCCGGTTGAGGGTGAGGGTGGTCAGGCCGCCATCGTCGAGGCGTTGCACCAGGTTCATGCGCACATCGTAGGAGACAAGCAAGCGCTTGGTCACTACACTGGCGGCGATCGACAACAGCGGAGGCGGCGCATGGCATTCCCCACCGACATCGGCGTCATCGACACGCTCATCGGCCTGCCGACCGAGGAGGTACCGGCGGGCGACGACGACGTGCACGAGCAGATCTCGTACATGTTCAAGAAGTTCCCGCAGGTACGCCGGCACGCGGGCAGCGTCGACGACCTGCTTCGCAAAATGGACGAGTTCGGCATCGACAAGGGGCTCATCCCCGTGCTGCCCGGCGACGAGCTGGCCGCCAAGGCGATCGTCGAGCACCCGGACCGCCTGCTCGGCTGCCTCGACGTGGACCCGCACCGGGGCATCGAGGCGGTCCGCGACCTGCAGCGGGCGTACGAGACGATCGGCATCGTGGGCGCGCAGTTCATGCCCGCGCTGCTCGCCCCGCCGGTGCCGATCGACGACCGCCGGGCGTACCCGCTCTACACCAAGTGCGTGGAGCTGGACATCCCGATCTTCGTCAACGGCGGCGTACCCGGCCCGCGCCTGCCGTACGCCAGCCAGCACCCGGGACTCGTCGACGAGGTCTGCTACTTCTTCCCGGACCTCAAGTTCGTCTTCCGGCACTGCTGCGAGCCGTGGGTGGACCTCACCATCAAGCTGCTGCTCAAGTACCCCAACCTCTACTACTCCACGACCGGCTTCGCACCGAAGTACTACCCGGCCGCGATCATCGAGTACGCGAACACCCGCGGCGCCGACAAGGTGTTCTACGGCGGCTACTACCCGTACGGCCTGGAGCTGGAGCGGATCTTCGCCGAGCTGCGCAACCTGCCGCTCAAGGACGAGGTGTGGCCCAAGTTTCTTCGCGGAAACGCGGCACGTCTGCTAAAGGTGAGCCCGTGACCACCATTCTCTACGAGGTCGCCGATGGCGTCGCGACCCTCACGCTCAACCGTCCCGACCGCTTCAACGCGTTCACGCCCGAGATGGGCGGTGCGTACAACGAGGCGCTGCGCCGCGCCGACCGCGACCCGGAAGTGCGGGCGGTCGTGGTCACCGGGGCGGGCCGGGGCTTCTGCGGGGGAGCGGACCTCGGGTTCCTCGCCACGGTCGACGGGGACACCACGCAGGACGGCCCGGACGAGGTACGCCCGCAGCTGGCCATGGAGATCCGCAAGCCGGTGGTCGCGGCGGTCAACGGCTCCGCGGCGGGCTTCGGCTTCGCGCTGTTCCTCTACGCCGACGTGCGGTTCGTGGCGGCCGAGGCGAAGCTGGTCACCACGTTCAGCCGGCTCGGGCTCGCCGCCGAGTACGGCACCGCGTGGCTGCTGCCCCGCCTCGTCGGCGCCGGCAACGCCGCTGACCTGCTACTCAGCGGGCGCACGCTGACCGGCGAGGAGGCGTACCGCATCGGGCTGGCCCAGCGCGTGCTGCCGGCCGCCGGGGTCCTGCCCGCCGCGCTCGACTACGCCCGGGACATCGCCGCGAACTGCGCGCCCCGGGCGCTGGAGACGATCAAGGGACAGCTGAGGGCCGACCTCGAACGGCCGCTCGACGCCGCCCTCGCCGACGCCGCCGCGCTCATGCGGAAGTCGTTCGGCACCCCGGACCTGCCCGAGGCGATGGCCGCCCGCACCGAGAAGCGACCGCCGCGCTTCCAGCCGCTCGACGGAGACTGACCGTTGGACATCACGTACACGGCGCAGGAGACCGCCTTCCGCGACCAGTTGCGGGCCTGGCTCGCCGACGTACTCCCGAAGCTGCCGCCCGCGCCGCCAGGACACGACTGGCCGGCCCGCCGGGTCTTCGACACCACGTGGCAGCGGATGCTCTACGACGCCGGCTACGGCGGGCTGGACTGGCCGGTCGAGTACGGCGGCCGCGGCGCCAGCCCGGTCCAGCAGCTGATCCTGCTGGAGGAGACCGAGCGGGCCCGCGCGCCCTACGGCGTCGCCAACTACGTCGGCCTCAAGCACGCCGGGCCGACCATCGCCGCCGAGGGCACGCCCGAGCAGAAGGAACGCCACCTCGGGCCGATCCTGCGCGGCGACCACGTGTGGTGCCAAGGATTCTCCGAGCCCAGCTCCGGCTCGGACCTCGCCTCCCTGCGCACCCGGGCGGTACGCGACGGCGACGACTACGTCCTCAATGGACAGAAGATCTGGACGTCGCACTCGCTGGTCGCGGACTACTGCGAGATCCTCGTGCGCACCGACCCGGACGCCCCCAAGCACAAAGGGCTCAGCTGGCTCATCCTGCCGATGGATACGCCCGGCGTACGGCTCCGTCCACTGCGGACCATCATGGGCTCGACCGACTTCGCCGAGATGTTCCTCGACGACGTGCGGGTACCGATGGCAAATCGGGTGGGCGCGGAGAACGACGGCTGGCGGGTCGGCATGGTGACACTCAGCTTCGAGCGGGGTACCGCCTTCACCGGGGAGCTGGTCAACTCGATGGTGCTGGTGGAGGAGCTGGCCCGGCTCGCCCGCGAGCTGACCCGCTGGGGCGACGCGGGGTTGCGGCGCGAGATCGGCCACCTCGCCGCGGAGTACGACGCGCTGTGGGCGCTGACCCTGCGCAACGTCTCCGAGGCGGCCGCCGGCTCGGTGCCCGGCATCGGCAACTCGGTCTTCAAGCTGCGCCTCACCGAGCTGCGTACCACGCTGCTCGAGCTCTTCGCCCGGCTGCTGGGGCGCGCCGGCCTCACCATGAGCGACCTCGACGACCTCGGCAACGGCTACTACGTGGAGGAGCGGCTGCGCGCCATCTCGCTGACCATCGCCGGTGGCACGTCGAACATCCAACGCAACATCATCGCCGAGCGCATCCTCGGCCTGCCGAAGTAGGTACCACATGCACCTGTTGCCCACGCCGGAGCAGCGCGAGCTGCGGTCGGCGGTGCGGGAGATCTGCGAGTCGGAGTTCCCGGCGGAACGGCTGTCCGGCGAGGACCAGCGGCTGGACCGCGCCCTGTGGCGGCGGCTGGGGGAGATGGGCGTCTTCGCGCTCCGGCTGCCCGAGTCGGACGGCGGCATCGGGCTCGGCGCCGCCGACGCGGTGCTCGTCTTCGAGGAGCTGGGGCGGGCGCTCGTACCCGGCCCGCTCGTCGCCACCCACCTGGCCGCGCCGTACATCGCCGAGGCCGCCACCGGCGAGCGGATCGTCGGACTCGTGGACGCGGGCGGCGTACCCCTTCTTCTGGAACATCACGGCGACCTGGACGACCTCCTGGTGCTCGACGGCGATCGCCTTCTCCGGCTCGATCCGGCGGCGGTCGCGGCGCGGCCGCTGGACCGCCCGCTCGACCCGTGGACTCCCGTCGCCGCGGCCGGCGCCCTGCCAGAGGGGGAGTTCGTGGCCACAGCGGCGGCGACGCGGCGGGACGGCGCGCTGCTCACCGCCGCGCTCCAGGTCGGTATCGCGGCCGGGGTGCTGGACCGCTCGGTCCGGTACGTGAGCGAGCGCGAGCAGTTCGGCCGGCCGGTCGGCGCGTTCCAGGCGGTCAAGCACACCGCCGCGGACATGCTGGTCCGGCTGGAACTGGCCCGCGCGGCGGTGTGGGCCGCGGCCGCGACGTGTGACGCGCCGGACGCCGGCGACGCGGCCCGCGCTGTCTCGACGGCAAAGCTGCTCGCCGGTGAGGCGGCGACCAAGAACAGCCTGGCGGCCGTGCAGCTGCACGGCGGCATGGGCTTCGCCTGGGAGGTGGACGTGCATTTGTTCCTCAAGCGTTCCTGGCTGCACGACACGTGCTTCGGGGACGCCGACACCCACGCCGAGGCACTGGCGGTGTCGCTGTGAGCGAGCGTGGCGCGCGGGGCGTGCCCACGACGACGGCAAGCGAGCGAACGAAGATCGGCACGGCGACCGCGCCGAGGGTGCCGCTGATCGCCGACGGCGAGGTGGCCGAGTTCGACGCGCTGACCGCGCCGCTGCGCGACAACGGCCGTCCGGTGCCGAACCTGATGCGGGTGATGGGTCGCTCGCCGGAGTTCCTGCGCGGGTGGGGGGTCTTCAGCGAGGCGGTCCGCTTCGGCATCTCGCTGCCGCGCGGCGAGTCCGAGCTGGTCATCCTGCGCGTCTCGCTGCTGGCCGGCTGCCGCTACTCCTTCGCCCACCACGTGCCGATGGCGCTGGAGCACGGCATCACCGAGGAGCAGCTGGACGCGCTCCCGGAATGGTCCACTGTGGACCGCTTCAGCGCGCGGGAGCGGGCGCTGCTCGCCGCCGCGGACGGGGTTGTCGGTGGGTTCGACATCGGGGACGAGGCGTTCGCCGCGCTCTCCGCACACCTGCCGCCCGAGGGCGTACTGGAGGTGGTGGCGCTGGCGAGCTTCTACCTCTCGCTCGGCTGCATCGCCAACAGCGCGGGCGTGCCGGTCGACGAACGGGTCGCCCCCGGCCTCGCCCGCTACTGGAGGGACGTGAATATGGCGCGGCGGTGAACCGCCGCGCCATATCCCTGGTGGGGTCAGCCCGTCCGGCAGGAGACCGATGGCCACGTCCAGTTGTTGTTGGCCATGATGGTCACGCCGAAGTTGTTGCCGTTTCCGTTCGGTCTGGCGGTGACGCTTCCGCTCGTGCCGGTGACGGAGGCGTTCCAGCTGTTCTGAATGGACTGTCCGCCGTTCAGGTTGAGCGTGACGACCCAGCTGCTCGTGCCGCTGACCGCGACGTTGAGGTTGAACCGGTCGCCCCACTGCTGGCCCGCGGAGAGCGTCGCGGTGCAGTTACCGCCGCCGGGGTTGCCCGGCGTGGTGGGGTTGGGCTGGGTCGGCCCGCCGCCGCTGCCTTCCCGGACGGTGATGTCGGAGCTTCCCTGGCTCTGGTAGCCCTCGGTGGCCATGACCTGGTAGGCCCAGCTGCTGCCGAGGTTCAGGCCGGCGCGGGCCCAGGCGTCGGCGTGGTTGGCGAAGGTGATGGTGCCACTGCTCCGCTTCGACTGGCGGACGCTCCAGTACTGGTAGAACGTGGCGGTGCCGTCGATCGACGGCTGGTTGACCCGCTGGCTGCGCAGGATGTCGTAGGTGCCGCCGTCGGTAGTGACGGTGCCCAACCGGGTCGCGCCGCTGCTCGGGTTGTAACTACCGAAGTTCTCCACCACGTAGTACTCGATGAGCGAGTTCCGCGTCCACCCGTACAGGGCGAGGTAGGTGTTGTTGTTGCCCGGGTTGTAGGTGCCCGAGTAGCTGACCGTCCGCCGGCTACCGGTGGCCCAACCCTTGCCGCCGACCCAGTTGTTGGTGCTCCTGCTCCACGAGCTGGAGTACCGGCCGTCGGCGCGCAGCGTCATGCTGGCGTCGCCGCTGTCTTTCCAGAACGAGAAGTAGTACCCGTTGTGGGTGCCGGTGGTGTTCGAGGAGACCGTGCGGTCCGCCTCGGCGTAGGCGCTGGTAGCTACGACAGTGCCGCCGACGGCCAGCACCGCGGCGCAGCTGGCGCCGAGGAGCATTCGCAGGCGTCCGCGACTCCTCGGTCTAGCGGGGCTGGGGTTCATGTCGTTCATCAGCGTGCTTCCTCCTTTGACGCGCGTGAGGTCTAGGCGCGACGCGACCCGGTGGGGCTGCCGCGCGGTGGGCGCGCGGCCGGGTCGGCAGGTCGTCACGCGGTCGACGACTCCGGCGCCAGGTCGATGTGCCGGGATCGACGGCGGTCGAGGTCCGTCGACGGCGCTAATATTGGCGCGCCCATTCGACACTGTCAACACTTCCCGGAAACATTCTGGAAACCACGACGTGCGCCATCGCGTGTTTCCCCAGGTCATCGTAAATCGATGCCTGTCGAGGCCCTGGGTAGGCCGCGAGTCCGTGACGTGCTGACCTGGAAGTTACGCAGAGTTTCCGGAAGGCAGTTGACGCGACAGAAGCCGTGCTGTGATACTTTCATCCGTCATGGTCGATGTGATGCGCTTGGTCGGGGGCATCTGTCATCCGTGTGAGCCCGATGCGGCTCAGGGCAGGACGTCGCCGCCGTCGACGAAGACGGTCTGGCCGGTGATCGCCTTGGACCAGCCGGAGAGGAAGAAGACGGCCGTGTTGGCGACGTC
>Ga0307513_10012183_pt1 | contig 10633 bp, 17 predicted proteins | sample 15_EM_MG_FD_202174 | JGI IMG/M metagenome (GOLD analysis project Ga0307513, IMG submission 202174) | Populus trichocarpa ectomycorrhiza microbial communities from riparian zone in the Pacific Northwest, United States - 15_EM | ecosystem: Host-associated > Plants > Roots > Unclassified | place...
TCAATTAAATGTACGGGGTACATATAAAATATGTGCGGGGTACATAAAATATTTCCGCGTTACAACATATGATTTCCGGGGCAATGTAAAATGTCTTCGGATTTTTTATACAATCGGACAAGCATACTGAATTATGGCGCATAAAGTGTACATTTATTATTAAGCAAATATTTTCTGTCTGTGCGAATATAATTAGGGTATAAACATGCATTTCCAGGAAATTCTGGTCAAGTATGTCAGATTGAATGTTGAGCACACTTTGGGCCTGGCGCGAATAATTATTCTTTCCATTCTCTGGGGAGCAAATTTTGTTTACAAGTACAGCGAGTATTTTTTTGAGCAACTAGTAGCGCAATTTTTTCTTTTCTTTGTAGGAGCGCGACATTTTTTAGTATGCGCTACTTTTCAGACATGCGCAACTTTTTCCCCGGCAAACTGAGGAAGCCGGTCCCCGGTTGCCGAGTTACCGACCTACCAAATACGGCCAAGCTCTCCGAAGGCTGCAAAGATCTCAGGATTTCGCATTCTCGGACGTTTACCTAAGCTCCAAAATAGTGGTAATTAGATTATAGCTGCTAATAGCTATCGGACGAGCCTTTGATCATGATCGTAGGTACAGTACCTGCCACACAATGAAAGGTTTACTGCGAACACGGCAATTCAGAGCTGTTCACGTGGTCACGTGCAGTGCCACACGTCAAAATTCCTGGAGATGGTCTCCGCCTTGCTCCTCACTAAGCGGTTCCATTTCATGAATGATATATTATATTCCTGGATGCGCTATCTAGTTCTATCTACTGACTACTAACTACTGAATATGCTACAGGTGATGTGCTAAAGTCCGAACTCTGGATGTTGATGGATGTGGGATAGATACTATGCAGAGGAGATGAACTGAACGTGATGATTGGCCTTGATATGCGATATGATGCAAGAGAAAAAGGGAAATGAATGTGTGGGACATGAACCATGATGCATGGTTGAATGGGATGGAAGACGGAGATGCGATGCAACGTATAACTTTGTATATAACATGAGAAATGTTAGAGGAGAAGGGTTAAATGACTCGGAGCGTTATGACATGAGAAACATTAAAGGAAAAGGGTTAAATGAGTGTTAAAATGATTAGTGAAAGTATAGTGTAAGTTGTAACGAGCGGGCAAGGAAGATGTAAACAAAATCATGAAAGCGAGGTGGATGATGCAGGGAAACACTAGAAATTAAAGGGAATCTAAATAGTGGATGCATGCAGATATGATGATAATTGATGAGGAAAAGGAATGGGAGCATGGGAGCTGGAATCAAGCCCAAGGATCAAAGCGAGGGCGTGGAGCACTGGAGAATCCGCGCCTTGGGGAGATTTGATGCGAGGTGTTTGGTGCTGGTGCTGGTGCTGGTCCAGCTGAAATTGGTGACCATGTAGCATTCAATGAATTGGAAACGGAGGAAGGCCCTGCATTCAATGAATTGGAAATGAAAGAAGGCCCTGCGACAGGTGAAGCTTCGACTTGTGGTGCATTGTCCAGGAGAGACTCCGGGGCAGTGGTGGTTAATGGAAAAGTGACATAAGAAGAGGATGCCGAGGATGCCCCTGCTATGTTGGGACTGGCGGACACTGTGCAATCGCAAATGTAGTTAGTTATAAATGAGAAATAGGCTATGGCCAAATAGCTACTTACGTCGAGAGCGTTTGCTGCTCACACTTCTGGCCTCATCTTCACTATCAACTGATGGTAATCGGCGCCGTTTCAATGGACGAGGGCGAGGGCAAGGGCGAAGGGGTAAAGGAGATGGCTCAGCAGTGTCCATAGATGGGCGAGGTGTTTCTCCATCTGAATCTTGAATAGAAACAGGATTTGCAACCGTTCCTTCGCTGACGATTTCAATGTCACTGTCATTGCGAATGGACTTATCCAAGTCCGAGTCATAGGTGCAGCCATCCCATTCATTGCCACTTGCTTGTGGAGTTCTTGGTCGAGCTCGGCCTTTACCCTTCTCCTTCTTCAATAACCGTCCACTTCTAGGCTTTCTTCGCGTGGTAATCTCCTCTTCCTCATCAGACACATTGTCTAAATCCACATCGATGGCCTGGGGATCGGCTATAGCAGTGTCCCAGTCATTGTATACATTGGATGAAACTGAATGAAGCAGCCCTGTATATCACATGAACGATTATTTCAGACTTGCAAAGACATGATGCAACATACCAATATAAATTGTATGGAGCATGAAGCTCTTTCCGGCAGCACCACGCACAAGGAAGAGGTCTTTTCCTGTCATGGCCGGTCGATCAAGGACAATAAGACGACTGTAAGACTTTTGGAGCAAAGCCCAATGGAACCTTCCCGACTCAGGCTTGCCCCATCGAGCATCAAGCCATTGAAAGACGAGAGGAAATAATGTACGGAGCCAATCATCGATTTCAGATTGCATCCACTGTATGCTAATCTCGAGATTGTCTTTAGAAACTGAAAGTCCTGCTTTTCGGAGTTCTTCCAAACGGAATGCTTTCGGGCAGATGTCGTCGTTGAGCTTGCCTTCCTCCTGAAGAGACCAATTGAAAAAAGAGAATCGAAAAAATCAAGGTTGCAAACTCACATCGAACCCTCCCGGAATAACGACGACAGTTCCAACTTTGAATAATTCATTTTCCAAGCCAGACTGCTTTGCATGTAAGCTCAAAGCAGGAAAGAGGTTACGTGGAGTCAATATACCTTGAAAGCTTTCTTGACTGCAGGTTTTTTGGTGCGGAATGTGCTGTTGGACTCGCGTTTGGCACTTTCGATGGCAGAGGTACTAGCTGCAGCAGCATCGGAACCAGAGTCTGATACCCGAGGGCTATACTTTGCAATAATCCTGTCGACGAGTGATGAACTTGTAGATGATGAGGTGGTTGGGGCAGACAATGAGGTGGTTTGAGCAGACGAGGTAGTTGGGGCAGACAAGGTGGCGCCTTCATGGTCAGCAAGCCGGTGCTTGCATCCTCCACATTTTGCGTCTTTGGTCCTTGGCTGAAATTCTTTGCATTCACAGCCTTTTCCCTTGCTGCGAATAGCACGACAGGCCATGGTGTTCCAGATGAGAACAGAGGAGATGATTAGTGATTGGCGAGATGGAAATTAAAGGAGAGATATGTAAGAAACGAGAGAGAGATAACTTGAAGGAAGGAAGGGAAATAATCGAGGTGAGGAACAGGAAATAACATGCGATGAAATTTTATTGGGGATATACAGAAACAAATATTAATATTTGTATTTGGAATATCTTCATGCCTACGAAATTCAGGGAAATGAAGAGAGTTTTCAAAGCGAGGGCATGCTCGACAATTTTATGCATTTGAAAACTGGACTTGTAACTTGACTATTAGTTCAAATGCTCTTGCCCAGCGGACAGCCCTTGGCCACCAGATGCGAAAAGGCAAACTGATATCAAACTCTTTTCTTGCCACCGTAATCACCGCAGACTCTGGATAATGACCATCAACCCACTCATCCTCGGATACCCCAAAACCAGTCGGGACATTCTGGATGTTGTCAAGTTCTCGAAGCGCATCACGGAAAATTCCCTCCATCTCTACAGTCCTGAAGGGACTTCTGTGAGTTGGAGTTTCGATGGCTTCATGACGAATATTTGTTTCTTGATTTGCGGCAATTTGTTCAGCGATCTGATCAGGGCTATTAGCGAGGTCTCTATATTGTGCAGCAATGTTTGGATGGATATCCTGTCGTCCAGTATATCGGCCATGATTTAACTCTCCAAGAAAGCGCATATCCTAATAACATTGATATGAGCATAGTGAGCATATTAATTTCAGAAATTGAGGAACAAAATACCGCCGGGGACTTATCATGTCCAAATCGTGAGAGAGGATGATGGTTCCAGTCTTCTTTGAGATTCTTGAGATCTTGATTAAGTTCATCGAGGAAAAGAAAATGTAAGAGCCAGAGATGCCATGCTTAATCAATGTTAAGAGAATGGAGTTGTTCCAGTCGAGCAAAAAAGGCTTTCCACCTCCTTGCAACCTGGGTGCCAATTTCAACCCATGTGCGCTCCATACGGGAGTTCCGCGTTGAGCTACATCATTGAAAGTGATTAAAAAATAACTTTAATAAGGCCAACTTTGACTTACTCTCCCCAGATAAAAGATCGACGGTTTGGCCCCTGATGAAGAATCATCCAAACTGCTACATCAACATTCTCTCCTCCTCTATCACCACGCATCTGGGAGGGAGGTCTGTACTTTCTAACAGCCTCCAAAAACAACTGTAGCACAGTGGATGCTCTGTTGTTGGTGTTTGCCTTGAGACCGACAATCTTGATAGTAATATAAAGTAAGAAAAAAATCATAGATTCAAATAAATTACTCACTGTGCGGCAATATCCATCGACAATGCCATGTATTACAATTCCCCATCGAATCAATTTGTGATGACCGTCCATATGCCATAAGGAATTTGGGCGTGGCACATGATATTGACGGCGATGAATTGGTCGACGCGTCCGCAGAGCTTGGCCAACTCCATCCATTCGTGACAGAGAAAAGCGCACTCTTTTTTGCTGAATTTTCAATCCCTGCTTTTGAAAGAATCCCACAACATAACGAAGTCCAGCATTTGGTTTCTGCTCTTTGACATGCCGGACAAGAGTGTCAAGCTCTGCATCAGTCATTGTGCAGAAACTGCGGTGAATTCCATGAAGCCTAATATATTTGCGGAGTGTATGCCGATGCATCCCAAGGGCTTTAGCAAGTGCTGATATCGAAAGAAGCCGATGTGGGGCAAAAGCCTCTTCTAGCCATTGTGGTTTGATGGACTTCGAGGGTCTTCCAGGTCTCCTTGTATGGTTAATGTATACTGGCTCAACATGAGTGACTCGGGTGGAAGTTCTGGGAGCATCTGAGCTGTATTTCGGTATGAAAATATCAAGCAGAGGACATACCGAACATCAAGTTCAGCTGCCATCAGCTGTAGATCGGTGATAACATCCATCATTTTTACAGTGCACTCAGCTACCCAGTCAATATTATTTGGCATTGCGGGTTCCAAGGCTCGCAAGAGAGGAATAACTTGATCCTTTATAGTCTGAGCATTTAGCTGTAGCTGAACAGGTTCCCCGTCTTCCGATTGCAACAAGCGTACTGCCCTCATATGTGATTGCAAAAGAATAGCATAGGCTTGTGTAATTTGAAGTGGCCAAATGGTTCCCTGAGGAAGTTGCGGAAATATGGATGCCATACTGTTTTCTAGCGATTCTGAAAGTAGAGGAAAATATCCATGAATGATGAAGATCTTATCTGAATCAGGGCGTTCTGAGTTCGGCTGTGAACACCATCACGTGAACAATCATGAAGGCGTGCAAGTCTTGCAAGTTCTCTCACCTACCAAACTTTCTACGGCCTGAACTACCTTATGCTTCTGACTCCCACTGCAACCCCTATAAACTCCTCCAGGACAATGACTGTAAGGCACCCTGAGTTCTACTTTATGGATGGAACAGTTGTATTCAAGGTCAGCCTTCCAACCGAAACTCAAGGTTCACGCAGGCATGACCTTTCCTTTTATTATAGGCTGTAGACCAAGAAACTAGGGAAATGGTCTTATACTGTGTCTATATGGGCCTTCTTGCCAAACGCTCCAAATTCTTTGATTCGCTGTTTTCACTTCCACGGGATCCCAATGCGACTACTTTGGCACTCTCATGTGAAGGAAAAGACGATAACAACCCTATCGAACTTCCTGAGAAAATTCGACCTGCTGCATTCAATGATTTGTGTACATATTTGTTCTTTGGCCCAAGGTGAGTACCATTATATCTATTTCTCCATCATTACTGAAATTAACTGAATCATCAAATAGTCACCACGCCCACACTGAGCACTTCCTCATCAACATCCTCGACCTTTCGACTTTCCTTGAAATCGAAGATGGAATCGAGTTTGCTATCTCTGAACTCGAAAAGCGCAATGACTTCCACCCTGCATTACAATTCCAACTTGCAAGGTTGTTTCGTGTCGATCAATGGATCGAACCAGCCTTTCGCAAATTGATCTCAAGCTCTATTTCAAGCCTGACACTGGATCAACATGCGCAGATTGGGCAAATCGGTGTTTTCCACCTTCTTCAAACGAAGGACCAGATTGACACTCTCCACAAATCCTTAGCATTGATTGCGCCACCTGTCCAACATGGTCCAATATGCCAAACTCGATTCTCTTGCGAGGCCAGTTGGGAGAATCAGTGGGACAGATTCGGAAAGCATCTCGTCCATCCGGACCATGTTTTATGTGGCAAGGATATTGTTGAACAGTTAAATGCGGTGAAGATTCCAGAAATGGGTACAGATTGCCAACAACTTACCATCACTGGTATACTGGAGCGTGGGGTTGTCGTCAAAGATGAAGAATACATAGCCGAGGCAGTTACGCAGTTGATTTCATTCCAAACTGACAAGCCAATTCGGGCTGCTCTACATGATTCAATGCAGGCTTAAATTACTTTGTCAATCCGAGTCAATACCATTAATCTAATTGCTTGCTTGCTACTAAAGACATGTTACTAAGTTACCCTTGCTTTCGCCTTCCCAAGGAAATGGATTCTACATCAACATTTTCAACACCTACAACAGATACAACAAGGGCTTTATCAGCGCTCAGTCGTCTCTTCTTTGCTGCAGGAAGGTTCGTAGAAGAAGTCAAAGCTGCAAGTGCAGTCGATGACCCCGAAGATTCAGAAGGTGCAGGCGATGAGTTGGACAGCAAGCTAGTTTTAGCCTTAATCTTACGGCGTTTCAGCTGTTGTGCATGTGACATAGATTTGTTCGTTGCTCCAGTTCGATCCAGTCCATTGGACTTGCGCTCAAGCCCAATCATCTCTCGTTGCGCATAGAACTGAGGAATAGAAGGATCATGTCGAACGATTGAAACCCTAGAGTGAATATCAGAAATCTGGAGAAGTCAGAACAAAGTGGGGACGAACATACATGGTCTTTCCATGAGGCATCTTGATTACTTTTCCATTGCCACAGTACTCAAGAGGACCGATTGCAACAGCGCGAGTATTGGACACTATTGTACTGAAGAGCATAGCATGACGTTTCTGCCCGGTTACTTCAGCGATTCTCTTATTTGAACTAAATGATGTGTAGGATCAGCGAAAAAATTCTGATAGAGGAAAGGCGAAGTTCTATACCCTTTATTGTTCATGGGGGACACATACGAGTTTTTGGGGAAACAAGGGGTCAAGCACCACACTTGCTTTGGGACACGATAAGTGTAAGTAGGACGACGTCGCCATAGTGTAGGACCATATGGGACAAAAAGGTCTGCATAGTCCTCAGAGCGGAGAAACGTGGGTTCATCGAGAAGTCCTGATAGAAAAATCAGTCAGGCAATACAGCATCTGAACTGACTAATATACACTTACCTTCATAGGCAAACATCCGCGCTAAGGCATTTGGTTTTCCGGGCTTCATTCCGTAACGCATCCATTCGTCATGCCCAAATATCAGTTCACCCAAATGGGTGTCTTTCAATTCAAAGGCAGGTCGTAGGTAGTTTGGCTCAAATACATCAAAGAGCAGAGGAATATCGGTTAGCGTTGGATAACGGTACCAGACAGCCTCCTGATTGGCGAGGATTTCAATATTCAACTAGAAGATGACGAGTCAATATTCATGGAGGAATAGTGAAGGAATCGGCAATGCAAGCTACTGACCTTGTACAGGTCAACAAGGCTTGCCATACGAGGTGTGATCGCTGATGTGTCTTTTGCATAGACATGAAGCCAATTTTTGTAAGTCAGCCGTTGCTTTTGTGTCGGAGCCAAGATACCATCTTTTATGCATGGTCTTAGAAGCGATCTACAATGGCCAAAAGAGGTCAAGAAAGAAAAGAAAGGAAAAGGAGAGTACACACGGGAGATCTTTGACGGATTTATGTTTATAAGTCCAAAACGCTTCGCAAATCCGGCTTGTGCGCGAGGGATTGTCAAAAACCTCGACCGCCTTCAAGAAGGGAGAGATGCCTGGTTATTTGATAATCAGTGGAGAGCGATAAAAGAGGACAAATATAGATATAGCCTACCTGCCATGAAGAGAATCTCACAAATTGTGTAAACCCCAACACCAAACCAGACATCATTGGCTTCCCGGATAACCTCACACACAAGACCGCCCCTCGAGGATGAAGCAGCTTGATCTCCGATCCACCGTGCAACGCGCTCGAGGAATTGGTTGTAATCCTGATAGAGGTCGATATATCCATTCTTCAACTCTTCAAGTGATGCACCCCAAACAGGCTATATAATAAAAGACATTGGATGTCAAATAATCGCAGAATAAATGAAGAAGGTTACCTGAAATACAAGGTCGTTCGAAAGAAATGCGATAAAGTAGTCCTCAAACTCAAGGGCCAGACCAACATGAAATCCGCGATCCTAAGAATGAGAGGTGAGGATATGGATAGTATTTATCTGCAATTACTCACATGTTTACTAACACCTAGAATCGAGTCCTCCCAAACCTGCCGGGTGTAAAACTGGACAGATGTATGTGTGAGATAAGCGACCTGAACAGATGAGTTAGATGATTAGAGTAGATGATATGAACAGAAAGTAGCTAACCTTTAAGAAATATGTACCGAAGTCCAGAATTATCGCACGATTTGCTGAGTGTGCACCTTGCAGAGTGAGGGCAGTCAGAGGCGGAGGGTTTGGATTCTCCACTGTGCAAGCAAATTGCGCTGGGAAGATGGAGGTCTGGGAGCCAGAGGTACCCCTCAATATGTCGCAATCCGGTGTAAGGTGAATGACATGACCATCCTGAGCATGGTATTGTTTTTGCTCCCGGTTTGAGGCATCAGCATGGAGTCCAATAAGTCCAAAGGAGGTTTTGTCCTTGAGAGTTTGGAAAGTGTCAATAAAGAGAAAGAAACTTCCCTCTTCCTCGCGTGATTCTGGCATGGGAATGGTCTAGGGAGTCGAGGAACAAATGTAGAAAGTACGCGAGAAGGTGATTAAACGACACGGAAACGCGTGGCACGTGACCACGTGACCAGCTCTGAATTGCCGTGTTTGCAGTAAACCTTTCATTGCATAGCAAGTACTGCACCTACGATCATGATCAAAGGCTCGTCCGATAGCTATTAGCAGCTATAATCTAATTACCACTATTTTGGAGCTTAGGTAAACGTCCGAGGATGCGAAATCTTGAGGTCTTTGCAGCCTTCGGAGAATTTGGTAGGTCGGTAACTCGGCAACCGGGGACCGGCTTCCTCAGTTTGCCGGGGAAAAAGTTGCGCATGTCTGAAAAGTAGCGCATACTAAAAAATGTCGCGCTCCTACAAAGAAAAGAAAAAATTGCGCTACTAGTTGCTCAAAAAAATACTCGCTGTACTTGTAAACAAAATTTGCTCCCCAGAGAATGGAAAGAATAATTATTCGCGCCAGGCCCAAAGTGCGCTCAACATTCAATCTGACATACTTGACCAGAATTTCCTGGAAATGCATGTTTATACCCTAATTATATTCGCACAGACAGAAAATATTTGCTTAATAATAAATGTACACTTTATGCGCCATACTGAATTGCCGTGTTCGCAGTAAACCTTTCATTGCGTAGCAGGTACTGCACCTACGATCATGGTCAAAGGTTCGTCCGATAGCTATTAGCAGCTATAATCTAATTACCACTATTTTGGAGCTTAGGTAAACGTCCGAGGATGCGAAATCCTGAGGTCTTTGCAGCCTTCGGAGAGCTTGGCCGTATTTGGTAGGTCGGTAACTCGGCAACCGGGGACCGGCTTCCTCAGTTTGCCGAGGAAAAGTTGCGCATACTAAAAAATGTCGCGCTCCTACAAAGAAAAGAAAAAATTGCGCTACTATTTGCTCAGCAAAAAAAAAAAATACTCACTGTACCTGTAAACAAAATTTGCTCCCCAGAGAATGGAAAGAAAAATTATTCGTACCAGGCCCAAAGTGCGCTCAACATTTAATCTGACATCCTTGACTAGAATTTCCCAGAAATGCATGTTTATACCCTAATTATATTCGCACAGACAGAAAATATTTGCGTAATAATAATTGTACACTTTATGCGCCATAAACTTCGATCAGAGGACTGTCAGTGGCGAGAAAAAGAAGGCAGGGTCAATGTGTATCTCGCAGTTAAATTAACCTCTTCATTGTGTAGGCAAATGATTTCGATGCGTCCAGTACGTATTTCTGCAATGCATTTCAGATAGACATGAAAATCGGATTCGGAGGAGAAGCAAATTGGCTAGCCAGCACTGCTCATCAACAGCGAGAAAAGACATCAAGCCAGAAAAAGAGCATTACACCTTTTTTCCAGCAGGCTGTGGAGACACCACATCCACAACCTGTGTAAGAAAAACGTGGGATTTAGAGTGGGAGGCAGAAAACGACGTCAAAAGGAATAATGTCAGTCAAATGTACCTAAAAATAAACGATTTGTCATCCATCAAATTTCCAAATTAGGCAGGAGGGGGAGGGGTCCAACAATCCTTAAACGCCAAAAACTAGACCGGTGACCGGTCCCTTCCTAAAGAGGAAACAAGAACCCTAAAGGGTTTCCTCAATAGAGGGACCGGTAGAACTCGTTCCGATCTAGTAGGCAATCC
>Ga0307513_10012184_pt1 | contig 10631 bp, 10 predicted proteins | sample 15_EM_MG_FD_202174 | JGI IMG/M metagenome (GOLD analysis project Ga0307513, IMG submission 202174) | Populus trichocarpa ectomycorrhiza microbial communities from riparian zone in the Pacific Northwest, United States - 15_EM | ecosystem: Host-associated > Plants > Roots > Unclassified | place...
CACAAGGCTCCGCCCGCCTCGCCGACGCGGGCGCTTGGGAAACAGCACACCAACGGTGCCCGCGACTGCCACTCTTCAAGGGGACAGACGGGCTCACAGCAGGCGGATAGGCTCCCCGGGAGTGGCGCTTCGGGTGCGCCATGAGTGAGCGAGGGGATCGTCGTGCCGACCACGACTTCGGTGAGCCAGGTCGAATTACGCACGATGCTGGCTCAGCGCAGCGGCTTGGCTAGGGACGTGCTCTGGTTTCCTGTCCATGACGTGCCGCGCAGATTCGGGCTGTCCTGGCCGTTGACCGGCGAGCAGGCCGAAGATGTGCTGATGCGACTGCTCGACAGGCTGCGCCGCGTGCTGCCGCCGCCCCTTGAGGACGAGCAGGAGGGCCACGGGGGGCGGTACGTGTACCTGTCCGAGGTCACCGACCGCTACGAGCGCTGCGACACCCGCTGGGTCCTTGAGCGCATCCATGCGGCCGGAATCACCCCGGCCCGCATGGATCTCCTTGACGAGGAGTACGACCCGCATTCAGAGGACGGGTGGGGCGCTCGCCCTTCCACCGCCCCCGATCTCGGCGGCAAGCCGACCTGGGGCTGGTGGCGCGCGGTGCGCGAGGCGGGACCGCGGCCGCTCTGCCGGATGCCCGACCCGTACGTCGGGGACCGGGAACCGCCGGTTGACCGCGCACTTAGCCTGCACGAGCGCACAGGGGACGGCTCGGCGTACCGGGCGGCACTGCTGGAAGCCGTGCGCGAGGATCCACGGCAGATTGACTGCTGGGCGCACCTGGGCAGCGACGCGTTCGCGCGTGCCGAGACAGACGATGCCGCTTTGTCCGAGGCCCTGGGCTTCTATCAGACGGCCGTCGCTGTTGCCGAGCTGTCGTTGCCGCCGGCCTTCTCCGGCGTTCTGGCTTGGAGCGAGACGGACAACCGCCCCTTTCACCGGGCTCTGCACGGCCTTGGGTTGACGTGGTGGAGGCTGGGCGACACGAAGAAGGCAGATGCCGTCTTCAGCAACAGCCTATGGACCAATCCCGACGACAACCAGGGCATCCGGTACCTGATCGGGCCGGTGAAGAAGGGCGTTGGGTGGCATCCGCAGGCCGGGTAGAGACACTGCACCGCCCACCGGCACCGCCCACGAATTCGCGGTCAGTTGGAGGCGTGAGTCCAGGCGGCGGTGAGGTCGTCTAGGAGGATGGTGGGCAGGCCCGGCGGCCACCACTGGCGAAGGGGCGCGGCTGTGGTGTTGAGGCGTTCGCAGCGCCTGCCGGGGCCGCTGGTTAGTCGAACAGGCCGTGGTCGGCGACGCGCTGAGCACGCGGGGGCCCGCCCCCTTGGTAGGCGTCGACGTCCCCCAGTCCGACGGCTCGATGCGCCTGTACGCGGCGTGGACGGTTGGCGGCGAGCTTGGCCGACCCGGATCGGCCGGGTCGCGCACGCGGGGCGATCACAGGAAGCGCGGTGGCTGGGGCGCTGGGTATCGGCGCGGCGCCTCCGGTGGCAGGTGGAGGTTCACTCACCGTGGCGGTCGGGCGTGTCGGGGCCCTCGGCGGGGGTCTCTCGCGTGGGTCGGAGGGCCTGGTGGTGGGCCGGGCGTGGGGTGTGACGGTGCTGCTGGTGATGCCAGCGGGCGCGCCACCAGGCCAGCCGGTGCGCGGAGTCCTGGGGGAAGACCGACTGGATGACGGTGACGAGCAGGCCCAGGGCGAAGCAGGTGAAGGCCACGGCGGTCAGCCACCACGGGGCGCCGATCAGGACCAGGACGAGGCCGCTGATGCCGGTGGCGGCGGATGAGATCAGTGGTCGGTTCGGGTTGTGCATCGAAGGTGTCCCCCTCGGGCGGGCGTACGTGTGCGGTACGCGGGATGGTTGGGCGGGCGTTTTTGCTCGGCCTGCATCCAGTTCTACGAAGAGGGTCCTTCGGCGTTGTATCGGTGGGTGTCACATGCGTCGTCGGGAGCTGCGGGCTCTGGGGGCGTAGCGGTCGAACGCGTAGCCCCAGGCCTGCTGCATCGACTGCTGCGCGATCAGGGAGCTCCGTGTGTGCGCGGCGGTGGCCAGCCACTTCACGAGGTCGGTGGAGGTTCCGGCGAGGAACTCGCCGGCCACCGACAGTCCTGGCCACTGCCACATCGCCTTGTGCACGCGGACCTGTGCACCGATCCAGGGGTTGAGGCGGGTCGCTGCGTGCTTGAACTGACGGACGTTGCCGCGCGTTTGCCGTAGGTACTGCAGATCCTCCGTGTCGTGGCCGTCGTGGGTGAGGAGGTCGATGATCTCGTCCATGTTGTGCAGGGTCGCCGCGCGTGCCTCGGCCATGGCGCGTCGGCGTTCCTCGGCGCTGATGAGGCCGAAGTCGTATGCCTGGCCCACGGGGACGTCCAGGGCGAGGCGGAGGTCGGGGTCGTCTTCGGCGTCGAACTGGTGGTTCCAGTCGACGAGGAGGGCCTCGATGTAGCCGAGGACCTGCTCGGGTCGCATGCTGGTCGCGGCGGCGAGCAGCGGTTCGGCGCCGGGCACGGGCTCGAAGCCCGGCGGGTCGGGTCGGCGTTGGAGTGGCCACACGGCCTGCCGGTTGCGGTAGGGAAAGGCCAGGGTGCGGCCCTCGTCCGTCCATGCCGCGTACGGCTGCGGCAGCTGGCCGGTCTGTGTGGGGGCGGGGGCGACCGCGTGCCAGCCGGGCGGGTGGGACAGCACCCAGCCGGGCGGGTGGATCACGTATTCGGTGGTGGCCGTCTGGGTGCGGCCGGTGAGCCAGTCCTCGAAGTTGTGCAGGGTGACCTGGCGTTCGGCCCGCCATACCGCGGTCCCTCCGCGTCCGCTCCAGTCGTAGCTCGTTGTTCCCCGTTGCAGGTGTGCTCGATGTTCCTCGTCGGCGTGGAGGGTGTCCTGGTGCAGGAGGTCCCATGCCTCGCCTTCCTCTTGCAGCAGCCGCTCATTGGCGTCGGCCTGCACGCCGGTGAGCAGGTCGCGGGCGATATTGGCCGCGACCTGGAAGCGGGCCGGGGAGTGCCAGGCCACGTCCTCCTCGAGGGCGGTGACGACCGCCAGCAGGTGCTGGTGTTCGTCGAGCGTCGTTGGGGATGTCCAGGCCGTCGCTGCGCGCACCTGTGCGGCCGCGTCCAGGAGTTCGGTCTCCGGGCCGGTGCAGAGCGCGGCGGTCGCCAGCTTCCACAGGTTGCGGGCAGCGCGGTGGCGCAGGAGGGGAAGCAGGCCGTCCAGGTACGTGTCCGTGAACGGTTCGGCCACCGCGATCCCCGTCATCACCGCATCGGTCAGTGCCCGGCTCTGGTAGTCGCGGAATGCGCGCTGGTACTGCCCTGGCAGCCGCAGCGAGACCGCGCGGGCCCGCTCCAGCAGGTCGGTGCTCACCCGCAGTCGTAGGGGCCGGTCCTGGCGCGGGTCCTTTCGCCAGCGCGGCGGCGGTGGGTAGCGCAGCACGGTGGAGATGTGCGTCAGTCTGTCGTCGGGGTGTTCCTGTTCCTGCCGCTCGACGTGCTCGGCCAGCAGTCGGCGCACGGTCGCATCCCGCGAGGTGCCCTGTCTGGCCATGACAGCGGCCAGCGCATCGAATGCGCAGTGCGGGATCCGGACATTGGTCTCCGGCGGCTTCGGCTTCGGATGGACAGACACACCGCGATTATCAACCTGCGGGGGACCCCGTCTGGGCCCTCGTCTCCAGGTCGACGGCCCACCCAGGTTTCTGTAGAGGCTTTGGCCATCGGTTCCCGGGGCCCGTCGCGGAGCTGGTACGACCTGTACGAGCGATTGGTGGGCGCCCTGCATTCCCGAAGGGCTGTCCGAAAGACGAACGGCACCCTGTCTGTTGTGACGGGGCGCCACGTCAGTGCTGCCGCATCCCCGACGTCTCCGGATCGGCGGCCAGCTCGGCCATGGGGCCGATGTCGCGGCGCAGCTGGTCCTTTGCGGTCGGTTCGGTCAGGATCTGCCAGGCCGTACTCAGCGCGTTGGCCTTCAGTGCCTCGTCGTTGAGCCGGTAGCGCACCACCCGCTTCTTGGCGCCGGGCGCCAGTTGGGCGGGGTCGCCGGTCTTGCCGGTGCGGAAGTTGCGTCCGGCGCTGGGCAGTCGGTCTATCAGGCGTAGCCGGTGCAGTATGTCCGCCGAGCGCCAGGTGGCCCGCTGCAGCCGGAACACCGACTCGCGGAACCCGGAGGTGACGAACACCCCGTGTGAGATGTGCTTGCCCGGCCTCTTGTTGCGCATCGTGCGCAGCATCAGATAGGTGGCGATCTCGGCGTCGGAGAGTACCCAGACCCACAGGTTCGTGAAGAACTCCGGCGGGATGTCGATGCCCTTGTTCGGCACGAGGTACGCAGGGGTCTCGCTGCTGCCGGCCTCCGACAGCAGTGAGAAATCGCGGTAGCGCCGGTTTCCCGACTGCTCCTGGCGCGGGATCGCCACAAGGTGCAGGCCCTCCAGCACGACCAGCGCGTCGGTGATCTGCCGCAGCCGCAGCTGAGCCGCGTTCCGCTGCATCCGGCCATCCCTGCCGCGCCGACCGCCGGTGTGCGCGTCGGTGAGCACCAGTTCCCGCCAGCTGGCAAAGGTGTCGTCGGCCCGCCGGGCGATACTGCGTACGTTGCTCACGGCCGACCCGGGGGCGTGCCGGCACTGCGCGTCGAACAGCAGCAGTAGCTCCAGGCGCAGCGCCAATCCCTGGTTGCGCTGTAAGCGCGGCAGCACTGGCCCGGGGTCCGCTTCGGGCGAGTCGTAGAGGAACTTCGGGCGGACCAGGATGGTTGTGGGTGCCGGCCCAACCGCTGTCGAGTCGTCTCGCCCTCCGGTACGCCACAGATGTTCCAGCCGCTCCTGGACCGTGTCGGACAGCTGAGCGCTCTGGTTCCTTCCGTCGAGGGCTTCCCGTAGTCGGCGCAGCCGCTCGACCCGGGCTTCGCGCTCCTTGCCGGTCTCGGCGCCGCTGGGCGTCCCGGCGCTCACCGGGCACCGCGGATCGCGCGTATGAAGCCGGTCAGGGTCCGCATGATCTCGATGCAGTGCCGTCGTGTCGACGGCCGACGGGCCGTCAGGGCGAGCACCGCGATGACGACGACCGCCACGGTGACGATCGTGACCGGAACTGCGCCCAGCAGCAGGACCAGTAGGTAAGGGTGGTCAAAACTGCCTCCCATGTGCCACGCTCCCGACAAGTAGCAAGAGTCAAGGGCCTGGCCGCCGGAGCTTTCTCAGGGGCACCGGCGGGCGGGCCTTTGCCGTGTTCGGCTCCGTAAGCGTGACGCACACCGCAGGCCCGCGGAGGCACCCGGCCGTCGGGCCGAACCGCTTCTTGACGACCAGTAAATGCTTGGGCAAGGAGAAAGGTCTATGTGGTCGACATCGGGCTGTTTTCATACCGGCGTTTTCTCTTCAAAGATGGTCACACTGCTGGCTGGCACCAGTGCCGAGCTCGACCGCGGTGGGCTGACGGGGCACTCGTGGCCAAGCAAGGCGGCCGGAGGCCCGGACCGTCGCCTGCAGGTTCTCCAACTGCCCGTCAGTCCCGTCATGGCCAGCTCGGCGGAACCCTGTACGGGCACGGACCGATCCGCCAGGTACCGGCCGGGGTCGGGATGCCCACGTCTTCGCCCCGCTGCACGGCAGTGAACTCCTGGCCACGCACGAGGTCGCGGCCCTCGGCTGGGAGGGCGCCACGGTCGCCGCCGCCTGCCTCGCGGCCGCGTAGAAGAACGCGTGCTGAGGCGGACATGGCGCGGGCCGCCCTGGCCGCGCTGCGCGGCTGGGCGGCACGCCGGGAGCGGCTGCCCGGCCACCGGGCCAACCTGATGGCCGCCGCCTGGTGGTCCGGGCACCGCAACGTCGCCGAACTCGCCCGCAACGTCGCCGAACTCGCCCGCAGCGCCGACGTGTCGAGGGACACCCTCTACGAGGACCTGCGCACCCGGGGCATCGAACCCACCGACAAGGCTGCCGCCGCCGACCCGCGCCCCCGGCACGCCCCGCTGACGGCGGAGGCGGTCGGCGGGCTCGCCGCGCTGAGCCAGAGCGTCGCCCTCCCCGCGATGCTCTCGATGGAGCCCGACGAACTCGCCCTGACGGCGTGGGCCGTCTCCAACGCCCTGGAGAGGATCGCCAACCTGCTCGACCCGGACAGCGACAACATGCGTCAGTGGGGACGCGACGAGGTGGCCCACGATCTGGCCGCCCGGCTGCAAACGGCCCTGGACCACGCACAGCGCGTGGCCGCCGACGGCGTCAGCGACCGGCAGCTGGCCGGGCGGGCCCTGAACCGACTCATGGTCCAGATGGAGGAGGGACAGTTCACGGTCGAGGACGCCACCGTGCAGCTGTTCCACCCGGACGGCGACCGAGTCACCGTCCGCATCAGGCAGGCCGAGCACGCCAACTTCGCCCCCGCCGGATGGACCTTGCTGGAGGCCGACCGGCCGCTGCGCGAGGTGACCGGCGCCGAGCACCTCGCCCTGCGGACCGCGCTCGACACGATCGCCGAGACCCTGGGCGCCCCCCTCGCGGAGGAGAGCCCGCAGGGAGCGGCCGCCAAGAGCGAGGGCGCGTGATGCCGACCTTCCTGATCGTCGCCACGGTGCTGGCCACTGCGCTCATGGCCTGGTTCTACGTGGGCCTCATGCGGGTGCACTCCGGACGGGCGAAGAACGTGGTCGAGGGGATGACGCCCCAGCGGATCGTCAACCGCCGCCTCAGCCGCCAGATTCGCCGGAAGCAGCGCCGATGAGCACTCTCGCCACGACACGCCGCAGACAACTCCCGTCAGCCCGGGGCAGCTTGAGCTCTGTGACGTTCCGTAACGGATGGACGTAGTGCGGCTCTGCCGCGTACCAGGCGGGCCGAGGCATGACCAGGCAGATGCCTTGTCCCAGCGAATTTCTGTTGACCAGCTTCCCGGGCGGCGGACCATCGCTACCGTCGTATGCAGGGTCAACAGGCCTGCACGCGCGAGGAGGCCCATATGCCGAAACACATGACTCCGGCCGCCGCCGGCGCCGAGGTTCCTCTCGACGAACTGGGTGTGTGGGCTCTTCCCGAGGGCGCTTCGGCGGAGCAGCGGGCACAGGCCGAGGCGCTGTGGCGCCCCAACCCGCCTGAGCTCCCGTGTCGTTGCTCAGGGGGCTCTTACGACGGCGTGTTTCCGCGTGAAGTGTGCGACCACGGTGGGCCCTGCCCGGGGCCACTGGACGAGCTCGACGCAGTGGATGAAGAGAGCGAGGAAGTGGATGAGGAGCGGTGCCCGGGGCGCCTCGTCCACGTTGACCGGCGACCCGGCAGCGTGATCGACCCCCGCACCTGGACTGACCTCTACGTCTGTTCGGAGTGCGGTGAGGAGAGCCGAGAGTCGATCGGGATTGAGGGCACTGTCTGGGGCGAGGTTTGTGACAACGGCAAGGGCTACTACACGATCGTGTTTCCCGGCACCCGCCATCCCGGGATGCGGGCCGACGGCGTGTTCGTGCTCCCGCCCGCGAACGGAGAGTGCCGCCGGTGTGGCGAGTTCACGGAGCGAGGCCTTCTGTGTGAGGACTGCCGCACTGCGGGGTGGAGCGACGCGTACGGCACGGTGACGCCTCCTCCTCACCTGGAGCCTCTGAGTCCCACGGCCATGTACTTCGCGCCGCCCGAGGGCTCGCTTGAGCACGCCGAGGACTGCCCCGCTGCCGTACTGCACGACGCCTCCTGCCCGTGCGGGGCAAATGCCCGCCGCGCCCACCGCCTGAAGGGCTACCCCTCCTGATGCAGCAATCTCATCGCAAGGTGGTGGGGCCCCTGGGGAGCGCACCGACCGGCAACAAATCTGGGAGAACAGGTATGTGACCCCGGTCACGCGCGGGGGCGCGGTGGCCTGCGGGGCGAGGAGGTCGGCGAACTCGAGGTCGGCGGCGGCCGCGGCACAGGCCTCGTCAGCCCGGGAGCGGTAAAGGCCCCGTCGTCGGGGAATCCTCGAAGAGCCATCCCGCCACCGAGCAATAGGAGAAGGCGTAGTGCCGCTGAACGTACCGCTCCTGCTGCATCCGGGACACACGGACCGCAACTACACCGTCCACACCCAGCGTGTCCGATGGGATGAGGCCCAGCTCGCCGAGCACGGCATCGGGCGCGTCTCGGCGCTGATGGAGGCGGCCCGCGAGGGCCTGCGTTTCGTCTCCGAGTGTGTGGCCGCCGATCTGGCCGATGCCGATGTCGAGGTCATCTATCACCCCGACGGGGCCGAGGCGGTGGCGCGCGTGCTGTGTGTCTCCGAGGTCTGCTTCGCCGTCGCCGAGCGCTACCGGCGCGACGCCGACGAGGACGTCGATGCCGAGACTGCCCGTGAGTGGGCCGCCGGGAAGCTGAAGGGCCACACAGTGCAGCTCCTGCGGTTGTACGACGAGGTGGAGCGTCTGCCCGGCAAGACGCCCGCGTACGACAAGGGCATGCTCGCCGCCGTGCTGGCCGTCCAGCAGGAGCGCACGGGCGGCTCGCCCGACCGTGTCGTCCTGATGCTGGACGAGGCCGCCGTCCTGCTCCGGGAGAACGGTCTCTTCCCCGATCGGTCCCTGGAGGAGGTGCGGAGGGAGATCGAGCGGCTGATCCGGCAGGGCCACAAGCCGTCTCCGACCGAGCGAAGGTAAGCAAGGTTTGACTTCGACGGCTTCGGGGTCAGACCGGGGTGGCGGTCCGTTCGGGATCCTCAACGGGAGCGGCCGGTGCGGAGTGGGAAATCCAGGCGACGACCGCGTCGGTCAGCTGCTGGACCTGATCGGCAGTCCGTGGCATCCGCGCACGGTGCCACGGGGTGTGTCCCCACTGCTGTTCCAGGACCCACGGTGGTCCGCTGCGCTGAGCTTCGGCAAGGAAACACACGCCGTCGTCGAGGAGGGCGTCCAGGACGATGCGTCTTCCGTCGTGGAGGTCGGTGGCCATCCAGATGAAGCCCCCGTCGGGTACGAAGCCTTCCTCGCAGTTGTCGATCCAGTTGTACTCGCCGAGGGTGCGGTCGCCGTTGTCGTGGTCGATGCCCTCGCTCCAGGCGTCCGGGTCACCGGTCAGGGTTTCGGCGACGCGTCGGATGCAGGGCAGCATCATCGCCCGTGTCGCCTCGGCATCGCGCCGGTAGCGGTCCCGTAGGTCCGGCCCCCAGCGGCCCACGGAGCGCCGGATGAAAGGAGTGAAGTGGGTTGTCCTGGCAGTGTGGCGGTCGAGCCAGGCCACCAGTTCGGCATGAAAGTCGGCCATGGTCAGCCGGTCGTGCGCCCGGTGCTGGGTCGCGGCCTCCAGGACGTGCCCCAGGGTGAGCATGGCGTTCCCGCCGCCGAGGGTGGACAGGCTGAACTCCTCCGCGTCCACCCGGTGGGTTCCCTCGGGCGGATACGGGCCGCGACGGGGGTGGGCCAGGACGAAGAGGGTCTTGGCGAGGGAGTAGACATCGGCCCGCTCACCGCGGTCTTTGCCGTCGGCGCTGCGCATCTCGGGGGCCATGAAGTTGGCGGGCCCGACCTTCTCCCCGACCCGGGTCAGGCCGGCGGGCAGGTGGGCGAAGGCCGCGATCCCGAAGTCGGCCAGGACCGGCGCTCCGTCGTACCAGAACAGGTTGGCGGGCTTGATGTCCCGGTGGTAGATCCCCTGATCGGCGAGCACCGCGAGGGTTCGGGCCAGGGCGGCGGTGTGTGTGACCGCGTCGAGGACGGTTGAGGTGTCGTCGAAGATGTCGGCCAGGAGCCGGGCCCGGGGCATGGCGTACCAGCGGGGCGTGGTGCCGTGGGTGTCGTCGATGTCCCAGATCGGCAGGATGCCCGGACTCCCGTTCACCTGCTGCATGAAGAGCGCCTCGTCGTAGAAGCGCTGGCGGCGGGCCCGCCGGCCCTTGTCCACGCGGCCCTCGCCCGGCACGGGCGGGTCGGACATGTGCTTGAGGACGCCCTCGCGCCCGCTGCTCACCTCGGTGGCCCTGCGCACGAACTTCTTCCCGCCGAGGCCGAGTTGGCCGTCGTCGCGCCACCGCACAACGTTGTAGTCGCCGCTGTTGTGGGTCGGCTGGGGCTTACGCGGGTGCTGCGGAGAGCGGGGCACGGGTCTTCCTGGCATGCCCGAACGGTAGCGGTCCTGTGCTCCGCTCCGGGACCAAACGGCGCGCTCTGCCTGCAAGTTGGGGATCGGACGGGATGCAGACTCCGCGGTGCAGCCGGTCCCGGATATCCGGACGAGAGCGGACGGGGCTCTGGCGCCTGGGCTGTTCCCTCCTCTTCGGCAGAGGGGAAGTCTGTTTCAGCAGGTCAACGTTAGGAAGGGGGGCTCCTGCAAAATGCCTCCCAGCCGTCCTGGGAATGCTCAGCTCCATCGTGCATGTCCCCGGCCAGTTGTCGGTGCGCCTTCATCGCCTCGATCTGTCGTGGAGGGTCCATGCCCGGTCCAACGGAGTGACCGCCCCTTGCCCTCAACATCCAGAAGGGGCTCAAGACCCTGCGGCCGTGGACGTCAGGTACGGGTCCGACCAAACACCCCACAAGGCGGCGTCCTCAGAGAGACATCGTCCTTCCTCGGACATCGAGTTGAGAAACTCCAGCGCATCCAAATGAGAAGACGCGGGGATGGCAAGCAAGCAGGATTTCATGCATTAGTCTCGCAGAAAAGCCGACCCG
>Ga0307513_10012185_pt1 | contig 10631 bp, 11 predicted proteins | sample 15_EM_MG_FD_202174 | JGI IMG/M metagenome (GOLD analysis project Ga0307513, IMG submission 202174) | Populus trichocarpa ectomycorrhiza microbial communities from riparian zone in the Pacific Northwest, United States - 15_EM | ecosystem: Host-associated > Plants > Roots > Unclassified | place...
CGCGTTGGAGCCGGTGATGTTCGAGGGCGTCGAGGCCTGGCAGAACGCGGGCGACGTGAGCGCCGAGGCGGTCGTCCCGTCGCTGCGGTTGGTTCCGTATTTCGACGCGTACGTCATCGGGTGTCATCCCAGAGCGAGCCTCTTCCCGGGCCGCGCCGGCGAACGAGCCTTGACCGGCGGTCAGGCCGGCAATGTGCCGGTGCTGTTGATCGACGGCCTGGCCGCGGGGGTGTGGCATCAGCGGCGGTCGGGCCGCAAGATCGCCGTGACGGTCGAGTCGTTCGTCACGCTGACCGCCCGGCAGCGAGGCTTGCTCGCGGACGAGGTCGAGCGGGTCGGGCAGGTCCTGGCGGGCACGGCTCAGCTCACGCTGGGCACGGTGAGTGTGGGGGCGCACGCGTGACGAACAGGATGCCCGGAAACAAGGCGGATGAAAGAGTCAAGAGCCGTTCGGTTGTTGCGAGAGCGGTCGCCGGGCCGCGAGCATCCACGTGTGACGATGCATCCGGGCGGCCGCTTGCTGACGACGGGCGAGGCCGCTGTTCTGCTCCGGTCATCGCGGGCACACGTCGTCGACCTGTGCGTGCGTGGCTTGCTGCCCTACGTGCGGGTCGGTCCGCAACGGCGGATCCGGCGCTCCGATCTCGAGGCGTTCATCCAGCCCGGGTTGACCCAGGAGGAGCTGCGGATGCTGTGGCTGCACCGGGCGGTCGCCGGCAAGGTCGTGCAGAATCCGCCGGCCGTGCTCGCCACCGCCGCGATCAACCTACGACGGCTGCGGCGGCTGCACCCGGAGGGTGGGGCGTGGGAGTGGCTCGATCGCTGGGAGGTCGTGCTCGAGGGCGGCGTCGAGACGGTGCTGGACGCTCTGACCTCCTCCGCCGAGTACGCGGCCGAGCTTCGTCGCGCGTCGCCCTTCGCGGGGATTCTCACGGAAAGCGAGCGTCAGAGGGTCCTCGAGTCCTTTGCGGAGAGCCGCCGGAATCGTGCTCGCACTCTGGGTCCCGACAAGCTGGAGCGGGCTCTGCACGGAGTGTGAGTTCCGGATCACAAACTTATAGAAGGATCTTATGCATCCGGCATCTGAGGGTGGATAGTTGGCCGGTCTACGTTTCGGTCGCGCCGATGGGACAGCGGCGGGCCGGCACCACCAACGGCGATGCCGCGCCCCCTTGGCGGTCCCGGAGAGTGCGTCGTATCGCGCCCCGGGAGGTGCCCATGCCGACCCCCAACCCCTCCTCAGCCGCCGTTGCCGCCAGGCTGAGAGACCTACTCGAAAGGCTGCTGCAGGCGCCGATACCGGTGCGGCTGCGCGCCTGGGACGGCTCCGAGGCCGGCCCTGCCGACACGCCCGTCCTGGTCATCCGGCACCGCCGTGCGCTGCGCCGGCTGATCTACCAGCCGAACGAGCTCGGCCTGGCCCGTGCGTACGTTGCCGGTGAGATCGATGTCGAAGGCGACCTGTACGTGGCGCTCGACCGGCTCGTCGCCTTGCTCTGGCGCGCCGCCGACCTGCGTGGATTGCCCATCCGGGCGGTCGCCGGCGACCTGCTGCGGCTCGGCATCATCGGCACCCAGCCGAAGCCGCCGCCCGAGGAGATGGTGGTCTCCGGTGCGCGGCACAGCAGGCGCCGCGACCGGCAGGCCGTCAGCCAGCACTACGACGTCGGCAACGACTTCTACCGGATCGTGCTCGGGCCGAGCATGGTCTACTCCTGCGCATACTGGACCAGCGCCGACGCCGGGTACGGCCTGGCCGACGCGCAGCGCGACAAGCTGGACCTGATCTGCCGCAAGCTCGAGCTGAAGCCGGGGATGCGGCTGCTCGACGTCGGGTGCGGCTGGGGAAGCCTGGCCCTGCACGCCGCTCGCGAATACGGTGCGCAGGTTGTCGGCATCACGCTCTCGACCGAGCAGGCCGACTACGCGCGCAAGCAGGTTGCCGAGGCCGGCCTCACCGAGCAGATCGACATCCGCATCCAGGACTACCGCGACCTCGACGACGGCCCGTTCGACGCGATCTCGAGCATCGGCATGGCCGAACATGTCGGCACCGGCCCCTACGGCGAATACGCGAGCATCCTGTTCCACCAGCTCAAGCCCGGCGGCCGGCTGCTCAATCACCAGATCTCGACGGTGCACCCCGAACCGAAGTCGACAGACAGATCCTTCATCGATGCGTACGTCTTCCCGGACGGCGAACTCGTGCCGGTGGGCACGACCGTTTCGCTGCTGGAGGAGGCCGGCTTCGAGGTCCGGGACGTGCAGGCGTTGCGCGAGCACTACGCCCGTACGCTGCGGGCCTGGGTTGCGAATTTGGCGGCCGACTGGTCCACGGCAGTGCGTTTGACCAGCCCCGGCCGGGCCCGGGTGTGGCGGCTGTACATGGCGGCGTCGGCGCTGTCGTTCGAACAGGCCCGGATCGGCGTGAACCAGGTGCTCTGCGTGCGGGCTCATCGGGACGGGGCGAGCGACATGGCGGCCACCCGCGCGGGCTGGCTCGCCTAAGAACGCGTCGGAGGTGGTGTTGCCTTGCCCGATTGCTTCGAGAATGTGGAGATGGTCCGTTGGTTGGTTGGAGAAGACCGCGGAGCGCGTCCGGCGGTCAGCGATGCAGCGCGGTCAGCGATGCAGCCAGGTCAGGAGGTCGGGCGGGGCCAGTTGCGCAGCGCGGTCGAGGTAGTGCGCGTAGTCCGCGTCCGTGAGCAGTTCCCGGCCCGCGCCCGAAGTGCCTCGGCGGAAGAAGGCGTTGGGGTCCTTCAGGATCCCGCCGGCGTCCGGGCTGAGCTGCTTGGCCTTCGCGCGCATCCGGTCGAAGCCGGCCGCCGCCACCAGCTCGGGCCAGCGTGCCTCGGGAACGTCGATGCCGAGCCGGGCCGCGATGGCGCGCATCGAGCCCTCGCGGTCCGCGGACAGGTCGGCGTAGTGCACAAGCAGGATGTTTTCGGCATTTCGCCGCTCCCAGGCGTCACGCAAGTGCCACAGGACGCCCGGCAGCGAGTCGAGTTCGTCTGCGGGGGCGACGTCGTGGTTGATCCAGGAGATGAGGGAGTCGTGCATCGATCGGGGCTCGGTGCGCCGCGGGTTGGTGGCTGGGCGAGGGGCGCCGGTCAGCTCGGCGATGCGTACGCGATCGAGATTTTCGCTCTGATGAAACAGCGACACGGCCATGTCGAGCGGGTGCCGCGCCACCACGATGAACGTCGCGCGAGGGTCGAGGGGCAACCCGTCCAGCGGCGTGTGGGTCTTGATGAATCGGCGGTGTTCCTGCGCGGCCAGCCGGGCGAAGACCTCGTCGCGCGGGACGACCAGCCAGTCCAGCCACGGCGATATCGAGGTGAGCGGCGCGGGCGGGTCGGGCGTCTGGAACACCAGCAGGGCGCAGATCATCTGTGCCCAGGTGGTGCCGCTCTTGGATCGAGTGCTGATCACGATGTCGCCGTGCCGGAAGGGGAAGCCATCCCAGCGGGCGCTGTCTTCGTCGGAGGACTGATAACGCATTTCGGCAAGCCTAGAGACGCCGGTGCGCGGCGCGACCCAAATATGAGGTGGGCCGCACCGAACGCCCCCGACAAGATCGGCCGCGGCGCAGAGCGACTAACCTGCCCCGAGTGAGCGAGCGCAAAAGGGCGGCGGCTGTGATCGTGCGCGACGGCCGAGTGTTGATGGTGCACGAGCGCAGCAATCGGCGCGGCGCGCGGGAGTGGTGGACGCTGCCGGGCGGTGGCATCGAGCCCGGCGAGACTGCGGAGCAGGCCGTCCGGCGCGAGGTGCTCGAGGAGACCGGGCTGGTCGTGCTCGAGGTGAGCTACTTGCTCGACATGCCGTATCCGTCCGGGATGACCTCGGTGTTCGCCGTGACGGTGGCCGACGGGGAGCCGGTGCTCGGCGTCGCCGTGGACGGGCCCGAGGCGGTCGGACTCGACTGGATCGCGTTGCCCGAGGTCGCGGCGCCGGCCGGGACGGTGCCCGTGCCGCCGATGATCGTGGCGGTCCCGGCGATCGTGCGGCAACGTTCAACGACAAAATAACTGCAGATCATCGCGTACGCCAAAGCCAGCCCGAGTTCGACGGCCCGTACCCCGGGAGCGACGGCCAGCAGCGTTCCGATCAGCGCGCCCACCGCCCAGGCCGCGAGCAGCGCGGTGTTGATCGTGTCCTGGGTGGCCCAGCCGCCCGCGGACCGGCGGCGAGCCTGCCGCCGCGTCTCGTCGACAAGCGCGTGAACCAGCCCGGCGGCGAGCATGCCGAGCAGCACCGTCGCGAAGATCGAATGTCCGCCGCCGGCCACCGCAGTGACCGCCGTGCCGCCCGCGAGCAGCGCCAGGCCGCTGACGGTGCCCACCCGCGCACCGCGCCTCTCCTCCACATCAACTGACAGTCGGCAAGATCACGCGAAGCCTGAGACGCGGCCGGACGTCACGTCTCAAGTGCGTCGTTCGTCCCGGAGATATGACGAACGAGATGACGGTTCTGGTGACGGGCGCGAGCGGGACGTTGGGCGCGGCGGTGCTGCCGCGGCTGGCGAAGGACGGCCACAAGGTGCGGCCGACGAGCCGGCGCGCGCGGCCCGGACACTGGGTCGCCGCCGACCTGGCTACGGGCACGGGGGTGACCGATGCTGTCCGGGCGGTGGACGCGATCGTTCACCTGGCCTCCGGCAGCGGCCGAAACCGCCAAACGGACATCGAGGGAACGCGCCGGCTGATCACGGCGGCAAAGACTGCGGGCGTACGCCACTTCCTGTACGTCTCCATCGTCGGCATCGATCGAGTCCCGCTCGGGTACTACAAGACGAAGCTGGCGGCCGAGGCACACGTGCGCGCGGGCGAGGTGCCGTGGACGATCTTGCGGGCGACCCAGTTCCCGGAACTGGTCGACCAGTTGATCACGGTGTCGGGCAAGCTCGGCGTGCTGGTCGAGGATCGGTCCCTGGTCATCCAGCCGGTGGCGATCGAGGACGTGGCCGACCGGATCGCGGGGCTGCTGGCTGAGGGACCGGCGGGCGCGGTCGAGTTCGGGGGCCCCGAGGTGCTGCGGCTTGGGGAATTGGCGGTGGCCTGGCAGCGGGCCCGAGAGACAAAGAAGCCGGTGCTGCCGATCAGGATCCCCGGGCGGGTCGCGGGGGCGGTACGCGCGGGGGCGCTGACCACGACGGCGCAGCCAGCGGGAACGCGGACCTGGCAGGACTACCTGGACGGCCGTTGAGTGAGCGGGTCGGCAGAGCAGTTGCTGGTCGGGCCAGAGGCGCGCGACTCGCAGCCAGGCGGCCGTTGGTCACCCGCAACATGACACCGGCGAGGACCGGCACGGAACCCGAAGCGGCGTTAGCGCCCGCAAACCCCCAACACGCCCGGACACCTGGCATCAGAGCACCGAGGGCGTGCGGACACCAGACCTGTCGGCCTTGAAAATCCGCCTTCCCGTGCTCTCCGGAAGGAACATCCGGGATGCTGCGCCAATGCCAAGGCGCGGGTGCACGGGCTGACGTGCACTCGGGCGGGGTGGCTAGCTGGGGCGCCGGGCCGTGAGTAAGGATTGCGGGCGTGTTGGGAACCCTGAAGCTTGAACCTGCCCTGTCTCGGCTCGACCTGCTTGCCGCGCCCGTCGCTGCAGCCCTCGAAGCGTGGCCCTCCGAGGCGCCGATTGACGCGGATCAGGTCCTCGTCGCGCCGATCGATCCCGATCTTGCCGACACGGCGGCGTTCTGTGCGGCCTACGGGGTCGCTCTCGATGAGTCGGCGAACTGCGTGATCGTGGCCGGGCGGCGTGGTGACGTGACCCGGTACGCCGCCTGCGTGGTGCTGGCCACGACCCGGGCCGATGTCAACGGGGTGGTCCGGCGGCACCTCGACGCGCGCAAGGCGAGCTTTGCGCCGATGGATGACGCGGTTCGGCTGACCGGCATGGAGTACGGCGGGATCACGCCGATCGGGCTGCCCGAGTCATGGTCGATCCTGATCGACTCGCGGGTCGTGGCGACGCCGCACGTGATCATCGGGTCGGGCGTGCGGCACAGCAAGATCGCGCTTGCCGGGCTCGCGCTGGGCTCGCTGCCCAACGCCGAGGTCATCGAAGGGCTGGCCCGGGACGCTGACTAAGAACGTTTCACGTGAAACGTCATCGACCGGTCTCGACGGCTTCCCGGCGGGCGATCTCGTTCAGCGCGTCGCGCAGCACCGCCGGCTCCTGGGCGCCTTGGACCGCGTACCTGCCGTCGATCACGAACGTCGGGACGCTGGTGATGCCGAGCTCGCGGGCCTCCGCGATGTCGGCGTTGACCTCGGCTGTGCCGGCGGACGAGTCGAGGTAGTTCAGCGCGGAGAACTCGTCCAGCCCGATCGAGCCGGCCACTCGCGCGAGCGCCGGGCGGGAGCCGATGTCCACCCCGTCGGTGAAATGAGCGCGCTGCAGGGCCTCGAGCAGATCTTGTTGACGGCCCTGCCCGGCGGCCCAGGCGATCAACCGGTGCGCGTCGAAAGTGTTGGCCGCGATCGCGCGGTCGAAGTTCAGCGTCAGGCCATCACCGGCTGCGACCGCCGTGACGTGGGCGAACATCTGCTCGGCGCGCTCGGGGCCGCCGAACTTCGCGGCCAGCGAGGCCTTGAGCGGAACCGGACGCGGCACGGGCGCCGGATCGAGCTGATACGCCCGGAATGTCACGGTGACGTCGCCGCCCGTGAACCCGCGGAGCGCCTGCTGTAGCCGCTCCTTGCCCAGGTAGCACCACGGGCAGATGACGTCGGACCAGACCTGAATATCCACGCACCACTCCAACTCGAAGATCAGGAAGTCTGTTCCCTGATCTGGCGCTTCAAGCGGCCGAGGATGGCCGTGCCGCCGCGGATTCGCAACGGGGTGATGGCGCTGGCCAGGCCCATCTTGGCGTACAGATCGTCGGGCACCGCGAGAATCTCGCCGGTGGTCGCGCCCGCCAGGCCCTCGGCGAGAATGCCCGCGAACGCCCGGGTGGTCGGCGCCTCCGGCGGGCAGTCGAAGTAGGTCGCGACCGTGTCGTCGGGCTGCACCTCGGCCCGGAGAAAGAACTGAGTCTGGCACTCGGGCACCTGCTCCATGCCGTCATGCCCGGCGAACTCGGCGGGCAGCGGCGGAACCTCGTCGGAGAACTCGAGCAGCATCTCGAGCACAACCTCACGCGGCGCGGAAGCGAACTCGTCGACGATCTCGGCCAACCTCGCCGGCATCTCAGTCACGCTGCGACCCTACGCCCGGCATGCCACCGAAACGCCGTTGGCGTGAGGGGGCACACGCGGGGCCTCATCACGCGGTGGCGGAGGTGCGGAGCAGGGCGATGTCGCTGAGCGAGATGATGCCGACGAGCTCGCGGTCGGCGTCGCATACCAGGAGGCGGCGGACGCTGCGGTCGCGCATCGCCTGCGCCGCCTCCTCAACTGTGGCCGACTGCTCCACCATGATCAGCTCGCGGTTGAGGATCGTGGAAAGGGGTGTCTTGCCGGGCGGCAGACCCTCGGCGATCGCGCGGATCACGATGTCGCGCTCGGTCACCAGGCCGGTCAGCGTCGGGCCCTGCGTGACCACCACGTCGCCGATGCCCTGGTCGCGCATCACCTGGGCGGCCTCGTCCAGCATCGTGTCCTCCGGCAGGTACACAATCCGCCTGGTCATCAAATCCGCAACCACTTGTCTCGCCACAGCCGCAACCCTCCCCACCAGAACCGATACCCGTCCTCGCGTCGGTTTTACACCCGGTTCGGCACCTCTGTGGACGGTTCTTTGTGCACCTGACCCGGCGTCTCCGCGAGCAACTCCGGCCGCACGTGGCTCGGCACGTCCGCGAGCGGCACCTCGATCCGGTCGCCGGTGCGGCGGTCGCGGACCTCGGCGTACCCCTCGGCGAGTCGGCGGCCGACCACGACGGCGCGCGGGATGCCGATCAGCTCGGCATCGGTGAACTTGACCCCGGCCGACAGCTGCGGGCGATCGTCGACCAGCACCCGCAGGCCGGACTCCACCAGCCGGGCGCCCAAGGCGAGCGCCGCCTCGATCTGGCCGTCCTTGCCCGCCGCGATGATGTGCACGTCGGCGGGGGCGATCGACTCCGGCCAGACCAGGCCGCGTTCGTCGCGATGCTGCTCGGCGATCGCTGCGACCGCGCGGGACACGCCGATGCCGTAGCAGCCCATGGTCGGGCGCTGCGGCTTGCCGTCGGCGCCGAGGACGTCGACCTTGAACGCGTCGGTGAAGCGGCGACCCAGCTGGAAGATGTGTGCGATCTCGATGCCGCGCCGGATCGTCAGGGAACCCGCGTCGCACCTGGGGCAGGAGTCGCCGGCCCGCACCTCGGCGGCCTCGATCGTGCCGTCGGGAGTGAAGTCGCGGCCGGCCACCACCGAGGTGGCGTGCCGACTGGGCTCGTTCGCGCCGGTCAGCCACGCGGTGCCCGGGACGACCCGCGGGTCGGCCAGATAGCGCACCTTGCCGCCCTGCGGGCCGATGTAGCCCTTGACCAGGTCGGGTCGGGACGCGAAGTCGTCGAACATGGTCGCCGTGGCGGGTGCCAGGGCCGCGTCGACCCGGCGCAGGTCAACCTCGCGGTCGCCGGGCACGCCGATGATCAGCAGCTCGTCCTCGGCGCCGGGATGGTGGACCGTCACCACGACGTTCTTGAGGGTGTCGGCGGCCGTCCAGTCGGTGCGGCCCTCGAGGGCGCGCGCGTTGGCCAGGTCGACGAGCGCGGCGATGGTGGGAGTCTCCGGGGTGTCGTGCACCCTCAACTCGGGCTGCTGCGCCGTCGGGGACGGCGGAACCGGTGTGACCACGGCCTCGGTGTTGGCCGCGTAGTCGCAGCTGGTGCAGCCCACGAACGTGTCCTCGCCCACATCGGCGGCGGCCAGGAACTCCTCGGAGGCCGAGCCGCCCATCGCCCCGGACATCGCCGCGACGATCGTGTGCTCGAGACCCAGGCGGGCGAAGATCCGCTGGTATGCCGCCCGGAGCTGGGCATATGCGGCGTCCAGCCCGGCGTCGGTGAGATCGAACGAATACGCGTCCTTCATCAGGAACTCGCGGCCGCGCAGCAGGCCGGCGCGCGGCCGGGCCTCGTCCCGGAACTTCGTCTGGACCTGGAACAGGATCAGCGGAAAGTCGCGATATGACCCGGTCAGGTCCTGCACGAGCAGGGTGAACATCTCCTCGTGCGTCGGCGCGAGCAGGTAGTCGGAGCCGCGCCGGTCCTGCAGCGTGAAGATGTCATCGCCGTAGTCCGTCCAGCGGCCGCTCACGTCGTAAGGCTCGCGGGGCAGCAGCGCCGGGAAGGAGACCTCCTGGCCGCCCACCGCGACCATCTCCTCGCGCACGACCTGGGTGACCCGGTCGAGGACCAGCTTGCCGAGCGGCAGCCACGTGTATCCGCCCGGTGCGGCGCGACGGATGTAGCCGGCGCGCAGCAGCAGCCGATGGCTCGGCACCTCCGCTTCCGCCGGCTCCTCGCGCAGGGTCCGGAGCAGCATCGTGGACATTCGCAGCAACATGCCTCGTAGCGTAGGGAGACCCCCCGACAGGAACCACCCGGTTATCGAGTGTCGCCATCGTCACGTTCCGCCGCCGGTCCGGCCGGGTGCAAACTGACGTTGAATCGGCAACTGAGGGGACGTTAAAGGGGGCACCAGTGGCCTGGCGCAGCTTTGTCGCGATGGGGGACAGTTTCACCGAGGGCTTGGACGACGGGTATCCGGACGGGACCTTTCGCGGGTGGGCAGACCTCGTGGCCGCCCGCCTGGCCCTCGATTCCGGCCCGGATTTCGGGTACGCGAACCTGGCGATCCGCGGCAGGCTGCTCGACCAGGTCGTCGCCGAGCAACTCGAGCCAACCCTGGCAATGCGCCCCGATCTGGTCAGCTTCTCCGCCGGCGGCAACGATGTGCTGCGCCCCCGGATGGATCCGCGAGCCCTGGTGGAGCGGATCGACCCGGTGATCGCCAAGCTGCGCGCCACGGGTGCCGATGTGATCCTGTTCCGGTTCGCAGACATCACCGCTCACCTGCCCGTTCAGCGGATCGTCGGCCCGCGCGCGGCCACCCTCAACGACGGTTCCAGAGAGTTGGCCGAGCGGCACGGCGCGATCCTGATCGACCTGTTCGCCGACGAGGCGTTCCTGCATCGGGCCATGTGGAGTGCAGACCGGCTGCACTTGTCGCCGGCCGGACACCGCCGCGTCGCCGGCCACGTCCTGACCGCCCTCGGGGTGGGGGTCGATGAGGACTGGATGCTCGTGCCGCCGATGCCGGCGCCGACGCCGTGGCTGCTCGCCCGCAGCGCCGACCTGCGCTGGGCCCGCGAACACCTGGCCCCGTGGATCGGCCGGCACCTCATCGGCCACTCCTCGGGCGAAAACATCATGCCCAAGCGGCCGGCGCTTGCCCCGATCCGGGATTGAGCCCCATCCACAGCCGGGTCTTATCCACAGCTCGGAAAGCGGCCCCGGACCCGAGGCTGAGAAAGCGATAGCGTGACAACCATGTCCGTCACGAACGATCCAGCGCCGGCACTACAGGCGTACGCGCACCCCGAAAAGCTGGTTACGACCGAGTGGCTCGCCGAGAATCTCGACACTCCCGGCCTGGTCGTCGTCGAATCGGACGAAGACGTGC
>Ga0307513_10012186_pt1 | contig 10630 bp, 13 predicted proteins | sample 15_EM_MG_FD_202174 | JGI IMG/M metagenome (GOLD analysis project Ga0307513, IMG submission 202174) | Populus trichocarpa ectomycorrhiza microbial communities from riparian zone in the Pacific Northwest, United States - 15_EM | ecosystem: Host-associated > Plants > Roots > Unclassified | place...
TTATTACTTCATTCACATATAACCTCGCTAGTTTATCAACTGGATTTGTCATCTTCATGGGCAAAAAAAGGGCAAACTTTGTCAATCGGTCTACTATAACTCAAATTGCATTATTACGCTTCCTTCCTCTATGTAATCCTGACACAAAGTACATCGTAATATCCTCCCATTTCCACTGAGGTATCAAAAGTGGTTGTAAAGGCCCAACTGGTTTCTGATGCTCTGCCTTTACTTGTTGACAAACACTACATCTAGTCACATATTCGGCTATCTCTTTCTTCATTTTCGGCCACCAATAAAATTCTTTCAGATCCCTGTACATCCACATCTTAGTGCTTCCTGGATGTACAATAAATCTAGACTCATGGGCCTCATTTAACACTTCTTCCTTCATCACTTTATCTCTAGAAAGATACATTCGCCTTCTCATCACCACCATTCCATCATCTAGTATCTGGAAAAGAGTTTCAACTCCTGATTTTACTTTATCCCTTAGCTTTTTCATCTAAGCATCCCTCATCTGCGCTTCCAGTACTCTATCTCGGAATACTGACCTAATTTTTAACTTAACTAACAAAGAGTCCCCAGGCCCAACCTCTATTTTAACATTTATCTTTCATAGTTCTATTAGCTCTTTATTATCACATTCATCTAAATCCATTGCTACAACTTTATTCTTGCAACTAAGGGCATCTGCAACAACATTAGCTTTTCCCGGATGGTAGTCTATCATATAGTCATAATCTTTAATTAACTCTACCCAACGTCTTTGTCTCATATTCAACTCTTTATGAGTCATCAAATACCTCAAACTCTTATGATCAGTAAAAATCTGTACTTGAGACCCATACAAATAATGTCTCCACAGTCTCAAGGCAAACACAGCTGCAGCTAACTCTAGGTCATGCACTGGATAGTTGACCTCATGAGGCTTCAATTGCTTGGACGCATAAGTAATAACCTTTTTGTGCTGCATAACCACACATTCAAGTCCTCTTTTTGATGCATCACTATAAACTACAAACCCCCTTGTCCCTGATGGAAGAACTAATACCATAGTAGTAGTTAGCTTCTATTTCAACTTTTGAAAGCTCTCTTCACATTCTCTGGTCCACTCCCACTTAGTTCCCTTTCAAGTCAATCTTGACATTAGAATGGCAATGGTGTAGAATCCTTTTATAAACTTCCTGTAGTATCCCACCAATCCGAGAAAACTATAAATCTTAGTTACATTGGTTGGCCTCTCCCATTTCAATACTGCCTCGACTTTCTGTGGATCAACAAGTATACCATCAGCCGAAATCACATGCCCCAAGAAGGTTACCCCCTTCAACCAGAACTCACACTTGCTTAACTTAGCATACAACCGATGCTCCTTTAAAGGTTGCTCGTGCTCTTGGTTTGAACTAGAATATACCAGAATATTATCAATAAATATTACTACAAACCTATCCAAATATGGTCGAAATACCCAATTCATTAAGCCCATGAACATTGCTGGTGTATTTGTCAATCCAAATGGCATTATTAGGAACTCATAATGTCCATAACGAGTCCTAAACGCAGTCTTTGGCACATCCAATTCCTTAATTCTCAACTGATAATATCCTGACCTTAGGTCTATTTTTGAAAACACCCTGGCTCCTTTGAGTTGATCAAAGAGATCATCTATTCGTGGTAACAAATATTTATTCTTTACCGTCATCTTATTAAGTTGTCGATAATCAATACAAAGCCTTAGAGTTTCATCTTTCTTTTTTACAAATAACACTAGAGCTTCCCAAGGTGAACTACTAGGACGTATAAATCCTTTTTCCAACAATTTCTGCAGCTGTATCTTCAATTCAGCTAGTTCCGTGAGCGCCATCCTATAGGGCGACTAAGCTATAGGAGCCGACCCGGGAATTATATCAATTGAGACTTCCACTTCCCTTTCGGGAGGTAACCTAGGCAACTCCTCAAGAAACACATTTGGAAACTCCTTTACAATAAGAATGTCTGCCAATAGCTCACTCCCTTTTTCCCTATCTTTCAAATAAGCAAGATACGCCTCGCATCCCCTTTGTATTAGTTTCCTAGCCCTCATTGCTGAAATAATACAACTTGGTATGATTTTTCTTTCTCCCTTGAATATTGCTCTCCTCCCATCAAGTTCCTGGAGAGTCACTATTTTTGCAAAACAATCTATCTGGGCTTTATACTTACCCAACCATTTCATGCCTAAAATTACTTCAAAATCATACAATTCTAGTGGTAATAAATCTACCCTCATTTCTAACCCAAGAATACTAACCCTGATTTATTTATATACAAAATCAATATTCACAGTTTCCCCTAGAGGCGTACTAATAATAAACCCTTTATCTACCTTATTGAGACATTTTCCTAGTTTCTCTTCTATCTGATTTGCCATAAAAGAATGGGTTGCCCCGAGATCAATCAATGCATATAAAAATTGAGAATTTACTTGGAGCATACTTGCCACAATGATTAGTACTTAAAAGTGCATTCTCATTAAGGCTCTATATCATCATATTGCACTTAAAGTATCATTAAATTCCCTAACTTGGCATGTTTGATAATAACAAGTCTGATACTATAAGATAGCTTTAATTTATGGTAAATGCTCATTTTAAATGTAAGCATATCTCACAATTCAAAGGATTGATTGATGTGATTAGCTATTGAAAGTGAAAGGACAAAGAAATGGCTAAGCTTAGAAAAGAAATGCTGGTTTAATTCAAACAGGAACACCATTCAGTCATTGGGTCATATCTAGAGATGTAGATCTTGGATTTTAGTCTGGTTCATATGGATAGAAAGCTAAGACATAGGCCTAAAACATTCATGAGGAGTTCAAGACTTAATTCTGCCGTTTTGAATATCAACTCTTAGCAACAAGAGAGAAGTCTAAATCTGTCCTGCAACCCCAACACTGTTCACTGTTCAGCCCATATCTCAAGTTCTAAAAGTTCAAATGCACTCATTCATTTTTTTAGTGGAAAGCTGAGACAGATTCCTACAACTTTCATGAAGACCACTTTGTCGAATTCTGATTGTAGCAATGCCATTGCATCTATAAAACAAATCTATACCTAAACCACCAAGTCCACTAAGTCAATATTTGGTCACTAAATCAATAATTAATCAACAAATGAATAGTTTTTTTTAGCCTATAAAAGGAGGCATTTGCCATACATTTAGGCATCTTGGTTTTCAGATCAACATCATTTTTTTACTTTCTCTCTTTGTAATGTTCAAGTTTTATTTCATGTTTTATTTTCATTAATCTCTTGTTTATGCTTTTCATTTTCTTTACTATTTTTAGTTAATTTATATCATAATTATGTTCTTATCTTGTTTATTTATGTTCTTCTTCTTCATTAAGTTAATTATGTCAAGGTAAAAAGGTTTCACTAATGGTGTTAGAATATGTATAATATAAACTCAACATGGACTTCAATGTTTATATTCAAGAAAGTTTGTTATTAATATGTCTTATCTTTTTATCTTACTAATTCTTAATACCTTGCTTGTTAAATGATTAATCTAGATTTATGTTGTATAACACTTGGTACAATAAATGCTTGATCCTTCATAGTCTTCGGCCGACATCGTTGTTATGAAAGGAACTTGATTTGTTGTTAACATAAGTTAGCATCATGAATTCCTGACAATATTTAAAAGTATGGTGTTACAAAAATAAGATAATTAATATGATCATGTTAAAAATTTATAATGAACTATTAAGGATAAATCATCCGATTGAAACCTCCTTTGTGTGTGGTTTTCAGTTGAGTAATAAAAAGAGTTTATACTATACTTATTTCTAATACCATTAGTGGATCCTCTAACCTTGATAATTGTTTTTATCATTATTTAATCCTCACATTAATCTCACATCTCAAAGTTCTATTTAATTCTTTGTTTTATTTTATTATATATATATATATATATATATATTATTTGTAATTTATATAGTTGACCTTCCTGTGGATCGACCTCGATTTTGTCGGGTTATTTATTATTTTGACACTCCTGCACTTGGGATAAGATATTAACTCTTTGATTGTGTCACACAACATCTGAAATAGCTCTAATATCCTCCCGTGTCATATCATAAACCCTGCCAGGAGTCCTGGTATTTTGCACTCTTGTCGTGCCTCTAATCTTACTGGCCCCTGACTGAGCGGGCTTCACTGGTCTGTCTATGGTGATGGAATGTTACTGACTCTAAGTCTGAGCTTATTGTCTCTGCAGAAACTTCCCCTTTCGAGGACCATTTCTCTTCCATTGTCCTTGGGACCCATAATAATAACAACCTCACCCCAGGTATGAGCACACCTTCCATAAGTGCTCTCCTATATAAATATAACATCAGCTAGGCATCATCGAACAATCACTTGGATGCCTCTTATTACACCGACCATACTGGGGATACGTAATAGGTTTCTATTCTGATCCTCCCCTGGCAGCATTATCTCTTGTACCAGAATGTCCCCCAGTCGAACTCGCTCCTACACTCTGAGTAGATCTAACGGTTGTCCCAATCCCTTTCTTAAACTGACTAAACTTCCCTTTCCCCTTCTTCAAAAAGGGAGGTCTCCCGGTAGTAAACTCAACCTCTTTCCGCTTCCCCAACTCTGATTGGTCCCGCTGGCCCTCTTTCATACAGGTCTTTAAAGCCTCAATTGCATCAGTTAACTCTCTCGTAGTCTCAAATCGATGAGGGATCAATGCCTGTTTCAAATCCTATCGTAATCCATCTCGCATTTTCTGTATCCGATGTTGCTCAGTCGGAACAATATATGGAGCAAAAATTCAAGATGTCGGACACCTACCTACTGGTGATGCTCAACTAGTAGGTCCCTGTTGCTGTTTGGAGGCTCTAATCTCTCCTTTAAGGAGTGAAGAATTAAAAGCCAAAACAAGTTGAATAAAGTTCTCTTTCACATTTCCCTTTAAGCTCAATTTTTTCTTTTCTAAAAGCACACTTAAAATCTTTAAACTCCTTGTAGGCTTCTTAATGTATCAAACCATTTCTTTAATTACTTAACACTCTTTCTAACTTACACCTTTTTTTTGTTGATTTTTTAAGAAATTTCCTTGAAAGATGACAAAAACCCTCTCTTTACATTTTCTTCTCTTGGCTGGTTGCACACTCCCTTTTTTTTCCTTTTTTTTCGTTGTTGACAGCTTATCAAGAGGGTTGTTTTGGGCAAATTTTCAATTTGGTCCCTAAAGAAATTTCTAGACACTCATTTGTGCTATTTGTTCTTTTATCTGAAAAAAAAATCTTATCATACGCCAAAATTCTGAAACTTTAACCTAAGTTAAAATAATAATTTATAAAACTCCACGCAAAATTTCAACTTAATCTAATGACCAGATTGAAAGTTACGTGCTACAACGTAAAATTAGCCGGTTTTTCATCAAAAATTCAATTTTTCATATTTAATTCTTGTACAAATCATATCAATTAATTTATTCAATTCTCGAGACCATTTTTTTAATCTCAAATATATATATATATATATATATATATGTGTGTGTGTGTGTGTGTGTGTGTGTGTGTGTTTGTTTTACCGGGGTTTACAAGATTTCTCCTCATAATACCTTTCTGGAAAGCTTGACATGTGTACTTTGACTTAGATTAAGCCCACGTTCTCATTCTGGAACTCTAACTTGGCAAAAAACCTTTCACAAGAAGCTAAGTCCAAAACATAAAATACAGAATTTCCTATCTTTTAGCAATTAATTCATAAAATCTCTTAGACATGTCAAACTCATAAAAATAACTTCCAATAAACTCAAATAAGCTCAAAATACATTAAAAAGCAAAGTGTAAAACGAGTAAAAACATATGCATATTTTATACTTATCAGAAATATTATGTCGGTGTGTCCCTTTTTATTTGTTAATTTTCTAGTAGTGATGTGCACTGCCTTAACAAAACTATATTGCACAAGTCATTTTACATCTGAAACTACAAAGTGTGTGTCATTGTGTGTGTGTGTAGACACACACTTTGTAGTTTGACATATATTTATATAATGATTGTTATGTAACATAACTCAAGTCAGAACTTATTGCTTATAGATCACAATCTTAGAATTCTAATATTAAACAAAATTTAGAACCTTAGAATTCTAATATGAAACAAAACTTGGAACCTTAGAATTCTAATATTAAACATTAAAAAGTTAAAAAGTTATCGGCGCTGAACCGGAGGTCAGTTGACCACACTTGTCGTTGCCTAGGAGGAAGAGGACGCCAAGACAAATCAAATAACTTTTGTTATTTATCAAAATACCACATTGCCTCTAAAACCAAATAACGATTATGAAAAATGACGAATAAGACCATGTAGTCAAGCTTTGAAAATTTTGATTTTAAGGACAATATAATCATTACAGCTTGCATAAAAATGTGAAATATCAAAAAAGCCCATAAACCACATTTAAGTGTTTTTTTTTGTAATTAAGGGCAATCAAGCAATTTAATTGTTCAAAAAAATTATGAAAAGACCGAAGTGCCCCTAAAAAATTTTCGAATGAAAAGTGGATCCCATGAAAAGATCATTTTATCCCTAAATGCTTGGTCTTTATGATTTTTTTTAAAGGAAACGACGTGAATTCACTGTTGGAATCCATAATAAATAATGCCTATTGCACAATACTTTTCCATCGCAATTAGGTTTTGTTAATTGAATTAAGTAGGATTCAACCTTGCTTTTTAGGTTTGAAATATACAGTACCATTAAGAACAGGCTTATATATTATTTTTCATGATTATTTTTTGAAGTAACAAATAATGCTAATTGTTGGAATAGTAGCAATGAATAGGGTTTTACCTAAAAGTAATTTTTTTATCCTTTCTATTTTCTCTAGGATTTTGAAGTTTTTTAAGATTTTCTTAACTTGCTGCTGTTATTGGAAGTATTTTTTTTGTTCTTTTTCAATACTTTTTTTTTCAATAATTCTAAATTGAGGCTTTATTCCTTTAGATTTGTTGATTTTTGTTTAGCAATATCTAGTTTTCTTACCCTCTTTGGTCTTTTTTAGAGTTTATGATTTTTCATTTTTTTTTCTTAATCCTAAAGCATTGTTTAATGGAGGTTCATTCCATAGATCTAGATAGATTGGAAGTGATTTTATAGATTACAATGTTTAACAATACGAAGGAATGTCTATGACATAACAGAACTATTAGTTGCCACTAGATTTGAGATTAATATGTGACCCTTTTCTCTTGTACCTTGCAATTGTTTTACTCCATTTTTTTTCTTTTTTCTTTGGATATAATCCTATTTTTATTTGTAAGGATGTCAAGAATATACTTTTGTTGTTGTAACATCAAACCCATACTAGTGGACTGAACTTCAATGTCCAAAAAATAATGAACAACTCCTAAATCACGAAGCTTAAACTTTGAGCTCAGCAACTGTATTAGGCGGTGAAACATAATAGATTTGTTACTAGTAAACAAGATATCATAAACACAAATTAGAAGATAAAAGATATCAACACCATCAGACAAGATAAATAAAGAGGTGTCAACCTTGAAAGCATGAAAGCCAATAGAAATTAGAAAATCATTCAGACGAGTGTACCATGCCCGCGGGGCTTGTTTTAAACCATATAGAGACTTATGAAACCGACACACATGAGAGGGAAGAGTAGAGTCAACAAAACCTAGATGTTGTTTCATGTAGACCTATTCGGCAAGGACTTCATTGAGGAAGGCATTATAGATATCGAGTTGATGAATCTTCCAACCATGCAAAACCGCAATGGAGAAGACTAATCTGGTGGTTATCTACTTAATAGTAGGATTGAAAGTCTTAGAGTAATAAATGCATTTTTGCTGAGTAAAACCTTTAGCAACTAATCGCGTCTTATACCGCTCAACACTACCATCCACATGATGCTTTATCCTATACACCCAATGACTGCCAACAACATTCATCGAAGGATGGAAAAGAACCAAAGACTAGTGTCGTTGAAGTGCAAGGCCTAAATTTCATCTTGCATAGCACCATGCCAAGCCTCATACCTATCAGCATTAGAGAATGCAATGGGTTCATAGTTAGGAGAAGACATTACCTGACAAAGAGGAGCAGCAGAGGCTGTCAGAAGGGCGGTCTTTAGCAGCCAAGGATGAAGAACCATGAGATGCTGACTAGCGATAGGACGAGGTGGAGGAGAACTTCAACCTATGAGCTAATAGAGAAGATAAAATGAGAGATCATCAATGAGTTGCAGATCAGCTGAAGAACTTGTTTGAGGTCTGGAGCTCACAACAACAAAGTTTGGAGAGCCTGCGGTAGAACCAGGGCTGTCTACAGTAACAAACCTAAAAAAATGCAATTCTAAAAGAGGAGAAGCTGTTCCCGCAAAATAATCATTAGAAAAACAAGCAGATGGTGACATAGGGGTAGGGTTGGTGGCAGACATGGTTGGCTGGTGAGTAGTCTGTTTTGGTTGGTTGCTAGTGTGATGGATTGGCAAGGCAGTGGGGTGAAAATTTAGGGAAGGATTCAAGGTTGGCAAGTGTGTAGGCTGTATAGGATGGGATAAGATGGGTGGGTGTTGTGTTATTTGCTCAGATTTTGCAAAAGAAAACACATTTTCATGAAAACAAACATGACGGGAGATATAAACACGTTGTGATGCTAAATCAAGACAGCGATAACCAAAAAGAGAGAAACTATAACCTAAGAACACATATGAAGATGAATAAAAATCCAACTTATAAACATGATATGGACGCAAAAATGAAAAACAAAGACACCCAAAAGTACATAGAAAATCATAATCAGGAGTACAATGAAAGAGACACTCAAATAGAGATTGATTTTGGAGGACAAGAGTAGGCATGTAATTGATAAGATATATTAGCGATTCAAACACATAATTCCAAAACCATAACGGAGCACTACATTGTGCTAGAAGGGTAAGGCCAGTTTTGACAATATACCGATGATGACCCTTAATGGTGCCATTTTGCTCATGTGTATAAGGACAAATTAACTTGTGATGAATACCGATAGTCTGGAAGAAACTGTTTAACTTACGATATTCACCACCCCAATCAGTTTGAACAAATTTAATTTTGCATGAAAACTGATGCTCAATAAACACTTGAAAACAATGGAATCTAGAAAACACATCAGATTTTGCTATAAGAAGATAATACCATATATGTTTTGTATGTGCATTGATAAAGATAACAAAGTAAAGAAAACCATAAGAGTAGCAAGGCACCAAACATCACTAAATATTAAATCAAGTGGGGCAGTAGTTTTGTGACCCGCAAGTCTCAACGACAAACGCGATGACTTGTCTAGCGAACAAACTTGACATTGAATAAGAGAGCATCTTGAAGTACAAGCTTTTATTTTTGGAAACTAACAAATTAAAAATTTAGAAAGTAGGATGACTCAATCGATGATGCCACAGATCAACAATCACAAAGATACAATGAGACCAATAAGCTTCAGGGATGGACCTGGCAGAAGACTCAGATAGAACATAGAGATCATCGTTACTTTGACCAGAAAGGAGCACTTTCTTGGTGGTGAGATCCTTTACATAAAACACATATGCGCAAAATTTAAAATAAACATTATTATCACCATAAAATTTCTGAATAGAAAGCTATGGTTTGGTAATATGAGGAACATGAAGAACATTAGATAATGTAAAGGTGTGTTTTGGGGAACATAGCATGGTATGCCCAATATGGGATATGGAAATGCCCTTATTGTCACTAACATGCAAATGATCATTACCAAGATAGGGTACAAAATCGATCAGAGTTGTAAGATCAGACATGATGTATTGGTTCGCACTAGTGTCTAGGACCAAGTAGGGGCAGAAACATTACCAATAATAAGATGGGCATAGGGTTATTGTCCACTACTGTGAAAGTGGGCACATTGAGGGGCTATATGGCCGAAGGAGAAGTAGAGCTGACACTTGATGATTTGCTTAAAAGATTGATGAGGAGACCACTGCCTAGAACTAGAGGGTCGTCTGTTCTGCTGCCAGTTGGTTGAAGCAGAGGAATGAAAGCCATAAAAATTAGAGTTGTGTTGGTGGCTGTGGCGATTGTTGTTGGGATGCTAGTTGCTGTCGCGGGTGCGCGGCGTCGCGGCGAAAATTCCACTTTTTAAATCTAGGAAGTGTGTATGGTATCTATCTGGCAAATGTGGAGAGACAAGAAAATATTGTCTTTTGTTGGTAGGAAAATGGAATGGGAGTCGCCACCTAGTATTTTGGTCACTAGGAACCCTAACTGGTCTCAGAGATTGGGTACGGGGACTGGTTGCGTAAAGGGAAGGTATTAGCACCCCAAATACGCCCTACCTAAGGTAAGCTGCATTGTTTAGTTGTCTGATAAAATTCAAGGTCTCGTTGTGTTTCCTTTGTTGGTCCGTCTATGGTTCAAGAAAAGTCCTCCTCAATAAGGAGGTCCTTATCTTATCGGGTAAAACCTAACCGTTCTAATGTCTATGAAAAACCATATTTTTAATATCAGGAATACGTCTTACATATAAATTCGTAATCCCAAATACTAAAAGAAGACAAAAAGATTTTTTTAGAATTTTTGAAATATTGGCCTAGTT
>Ga0307513_10012187_pt1 | contig 10629 bp, 10 predicted proteins | sample 15_EM_MG_FD_202174 | JGI IMG/M metagenome (GOLD analysis project Ga0307513, IMG submission 202174) | Populus trichocarpa ectomycorrhiza microbial communities from riparian zone in the Pacific Northwest, United States - 15_EM | ecosystem: Host-associated > Plants > Roots > Unclassified | place...
GAGCGCCCGTCCACCTGAGTCCCGGCTGCCTCGATCCGCAGCGCACGCTCAACGTCACCAGTCCTTCGGACGGGGACGTGGTCGACGCGACGGAGAAGGGCACGGGCACCGGCTCGTTCGTCCTGACGGGTGTCGCTCCACCGCACACGACGTCGGTGAAAATCGCGTTGGCCGGGGAGGACGTGACGGCGGAGGTGACCCAAGGAGACTGCACGACCGGGTGGTCGAAGGAGGTCGTGGTCCGCAAGTCCGGTCCGATCGTCATCACCGTGACGGCGACGACGCCGAGAGGCGTTACCACTGCGACCGTCAACCTCACCCTGATCGCCGCGGGCGAGGACGACCTGCTCGTCCAGCCGGCGTTCGCCCGGACCCCCCAGCTGCACGATCGCCTGGTGTCCTTCGATCCCGCGACCGGCAAGCTGGTGTTCCGCGGTGACGTCCGTGACCAACTCGATCCCGGCGACGGACTCGGCGGCGGATCGTCTGCCGCGGCCCCGAACGGGTATCTGAGGATCGTCCAGACCGTCGAGTTCGACGGTGCGAACACCGTGGTGACGACCCGCCAGGCCGGGCTCACCGAGTTCATCCGCCAGGTCGACATCGACTTCCGCACCGAACCCGGCAGTGTCGCGCCGATCGTCATCACCGCGGACGGGTCCGTCGCGCCCGCCGCCCACGCGAGCGCGGCGAAAGCGGCGGCGAAGCCGAAGCTTGCCGTCGGCCCCAAGACCGACCTGGCGGCCGAACTCAACATCGACCCGGGTGTCGAGTTCGAGCTGGACATCCGCTGGTCCAAGCCGTGCTGGCTGTGCGCGGCGATCTCGCCCTCACTGAAGCGACTCTGGTTCGAGGGCAGCCTGGAACTGTCCGCGAACGTGGAACTCACCCACGAGGTCGGCAAGATCACCACCGGTGAGAAGCCGTTCGGCAAGCGCTTCGACGACTACCGGCTGGGCGGGCTGACCATCCCGACCCCGATCGGCGTCCCGATCATCATCACCTTCGAGGCCGAGTCGCAGGCGTTCTACGAACTCTCGATCAGTGCCGGCGTGCGACTGCAGTACGGGCTCGGGTTCAAGATGGCCGCCGGCTTCGAGTACAACAGCGACGGCACCGGGCGCGGAACGTACCGGCACGGCAGCTTCAGCGGTGGTCCGCCGGATCTGAGCAACGTTGACCTCGGGATCATCGCCAAGGCCGCGGTCGGTCTCGAGACCGACTTCGAGGTCCTGTTGTACGGCCAGGCCGGGATCGAGATCGAGGCCCGACCACAGATCGCGTTCGAGGCGGTCGGGGACCTGATCAAACGTGAGATCAACTGGGACCTCAAGCTCGTCGTTCCTTTCGACGGCAATCTCGAGGTCGAGATCCGGATCGGCCCGGTCGGCTGGGAGCGCGAGTTCGGCCATCTGCAGTTCTTCTCGCTGAGCATCACCCTTTTCAAGGGGAAGATCGGTGGAGAGCCCGCCAAGGACCTCGCCGTGACGTACACCGGCCCGCCCGGGGCTTTCCCGGGGCAGGTCTTCGACTACACCGTGCGGGCGAAGAACACCGGATCGGACGCCGCGAACGGAGTGACGGTGCGGATCGTGCTGCCGACCGTCGGCTCGTTCGTCTCCAGCACCCCGGCGGGTTCGCCACCGGCTCCAGCCCCCGGGTCGACGTACACCGTTGCTCTGCCGACCATCCCGGCCGGTCAGACCTCCACGGTGGTCCTGCATTGGCGTGCGCCCAAACCCGGTGACGTGACTGCGGAAAGCACCGCGACCGTGACGTCGACCAACCGGGCCGGCGTGGGTCCGCTCACCGCGGCCGTGCCGGTCGGCCTGGAGAGCAACTGCAACCCGTGCGGGGCCACCGCCGCGGGGACCGGTCTGCGCAACCGTTCCGAGGGCACGGTCCAGGTCGCCGGGGTGCCGGCCGGCGCCACGGTGACGCGGGCCGTGCTGGTCTGGGGGATTCTCTACAGCGGCGCGACACCGCGCAACAGCATCACCCTCAACGGCACCTCGGTCACCGCGGACGTGGCCTCGACCGTGTCCGGCACGCTGTGCTGGGGGGACTCCGCCACCGTCGGCTACGCCGCCGACGTGACGCGCCTGGTCCAGGGGAACGGGCCATACGTGGTCAGTGACCCGCCGCGAGGAACGACCCGGGTGGACAGCGAACCCAGGGGTGCCCTGCCGTACACGGACGGCGCGACCCTGGTGGTGTTCTACGTGGGCGGCGGCTCCAGTAGTCAGGTGCTGAGCGACTTCACGTACAACACGAACACCGCCGGGCCGATCGTCCGGTCCTTCGCCGATGTGGTCAGCCACGGATTCAAGGCGAAGCTCACGATGGCGGGACCGGACGGTCAGGGCGACGGCGGAGAGACGTTCACGATCACCGGCGCCGGAAGCCCGATCGTCCTGGCCAACACCTGGAACGGCAGTGACCCGCAGCAGGGACCGTCCTTCACCATCGGCAACCTCTGGGACACCGACACGTACGACGTGACGTCGGTGCTGCCGGCCGGGCAGAAGTCCCTGACCTTCCGCCACCAGATCTCGGGAGACTGCGACGGGATCGGAGCGAGCATCCTGGAGGTGGCTCAGGTGGCCCCGTAACCGGGGGTCAGATGGTCAGATCGGCGATGCCGAGGCCGACCACACCAAGCCCGAACAGGACGGGAGCGATCCGCTGAAGCAGCGGGCGGGACATCACCAGCAGTGCCCGCCCGCTGCCCGGATCGACGGCGACCTCGACGCGGTCACCGACGTGATACTCGGTCTGGATGTGCCCATCGGGCGGGAGAAGCGTCGGCCGGGCCGTCTCCGGGTGCAGATACTCCACTGTCGGCCCGTACAGGAGATGCGAACTCCCGGTCAGGGACGTCCGTTTGACCGAGACATCCGTGACGATTCCCGAGACCCGCCGAGCCGCGGCCGGTATCGCCGAGCGCCGCCAGTGGTGGAGGGCAAATCCGGTGATGGCGATGCCGATAATGACGAGAACCATGGTGCCTCTTCAGAATTCAACGAGGGTGCTCTCCCGACCCAGCGGTCACAACACGGCGAGAGAGCAAACCGCCGCAGGCCACCAGAATGCCAGTTAGTCAGGTAGCCAGGGACGTTATCCGAATCAGAACGGCCCTCCGGGTTCAAGGACCACCACAGCAGTCTCGGTTGATCGGCGACCGGCGTAGCCGTCGAGATCCTTGTTCATTGCCCGAAACCGATCCCACAGCTGAGCCCGTTCCTGTCCGGTCGCGGCGCGGGCGACGACCGCACGCAACCCGTCCGTGAGCTGGACCCGGGCCTGCGGGTGTGCCTGGAGGTTCAGCCACCACGCGGGCTCGCCTTCCCCCCAGCCATTCATCGCCAGGGTCACCAGGTTCGGGCCGTCCTCGATGTAGCCGAGGATCACCGACCGCTCCTGCCCGCTGCGCCGGCCGAGCACGCTCAAGCGCATCGCACCCCATCGCTGGGCCCGCGGGGGCCACAAACCCCGACGCCCACCGGTGACCCGGAACAGCGCCCGGTGCACTTTCCAGGGCGAGCAGGATGAACCATCGCGGCGGCACCCGCGGGGCCCGCTCGCTGGCTTCCGACATACGCACCCTGTCAGCCCGCAGCGCCAACCTCATCCCACAAGGTCACGATACCGCCGATCTTCGCGCCGGTCCGGATTCTCGGCGACCGGCCGGCACCGCTCTCGAGTCTTCGTGCCCTCAGGGACTGTCCGGTAACCGGGGAGATTGTCATGCCCGGGGGGATTGACCGGCGATGGTGACCGGAGGATCGTGTTACGCGATCATTTCGGTTGCGAACCGTCTCCTTTGATCCGCTTGATGGACAGCTACGAGGAGCGCGACATGAGCGCTGACTTCCACATTTCCTCAGGACCGTCACGCCGTCCGCACCGGCTCAGGCGCCGCGCCGTCGCAACCGTCGCAGCCGCTCTGCTGCTGACCCCGATTGCCGGCGCGAGCACGGCGAGCCCGCGAAAGCCGACGCTCGGTGACCCGAGCGTGATCTCGGACTGGAATGTCACCGCCTTGAGCACGCTGCTCGGCGATGCCACGAAATCTCCTCAGGAAGCCCAGCTGTATCTGGCATTCGTCAACGCCGCCATGTACGACGCCGTGGTCGGCATCGACGGCCGGTACCAGCCCTACGCCCTCCACGCCCGCGCGCCCAGGGGAGCCTCCGATCAAGCCGCTGCAGTGGCGGCCGCCCACCGCATCCTGGTGACGTACTCCCCGTCTTCGCGAGCTGGCCTCGATGCCCATTACGCCGCATCGCTCGGGCAGATCCCGGACGGTCGAGCCAAGACCGCCGGTGTCACCTACGGCAGGCTCGCGGCCGACAACCTGATCTCGCGGCGCGCCAACGACGGACGAAACGCCTCCGTGCTGTTCACAAAGCCACCCGCGCCGGGAGTCTGGCGCCCGACGCCGCCGGCGTCCATGCCGATGCTCGTTCCCTGGCTGGGAGCGGTAACCCCGCTGCTGGTCCGCGACGGAGCCCAGTTCGGCGAACCGGGACCTCCACCGGCGCTCACCTCACGCCGATATGCCCGCGACTTCGCCGAGGTCAAAGCCCTCGGATCGCTGTCCTCGACCACCCGCACAGCGGACCAGACCAGCACGGCACTGTTCTTCTCCGGCAACGCGTTCCTTCAGTACAACACTGCTCTGGTGGACCAGGCGCGGGTGCGGGACCTGGACTTCGTCGACACCACCCGAATGTTCGCAGCCGTGAGCATGAGCATCACTGACGCGCTGATCTCCGTGTGGCGCGCGAAGTACCTCTACGGCTTCTGGCGCCCGATCACCGCGATCAACCTGGCCGACACCGACGCGAACCCGGCCACGACCGCGGACCCCACCTGGGTGCCGCTGCTCACCACGCCCCCGTACCCGGACTACGTCAGCGGATACTCCGGTGTCACGGGCGCTTTCACCCGCGCCCTGGCCGGTGCGCTCGGCACCCGGCACCTGAACCTGACCCTCATCTCCTCAGCGGTCCCCAACGTCACCCGCACGTACCACACCGGAACCGCCTTGGATCAGGACGTGATCAACGCCAGGATCTGGTTGGGCATCCATTTCCGCTTCGCCGACACCGCAGGTGTCGCCATGGGCCACGATGTCGCCAACTGGGCGCTCCAGCACCACTTCCGTCCCCTCAGACACCACTGATCCCTTCGGAAGTCACTGGGTCGGAAGGCCTGTACCGGTCGAGGTCAGCCGTGATTGCGGTTGATGGTCTTGGGGTCAGCGAGCATCTGCTTCACCTTCGCGTCGAAGTCCCGCATCGTGAAGCCCTTCGTGTCCTGTTTACGGCCGGTCGGCAGTGCCCAGTCCGCATGTCGGACGTCCCAGTTGGTGTCCCGGCCCAGCGCGTGCAGGATCGACGCGACGAGGCGCTGGTATGCGTCCAATTGCTCTGCCGGCCAAGGGTTGCCGGTGCCGCCGTACTCCGCTTCGATGCCGAGGAAATGACTGTTGCCCGCCCTGATGCCCATCCACCTTCCCTCGCCGGCGTGGTAGGCGCGGCCCTCGGTGACGAGGTAGATCGTGCCGGACCGGCCCAGGCCGTAGTTGCAGAGCGGACCGTCGAGGTCCAGTCGGCCGTTCTGCACCACTTTCAGGGTGGGGAAGTCTCCGGGCGCCGAATCTCTTGTCGCAGTGTGGTGAAGCATGACGCCCTGGACGTTCCCCATCGGGCCATGACCGCTCACCCAGGCCTCCCGCACCGGGAAGCCCGTCATGGTCGCGATCGTCTTCAGCTGAGCCCGCGACATCCCCATCACACATCTTCCTTCTGGGAGATCTCGGGGAACTCGAGCGGAGCCGGCGGTTGGTTGGCCCAGCCCGCCGCCGGAATCTCCTCGACCAGGCCCGCATCGGCCACGGCTGAGGACAACTCCTCGGTCGACAGGTCATCGCTGAATTCGTCGTCAGCTAGTTCGACGTCATCCGACCAATCCATCTCATCGTCCGCGCCAGGATCTTCGAAAGGCTCTTCGTTCGATGCAAAGGCCTGCTCTGACATGGGTATCTCTCCGTTTTCCCGGCCGAACGCTTCCCGGGCTGAGGCCGGCACACGCCATTCGGCTATCGATCGATCGACCAGACCTGCCCCGTGAGGGTGACGACGTAGGCCCTCTTGCCGATGATCTCCAGCGACGTCGGCTGGTTGAGCCTTGACGCGACAGGTGTCAGGGTGCCGTGTCGGCCAACCTTTTCCAGGGCACCGGTGTTCGGATCCGCGGGCGAGCCCTCGGCGCCGCCTGGGGTGAAGTGCCCCTGGGAGAGGGCGTAGATGCTGTGGCCGGGCCCGAACTCCACATCGACGAGGAGCGGTGCACCGGAAGCGATTTCTCGGGCAGTGTGCGCTCGGGGCTGCAGCGCGACGATCTTCCCGTGCTCCGGGAGGTGCGGGACGGGACCGGCCTCGGCCATGAGCACGGTGTTTCCCCGAACCGCCAGTCCGGTCGGGACGATGTTGCCGAAGGCGATGATCTCGGAGATGCGGCCGCCGAGCGTCACCTTCAGGACGCGGTTGTGGTGCCCGTCAGTGACGAGGAACCCGCCGCGGAAGGGCTGCATCGCGTAGGGCACCCCACTGGGGACGAAGAACGGCGTGCTCGGCGGGTGCGCGATGGAGTACGCGCCGATGTCGGCGATCACGGTGAAGGTGTGCGGCCCGTCCACGCGGTAGATGCCGACGACGTTACTGCCGCCGACGTCGGGACCGACCAGACTGACCAGCACATATGCGGTGTGGTGGAGGAAGGCGATGTCCATCGCGCCGCCCAGGTCACCAACACGCTGCGGCAGACCGCTGGCGAACGTTCTGGTGCGCCCGGTTCTGGGGTCGACGCGCGCGATCCGGCCGGCCACGCCCTCGGTGACGTAGAGGGCGCCATCGGGCCCAACCGTGCTCCCGACGCTGCCTTGCAGGCCCGACGTCAGCAGCCGGACGTGGTGCCTGGCCGAGGATGGGGCCGCACTCGCGGCGCCGACGAAGGAAGGGGCAATCAGCGCGGTCAGGGCCGCGGCCAGCAACAGCATTCGGGCTTTGCGCATGGTGACCTCCGTCAGCATGTCTCTGGCATTGGGCTGCCAACGACAAGGCCGAACTGGAATTCCCCCGCCGTACTCTGGAAACGCACCCCAACGTCCGTCGGAAAGCATCGCCCCGATAAGTCGAGGCGTCAAGACCAGGAAAATAGGGGGAATCACCGGACAACTCGCTTTTCCAAAAGGGAATTTTGGGCAGGAACGTTCCGACTCGCTTAATTTGTCCGGTGGTCCGCCAGAGGCGAACCTGGCCCTGCCGGAACGGAGTTCTCCGCTCACTCCAGATCCAGAGGTAAACAAAGTCCTTTGGACTCCAGCTCAGAAAATCCGCACGTGCCGGCTTTTGATCGGACCACGAAGGACAGACCGCTGGATCAAGGACTGGACGGTTTCGTGAGTTCCTCGATCATGCGGACGAGTTGCGAGCTCAGCCCGGCCCAGGCACCAGGTGGCGCACGAGCACGGGCGCCCGCCCACCCGGCGGTAACGGTGGCCGGTCAGAGGGCAATGCACTTTATTTTTTCTCACCTACGATCGTAGATGCGAAGAAGTCGTCGTCTTCTTCCAGCGCTGCCCTGGGCTCGCCGGTGGATCCACTCTGCCTGGAGCATCCGTCACCACCGATGATCGGACCCTCGGGGGATCCAGGACGGAAGTCCAGGACGGGTTCTGCGTCGAACAGCCCGAGCGCGTGGGCGAACGACACGAAGGTTGGGGCGACGAACAGTACTCGGAGAATAATCCTTGTCTTGCTCAGTACGATGGCGAGCTTCAGCACGGTGATGAATATCCGTACTATGCCACCGAAGAAAGCAGCATCGTCGTGCCCATTCCGGTGGGCGCTCCAACGAGCGGATGGTGTTCTTGATGAGTCGGCTCCGAGAACCGCTTGCCCGGTTTGAACAGCAACTCCGCCGTCTCACCCCGTTCGCGGCTGCTCACAAGGCTCGGGGGCTGCCTCGCGAGGAGATAGCTCGTCGGCTCCGAGCGAATGGTCTAGGTGCTCCAGATGATGTCCTTGACTGGTTCGCATGGCACAACGGGAGTGACAGCACGGCTGATCCCGGACGTTCGAGCGTCCCGATCGGCCCGGTGTACTGGATTGCCGGTTTCGACACTATGATCAAGAATTATGTGTGGCGAAGGGATTTCGTCGCCCTGAACACACCCGATCAGCTTGAGGATGAGATCGGCTGGTTCCCAATTATCGGGACTAGCCATGGGGACTTCGTCGTGGCCGATTGCCGTGGTCCCCAGGACCGGCCCGTCCAATGCACCACGCTGGCTCCGGATGAATCCATGCGCGGAAGATCACTGCATACTCTCAGTTTGGCTGAGATGTTGGAGATGTGGACTACCGCGATGGTCGATGGGACCTGGGAGGCGGACGGCGGCGACCAATGGCCGAACTGGTGGTCCAACAGTGACTACGACTTGGTCCCCCTAGAGTTGAAACTGACGGGCCTGGCTCCGTGACCACTTGTGGGTAGGAGACTGGTAAGTCGGTTGGTCTTCGTGAGGATTTGTTCGGCGATGTGGGCCACTAGGTCGTGAGGTCCTCGATCATGGTGTCGGCCAGGCAGTCCGCGCGGTCTTTGTCGCTGTCCAGCGCGAGGATGACGAAGCTGGCGCGCTGGTCAGGGATGCGGACGAGTTGCGAGCTCAGCCCGGCCCAGGCACCCCCGTGCTGGTAGACCCGGCAACCTGCGCGGGTGAGGACATCGACGGCCCACCCGTAGTCGAGCAGGGCGCCGTCGTCCAGGTGGCCGGGCGTGTGCAGGAGAGCGGAGACGCCCAGTTCATCGCGTTCGAGTGCCTCGTTCCAGCGCATCAGGTCCTGTGCCGTGGACCAGAATCCGCCATCACCGAGGGACAACGGTGCCGGATAGTGCGCATAGGTCGGCGCAGCTCCTGGTGGGTGCGCTTGCGGGCCGGACCAGTACCGGCTGTTGAGCATCCCCAGCGGTTGGAACACGTGCTCGCGGGCGAAGTCAGGCAACGACTGGCCCGCTGCGCGTTCGACAATGACCGCCAGGCAGACGTAACCGGCATTGCAATAGCGAAATCCGGTCCCCGGTGTGCTGTCGAGGTGGTCGCGCTGGGCGAGCGCCTGGATGACGGCAGCGGTGGTGCGGTCGAGCCCAGCACGGTGGAGTTCATCGAACTCGACGCCCTCGGGCAGGCCGCTGGTGTGGTGGATCAGCTGGCGCACGAGCACGGCGCCCGCCCACGCCGGTAGCTCGGGCATCCAGTGCGCCAGGGTTGACTCGATGTCCAGCCGCCCCTGTCGGACCAGTAGCGCCGCGCAGGCGGCGGTGATCTGTTTGGACAGCGATGCGGTGTAGACGACCGTGCCGGCGGTCAACGGCTCGCCGGTCGTAGTCCGTCCACTGGTCACAAAGACAGAGGGCGCGCCGCCCTGCCGCACGCCGACCACGAGCGGATCTTCGGTGCCGTAGCCGGCCAGCGTGAGAGCGGCGGTCCAGTCACGAAGTCGCGCCGCAGCCGCTGGCGCCTGGTCCGGTGGCATCACGTCACGGTTGCCAGCCGACGATCGGACCCTCGGGGGACCCAGGAGGGAAGTCCAGGACGGGTTCTGCGTCGAACAGCCCGAGTGCGTCGGCGAACGACACGAAGGTTGGGGCGACGATCCGCCAGGCGCATTGCCCGGGGTTGGACCAGAAGTCGCTGGCCAGCACTCGCGGGCCGGCAGCGTCTGTGCGGTAGTCAAGGGCCACGGCAACGTCGTCGCCCGGGATCCGATTCACGGCGATCAAGAAAGCCCGTTCGGTATCGAGCCACGGCAGTTCGACCGGGCCGTCGGACGCACTTGCGCGCTTGGCGCGAAACAGGGTCGACGAGCGGTCGTCATCGGCGAACCGGTCGATGGATCGAGACTCCCGGCGCATCTGGTCAACGGTGCTCAAGAAGATCAACGGGGCTCCGAACCACGGTATGACCTTGCGTAACACGGTGTCGCCTGGGTGTTTCCAGCGGCCGCGTTCGAGGAGATCGGTCAGGGTCGGCGGCACGGCGAGCCCGCGAACAACGGTCGCGTCGTGATCGTTCGTTGGTTTTGCCACGCTCCTCATCCTGCATCCTGCGGCGTCGTCCCGTCTTGCGGTGTCAGTGTTGCCATCGGCAGGGACGGCGGCTGCTCCCGGTTCTGTCCGACCGGTTGAATCGGCGGGGACAGCACTCTGCTTGAAATCGCCTTGATCCGTGGGTTGCCACCGTCTACGGTGCCGATGTGGCATCTCGTGTAGTCAGATTCTGGTGGCCGTCCTGACGGACGGCTCGTGGTCACGCTCTTGATCCCTGTAGCCGCCTGTTCGGGCGGCTTCTTCGTCTCTGCGGCGGCCCGGCAGGCTGACCAAGGAGGCATCCCATGGAAACCCGCTCGGAAATCGCCGAAAACGCTGGCGCGCGTGAGCTTTCGGGAATCACGCCCTCAGGCTCCCTCACCCTCGGCAACTATCTTGGCGCTCTCCGTCGGTTCGTGCAGCGGCAGGACAACGGCTTCTACTTCGTGGCCGACCTGCACGCGCTGACGA